>Ga0307373_10009747_pt1 | contig 14274 bp, 13 predicted proteins | sample OX2MG_FD_202534 | JGI IMG/M metagenome (GOLD analysis project Ga0307373, IMG submission 202534) | Soil microbial communities from Risofladan, Vaasa, Finland - OX-2 | ecosystem: Environmental > Terrestrial > Soil > Coastal area > Acid sulfate soil | place: Finland: Risofladan, Vaasa | collected... | reverse complement strand
CAGGGCGTCGATGCGCGCTACCTCGCCCGGGGTGAGCGAGAAGCGGAGCACGTCGATGTTGGCCGCGATCCGGTCCGGTTGCGCCGACTTGGCCAGCACCGTCACGCCGTGCTCCAGGTTCCAGCGGAGCACGACCTGGGCGGGGGTGACGCCGTGCGCGGCGGCGATCTCGGCCAGCACCGGGTCGCGCAGGTTGGTGCCCTTGAGCGGGCTGTACGCCTCGACGGCGACGCCACGCTCGCGGTGCCCGGCCAGCAGCACCGGGTCGAACCGGCCCGGGCTCCACGGGATCTGGTTGACCGCGGGCGCCTGCCCGGTCGCCTCGATCAGCCGGTCGATCTGGGTCAGCGAGTAGTTGCTCACCCCGACCGCCCGGGCCCGGCCCTCGTCGCGCATCGCCAGGAGCTCCCGCCAGACCGGCGCGAGCATCCGCGCGGAGGGCGGCCAGTGCACCAGCCACAGGTCCACGTGACCGGTGCCCAGCGCCCGCAGGCTGGCGGTCATGGTGGCGCGTTCCCGCCCGGCCCGGCCCGACGGCAGCTTGGTGGTGATGAATACCTGCGCCCGGTCCAGCCCGCTCTCCGCCAGCACGTGGCCGACGTCGGCCTCGTTGCCGTACATGGTCGCGGTGTCGATGTGCCGGTACCCGGCGGCCAGCGCCGTCCGCATGGCCTCACGCCCGGCCCTGCCCCGCACCTGCCAGGTCCCGAATCCGATCATCGGCATCGACACCCCGCCGGGCAGGGTCACCGCCGGGACCGCAGCCGCCTCGGTCATGGGGTCCAGTCTGCACCGGTCCCCGCCCCGGCACCACTGGCAGCAAGACCACGGCGTGCCGCGGCTAGATCACCGGCGTGCCGCAGCGGGCGGTCAGGCCGTCGAACAGGGCGCTGAGCCGGCGTGTCACCGGCCCCGGCTGTCCCGCGCCGATCACCCTCCCGTCGATGCTGGTGACCGGGGTGAGCCCGCCCATGGTGCCGGTGACGAACACCTCGTCCGCGGCGTAGAGCTGGGCCAGGCTGACATCGCCCACGTCGCAGCCGATGCCCGCCTCCGCTGCCAGCTCCAGCACCGCCGCCCGGGTGATGCCCTCCGGGCAGGCGCGGGTGTCCGGGGTCGCCAGCCGCCCGCCGGTGACCAGGAACAGGTGGGTGGCGTTGGTCTCGGCGACGAAACCGCGCTGGTCCAGCATCACCGCGTCGTCGGCCCCGGCCACGTTCGCCTCGATCTTGGCCAGGATCGAGGGCAGCAGGTTGGCGTGGTGGATCTTCGGATCCAGGCAGTCGGGGGGTGGGCGGCGCACGCTGGCGGTGATCAGGGTGATGCCAGCGGGGTCGTAGACGGGCGGCTTGTGCTCGGCGAGCACGATGAGGGTCGGGCCGGACTGGTTGAGCCGCGGGTCCATGCCGCTGGTGATCTTCACCCCCCGGGTGAGGGTGAGCCGGATGTGGACCCCGTCGGTCATCGCGTTGGCCGCCAGCACGGCCCGGATCCGCTCGGTGATGTCCTCGTCGGAGGGGATCGCGGCGAACGCGAGCGCCATGGCCGACCGCCGCAGCCGGGCCAGGTGCCCGTCCAGCCGGAAGATCTTGCCCTGGTACAGCCGCAGCCCCTCCCAGACCGCGTCACCGCCCTGGACGGCGGAGTCGAACGGGCTGATGGCGGCCTGGTCCCGGTGCACCAGGCGGCCGTTCACACCGACGATCAGGTCACGGTTGCGCTCGTCGAATTTCTGCAGCACGGTGGGCTCCGGTCGGCTACGGGGTGAGGCGGCTGGCGCGCAGCCGCTCGTAGTAGGGGCGGCACTGCTCGGCCAGCGGGCGCAGGTGCGGCGGCAGCGGCCGGGCCGGCCGGCAGGGGCCGAACCCGGTCGACCGCCACACGGACTCGTACCAGTAGCGTCCCCACACCCCGTCGCTGGCCCGCGGCCCCGGCGGCCAGGCCAGCATCGCCTCATCGAAGGGCACGTCCAGGGCGGCGCACAGCGCGCGCAGCATCGGCTCCGGGTGCTCCAGCAGGTCACGCGAGTCGAGCACCGGCCCGCCGAACTCGGCGAAGATCTCCGCCTGCGCGGCGATCCCCAGGTCGGCCAGGGTCGGCGCGGAACGCACCCGGGCGTAGGAGGCGAGCAGCTCGGCCGGGTCGCGGATGAGATGGGCGTGGCGCAGCGGCGCCAGCAGCCGCCGGTCCACCTCCGGCAGCAGGTGGTGGGTCATCAGCTTGGCGTAGCTGATCGTGGTCCCGCCCGGCAGCGGCCCGTCAGTGAGGGCGGCGAGCACGACCCGCCAGTCGTTTGGCTGGGTGGTGAGAATTTCCGCCCTTCCGGGGTGGTCGATGCCGGTCCGGGCCAGGTAGAAGGCGTAGAGCGGCTCGTCGGCCACGGCGGTGTCGGGCCGGTTCTCCCAGGCCCGCATCAGCGCGGTGGAGACCGTCCGCGGCCCGGACCACATCGCGATCCGGGCCACCCTCTGGCCCGCGGGCCCGCCCGGGATCAGAGCTTCACCACCGACCGGAGCACCTCACCCCGCTCCATCTTGGCGAAGGCGGCTTCCACCGCGTCGAGCGCGATCGTCTCTGACACGAACTTGTCCAGCGGCAGTCGGCCCTGCAGGTACAGGCCGGTGAGCATGGGGAAGTCGCGTTCGGGCAGGCAGTCGCCGTACCAGGAGGACTTGAGCGCGCCGCCGCGGCCGAAGAAGTCCAGCAGCGGCAGGTCCAGCCGCATGTCCGGGGTGGGCACGCCGACCAGCACCACGGTGCCGGCCAGGTCGCGGGCGTAGAACGCCTGCTCGTAGGTTTCCGGGCGGCCGATCGCCTCGATCACCACGTCGGCCCCGTTCCCGCCGGTCAGCTCGCGGATCCCGGCGACGGGGTCGCTCTCCCGGGAGTTGATCACGTGGGTGGCGCCGAACTGCTTGGCCCACTCCAGCTTGCGGGGGTCGATGTCGACCGCGATGATCTCCCGCGCGCCCGCCAGGGAGGCGCCGAGCACCGCCGCGCCGCCGACCCCGCCGCAGCCGATGACCGCGACCGAGTCGCCGCGGGTGACCTGCGCGGTGTTGAGCGCCGCGCCGAGCCCGGCCATCACCCCGCAGCCCAGCAGCCCGGCCACCTCCGGCGGCACCGCCGGGTCGACCTTGGTGCACTGCCCGGCGGCGACCAGGGTCTTGTCCACGAACGCGCCGATGCCCAGCGCGGGGGAGAGCTGCGTGCCGTCCTCCAGGGTCATCTTCTGCGCCGCGTTGTGGGTTGCGAAGCAGTACCAGGGGCGGCCGCGCCGGCACGCCCGGCACTGCCCGCACACGGCACGCCAGTTGAGGATGACGAAGTCGCCCGGGGCGACGCCGGTCACCCCGGCGCCGACCGCCTCGACCACCCCGGCGGCCTCGTGCCCGAGCAGGTAGGGGAAGTCGTCGCCGATCCCGCCCTCGCGGTAGTGCAGGTCGGTGTGGCAGACGCCGCACGCCTGGACCGCGACCAGCGCCTCATCCGGCCCGGGATCAGGCACCAGGACGGTGGCGAGCTCGACGGGTTCTCCCTTACCGCGGGCGATCACGCCCCGCACGCGATGCGTCATCTGGCCATCGTGCTGCATCCGGATGCGTAACGCCAAGCCCGGGCTGGCCGCCTGCCCGCCATCGGCGCCCGGGGAACAGGCGGCGCAACGATGAGCGCATTTTGGATACAGCAGCCGATATGCTGGAGATGGCGTGGGGAGAGCAGTATGACTGTGGACGCGCGGCCCGCCGGCGAGGCCGGGCCGATCCGCCCGGTGGAACGGCCGGTGCCTTTGCGGCAGTCGGTCTATGAGGCCCTGGTCGAGCTGGTGGTCGAGGGCAGGCTGCGGGCGGGCCAGCACCTGGTCGAGACCGAGCTCGCCCGGCAGCTCGGGGTGAGCCGCCAGCCGGTCCGGGAGGCACTGCACCGGCTGGAGGCGGAGGGCTGGGTCGACCTGCGGCCCAACCAGGGTGCGTTCGTGCACGTGCCCACCGACCAGGAAGTGGACGAGCTGCTCGACGTGCGTGAGCTGCTCGAGGTGGAGACGGCCCGGCTGGCGGCGCGGGCGCCGACCGCCGGCCAGCTGGCCAGGCTGCGGGTGATCTGCCACGAGGGCGAGGCGGCCGTCGAGGCCGGTGACACCCTGCGCTTCGTGGCCGTCAACAACGAGTTCCATGCCGAGCTGGCCCGGGTGGCCGGCAACGCGGTCCTGGCCGAGCTGGCCGCGATCGTGGGACGGCGGGTGCGCTGGTACTACCGGCTGGTCGCGCCGCTGCGCGGGCACGAGTCGTGCGCGGAGCACCTGGACATGGTCGAGGCGATCGAGGCCGGCGACGCGGCGCGGGCATCCTCCATCGCCCGCAAGCACACCGAGCGGACCCGCACCGCCTACCACCGGCCCGCCGCTGGCTGACGGCTGCTGGGGCGCCCGCCGCTGCGCGGGCGGGGGCGGTCAGGGCAGCCGGACGACGCTGACCGGGTCCGGTGCGTACGGATCCTGGGCGTTGTCGATGAGCTCGATCTCGCCCCGGTCCGACATGATGTGGAAGGTGCCATCCGTGCGGTACTCGCGGATGACCGTGAGCGTGCCGTCGGCGTGGGTGTAGCGCTCCTCGGCGTAGGCATCGGTGGCGTGCTTGCGCGCGTCCACGGCGGCCTCGCCCTGCCACTCGAACCGGTACGGCGCCAGCGGCAGCCTGAGCTCGTACGGGTACCCCTCGGCCACCGGCTCCTCCACTGCCCGCTGCACTCTGCTCCCGGGAGCTCTACCCATGATCGTGGTGGGTTTCATGCGCCAGGCGCATGAAACCCACCACGATCAAGTGGTGCTGCTAGATCATCTTGCTCCTACGCGACTGCCGGGTTGGCCTTTTCCGCCTCCTTCGCCCCTGTCGCCTGCACGGCAGCCTGCATCTGCTCCACGGTCGGCGGCTTGCACAGGAAGCCGATCGTCAGCGCTGCCAGCGCGCCGATAGCGGCCCCGAAGAAGAAGCCGAACCCCCAGTGGAAGTGCGCGGTCCCATACAGCGTCCCGGTCATGATCAGGGCCGCGATGCCGCCGGCGAAGCTGCCGCCGAGCGCCTTGAACGCGTAGATGGAACCGTAGTTGACGGCGTTGTTGGTCTCGCCGTAGTAGTCCGCCACCAGCGCCGCGGTCATCGGGAAGTTGGCGCCGGACAGGCCGCCGGAGATGACCGCGAAGACGACGAACAGGGGCGCGTTGTGCGCCGCTCCCGCGAAGTAGGTCGCGAGCTGGAAGATCACGTTGCCCGAGTAGGCGTAGACCATGGTCCTCCGCCGGCCGATGTACTCGGAGAGCCATCCGTAGAATGGCCGGAACCCGCCGTCGCACAGCGCGAAGCCGGCGAAGCCGGCCACCGCCGCCACACTGCCCAGGCCCATCTGCTGGGCGAACGGATAGTAGTAGGCCACCCCGAACAGGGAACAGCCGATGAAGAGGGCATACTGTATGCCGATCCATTTGGCCTGCGGGGTACGCCACATCTCGCCCAGGTTGTAGTGCCGCAGTGCGGGCGGGTTGGACAGCAGGTCACGGGTGGAGTGCTTGTGCCAGTCGAGCGGTTCGATCTCCTTCGGCCACCAGTTCTTCGGCGGGTCCTTCATGAACCAGCCGCCGACGGCGATGCCCACGGTCATGATGGCGCCCTGCACCAGGATGTAGTTCTTGATCTGGCTCGGGGTCATGTTCAGCGCGGCGCCGTTGAACCCGCCGATGACGATGATGAACGGGACAGCGCCGTAGGCCCAGCCGCCGTTCACGAAGCCGGTACGCCAGCCCTTCTTCTCCGGGTACCACTTGGCAACGATGTTGATGGCGCTGGAGTAGACCATCCCGGAGCCGATGCCGCCCAGGACCGCGTAACCGAGGTAGGCCTGCCAGATGCTGGTTGATGTGGCCAGCAGTCCGTAGCCGACGATGCCGCAGATGACACCGCCGATGATCGTCGCCCACCGGACGTTGAGGATCCCGCGGTTGCGCAGGACCCCGGTGAGTATCTGGATGAACGACTCGAAGATGACGAAGAAGGAGAACGCCCAGAACGTCTCGCCGATGCTCCAGTGATGCGCTGCCTGGAGCGACCCGGCCACCGTGCCCCAGGTGTACTCGAGCAGCCCGGCCAGGCACATGACCAGCCAGGCGGCCCAGATCACGGCCCCACGGGGATAGCCGAGGATGTCCTTTGGCGTTTCACCGACGCGGAACACCCGGCCGGTTGCATTCGTTACGACTCGATAGTTTTCGGTTGTCGCGCCCATTGGTCGCCACCGATACCTTTCGTACGAGACGGTGATTTCTCGCTTTCCCAGGCCCGGCGGATGCAGGGCCGGATGGCTCAGCGGAGAATTCCACCGGGACGGCTGGAACTTCCGCTGAGGGGGGTGTATCGGTCCCGGCCGGGCTGACCCGGAACTGTCTCCGGTGCACAAAGCCGGGATGAGTGGAGGCTGCTGCGGCCTGCCGGGATCGGCTGGCGCACCGCCTGTCACCCGTGTGGCCCGGCGGGCCACGCGGGCCCGGGGACATGGCGCTGCGTAACATGGCCGGGCCGCGGTGTATCCGGTCGTGGCGGGATTCGCGACGATCCCTCATGATGCCTCCCGACTCCGGGCCGCTGGCCGGCGCGCCTGTGGCCCTAGGTCTCCAGTCCCAGCGCCGTGAACAGGGCGCTGCGCGCGGGGCCGTCCTCGGCCGCTTCGAAGAGTTCGTCGAGCCCCCAGCCTGCCTCGCCGAGCAGGTCACGGGCTTGATCGAACAGGGGCGAACGGTGCTCGGGCGGCACTGCCTTCAGCACGAGATGGCGGACCACTTCGATGACCGCCTGCTGCATCGCCGCGCGTCGTTCGCCCCGCGGCCGGGCGACTCCCGGCATCAGGGGGATGATCGTGCGGGGGTTCGGCGGCACGATCCCCCCAGGGCCGCCGATCGCCTGGCCATCGGGGCCGCTCATGGCGTTCTCCGCGGGAAGGGGCCGCCCCCCAAGTCGAATGTGTGCGATTCCGGCGGTGAAGGCAACCCTTCTCGCGCACTTATTTCGGAATCCTTGATCGCCAATGCGGCTAGTTCGGCCCGCAGCCGTTCTGTTTCCCCCGGCCGGCTCAGGTCGATCACTTCTTGCAACGAGAATGTGCGGCCGCCCGGTGTGCCGTCGGCGAGCTGGACTGGCTCCGATTCGGTGAACACCTCGAAACGCTTACTGGCGGCCTTTGGCCCGATAGCCAGCACGTAGCGCAGCACGGCCCCGCGGTCGGGCAGGTACCGCTGCTGGTGACCATCGTCGAAACACAACTGCCAGGAGGCGGGCATCACGTTCCTTGACTGGGAGACACGGGCTAGGGGATAGGAGCGGGGCCACTGGGAGCGGGGAACCAGCGGCCCCCGCGCTCAGGCGCCGACGCCCCGGTTCAGCGGCATCGAGTAGGTCTCGTCCCGCATCCGCAGGTGCGTGGCCGGGTCCTCGCCGGCCCGCAGGTCGGCTGGCACATCCATCCCGATGTCCTCCCAGTTGCGGTTGGCCTGGGCCTGGATGGTCGCGATGTGCTCAGGCAGCATGTGGCCGAACCTGCCCTGCATGGCCAGGTAGTCGGTCACCGGCCGCTGCACCGGCGGGTGGAAGTAGTGGTACTTGCGTTCCTCCGGGTCGTACTCCCAGACCGGGAACAGGCCCGCCTCCACCACCCGGCGGCCGATCTCCACCGTCATCGAGGTCTGGTAGACCCAGCCCTTCTGGCACGGGGTGAAGCAGTGCATGAACGCGGCGCCATGGTGGTTGAGGCCTTTGCGGGTCTTGTTCATCAGGTCCACCGGGTAGCCGACCGTGGTGGTGGCGACGTAGCAGTGCGGGTGGCCCTCGGCCATCATCTTGGCCAGGTTCTTGGGGGGCAGCGACTTGCCTTCCGGGATCGCCTTGCCGAACGGCGTGAACGTGGTCATGCCCGCGTACGGGGTGGTCGGCGAGACCTGGATGCCGGTGTTGGCGTAGCACTCGTTGTCGTAGCAGATGAACAGCGCGTCATGGTTGCGGTAGAGCGCACCCGAGATCGAGCCGAGCCCGATGTCGGACGCGCTCCCGTCGCCGGCCATGACGATGATGTTCGGGTAGGGCCCAGGGTGGCGTCCCTTGCGGATCAGCGCCTCGTACCCGGCGGCCACGCCGGCGGTGAAGGAGCCGCCGCTGGCGATCGGCGTGTGTGCCCAGGGCACGGTGTACGGGGTGCACAGGTAGGTCGAGTTCGCCACGTACATGCAGCCGGTCGGGCCGGCCACGACCGTGTCCTGGCCCGCCGCCTTGAGCACCCACCGGTACTCGATCGCCGGCCCGCAGCCCGCGCAGGTGCGGTGCCCGGCCTGGTACGGGTCCTCGTCGGGCAGGTCGGGCAGGTAGTGGCGGTCACGGCCGGCGTCGTCGTCGGTCGCGGCGCCGCGCCCTTCCTCCTCCATCAGCGGGAGGTACTGGCGGATCACTTCCTTGGCCATCAGCGGGCTCCTCGTGCTGTCGGGCTGGATGCGGTCACTCCTCGAACCCCACCCAGTGCGCTGGCTTTTCGACCCGGCCCTGCTCGACCGCCTGGGTGAGCTTGCCGGCCATCCACTCGAACTCGGCGGCCGGGACGGTCTCGCCGCCCAGGCCCGCCATGAACGAGGTCACCAGCGGGCGGTTCTCCGCGTGATACAGGACGGTCGTCACGTCCGGCGCGAGGATGCCGCCGTAGGTGGACCCGCCCAGGCCCAGGTTGGTCTCCACCACCCCGACGGCCTTCACGCCGCGCAGCGCGGCGCGCAGGTCCTCGCTGGGGAACGGGCGGACCCACAGCAGCCGGGCCATGCCGATCTTCACGCCCTGCTCCCGCAGCCGCCTGATCGCGGCCCGGCAGGTCACCGCGTGCCCGCCGGAGATGACGATGGCGATGTCGGCGTCGTCGAGCATGTACTCCTCGACGAAGTGCGGGTAGTGGCGGCCGAACGCTGCGCCGAACTCGTCGGTCTTCTGCCGGATCACCGGGATCGCGTCCTCCATCGCCCGGGCCCGCTCCAGCTGCAGCGGCGGCCCCTGCGAGGGGTGGATCTGCGGGCCGTGCGAGACGGGGTGCCGCGGGTCCAGCGGGAACGGCAGCCGGTACGGCGGCAGGTAGGCGTCCACCTGCGCGGCGGCGGGCATCTCCACCTCACCCGCGATGTGGGAGACGAAGTACCCGTCCTGCACCGCCATCTGCGGCAGCAGCACCCGCGGGTCCTCGCCGATCGCCATGGCGATGAGGGTCTTGTCGAAGACCTCCTGCGGGGTCGCCGCCCAGCCCATCAGCCAGCCCATGTCCCGCGTGCACAGCGCGTCGGTGTGCTCGGAGCCGAAGTCGCCGGGCGGGTCCAGCGTGCGGTCGGCGATGGACATGTGCACCGGGATCCGGGCGCCCGAGATGATCGAGTACATCTCGTAGGCGTAGGTCACGCCGACGCCGGAGGACCCGGTGAACGCCCGCGCCCCGCACGATCCGGCCCCGAAGGCGGCCGACAGCTGGGAGTGCTCGCCGTCGGCCACGATGTACTCGGCGTCGAGGATCCCGTCCGCGATGAACTGGGACAGGTTCATCATGATCGCCGTGTAGGGCCGGATCGGGTAGGCGGTGATCACGTCGACGTTGGCGTACAGGGCCGCGTAGGCGGCCGCGGCGCACCCGTTCAGCCGCTTGCGGGTGCCGGCCAGGCCGGCCAGCATCTGCTCGCCGTCGGGCGTCCTGCTGCCGGGGCCGTAGTCGGGCTGGCCCGCCCAGGCGCCTTCGACATGAACCGTGGTCATGGCCTCACCCCGGAGTCTGCGTTCGGTGTGCTGGTGGTCTTGCCGTTGCCCGCCGGCGCCTTGCGCGCGGCGTCGTACTCGGCGATGGTCTCCTCGATCAGCTGCTTGGTGAAGGCCGACTGCTCGGCGTGTGCCCCGTCGTAGGGCGCGAACGCGGTCTCCATCCGGGTGACGTCGCCGGGGTCGTCGAAGTCCATTTCCGGGACCTTCTCCAGGCAGCCGGTCGGGCACTCCTGGACGCAGACCAGGCAGCCCTTGCAGTAGGTCGTGCGGATCGTGTAAGCCCCGTTCTCGCGGGCGTCCCGCATGACGCTCACGTCCGGGCAGACGATGTAGCAGTTGTCGCAGCCGTTGCAGACCCCGCAGCTCATGCAGCGGTCGGCTTCGGCGGCCGCCTGCTCGCGGCTGTAGGCCAGCGTGACCTCGACCTGCTGGCTGCGGCGGCGCTCCGCGGCTGGGGTGAGCGGGGCGTCGATCCGCGGGGCGTGCCGGAAGTAGGCCGCGTTCAGGCCCGCATACGGCATGACCTCGACCTCCGGCTCCGGGCCGAGCTCTTCGGCGATGAGCACACGGTCGATGTCGCGGGCGGCCCGCTTGCCGTCGCCGAGCGCGTCCACCACCATCGACGGGCCGCGCATGACGTCGCCGCCGACGAAGACGTTGCCCTCCACCCGGCCGTGCTGGTCAGCGGTGATCACGCCGCGGTCGCTGAGGTGATCGGGGAGCCAGGCCAGCTGCTGGACCTGCCCGATCGCGATCATGATCGAGTCGCAGGCGACCTCACGCTCGGTCCCGGGAACCATCTCCGGCCGGACGCTGCCGTCGGCCTCCTTGGCCAGCCGTGCGTCGCACAGCACCGCCCCGGTGACGTGGCCATCCTCGGCCAGCACCCGGACCAGGGAGGTGGTGGGGGAGAAGGCGACCCCTTCCTCCCGGGCCTGCTCCAGGTCCTCGGCGACGATGAGCAGCTCGTCCTCGGCCTCCAGGCTCACGATGGTCGCCTCGCCGCCGCCGAGCCGGATCGCGCTGCGGGCCGCGTCGGACGCGGTGTTCCCGCCGCCGATCACCAGCACCTGCCGGCCGACCTGCACCGGCCGGCCCAGGCCCACCTCGCGCAGGAACTCCAGCGCACCGGTCACGCCACGCGACTCGATCCCCTCCACCGGCAGGCGGCGGCCGACATCCTGCCCCAGGGCGAGGAAGGTGGCCGGGTAGGCACGCAGCTCGTCCCAGCTGATGTCGCTCCCGGCCCGCACCCCGCAGCGGATCTCGATCCCGCCCAGGCCCGTCAGCTTGGCGATCTCAGCGTCGAGGATCTCCTCCGGCAGATGCCAGTGCGGGATCCCGGCCCGCAGCATCCCGCCGGGCTTGTCCAGCGCCTCGAAGATCACGCTGGCGTAGCCGCGCCGCCGCAGGTGATACGCGCACGCCAGGCCGGCCGGGCCGGAGCCGACGATCGCCACCGTGGTGCCGTTCAGCGGGGGGAGCGCCGGCTTGACCGGGTCGTCGGTCAGCGCCAGGCCGTAGTCGCCGAGGAACCGCTCCACGCTGCGGATCCCGATCGGCTCATCGTGCTCGGCCCGGTTGCAGGCCGTCTCGCACGGGTGGTAGCAGACCCGCCCGGTCACCGACGGCATCGGGTTGTCCTGCATGATCGTGAGGTAACCGTCGAGGTAGCGGTCGTGCTTGACGTAGTCCAGGTACTTCTGGATCTGCTCGCCGGTCGGGCAGGCGTTGTTGCAGGGCGGCGTCTTGTCGCGGTAGACGGGCCGGAAGAACCGGAAGTTGCCGGTGGGGAAGAGCCGCTGGCCTTCCTTCTCGGTCGGCGGCGGGGTCACGCCGGCGATGGGCAGCTGCAGGTGCGGCGGGATCCGGGTGCCGCGGACGGACATGGGGCCTCCTCGCTCAGGGGGTCAGCCGGCTGGGTCAGCCAGTGGGCGCGGCGTGGGTGACGGGAACCGGTCCGGCCGCGCTGCCATCGGGGGCGCTGCCGTCCGTAGGGGTGCCTGCGGAAGCGGTGAAGTCCACGACGGTGTGCTGCTGGGCACCGCGGAGCAGGGCGTCCCTGTCGGCGACCTGGTCGGCGACGGCGTCCAGCGGCAGCACCCCGGTCGCGGCGGTCAGCGCTCCGATCAGCGGGGCGGCGATGCCCAGCCCGATGGCCAGCCGTTCCTCGGCGCCCTCGGTGGACATCCGGTCGAGGGCCAGCTCGGACAGGTTGCGGACGAACATCCACGGGCTCTTCCCGCGCTGCTCGGCCAGCCCGACCGCGTCCACCACCACGAACTTGGCGATCTTGGCCTTCATCTCGTCGGGCAGGAACTTGAGCAGGTACTGCGGGTCGCGGACGGAGTTGACCACCACGACGCCGCCGCGATCGGGGGTACCGCGCAGGAAGTTGACCGCCTTGATGATCGTCTCCTCGACCAGCACCACCCAGTCCGGGTGCGGGTTCTCATAGACGAAACGGTCCACGATCGGCGAGTCCCCGAACCGGGCATACCGCCGGACCAGGCAGTTCGTCCGGTCCGGGTCGTCTATGTAGTCGCTGACGTTGTCGGCGTACAAACCCAGCGCGCGGGCGGCCGCAGCGACGCAGGACGAGACGTCGCGCGCCTCCTTGTCCATGATGATTCCGCGTGACCATACCGTGAGCTCGTGGTACACGTGGTGCCTCTTCCTCACATTGTATACCGTCGGCAGGATACTGCTCATGCTAGACGTGTTACGGCTGACGTCAAGAGGGGATTTCGGCCGCGTTACGCCGCGCGGCGCTACGCCGCGCCGCGTTACACCCCGCGGTGCCTGGTGGTGGGCAGGAGGGTGGGCCGCGGTTGACGTTCGGCCGGATGGGGGGTGTGGCGGGGCGGAGGGAAGCTGGGAAGCGGGCGCCGGCCGGCGCCGGTCAGAGCCCCGCCGGGAACGTGAAATGCTGCGGCGGGACGACCGTGCCGACGTCGAGCTGGATCACCGCGTGCGGGGTGAGCCGGATCGAGCGCGGGTCGCCGGTGAAGCGGTGGCCGCTCACGAACGCCGTCACCTTGCCGGTGGCGCTGCCCACCTGGGTGCTGCTCAGCGGCTGCCCCCAGATGTCGAAGAACTGCCCGAGGGTGTAGACCCGCTGGGCCGGGGACTCGACGTGGATGACCCCGGAGGTGTCATGCGTGTGCAGCCAGTACAGGCACTTGCCGCCTGCCACGAAGCCGCCTGACACCTGCTGCGGGCCCGGGATGCCGATCCCGGTCGGCACCGTCCGGCGGGCACCGGACACGTAGATCGCCAGGTGCTCGTGGATGTGATACGCCGCCTGCTCGCTGGTCTGGCAGGCGATGCCGTCCACGGTGGCGCCCTGGGCCATGCCGCGCACCGGCGTCACCGTCGACGAGGTCCCGCCCGAGAACGCGATGATCGCGAATATCACCAGCGCGGTCGCCGCCAGTACCGCCGCCCCGCCCAGGAGGCGCAGCCGTATCTGCCGCGCGTGCTGCTGCCGGCGCACCTCGGCCAGCTTCTGCTTGGCGTTGCGCTGCCGGCCAGATCCTTGTGACATCGGGCTCTCTTTCCGTGGCCCGGAACGCGTCTTGTCCCGGCCCGTTCCCCCACGCAGAGGCTAGGGCATGCTGGCACCAGCGGTATGCGGGTGGGCTGTGGGTCTGCTGAGCGTTCGCTGAAGACCGGCCGTAGCCGGGTGCTGAGGTAGGGAGCGCGGCTGCCCGACCACTGCGACCAGGTAGCGGGGGGTCTGTCAGATGCCGCATGATGTAGTGATTTCGCGCTGGCCTGACGAAGGCCGCATGCTGGCCTGGCGAAGGCCTCGCGCTGGTCTGACGAAGAAGGGGAGCATGAGAGACGGAGGTTCGCGGGAACCCGCCCGGCCCCGGCGGCGTGCGCCCTCCGACTACACCGATCCCGGCTCCCTGCCCGATCCTGACGACTATCCCGATTCCGGGTCTTTCACGGATCCTGGCTCCTTCACCGATTCGGGCTCTTTTACCGATCCTGGGCATGGGGGCAGGCCCGGCCGTCCGGGCGACCCCCGCAGCGATCCGCGCGGGGCTTCCCGGGGCGATCCGAGGAGCGACCCGCGTGGGGGTTCCCGGGGTGACCCGAGGAGTGACCCGCGTGGGGCGTCCCGGGGCGGCGACCCGCGGGCGGGGGCGCGCGGCGATCGCGGCGGTGACCCACGCACTGATCCGCGCGGGGCGCCGCGGCGGGACCCGCTCAACGACCCCCGGCTCGGACCGCGTGGCGACGCGCGGGACCCACGTGACCCACGGGCCGATCCCCGGCTGGACCCACGGGCCGATCCCCGGTCGGACCCACGGGCCGATCCCCGGTCGGACCCGCGTTCCGATCCCCGGTCGGACCCGCGGGCTGGCTCCCGGTCGGGGCCGCGTTCCGGTCCCCGGGCCCGGCCTGACTCGCGGCCGCAGGCCGCACCTGACCCGCGGCCGCAGGCCGC
>Ga0307373_10009745_pt1 | contig 14276 bp, 10 predicted proteins | sample OX2MG_FD_202534 | JGI IMG/M metagenome (GOLD analysis project Ga0307373, IMG submission 202534) | Soil microbial communities from Risofladan, Vaasa, Finland - OX-2 | ecosystem: Environmental > Terrestrial > Soil > Coastal area > Acid sulfate soil | place: Finland: Risofladan, Vaasa | collected... | reverse complement strand
CCGGGGTCCGGTGGAGCTTCGACGCGGACGGCGAGCTGTTCAGCCTCGTCTCCGAGGCCCGGCGGATCCGCCTGGCGCACCTGTTCGACCCGCTGCTCGCCGTGCACCTCTCCCTCGTCGAGCCGCTCCCCCATCAGATCCGTGCCGTCTACGGCGAGCTGCTCCCCCGCCAGCCGCTGCGCTTCGTCCTCGCGGACGACCCGGGGGCCGGCAAGACGATCATGGCCGGGCTCTACATCAAAGAGCTGCTGCTCCGAGCCGACGTCGCCCGTTGCCTCATCGTCGCGCCCGGGGGTCTCGTCGCCCAGTGGCAGGACGAGCTCGCGGAGAAGTTCTCCCTCGACTTCGAGATCCTCACCCGAGACGCCATCGAGGCAAGCCACACCGGCAACCCGCTCGCCGAGCGCGATCTCGTCATCGCCCGCCTGGACCACCTGTCGCGAAACGACGACATCCAGGCTCGCTTGGAGGCGACCGAGTGGGACCTCGTCGTCGTCGACGAGGCGCACCGCATGTCGGCCCACTACGAGGGCGACGAAGTGCGCGAGACCCGCCGCTACCGCCTCGGGAAGCTTCTCTCGGCTACCACCCGCCACCTGCTGCTGCTCACCGCCACGCCGCACGCCGGCAAGAACGAGGACTTCCAGCTGTTCCTGGCCCTGTTGGACGCCGACCGCTTCGAGGGCCGGCGTCGCTCCGCATCAGGAGAGATCGACACCACCGACTTGATGCGCAGGATGGTAAAGGAGCACCTGTTGCGCTTCGACGGCCGGCCGCTGTTCCCCGAGCGGCGCGCCTATACCGTCCCCTTCGAGCTCTCCCCGGCCGAGACCGACCTCTACGAGGCGGTCACCACCTATGTGACCGAGGAGATGAACCGGGCCGAGCGGCTCACCTCGGGGCGGCGCAACGTGGTCGGCTTCGCCCTCACCGTCCTACAGCGACGTCTCGCCTCCTCACCCGAGGCGATCTCTCAGTCCCTCGCTCGACGGCGCAAGCGCCTCGAAGACCACCTCGCCGAGCTGCGCGCCGCAACAGACCGCACCGGGCCGGATGCGACCGGCGACGACCTCGCCCGATTCGGACTCGGCGAGGACCTCGCCGACGATTTCGATACCGACGACCTGGAAGCCGCTGAGCTCGAAGAGGTCGAAGAGCGCCTCGTCGACCAAGCCTCCGCGGCCGAGACCGCGGTCGAGCTCCAAGCCGAGGTCGCCACCTTGTCGCATCTGGAGAGCCTTGCCCGCTCGGTGCTCGCCTCGGGCACCGACCGCAAGTGGATCGAGCTCGCGGGCCTGCTCGCCGAGAAGCCTGAGATGTTCGAGGACTCCGGCACCCGGCGAAAGCTGCTCATCTTCACCGAGCACCGCGACACCCTCAACTACCTCGTCCGCCGTCTCCAAGCCTTCCTCGGGCGCCCTGAGGCGGTCGTGGCGATCCACGGCGGGATGCGCCGAGAGCAGCGCCGAGTCGCCCAGGACACCTTCACCTCCGACCCGGGCTGTGTCGTGCTCGTGGCGACCGACGCGGCCGGTGAGGGCATCAACCTCCAGCGGGCACATCTCGTCGTCAACTACGACCTGCCGTGGAACCCGAACCGCATCGAGCAGCGCTTCGGGCGGGTGCACCGCATCGGCCAAGAAGAGGTCTGCCACATGTGGAACCTCGTCGCCGCAGGCACCCGCGAAGGCCAGGTGTACCAACTACTGCTCCACAAGCTCGACGAGCAACGCCAGGCGCTCGGCGGCCAGGTCTTCGACGTTCTCGGCCAGGCCATGTCGGGCCGGGCGCTGCGCGACCTGCTCATCGAGGCCATCCGCTACGGCGAGCGGCCAGATGTCCGTGCTCGCCTCGAAGAGGTGATCGATGCCCACGTCGGCGACGGCATCGGCGCGCTCATCGCGGCCGAAGCGCTCGCCTCCGAGGTCCTCTCCGAGGCCGACGTCACCCGCCTGCGTCTGCTGATGGAAGAGGCCGCGGCGCGTCGGCTCCAGCCGCATTATGTCCACGCCTTCTTCGACAAGGCGCTGGCAACCTTGGGCGGCCGACTCGTGGAGCGCGAACCCGATCGCTACGAGGTGACCCACGTGCCCGCCGAGGTCCGTGCCCGCACCGCCCGCTCGGGTCGGCCGGTGCTCCGCCGCTACGAGCGGATCTGCTTCGACAAGACGCTCATCCACCAGCCCGGCCGGCCCCCCGCCGAGCTCGTCGCGCCCGGACATCCCCTCCTCGACGCAGTAGTGGCGCTCACCATCGAACGCCACGGGTCGCTCCTTTCGACCGGGGCGGTGCTGATCGACGAGACCGACCCCACCGAGGTGCCCCGGGTCCTGTGCTACCTGGAGCACACGATCACCGACGCCCGACCTGGCCAAGGCGGTCGAGACCACGTCGTCTCCCGGCGCTTCGAGTTCGTGAGCGTCGACCGAGACGGCAACGGCTCGCCGGGCGGGTACGCGCCGTACCTCGACTACCGCCCCGCCACCCCCGACGAGCTGGTGACCTGCAAGCGGGTCCTCGGAGAGGACTGGCTGTCCGGCCCCGGGCTCGAACGCCGGGCACTCGACTACGGCATCGAGTACATCGTGCCTCAGCATCTCGCAGAGGTCGCTGCCCGCACTGACGACCGCGCCGAGCGGACCATCACCGCGGTGCGCACCCGGCTCACCCGGGAGATCAACTACTGGGACCAGCGAGCAGCCGTGCTCAAAGAGCAGGCCGCGGCCGGACGCCAGCCGAAGATGAACCCCGAACGCGCCCAGGCCCGAGCCGACGAGCTTGCCGCCAGGATGCGCCGCCGACTCGGCGAGCTCGAAGAAGAACGCCAGCTCCAAGCCCTCCCACCCGTGCTCGTCGGCGGGGCGCTCGTCGTGCCGGCAGGCCTGCTTGCCTCGCTCGGTGACCCCGAGGCGGCCACCGTGAGCCGCTTCGCCCGTGAGACCCGTGAGGTCGAAGAGCGGGCGGTGCGGGCGGTGCTCGACGAAGAAGCCCGCATCGGTCGGCGAGCCGAGGAGATGGCGCACTCGAACCCCGGCTTCGACATCCGCTCCGTCGACACCGACGGTCACCTGCTGCTCATCGAGGTGAAGGGCCGCATCGAAGGCTCGACCACGGTCACCGTCACCCGCAACGAGATCCTCACCGGCCTGAACGCCGCGGACCACTACCTCCTCGCCCTCGTCGAGGTCCGCACCGACGGAACCTGCCAGGTCCGCTACCTGCGCGACCCGTTCGCCGGCAAGTCCCGCCAGCTGCACTTCGCCGAGCGCAGCACCACCTTCGACTGGGACAAGCTCTGGGACACCGCGGAGACGCCACGATGACCGATGGAGGGGGAAGCGCATGATTGCCGAGGCTCAGCAGCAGGCGCTACAGCGCTTCATCGGTGCCAAGCAGGTCGAATGGAGCCAGTACGTGCCCGGCCGCCAATGGGACAAGGAAGACCTCGCCACCGAGATCGCCTCCGATGCCCGCTTCGCGGAGGTGCAGCTCTGCGGCACGTGGTACGGACCGAACGAGACCGAGATCCGCGACATCCTCTCGCCGATCCTGGCCTACGCCGGCTACGGACCGGACCTGACCATCGCGAGCGCTGCTATCGCCCTCGCCTGCCACAAGCGGCGTGTCAAGACGAACCTCGTGGTCGCTGCGGTCGATGGGATCGCCGGATTCCTCTCCCAAGGCAAGGGCTGACATGGGCCAAGTCGACACCCACAAACGCAAGCTCATCGAGGTGGCACTTCCCCTCGAAGCGATCAACCGGGAGGCTGCCCGGGAGAAGTCCATCCGCCACGGACATCCCTCGACCCTGCACCTGTGGTGGGCACGCCGGCCGCTCGCCGCATGCCGTGCCGTGCTCTTCGCCCAGCTCGTCGACGACCCCTCTGCTCATCCCGATCGCTTCCCCACCGAGGAAGCCCAGGAACAAGAGCGCCAACGGCTCTTCCGACTCATCGAGCGTCTGGTCCCCTGGGAAGCCACCCAAGACGAGGCGGTGCTGGCTGAGGCGCGCGAGGAGATCCGCCGGTCCTGCGGAGACAATCCGCCCGAGGTACTCGACCCCTTCTGCGGTGGCGGGTCGATCCCCCTGGAGGCCCAGCGCCTCGGGCTCGTCGCTCATGGGAGTGACCTGAACCCGGTTGCCGTGCTCATCACCAAGGCCCTCATCGAGCTACCGGCCAAGTTCGCCGGCCAACCGCCTGTTCACCCGCGCGACGGTGACGGCCGACTCGCGGTCGAGAGCTGGCGAGGCGCCCAGGGACTCGCCGAGGATGTCCGCTACTACGGAGCCTGGATGCGCGACGAGGCAGAGCGTCGTATCGGGCATCTCTACCCACAGGCCACCCTCTCCGACGGCCGCACAGCAACGGTCATCGCGTGGATCTGGGCGCGTACCGTCACCTGCCCGAACCCAGCCTGCCAAGCCACGATGCCGCTGGTCCGGTCCTTCTGGCTCGGCAAGAAGAAGGGCAAGGAAGCCTGGGTTCGCCCCGTGGTGGAGGGCACCAGGGTGCGCTTTGAGATCAGCCACGGGTCATCTGGCCCTCCCGTTGAGGGCACCGTCGGACGCACGGGCGCTATCTGCATCGTGTGCAACTCGCCCGTGCCGCTCGCCCATGTTCGATCAGAAGGCAAGGCCGGGCGTATGGGAGCCCAGCTCATGGCGATAGTGGCGGAGGGCAACCGGCAGCGTATCTACCTGCCCCCAGAACCCGATCACGAAGGAGTCGCCGACGTGCCTCGGCCCGGCGGCGAGCCCGACACCGAGTTGCCCGAACAAGCCCTTGGCTTCCGGGTCCAGGGCTACGGCATGACGCGCCACGCCGACCTGTTCACCAACCGCCAACTCACCGCCCTCTGCGCCTTCTCGGATCTCGTGGGCGAAGCGCGCCAGCGCATCATCGCCGACGGAGGTAAGCCCGCCTATGCCGACGCTGTGGTGACGTACTTGACCTTCTTGGTAGGCAAGATCGCTGATCGAAACTCAGCGATCTGTACTTGGGATAGCAGTCCGAGCAAGGAGACTCCGAGAAGCACCTTCGCTCGTCAAGCCATTCCAATGACTTGGGACTTTGCTGAGGGAAACATCTTCGCCGCGGCAAGCGGTAATTTCAGTGATGCCATCGCGTTCGAAGCTGCAGCGATCGACGGCTTACCCGCCCACCGTGGCGACGCGGCCCAAGCTGATGCCACGGGAGAAAGGCTGGAACGGAGCCTTCTCATTTCTACTGATCCTCCGTACTACGACAACGTCGGCTACGCGGATCTCTCGGATTTCTTCTACGTCTGGCTCCGTCGCTCTCTGGCACCCACCTACCCTGTCCTGTTCTCAACGATGCACACGCCGAAGTCAGCAGAACTCATAGCTGATCCCTTCCGTTGCGATGGCGACAAGCTGAAGGCCGAGCAGCAGTTCGAGAAGGGCTTCGAACGAGCATTCGCGAGCCTGCGTAAGGCGGCTGACCCGGCGTACCCACTCACCGTCTTCTACGCGTTCAAGCAGTCCGAGCACGACGAGAGCGGCGTGGCCTCTACCGGGTGGGAAACGATGCTCGCCGGCCTACTCCATTCGGGGTTCGCCGTTACGGCTACCTGGCCTATGCGGACCGAACTCGGCAATCGTATGCGCAACCAGGCGAGCAACGCCCTCGCTTCGTCGATCGTTCTCGCCTGCCGCCCCCGCAGCGAGACCGCTGGGATCACGGACCGGCGCGGATTTCTCGCCGCGCTGCACGCTGAGCTGCCCAAGGCGCTGCGCGAGCTGCAACAAGGCAACATCGCTCCAGTGGACCTGGCCCAGGCAGCGATCGGCCCGGGGATGGCAGTGTTCTCGCGCTACGCGAAGGTGGTCGAGCCGACCGGCGAGACGATGCCGGTGCGCAGCGCGCTGACGCTCATCAACCAGGTGCTCGACGAGGTCCTCGCCGAGCAAGAAGGCGAGTTCGACGGGGACACTCGCTTCGCCATCAAGTGGTTCGAGCAATACGGCTTCGACGAGGCCGGCTACGACCCCGCCGAAGGTCTGGCCCGAGCGACGAACGTGTCGGTGAAGGGCCTTGAGGAGGCCTGCATCCTGATCGCTCGGGCCGGGCGGGTCCGACTGCTCCGGCGCGCCGAGCTCGCCCCAGACTGGGACCCCACCGCCGACACGCGTATGCCGGTGTGGGAAGTCACTCAGCAGTTGGTGAAGGCGCTGTGGGACGACGGTAGCGAGTCTGGCGCAGCAGACCTGGTGCGCCAGCTCGGTGGACTCGGCGAAGTGGCACGCGATCTCGCGTATCGCCTCTATGCGATCTGCGAGCGTCGGGGCTGGGCCGAGGATGCCCTCGGGTTCAATGCTTTGGTCACGTCGTGGCCCGAGATCCTCCGACGAGCCGGCTCACCGGGGTCAGTCCAGCCGGAGCTTGGGTCATGAGCCCGGTCACCTACGAGGTGCGCGACGGCAAGGCCCGCTACGACGGTCGGACCTTGTCCGAGTGGGTCCCCGATGTCGTGGACGCCGTCGTGAGGGCTTGTGACCCCGAACAGGTGCTCCTCTTCGGTTCCGTCGCCCGCGGCGACGACGGCCCGGACTCCGATCTCGACCTGATGGTGGTGCTCTCCTCCATCGACTACGCCAAGCGCCACGAGCTCGAGGCGGCACTCTACGGCGCCCTCGGCGGCTCGGTCCCGGTGCAAGTCTTTGTCACCGACCGCCGCGAGTGCGAGCGCCGCCACGACGTAATCGGCTCGATGCACTACTGGCCGCTTCGGGAAGGACGGGTCGTCTATGCCCGAGCTGCCTGACAACAGCTTCGACGAGGCCCGCCGGTGGCTGGCGAACGTCGAGGACGACCTCCATGCGATGCGCGCCGTCGCCCGGGACCCCGAATCCCCCGGTCGCATGGTGTGCTTTCTTTCCCATCTCGTCGTCGAGAAGGCCCTGAAAGCCACGCTCATCGACGCAGGAATGCCGTTCCAGAAGACCCACAACCTGCTTGTCCTGCACGACTCGTGCGTTGGGCTGGGGCGCCTTGTCGAGCTCGACCGACAGCTGTTGGCGTCGTGCAACCCGTGGGCGGTCGACGGGCGCTACGCGGATGACCTCGCCGAGGCGGACGCCGAACTCGCGAACCGTTTGGCGGGGCTTGCCGAGCATGTGGTGGCCGAGGTGCAACGAGAGCTAGGAGCAGAACGTGGCCGTCAGTAACCGGGAGCGGGTCGGTAGGGCCTTCGAGGTGCTGGCTACGGGGCTTGCACCGTTCGTCGACCGCCAGATGGCTTCGGTGCACGGTGAGGGTTGGCTGGAGGGCTTCGTCGACTCCGGCCCGCGCAACGCCGCGCCGGCGTCGCTTCGCGATCCGGCGTTCTTGTTGAAGGTGATGACCGAAGCGTGGGACGCCGCGTTTCGCAGCCGGCTCACCCGGACCGACCGCAACCTCGTGTTCGAGCTGCGCGACGTCCGCAACCGCTGGGCGCACAACGACGCGTTCAACGCGGACGACACCTACCGGGCCCTCGACTCGATCGAGCGGGTGCTCGTCGCTGTCGACGCCAGCGAGGCCGCAGAGGTCGGCCGCTCCAAGACCGAGCTGATGAGGCTTCGCTACGAGGCCGAGACGCGCAAGGCCGGAACAGCAGCCCAAGCGACCACGGGAGCGGTGGCGGGGCTTCGCCCGTGGCGGGAGGTGATCGTCCCCCACGACGACGTCGCCCAGGGCCGCTACGGCCTCGCCGAGTTCGCCGCCGACCTGCACCAGGTCGCGGCCGGCTCGGGCGGCCCCGAGTACGCCGATCCGGTCGAGTTCTTTCGCCGCACCTATCTGACCGAGGGTCTGCGCCAGCTGCTCTCCGAGGCGACCCGGCGCCTCGCCGGCACCGCCGGCGTGCCGGTGGTCGACCTGCAGACCACCTTCGGTGGCGGCAAGACCCACACGCTCATCGCTCTTTGGCACCTGTGCTCAGGAACCGCCCTGTCCGAGCTGCCCGAGGAGGTCCAAGACCTCGTCCGGGCCGCCGGGGTCGACCAGCTGCCCCAGGTGGCCCGGGCTGCGCTTGTCGGTACCCGGATCGCGCCCGGGCAGGTGTCGGTCAAGCCCGACGGCACCGAGGTGGCGACCTTGTGGGGCGAGGTCGCGTGGCAGCTCGCCGGCAAGGACGGCTACGCACTTGTCGCCGACGCGGACCGCACCGGCACGAGCCCGGGAGACGCGCTGGCCGAGCTGTTCAAGGCATGCGCTCCGTGTCTCGTGCTCGTCGACGAGTGGGTCGCGTATGCCCGCCAGCTGTACGCGACCGACGAGCGTCTGGTGGGTGGCAGCTTCGAGGCGCACGTCTCCTTCGCCCAGGCGCTCACCGAGGCGGCACGTTCGACCGACCAGGCCCTGCTGGTCGTGAGCCTCCCCGCCTCAGTGGCTACCGAGCCCACCGTCGTCGGCTCGGGTGGCGGCTCGGGCGGTGGATCGAGCGTCGAGCTCGGCGGTCCGGGCGGTGCCGAGGCGCTGCGGCGGCTGCGCAGCGTGATCGGCCGCGTCGAGTCCTCCTGGCGGCCGGCGTCGGCCGAGGAGGGCTTCGAGATCGTGCGGCGGCGGCTGTTTCGACCGCTCGACGCCTCGGGGCTCGCCGATCGGGACGCGACCGCCCGGGCCTTTGCCGAGTCGTACCGCTCACAGGCCGCCGAGTTCCCCGCCGAGTGCCGGGAGGCCGCTTACGAGCGACGGCTCCGTGCTGCCTATCCGATCCACCCCGAGCTGTTCGACCGGCTGTACGAGGACTGGTCCACCTTGGAGCGATTCCAGCGCACCCGGGGAGTGCTGCGCCTCATGGCCCAGGTCGTCGGGGCGCTCTGGCGTGGCGGGGACCAGTCGCCGCTCATCTTGCCCGGGGCGATCCCCCTCGACGACGCGCCGGTCGCCTCCGAGCTCGCTCGGAACCTGGAGGACTCTTGGAAGCCGGTGATGGATGCCGACGTGGACGGCGCCGGCTCGCTCCCCGCCCAGCTCGACGCCACCTATCCGAACCTCGGCCGCTACGGAGCGGCGCGAAAGGTCGCCCGGGCGGTGTTCTTGGGCTCGGCGCCGACCGTGCACTCCCCGCACCGAGGGGTGGAGGCCGCCCGGGTGCGCCTCGGATGTGCCGCGCCGGGCGAGGCGGTCGCCACCTATGCCGACGCGCTCGCCAGGCTGTCGGATCGAGCCACCTACCTCTACGTCGACCGGGACCGCTACTGGTATGGGCTCTCGCCGTCGGTGGCGCGCATGGCCCGAGACCGCGCCGAACGCTGGCTCGCCACCGGCACGGCGGAGCTCGACGCGGCGCTCTGCGAGCGAATTCGGCGTCAACGCGACCGGGGCGAGCTCACCGGCGTGCACGTCGCGCCCTCGAGCTCAGCCGACGTCGACGACGACGACCGGGTCCGCCTCGTCGTGCTCCCACCACAGGCGGCCCACGTCGTGAAGACCGACGACTCGCCTGCCCTTTCCGCCGCACGCGAGATCCTCGAGCACCGCGGCACCGCGCCGCGCCTGTATCGCAACATGGTCGCGTTCCTCGCCGCCGACAACCGGCGTGTCGACGACCTGCGCCAGGGGATGGCCGAGGCGCTCGCCTGGAGTTCGATCTCGACCGAAGCAGAGGAGCTCGGCCTCGGCACCCAGCAGACCGCCCAGGCGGCCACCAAGGCCCGAGAAGCCGAAGGAACCGTCGAACGCCGCCTGGCAGAGACCTACGGCTGGGCGCTCGTCCCGACCCAGCCGAAGCCCACCGGACCGATCGTGCTCGATGCGGTGCGCATCGACGGCCAAGGCGACCTCGCGGCACGGACCGCTCGACGCCTTATCGACAAGGGCCACCTCAACTTGGTCTACGCCCCCTCGCTGCTGCGCACGATTGTGCTCGGCGGCCCGCTCGCCTCGCTGTGGGAGAAGGGGTACGTCTCGGTCGAAGAGCTGTGGGAGTCACTTGCCCGCTACCCCTATCTGCCCCGCCTGCGTGACCGGCTCGTGTTGCACCGCTGCGTCCAGGACGGGCCGGCCGGCTTTGCCTGGTCCGAGGAAGGCTTCGCACTCGCCGAGGGCTACGACTCCGCCAACGGGCGCTACCTCGGTCTCGTCGTTGGGCCCGGTGGTGGCAGTGCGGTGTCGGTGTCCACGCTGCTCGTGCGCCCCGAAGTCGCCGCCGAACAGCTCCGCGCCGTGGAGCAAGCTGTCGGCACCCAGTCGGGTACTGCGTCAGTCGCCACAACCGGGCACATGGCTGGCCCGGCAGCACCAACATCGACAGCAACCGACGCGCCGCCTGCAACCGCCAAGCCGCGACGGTTCCACGGGAGTGTCGCGCTGCGCTCCGAACGCCTCAGCCTCGAGTTCGGACGGGTTGTCCAAGAGGTCATCGCCCATCTTGGCGACGCATCCGCTGACGTCGAGGTCACCATCGAGATTTCCGCCAGCTCTCGCGAGGGTTTCGACGAGCCGGTCATCCGTACTGTCACCGAGAACGCCCGTACTCTTCATTTCACCGACCAGGGTTTCGAGCAGGAATAGAGGTCGGCGATGGCCGGCGGGTCTATTGCGCCGGCAGTGCGGCAGTCACGGTCCGAGCCCGGACCGCCTTTCGTACCGCCGCCTTCTCCTCCTTTCCCAGGGAGGGGAGCGAGCTGATCGCGGTCGTGACGAGGTCGGAGTAGAGGTCGGCATGCAGTCGTCCGATGAGGGACTGCGTGGCGTTCTTGAGTGACGCCTGCACGCCTCCGATGGAGATCCCGAGCACGCCGACCACGGCGGCGAGCGTCTTCCATCCAGGGATGCCGTGCACTTGGGTCGTCAGGATCGCCAGAATGACCAACCCGCCCAGCCCTACGGCAGCAAGGACGAGCTCTGCAGCGAACGTTCGGAGGACCTTGGGGGTGATCTTCGTGAACCGAAGGACGGCGTAGGGCTTGAGCAACGTCTCGGGGTCCACATCAACGACCAGCAGCTCGTGCCAGTAGGTGAGCTGCTGGCGAACCGCTTGTTCTACGGCGGCAGTGTCCTTCGAGGTCGTTGATGTCGGGATCCCGCACTGACCAGTAGAGAAGCTCGTCCAGGACTTCGGTGTCGACGAAGATCTGGCGTGTCCAGAGTTCTTCGGCGAGGGCAGCGCGAACCACGACAAGGTGGTGGCCGAGGCGGCGGGCGGTGGCTACCTGTGGGCATCGGTCGTGCCAGGCATGGCGTACTCAAGATCGGTGGATGACGCGAGGTGCGCCATGTCTTCGAACTGGGCCAAGTCGCCTCGATGCGCGACGAGGTAGTCAGCAGAGTCACCGGCGGTGGCCCGGCCGCGTTGGTTACTCCGAACCATGTCGCTCAGCGTGCGTATCGCGGGAAGCCGGGCCACATCTGTTCCTGTCTGTCACTTCGTGCGGAGGTCGTCCGCCAGGTTTGCGAGCTTCGACGGCTCGTTGAGAGCTTGCTCGATGAGGGCTCGGAGGAGTTCGGCCATCGACACGTCGAGGTCAACCGCGCGGAGCTTGAGCGCTCGGTGGACCTCTGGGGCGAGGTCGAGGGTGAGCCGCTTCGGTTGCGGAGCGTGGGATGCGGCAGGAGGCGCCACGCCGAGAAATCGTAGCGTATTTCTGTATTACCGTGATTCTGTGTTTCTGTGTGAGATGATCGGACCCATGGACGATCACTTCGACGGCCGTCACACCCGACCCGTATGGTGAGCGTCGTGACCGAGGGTTCGGCGATGCGGGTCGTCGTCGGACGCCGGGTACTTCGGGCGACGGAGGCGTTCCGTTCCTACTGGCGACTGGCGGCCGAGCGTCAACAGATCTTCTACCGCCGGCTACGCGATGAGCAGCCCCCGTGGACCGATGATCCCGTCCTGGCGTCGCACCGGTTCACGAACGCTTATCGGGCCTCTGATCGAGTGAGTCAGTTCTTGATCAACGAGGTGATCTACGGGGCCCAGGTCGACGAGCGATCGACCGTGCTGCGGATCTTGCTGTTCAAGATCTTCAACCGGGTTGAGACCTGGCGCTACCTAGAGGAGAGCGTCGGCCCGATCACGGCGGCGAGTTTCGACGCGGACCGACTGACGCAGTTGCTCGGCATCCGTCTCGCCGCCGGGAATCGTCTGTACTCGGCGGCGTACATCATGCCGAGCCCGAAGCTCGGGGCGGAACGCAAGCATGCGAACCACCTGCAGCTGCTCAGCCGGCTGCTCGTCGACGGCACGGTTGACGACCTGGTTGGCGCGCCGACCCTGGCGGACCTGTACTCGACCCTGGCAGGGGTGCACTCGTTCGGGAAGTTCTTGGCCTTCCAGTTCGCCATCGACTTGAACTACAGCGCCCTGTATCCGTTCTCGGAGATGGACTTCGTGGTGGCGGGGCCGGGCGCCCATGACGGGATCGCCAAATGCTTCGTCGACACCGACGGCCTCGGCGCGGAGGATGTCATCCGGGCGGTTGCCGACGCGGCCGAGGACTGCCTCGCCGCCCTCGACATCGAGTTCGAGTCCTTGTGGGGTCGCCCGTTGCAGCTGATCGACTGTCAGAACCTATTCTGCGAGGTCTCCAAGTACGCCCGAGTGGCCCATCCCGAGCTGCAGGGCTCTAGCGGCCGGACGCGGATCAAACAGCGGTACGTGCCCAACCGTACGCCTCTTGCCGTCGGCTACCCGCCAAAGTGGGGCTTACCGACATTGGGTGCCGTCGTGCCCGGTAACGAGCAGCTTCAGACGCAGATCGCCTAAACCCCGTCTCCCGCAGGCTCGCTGGGATGGCTACGGTCCGACATCCATGGCAGTGGCCGGTCCGTCGTAGCTCAGGGTTCGGTTGTCCAGGTCCGCAGTGAGCACGCCCCCGCGGTTCTCGACGACCTGTCCGAAGGCCTGATAGCCGGTGAGGATTGCCGCATGCCAGTCGGCGGCGGACCTGGCTGCGACCTCGAGGTGGGAGCTCATTTTCGTGCACGTCTTGAGCACGCTGGGCGGGACGTGGGCGAGGGTGGTGAAGAAGCTGTGCTCGGCGGCCATGGTGAACACGTACGCGGTGAGCCCTTCTTCGATGGCGGCGGCTCGGCCTCCGTCTTGGACCCGGTCGACGGTGGGAAGCTCTGATCGCTTGCGGTGAAGGAGTCGGCGCATCACCGGTGACCAGCCGAGAATCGCCATGTGGGCGAGGTGGAACACATCGTGGTAGCGGTAGTCGTCGTTGTTCTCGCTGTTGTCGTCGAGGGGGTCACCGACCGGTTGGTCGCCTCGGTACATCCGTACCCGCTGCAGCGTCTCTCCTCGTGGGGTCGTCTCCTCGGTTTCCACGAAGGTGACCGTTAGCCGGGCGGGGAGCTGCTGGTCGCCCGGCGCGTCGCTGTCGAAGCGGTCGTGAGGCGGGAGCTGCGCCGGGGGGCGGAACAGGCCTCGGGTCTTCGTGAGGTTTTCTCGGGCGATCTCGTCGAGGTTAAAGCCGTTGTAGCGAGCCAGGGCCGCCGCGTACCAGAGGATGTCTCCCAGTTCTTCGTGAACTTCCTCGCGGAATGCTCGGTAGCCGGTCTTGTCGCGCTGTCGTTTCTTGTACTCGGCGATGAGCTGGCCTACTTCGCCGGCGAGGCCGAGCAAGGGCAAGAGGTCGTCGTCACCGGTTAGGACGTCGGTCTCCCCCGCTTGATCCTGGTAGTCGTTGAGCTCCACTACGGTGCTGCTCCCTTGGTCGGTGGTGTTGCTGCCAGTGACGTCGGGTCGATCGCGGTGGCTTGCACGGCGAAGGCGATCAGGTAGTCGGGCGGCAGCCATCCGTAGCCGCCTGCTCCCCAGCCTGAACCCCAGGTGTTGCGGACGAGGAAGCGCCTCTGTGTCCCCGAGGCGTTGGTGGCGGCGCCGAGAATGAGGATGGCGTGGTAGTCGCTCACGGGCGCGGTGAGCAGAGGGACGGTGATCTCGCCGGCGGGCGTGGGGTGCTCGAACTCGTCGGTGAGCTCGATGACCAAAACGACCGGGATCTCTGAAGCGAGGGCGTCCTCGACGAGTGCCTCGATCCCGTCGTGGGCGAGGGGGGTGTCGATGATGGCGCCGGTGTACCACGGAGCCGTCGCTGCTCCGGCCGGTTCGGGCTCGGTCCCGGCGCCAAGGCGCTGGTTGTACGGCCAGCAGGTCTCGGTGGTCTGACCCTTGGCTCTGAGCGCGGATCCTCCGGCGGCCAGCGTCGTTCCTTTGTAGCCGGCGCCACCCTGGTGAAGGCAGTGTTGCCACAGCGGCTCCACGGCGAGCATCTCGGCGCCGGCGGCAGCGAGCCGAGTTCGGGTGGCTTCGTGGGC
>Ga0307373_10009743_pt1 | contig 14281 bp, 12 predicted proteins | sample OX2MG_FD_202534 | JGI IMG/M metagenome (GOLD analysis project Ga0307373, IMG submission 202534) | Soil microbial communities from Risofladan, Vaasa, Finland - OX-2 | ecosystem: Environmental > Terrestrial > Soil > Coastal area > Acid sulfate soil | place: Finland: Risofladan, Vaasa | collected... | reverse complement strand
GAGCCCTCTGCGCCGTCACAGCACCATTGGAAGACGCCGTTTGCACTGGCGTTGATGCGGTTTGCAGGCTCGACAAATATGACACCAGTTGTTGCAGCGGTGTCCCGGTCAACGTGACCGTGGGCATGCCCCCGGCCTTCATCTTCGCGGTGGGATGGTGCAGCAAATCGGGAAGCTTGTTGCCCGGGAACTTCTTTCCCACACCAATAAGCGATGGCGCAAACTGCGTTCCTTGCGCGGAAAGCCCGTGGCACGCGGCACAGCCCTGCGAGAGAAAGAGCGCACGGCCCGGGCTGGACGCAAAGGCGCCGCTCAGGGTAGGCGCGCCCGGTCTGGTGGAGGTGCTCGCTCCTGCGATGGGTTTGGCCGCGGCGGCCGGCGTTGCCGGAGCCGGCGCCATGTCGGGATAAGGAACGCTGCCGCCGTTGCTGGCGATCTCAGGCTGCGTAGCTTGCCCGGCCTGGACCGGCTGCGCGCCGCCTTGCATCGGCGCATGCATGGTCCGGAGATACGCGATGATTGCTCTCCGCTCCTGCGGATTCTCCACCGAAGGCATGCCGCCGGCGCGCATCTTCGCCGAGGGGCTGGCGAGCAACTTGTCGAGTTCGACGTTGGATTGCTGCGCGATCAGCGGTGCAATCGCAGGCGCGCGGCCACCCGATCCGCCGGGGCCGTGGCAGGCAAAGCACGCGTGCTGCTGATACAGTTGCTGGCCCGCCGCCGCCAGGTTCGATAACTGCGTCGGCATGGCCTGCGCCGGCGCCGCGCTTCCGGGAACATTCCCATTCTCCGGCGCCGGCAATGCGGCGGCTGCCATCTGCGGGCTCGCGCCCGATGACGCCTGCACGTTGGCGGCGGGCGTCCCGATCACCTTCAGGTAAGCCAGCAGCGCCGCCATGTCGCTCGGCGAGGCGTCCACCGCAGGCATGTGGCCGGCGCGCATGGCGGCGTTGGGATTGTGCAGCAGCGCCTCCAGTTGGGGGGCCGGATACTTCTGCGTGACCCCCTTCAGGCTGGGAGCAACCGTGCTGCCCAGTCCCACGTCGCCGTGGCAGCCGGAGCAGCCGTGCGCCTGGAAGACGCCGCGCCCGTGCGAAACCAGGGGATCGACTGGGCCCGTGGGCAGAGCCAGCGGGCCGGTGCCGCCGGGTGACTCGATGTAAGGCTCAAAAGGCGCGGCGGTGTAGGCCGCTTCCTGCTTTTCCTGCATGGCGAGTTGCGCAGCAGTGGACGGGTCATCGCGATCGTCCATGCGGCTCTTGAAGCCGAGAAAAATAGTGCCGGAGAGAACGATCGCAACCGCAAGAACCGGAATCGGCCTGCGCCACGGACGGCGCTCCAGGTTGCGATCGAGAAACGGAAGCAGGAAAAAGAGAGCCGCGATAATGCCCGGAATCACCACGATGGCGAGCACCACCTCGGGGCCTTCCCAGAACTTCAGCCACTCGAAAAACGGCAGGTAGTACCACTCCGGCCGGGGCAGAAAATGAGTGTCGGCCGGATTGGCAATCGGCCCCAGCCCCATCGGCCGGAAATAGGCCAGAAAGCCAAGCCCCACCATCAGCAGCAGGGCGAAGCCCATGTCCATCAGCACCTGGCGCGGATAAAAGCTCTCCGGGGCCAGCTTCGGCTCCACCGGATCTTCGTGTATCGGGCCTGCAGCACCCGCCTTGCGGAACAAAAAGATGTGAACGGCGATGAAGGCAAAGATACAGCCGGGAATCACGAACACGTGCGCCACATAGAAGCGCGACAGCGTAAGCGTGCCGATGGTGTCTCCGCCTCGCATCAGCAGGGTGAGCCACTCGCCGATGAACGGCACTTCTCCCACAATGTTGGTGCCCACAGCAGTGGCGAAGTAAGCCTTCTGGTCCCAGGGCAGCAGGTATCCGGTGAAGCCCATGGCCAGCACCAGCAGCGAAAGCGTCGCGCCCGAGATCCACAGCAGTTCGCGGCGCCCCTTGAAGGATCCGTAGAGGAACGTCTGCAGAAAGTGCAGAAGGAGCACGATGATCATCGCGCTCGAACCGTAATAGTGGAGGCTCCGCAGGAATGCGCCCGCCGCCACCTGCTTGGTGATATACGCAACGCTGGTGTGCGCCGTCTCCGCCGAAGGCACGTAGTATACCGCGAGGCAGATGCCGGTGATGATCTGCGAAATAAAGATGAACAGAAGCCCCGAACCGAATACGTAGGCGAAACGCGCGCCCCCCGGAATCGGCTCGTCGAGCGACTCGTGCATCAGCTTGTCCACGCCGGCGCGGCGGTCCATCCAGTGGAAGAGCCGCTTGCGAATGCTTCCGCTCTGAGGTCCGGCAGAACCTGGGGTTTCCTTCTTTTCCATGCCTCTCCCTCTCGCGATCAGCTCAGCTTTTCCTGGTTGGGAACATTCGAGCGGAAGAACTCGAAATGAACCTGTAGCTTGCCATTTTCAACGCGCGTCGGCAGAGGATCCATGCCGCGCGGAGGCGGCCCGGAGATGTGCTTGCCGTCCGGCGTAAAACGTCCTCCGTGGCACGGGCACACAAACTCGCTCTGCCCCTTTTGCCAGGACACGCTGCATCCCAGGTGAGGGCAAATGGCCGACAGCACCTGGAAGTTGCCGTCGCCGGTACGGTTCACATACACCGATTGCGCCGAAACCACCTCGCGCCAGCCATCGCGCTGCGCAAAGGTAATGGTCTTGCGCACCGGCGCAGTACTGCCTGAAAATTCGCCCACTGGTCCCACGTCGGACCACTCCGTCCCGCTTGCCTTGGCGTAGAGCGGGTAAAGGATGTAGCGCAGCACGGGTACTGATAAGATGGCGCCCATTCCAATGGATCCGATGGCCATCAACCCTCCAAAAAACGAGCGCCGGTTGATGATAATGACATCTTTGGTTCCGTCGGTGTTCTGCGTCTCGGTTCGCTGTTCCACGCCGTCTCCTAGAAATTGACCCAGAGGGCCATGTACACCGTGTTGTTGTCGGAGGCATTGCGCAATGCGCCGTCGTAGTTCGAGCTGGCGCCGTTGAATTTTGTGTAGCCCGTGTAACTCACGTTGAGGTCGATGTTCTGCATCGGCCAGTAGGCGAATTGGAAGATATATCCGCCGGTGTCCGGATTCCCGTTCCGGCTGCCAGTCACCGGCGCCGGCGTATACAACAGCGGATCGCTGTTTCCTGTGGTCGAAAACAGCGCCCCGGTCGCGGTATAGCGATTGCGCCAGTGGTAGGTGCTGTCGAGCCGGAACGTGTTCAGGTGAATGTCAGGAGTGGTGGCGCCGCCCGCGGCAAAGGTCGCGCCGAGATTCGATTTCTCGTGGATGTAGGTGCCGTGCACATCCAGCATGTTCGCGCCGAATGGCCGCTCATATTGAAAATCGAGGGAAGGATCCACGTAGCGATCTTCGGGACCGGTGATCGCGCCGGGAAAGGAATTCATGTAAATGCCGTAGGTGCCCACTTCGAGGTAATTGGAGCCCCAGGTCTGCTGCCACGCAGCCCGCCAGTACGGCGCCACCCCGCTGATGTTGTAGGTCTGCCCTGAGCCCGTCACCGGCGCAGCAGCTCCGGCATGCTCGGAGCGGTACACCGTCAACTCGGTGTACAGGTGATCGTTCCACATGCTGTAGCCGCCCAGCCCCGCCACATCCTGCCCCAGCGCCCCGGCGATGATCGGGCCAGCCAGCGGACCCACCGAGCTGGCGCTGGAGATCCACGGAAACCCCCATGCCGGCGTGCTGTTCCACAGATCCTGGACCGTCGGGTTGTTGTTCAGGGTGATGCCGTAATCCAGTCCCTTGCCACCGAGCTTGGCGTGGTTGGCGTAACGCAGATCGGTGTTGTCCATGCCGAAATGATCGTCGGAATGGGTGTAGGTAACCTGCGCCATTCCCCCAAAATGGGTTGCAAACGCACCGGCCAAGAAGATGCTCAACTGCTGGGGGAATCCGGCAGCATTGTTCTGGGCTTCCGGCTGGTTGGCCTGGTAGGAGCTGTTGGAAAGCAGCGCCATAAAGGCGATCGGGATGTTCTTGGTCAGAAACAGGTCCTTGGTGTTCCCGACTTTGCCCTCGGATCCCGCTTTGGTGAGAACGTATCCCCGCAATTTGAAGTTGCGGCCGAACTGGGTCAGCTCGGGAGGGTTGGTGTGGCAGACGTTGCAGGCCAGCCCCGTTTGCCGGGCAAAGCTCGGCACCGCGTGGGCCGCCTCGACACTGCACAAAAACAGGACGGCAATAAAAAGGCAAAGGAATCTTGACATCATGCAATCCTTCATTTCACTGAGAGAGGCCTCAGTTGCATAGGGAAGATGAATGCTGCAGGGCCCAGCTAAAGACCAGGGAAGAATCGGCTGACGGTGAAAGAGATGTCGAAGGCGCCCGGCTGGTTTCGCACCCCACCATTATAAGCTCTGTTGCGAGAATAGTTTCCCCTCGCTGTCAGTCCTGCAAACAAAGGGCTTAGGCGATGGGACGAATGAATTTGGAGACCGCTGACGCTTCGATTGTCGGGGAAGAGCATGCCTTGACGGTACCCAGTTCACGCGAGTTTTTGATGTGACATATATCACTTCGTCTTTATACGCCACCTTCCTCATCTTTCGGCTTGAGCGCTGGCGTTATCCTCGTCCCATGCCGCACGAACTCTACGAGCACATGTTTCGCCTGCCGCTTCCCTTGATCGAGAAGCTGCTCCGCCCGATCATTATTTACCTGGTCCTGGTCGTGTTGCTGCGCCTCTTCGGCAAGCGCGAACTGGCCCAGCTCAACCCCTTCGATCTGGTCGTCCTGCTCTCGCTCTCGAACACGGTCCAGAACGCCATCATCGGCGATGACAACTCCGTCACCGGCGGCATCATCGGGGCCTTCGGCCTGCTGGGCATCAACTGGCTCGTCGTCCGCACCCTCTACCGCTCTCCCCGCTTCACCCGCCTGATCGAAGGCCGCTCGATCGTTTTGATCCGCAACGGCCGCATCGACGAGCACGCCATGCAGCGGGAATCGCTCACGCGGGAGGAGCTGATGGAGGTGATCCATCGCCAGGGGTTCGATAACCTGGCCAAGGTCGGCCGTTGCGAGCTTGAGCCCAACGGCACCTTCTACGTCGAACCGGTTGAGCCTTCCCCGGCGGAAAAGCAGCATGCCGAGTTGCTGGCTCGCTTTGACGCTATGGCGGCTGAATTGTCGGGCCTGCGCGCGCGGCTCGGTCCGCAGATGACCGAGAATTCATGATTGCCCTCCCGCCCAGCCCACATCTCACTCCTGTAAACTGGGCCCAGGAGCCCTGCACTACCCATGCTGTCCCCGAAATCCGTCGTCCCCGTATCCCTGCTGGGCTTCCTGTGTCTTGCAGTTCCCGCGGCAGTTTCCTCGCAGACCCTCCACCAGCGTCCTGCCGCTGCGCCGGCTCCGGCTTCGGCGCCGTCTGAACCGGCAAAGCCCGCCGCCCCGGCTGCGCCCGTTCTGCCCGCCGGCACCGTCATGCAGGTGGAGATCGAGCGGCACTACCCCATGAAAGCAGGTGAGTTGCTGGACGGGCAGCTCGTCTATCCGATCTATCTCGACGGCAAGCTCGCGGTCCCCGCCGGCACCGTCGTCCGCGGACTCGTCACCAGCCTTACCCCGGATTCCAGGATGCGCCTCCGCGCCCGTTTCGACGGCGATTTTACCCCCTTCCATATCGCCCACGTCGATTTCGGGGAGATGATGCTGGATGGCGAGCACCTGCGCTTCAGCAGCCGCGGCGCCGTCACCGGCGCCCCGGTTCTGCGCCTCTATGCGGTGCCCAGCGTCAAGCACAGCTTCATCGTCCGTGAATGGGACTTCGCCCGGCAGCAATTGCACGACCGTGTCGCCTACTTCACCGCCCCAGGCCTGGGAGACCGCGCCAGACAGCTCCTCTATCACCAGCTCCCCTACCACCCCGAGCGCATCCCCGCGCACACCGCCTGGACCTTCGAACTGGCCCAGCCGCTCTCTCTTCCGCAGTCGGTCCTCGCCAACGACCCGCCGCCGGCGCCCGCTATCGTGCCCGGTAAGCCGGAGATCTGGTCCGTTCACGCTCTGCTCACCGCCCAGGTGACCTCGGCCACGGCCAAAACGGGCGATCCGGTGCAGGCGCTGGTGGTCGAGCCGGTTTACGACAAAGACGGCCAGCTCGTGGTGCCGCAAGGGTCCATGCTGGTGGGCAAGGTCACTACCGTCAAACGCGCCCGATCGCTGGGACGCAATGGCAAATTGCGCTTCAACTTCCGCCAGATCCGCTTCCCTGAGGGCAGCATGCCGGCTCCAACCCGCAACGTGGAAGGCTCGCTGAGCGGCGCCACCACCCAGTCCAACCAGGGCCTGAACCTCGACGCCGAGGGCACGGTCTCGCCTAAAAGCAAAGCCAGCGCCATTGCCCCGCTTCTGCTGACCATGCTCGCCGGGCGCGCGCTGGACACCGATGGCAACCTGGCCGCCGGCACTGCGGTCTCCTCCAACGGTTTCGGGCTGCTGGGGCGCGTCGTCGGAGTCACTGCCGCCAGCCGCCCGTTTGCCGCCGGGCTGGGCTTTTACGCCGCCGCGCTGTCGTTCTCGCGGAACTACCTGCACAACGGCCGCGACGTGAATTTCCCCCAGGACACGCGCATCGAGATCGAGACCAGCCCCCTGCGCGCGCCCGTCCTGAAGCCCAACGGCGAGTGATGCAAAGGACTGCCCCATCACTCCCGCTAAGATGAATGCATGCGAATCTTCGCATTAGCAGCCGCGGCGGCGCTTCTGGCCCCCCTGACCGCCTGCGGCTATCACACCCTGGGCGCGGCCACTCATCTTCCCGCCACCGTCCGCACCCTTTCCGTTCCCGCATTCCAGACCCGCACCGAGACCTACCACACCGAAGTCCTGATGACCCAGGCCGTGATCCGCGAGTTCGCTGCGCGCACTCGCCTGCGGGTTACGCCCTCCACCAGCGGCGATCCCGACGTCACCCTGCACGGAACCATCCTCCAGCAACAGGTCCTGCCGCTCACGTTCAACACCGCGACGCAACAGTCTTCGAGCTACGTCATCACCATCGTCGCTTCCGTCACGCTCAACGCGCGCGACGGCCGCGTGCTCTACCAGAACAACAATTACGTCTTCCGCCAGCAGTTCCAGGCCACCACGGACCTGGCCACCTTTCTCGACGAAAGCCCCGCCGCCGAAGAGCGCTTAAGCCGCGACTTCGCCAGCGCGCTGGTGGCGGATGTGCTGGAGAGCCTCTAAAGATGCAATGATGCATGCGCAAGTCCGGCTCCCCTGATTGAGAGCCGCTCGGTTCTCACATCCACTCGATGGTGAACCTGGATTCGTTTAAGTAAAAGTGCACATTGTAATAATCGAAGAATCCCGATTGCCCCAACAGCCCCATGCCGTGCGCGTCCATGGCGGGAGTGAAGCCCACATAGGACTTGAACTGAATGCCTCGTCCAAGGGAGATCTCGAGATCGGTGTAATAGGTGGGATTCGCAGAGCTACCCACTCCGCCCGTCAAATGCTTCTTCAGTTTGAGAAGGTCGACTCCGAGAGCCGTTGCGAAGGCTGCCGGAAACACACAGTGGTCCGCGCCAGAATCCAGACACACTGCAACGCGTAAACCCGTCGTGGCTTCGGGCACGCGGATCCTGTCCAAAGCGATTGGGCGCCTGGCGATGTGCCCGCTTGGAAACGGATCTGATTTGGGGATCGGAAACGAACGATAAGGAAATTCGACTGTGGGCATTCGGTCGCGGCCCCGTCAAAGAAAAAGAACGTTCGGCTGCTCGGGAACCCGTACGATCAGCGGTTCGCTCTCGCCGCGTTCCCGGGCCGCGTTGATCGCAGTCTGGAGGTCGGCGGAGTAAGCGATCACCTCCCTGGCGCGTTCGGAGATTGCTACCCACGCGCCCTCAGGAAGACCTTTCAGCAGCTTTGGGAGATCGATGGCAGCCGTAGCCATAACTCACCTCTACAATTCATCAATGGCGCCAACGGGAGCCGGGATTACGCGGGAGCGCGCCTATCCCGCTATCACAGTGTTCTCATTGTACGCCTTGTGGATTGTTGCAGTTATGGAGGGAGAAGATTAACCGGAGAAAGAGATTCACGGCAAACGGGAAACAGGTCTCTGTTTCCTCACTCCCTGTCCCCGAGGTCTGTTGTTATCCTGTTTCCGTGCATCCCGCTTCCGCATCCAGGAGCTACGCCCGTTGACCGCCGCGCGCTGGGGCGCCGGCTTCTCCGCCGTCGGTCGCTTCGTCTCCGAAATCGAAGCCGCCCAGAAGAACGCCGGCCCGCTCAAGCCCGGCTACGTTCTCGCCGGCGACGAGCTTTTCCTCCAGGAACGCTGCCGCGCCGCAGTCTTCAAAGCCTTCGTGCCTCCCGAACTCCGCGATTTCTGCCTCTCCGATCTCGACCTTTCCTCCACTACCATCTTCGACATCCTCGACCGCGCGCAGACGCCTTCGCTGATGGCGCCGTTCCAGGTAATCCTTGTGCGCAACGTGCGCAACCTCTACACCCGCGGCGCAAAAAAGGACGAGTTCGCCGCGCTCGACCGCTACTTCCGTTCGCCCAACCCGCAGGCGCTGCTGCTCTTCATCGCCGACTTCCTGCGCATCGCCTCCGACGCCCGCCGCATGGACATGGACGACAAAAACCGCTTCGAGCGCCTGAGCGAAACCCTGGGCGAACACTGCGGCATGGTGGAGCTGGCTCGCGTGAGCGAGGAGGATGCGATGCGCTGGGCCGTGGCCACCGCCCACGATGCCGGCAACCGCCTGGAGCCCGATGCCGCGCGCGAACTGGTGGACGCCCTCGGCGCCGACATGATGATGATCGCCTCCGAGATGGAGAAGCTGCTGCTCTACACCACCGGCCGCGGCAAAATTACTTTGGGCGACGTGGAAACCATGGTGCTGAGCGCCAAGCAGCGCTCGCTCTACGAGCTCACGGACGCCATCAGCTCCCGCAATCCGGCGCGCGCTCTCGCCCTGCTGCACGGCCTGCTCAACGCATCCAACGCCGGCGAGGACGCCGCTATCGGCCATCTCTACATGCTGGCCCGCACCTTCCGCCAGATGCTGGTGATCGTGGAGAAGAACGTGCGCGATCCCCGCGCCATCTGGCAGGCGCTGTGGCAGGGTTTCCGCATCCCGCCGTTTGCCGCCGAGGACCTGATCCGCCAGGCCCGCCGCTACAAGTCGCGCCGCGATCTCACCCGCGCGATCCGACTGGTGGCCCGCGCCGACCTCGAGCTGCGTTCCTCGCCGCCCGACAAGCGTCTGGTGCTGGAGCGTCTGGTCTACGACCTCGCCTCCGAACCGAAGGCCACCCCCGCATTCGCCTCCGCCCAGCTTTCGTTCGAGGCGTGAGAGCAGCCGTTAGTGGTTAGTGGTTAGTGGTTAGTGGTCAGGGGTCAGGGGTCAGAGGTCCACGGTTCACGATTCACGGTTCACGGTTCACGGATCGATGTCCCTTTGTCCCTTTGTCCCCCTGCCCCTCGTTCCCTTGTTCCCTTGTTCCCTCGTTCCCTGCCTTCAGAGAATTCCCCGCTCGTTCAGCCACTCGCCGTAGTTCTGGTCCAGTTGCTCGATATGCTCCGCGAGCCAGACGCGCACCGCTGCCGCCGCAGCCTGCATCTCGCCGTTCTGTCCGTGTTGCGAGCGCTCCAGCGCGATCTGCATCTTCTCCATCAGCCGCGCGTGCGACTCCCGATGCTCGTCCAGCGCCGGAAAACCCATCTGCTCCAGCAGGCGCTCCTCGCTCAGGAAATGCTGCCGCGCAAACTCCGCCACCCGGCCAAACTCCTTTACGGCTCGCTCCCGCGCTCCCTGCGCCGCCGCCTGTCGCAGATCGTTCAAGGTGTCCATCAACACCCCATGTTGCTGGTCCATGGCCCGCACCCCCACGCTCGACACGCGACTCCACGTCAACAGTCCCACACCCGCCTCCGCTATCGCACATCTGTTTATCGGCAAGCGCCCCACCAGACAAGAGAGCATGTCCCTTTGTCCCTTTGTCCCTTCGTCCCTTCGTCCCTTCGTCCCTTCGTCCCTGTTCTCTGACCCCTGACCCCTGTACCCTGTACCCTGTACCCGTGCCCCACGTTGACTTGGCCATCATTCTCGCCGCTCTGCTGGCCCTCGCGCCTTATTTTGGGGCGGCGTTCTTCCCCGCCCATTTTGTCGGGCACGCGCGCAGGCTCGTCGTTTGGGAGCAGATCGCCCTGCCGGCGCTGCTCGCCATTCCTTATGTCCTGGTTTCGATGGACGCCGGCGACTTTCACTGGCGCTGGGTCGCAGTCTACGCTCTTGGCCCGGCCGCGATGGCTCTCATCACCCGCTGGTTTCCCCGCGACGACCGCGCCATCTGGCTCCAACTTGCGGTGCTGGTTCTGCTCGGCCTCTCAGTCGACCTGCGCTGGTTCGAGGGCGCCTGGCCCGCCCACCTCTCCGTCTTCAACAAGGTCCTGCTGCTCGATGCCGGCATCTACGCCTTCTTCATCCTCAGCCCGATGGCCGGCACCGGATTCGACCTGCGCCTCCGCTGGAGCGATGTCGCCACCGGCCTTCGCGAATTCCTCTTCTATCTCCCCATCGCGCTCACCATCGGGCTCCTCACCGGATTCCTCCATGTCCACGCGCCCGGCTGGAACCTTCTCCCGCTGCTCGCGCAGTTTTGCGAGGCCTGGGTCTTTACCTTTTTCTTTATTGCGGTGCCGGAGGAACTGTTCTTTCGCGGATGGCTCGAGAACCTGCTGGAGCGCCGCGCCGGCCGCAATGCCGCGCTGGCGATCGCCGCGGTCCTGTTCGGCCTGGCCCACTTCAACAAGCGCGCCGTGCACTTCAACACCCGCTACGTGATCCTCGCCGCCCTGGCCGGCATCTTCTACGGCCGCGCCTGGCGCCGCCGTCGCCGCGTCGCCGCTTCCGCCATCACCCACGCCACGGTGGATTCGGTGTGGTCGCTGCTGCTGAAGTGAACGGGCCAGTAGCCATGAGCCAGTAGCCCGTAGCGGCGACCGTCAGGCTACTGGCTACCGGCTACAAGCTACGGGCCATGTCTCCGGTCCTGCTTACCACCCGCCACCGCGGATCGTCCACGGGGATGACGACGCCACCGTCCGCTGCGCATAAGTCAGGTAACTGACACCCACTCGCATGTTGTGGTCCAGGTTTGCGGGGATGGTGATGGCGATGGCGATCCCCAGCAGCGCATGCGCCGCCGCCACCGGCCACACGTTGTGGTAGTGCAGATAAAACAGGCTGGCAGCCACGCCCATCACCAGGGTGATGACGGCGAGAACCAGGTTGGGCAGGTGCGCCATCGAGAACAGGCATGCGGAAACCACCGCCGCCAGCGTCGCATTCCCCATCAGCCGCAACGCCCGCACCGCGAAGAAGGATTGCAGGATGATCTCCTGCACCGTGGCCCACAGCGCATAGCCGATGAAGTGGCGCAACGTCGATCCCAGCGTGGCCGGCGTGTGCAGCGTATGCAGCCGTTCGGCCATCGCCACCGCCGCCAGCGCCAGGCAGGCCGCAAGGCCCACGCCCCACAGCGAACGCAGAAGGTTCGCGGTGCACAGGCCCATGGACTGGAAACCTTCGAAGGAAATGGCGATGACGGTAGCCGTGATGATTGCAGCCAGGCACCACATGAGCACCTGGTAGGGATGAGGCGTCCAGATCACGAGGAGAATCAGCCCATATATACCCGATAGCTCGAGGAAGTCCCTTCTCCGGCTGCGCGCCGTCGAGCAACTACTTTCGTCTATTGGGTGGGCTCCATGAAATAACGATCCACCGGCCCACATACTGAAAATCTTTGATGCCGCTTTCTCAACCGAGGATGACAACCAGCAGCCTATGTCGTTCTGTCCCTTTGTCCCTCTGTCCCTTTGTCCCTTTACTCCAGAATCACCTCCGGCTCTTCGTGTCCGCGCGTGGTCAACGTGATCGCCGCGGCCAGAATCAATCCGCCGCCCAGCCACGCAAACGGGCCCAGCCGCTCCCCCAGCAGCTTCACTCCCAGCACCGATCCGAGCGCCGGCTCAATATTCAGGAACACGCCGGCGCGCGAAGCCGGCACATGATGAATGCCCCAGTTCCACAGGAGGGTCGTAGTGGCCGTGCATGCCAGTCCGCTGACGGCCAGCGCGATCCAAGCGGTAGAGCTTATGTGCGCGAACGGCATGGGCGCGCTGTGATTGGGGATCCATGGACGCAGCGCCCGCGGGCCGAGGATCCACGCGGCCAGCATCGCCGTTCCCGCCAGTACGGTGAACGCCGTCACCGCGGGAGGACTGTGGGTCTCCATCAGCTTCTTGCTCAGCAGCACCCAGGCAATGGAAAGGCCGAGCGAGAACACCACCAGCATGTCGCCCGCAATGGTCGGATGTTCACTGCCCGCGGGCCCGCGCGCACCGCCCAGCGAGATCAGCATGACTCCGGCAGTCGAACCCAACAGCGCCGCCCAGCCGATCGCATCCAGCCTCTCGCCGGCGAACAGGGCAGCGGCCGCAGCCAGCAGCACCGGAACCGTCCCCACCATCAGCGCGGCGTGGCTCACGGTGGTCAGCGCCAGCCCGTGAAACTGCAACAGGAACTGGATGGGCACGCCGAGTGCCGCCGCGATGAGCAGCAGGCGGGTCTCCGGCCAGGTCAGCCGCACTCGCTCCATGATCGCCACCGGCAGCAGCCCCACGCACGCGAACAGGAAGCGGTACAGGACCATGTACTCGACGCTCATTTCGTTGAGCGCCAGCCGGCCAAAGTAGAAGCCAGTCCCCCAGAGGCAACCCGCCAGCGCGCAGGCTCCGTACCCCAGCCAACGCAGCCGGCTCGCAGATTCCGTGCTCGCCCTCATCCTGCCTTTACTGTCGCATGTCAGGGTTCAGGGTTCAGGTGTCAGGTGTCAGGGTCCACTTCGAGACCGGCTCCTGTCTCTGTCCCTCTGTCCCTTTGTCCCTCGGTCTGACCCCTGCCACCTGACACCTGCCCCCCGTTTGCGCGAAAATAGCAAACGATGGCACACCGGCTCCCGCGGGCGAACTTCTGGCTCTTCCCCATCCTCAGCCTGGCTGTACTCTGTCCCCCTGCTGTCTTCGCGAAAAAGAAGGCCGCCGCGCCGCAGGAGCCGCACGTCCGGGCGACGCTGAAGCCCTCACTGACGATCTCAGCAGAGCCCCTCGGCTTCGCTGCCCCCGGCCCGTTCTACCTGGGCATGCGCAACTCGCTGGTGTCGCTGGATTTCCTGGATGATAACCGCCTTCTCTTCAGCTTCCGGGTTCCGGGCCTGCTGCACCGGTCGACAAACGGCCAGGGCGACCCCGAAGGTATGCGCGAGATTCGGGCCCTGGTCCTGCATCTCCCCGAAGGCAACGTGGAGGCGGAGCAGGTTTGGACCCTCCACGACCGCGACCGGTACCTTTACATGCTGTCCTCGGGGCAGTTCATCCTCCGCGATGAGGACCAGTTGAAGGTGGGCGACGCGTCGCTCCAGCTCAAGCCCTGGCTCCGCTTTCCGGGCGAGGTTCTCTGGGTGGAGATTGACCCTTCGCGGCAGTACCTGGTGACCGGGTCCATTGAGCCGCCCAATGTGCAACCGAAGCCGGGCGTGGTCGGCAGCCCGGCCACGGCATCCGCCTCCACCACCACCGATTCATCGCCCGACGCTGCCGATCGGAAGGATTTGATCCTCCGCATTATCCGCCGCTCCACCGGCCAGGTGATGCTGGTGAGCCATGTGGAGGAATCCGTCCACCTGCCCATCGATTCCACCGGATACCTGGAATCCAAGCTTGCGAAGAATGCGACCTGGAACCTGAGTCTGAATCATTTCACCGGCGGCAGCACGCCGGCCGGCACGGTGGATTCCGTGTGCACGCCCTACCTGAACTTTCTTTCTTCGGACGAGTTCCTGGCGGCTGCCTGCGGTCCCGCCGGCAACCCGCACCTCTACGCCTTCACCACCGCGGGCAGGCGGCTTTGGCAGAACCTCGATCCTGGCCCGGACGCGTGGCCCCTCACCGTCACCAGCGCCGGCGGCCTGCGTTTCGCGCGCGAATCGCTGGTCGTGGATCACGCCATCAATGCCTCCATGCCGCTCTCGCCCGACGACATCAAAGGCCAGGACGTTGAGGTGTTCAACGCAGCCAACGGCAAGCTTGTGCTCCGCGCCGCCGCCAGCCCCATCTTCGACGCCGGCGGCAACGTGGCGCTATCGCCCTCCGGCCGCCGCGCCGCCATTCTCATGGACGGCAACATCCAGATCTTCGATCTTCCCGCCCCGC
>Ga0307373_10009741_pt1 | contig 14284 bp, 9 predicted proteins | sample OX2MG_FD_202534 | JGI IMG/M metagenome (GOLD analysis project Ga0307373, IMG submission 202534) | Soil microbial communities from Risofladan, Vaasa, Finland - OX-2 | ecosystem: Environmental > Terrestrial > Soil > Coastal area > Acid sulfate soil | place: Finland: Risofladan, Vaasa | collected... | reverse complement strand
AAATACTACCTCCACAGGATGCGCCGTGTAAAAATATTTACTGGAATACAAGGAGTCCACGACCAGCAACCGACTTGCCCTCGCAGATGAACTTGAGGCATTTGCGATGCCGCCATATCGATTTGATTTTAAAATCGAACCTGCACTTGCTGCTCCGCCTATTTCCAGAGCTCGAACTGATCGAAGATTCATGGTCAACGCTGAAAAAATCTGCAGGAGGATGGCGCTTTAACGGACAAGTTATGAACAGTACAGGGAGTGAACCTGTAGATACTAGTTATGCGTTCGCCGATTGGTGCACGGCCAGCGTATTCGAGTTTGCACGTTACCAAGTACCAGAGGCGGAAATTCGCAACGCATTCTATTTTCCGTAATAATATTTAATTTAGATTACAAATCTTGCTGCTCTTTCCTTTGCTACAAACGGACGAAATCGTGCAATTTTCTCGAGCCACTGCCAGTCGTCTGGCGTATACTTGACTCGTGATGGCAGTGCACAAACCGGCTTTGGTACGGGCTGACTTTCTAAGTATATGAGTACTGCTGCTGGGGCACAATTCCAATCTCTTCGTATGTACGCGTCTTTGATCTGTTTGCGACTGAATTTGCTTCGGGACATCACTCGAGAGACGGCTACTTTTTTTTGTTCCGGATTGAGTGGCTTATCGTAGTACCTGTAAAATGGCGCGCGACGGGTAATTATACCACCTTCTCCCGGTGGAGAGTAACTGTTAATCGGGGCGAGACGTGATTCAAACTCGTGAGCACAGACGAATTCATTGAATTCCACGCCGTAGCCGTAGAAAAAAATTTCGGCCGTATTATTCGGCGAAAGAAACACGATTTGCGCTTCGTACCACCAGCGAAAGCTGTCAAGACAGTCTACGCGCAATCCTACCGCTGCTATGATTGCATAATAATCCGTGATTAAATTCGTAACACAACGAGCAACCTTGGGCAGACTATCGTAGATGATTTGTTGTGCTAACAAGTAGGTATCACGAAGCACGATCATTCTGTAACGCAATCGAACCTATCTTCATCTTGCAGGTGTGCGAGTGTCAGTTTAACAGCAGCAGTTTATTACAACTTGTTCCGTTTCCACGCGATTGCGATACAAACAACACTGCCAATAGCTCTTTATATTCCGCCACAGTACGAGCGGTATGTTCTGACCAGTGCATTCATAATCTCCTATCTCGGACAGGCAATACCACAATTGAAACACGACAATGACGCAGGCACACACACCAAAGCAAACTAGATTCGTTACCGCAAGAACTGTAGTTGGACTTCCGTCATATAAAATGAATGCTACTAAACCGACTGCTGTATTTAGCGCGTCCGCAAGCAGTGACAATGCTACAAAATTCTCGCGAAGTGCGCATTGAAAGATATACGCAATTCGACCGACCGATAAGAGCGCGCAATTCCACGCTGCAATGCCAATATTCGCAGCGCATAACGCTTCCGTATGAGAAAATGGTGCAGAGGTGACAATCACGGCTATTAAAGTTCCAGCGATCGCGAGGCAGAGTAGTACGACCAACATCACAATTGAGGCACTTCAAAGTCTGTGCATACACACACACATGTTGCAATGATCCACACCAAATGCAACCTCAAGCGGCACGCGTATTCCGAATCCAATAACTCCTCGCACGAATGCAGTGAATGTCCGGTTTCTACGAATCTTAACGTTAACCAAGTAAAGACTGGATCGAAAACGGCTCTTCTCGTTAGTCCTGCAGATCCCGCAAGCGATGTATATCTTGTGCACAACCCGCCCTCTGTAAGGTCCAAAATTCAAGTTGGAGCCGAGTACTATTCAAAGTTTACCGTTGTCTTCGAGGGTAATTGTTATACTGCTCGAGGTAATGTATCGCGCTGGTTTCCGTGCACCGATCCAGATCAGTGGACGTTTGAATTGGAGACGTCCGATTTTCTTTTAACATTTTATTACAACAGTTCTTCACATTTAGTGCGTGCACACAGTGTCAAAGTAAAGTTTATCTAAACGCGGTTCGGCGCCGCTTGGATGCACCAGAATCGGCGTTTTGACGTCTTTTTGCAGAACTGGCCCGTTTAGCTGATTTCCCCCGTTTAGCATGCTGACGCGTGCGCTGAGTTTTCTTCTCATGCAATCCCAGAATACCTAGCCCGAATAAACCAGTTGATTCTTCTGTCGCGGCCTCTTTTGCATAAACAGGACGCTCATTAGGTTCAACATGTTTTAGTTGAAAACCCGCATGAATTTGTTTCATCAGCAATCCATGCTTGGAATTGTCTTCATACACATGTTTGACATGCACTCTGTGCTTGAGCTTGTTTTTGCCCTCTGTGATCAATCGAAGCAAACGTTGGTTTTCTGTTTCCTTTGCCTGATCGAGAGCGAGTTTCTTAGGGTTTTTGAGTCTACGTCGAGCACATTGAAATTCGTTTTCCTCTTCCAAACATCTTTCTTGGGTCAGTGGCTCGATTGTTGCATTGCCGCTAGCGGATAGCGTATGTGATTCGGGATTCAACTGAACTGCAAACAACGGAGGTGCTTCGGGCGGCAGATCAGATGCATGTTGCTCTTGCACGGATGCAGCCGTTTCTGCATGCTCGGTTTTCGATTCTTCGAGTCTTTCTAATTCGGGCTCAATCTGGTCGATAGTTTCACGCAATTCTGCAACGACTTTGTTCTTCTCTTTGCTATTGAGAGTGTCGTCGCTCGTGACTTGGTTGATTTTCGCTCCAGTTTGGTCTTTGATATTTTGAAGGTCAGTTTGTAACAAATCGCAATGTCGATAGTCTGCTTGTGCCTGTTGGTAACGCTCGAGCAGATCGTCGTACAATTTCCGATCATCGAGTTTTAGCTCATCGTAGTTGCTCGAAGCTCTGTGCAAGCTACTGAACAATACAAGCACGTCGGCTCGCGTCCATTTCTGTGGCACTCTTTGACCGACTGCATTTAATGACTTGCGCAATGACGCCGTGGTGTAGCGAGTTTTATAGCTCGGGTCAAACGCGTAAAAGCTCTCTAAGACTAGCGCCTGTTTGTTGCTCTTTGACGATGGCATTTTACAAAATCAAAAAAAAACGAGGTTATAATAATTAGAATACCGACCGTCTTTAAAAATATGTATATACCGTGTGAACTTTATTGCGCATGAACGTATGGACAATCGAGAGTGCCCAGTTTGCGGTGATGTAATAGCTGAATCGTTGCTACCTTGCGGGCACGGTATTTGTTACGTGTGTTTTGCTCGCATGTGTCGTCTTTCTGGATTTTCGCGGCAAATGCGCAAATGTCCGTCTTGTTTCCGTCGCCTGCCCGGCTTGCGGTGGTTGTTACATCGTACGGTGGCGGCGCATGTTACAGTGTCGGACAGCGAATTGAAATCACGTTACGATGAAACAGATGCGGCTGCCTAAAAGTTTCGGCTCTGAATTTCTTTCAATGCCGCGCGGAACGTTTCGGGGAACAAGAAGTATAGTATCACGGAGAACAATAAGAATCCGCTTTCGAAATCAAGCACCGATGCAATAGTGCTAATGAACGCTGACAATACCGGGTCTGTGATTCCCGCACCCCACACCTTCAACTGTATCGACAGGAAGAAGAACACCAGGATTACACCGGTAACGATGCATAATTGATATTTAGTGGCCATTGCGCTTTATTTCTTTCAAACCGAACACGAAAAAATCTATTTCGGGGTGCGATCGCGGTTAGGGTGATGGTGGCGTTTTTCTGCTGCCGGCGCGCTTAATTTGATTGTAACCCATACAGCCATTACGATTAACAAGATTGTTGCTACCACAACAATGTATTTCAGCAAAGTATTGTCTCCGTTTTGCGTTTTGTACGCGAGACTGTACAGATCCAAGATCGCCCCAGCGCCGTAGCACGTAGTGATTGTTGCCGAGTTACTAAATGGAGGAGGCATTGCAGTCGGGAGTGTTTGGTTGTACAGGAATCCTACAGGCTTTGTATAAGTGACGCCAGCCAATTGAATATACGCCTTTTGTTCTGCATTTGCTTTGTTGAAAATTGTAGCATCCATAAACGTCAGCGCTCCGAATCCAACTTGCACGTTGAGCAAAGACGGTGAATCGGTGGCTTGCGAAGTGGCCGACGGAGGTGTCAATTCTATGACGGTGGTAAAAGCGCTATCGTTGGGATCCTCGTTAACGTAGGTTTTCCCCGGTTGATATCCGATGTGATCGAGCTGCACGAATACATCGTCGCATACCCATGTCGCAATTCCGGTGAATTTGTTCACAACAATCTCTGCGCAGTGGATTTCCCCGACATTTCGCGACTTTAGTTTGCAAAAGGAGGTGAAGGCCGAATAGGTAATGGACCCGACCCACCCGAATGGGAGTCGCGCATACGATGCATAGACTGCGTCGTTGGTGAAAAGAATATCAAACACAACGAAATCGTCGGTAATTACACGTAATGCTACACAGCCGACTCGGGGGTCTGTTGGGCTAACAACGAAATCGGGAATTATCGCAGGTTGGATTATCTGGGCACCGACTAGACATTTGAAACTCACCACATCGCTAACCTTCAACGGTACGCTCGGTGAGAGCTTCAGAAATTTCACATGATCAAGCATTCCTCCAGACGAGTTCTCGTCGAACTGAAACGGATTGATCGTCACGCGCACTCCCTCCTCGGTGATTTCGTCCTGTCTCCAAATACCAAGATTGTTGCCCTGAAAAGCGCCACTGGAATAGGTAAACGCTGAATTTAACATGGGCGTGTCTTCAAAGTCGCGCCGATAGTCCTGGTAGCCCCCGACTAATGCACTTGTTTCTATCGACGAACGTAACAGAGATTTGACACTCTCGCGAGAATTCATGATGATGGATGGCGAGAAAAAAGCAAACACAGTTATATTCGTAAGCACGGCGAATAAACAAAATTTTTTTGAAACCGACGGGTTTTGTATGAAGTGTTTGAAAAAAGCAGGACAACTCCACAGCCACATAATTTCAAATGACTTCTGAAGTTAAGCTCGACCACGATATTTATTTTGAACCGAAATCAGTCAGAGATATCATTGTCTCCTACTGTGGTACTCGGTTCCACTTGCACAAGTATGTGCTGGCAAAGGAATCGGGTTACTTTCGTTCTTTGTTGGAGACTGAACCAACCACTGAAGATGTCGGAATTGTTATTCCCCCCGATGCCCTGGGCCGGGCGATCAGCATAGAGCAATTGCATATATTGTTCCAGATCCTTTACAGTAAAGAATCGTCGTCATTTATTCCTTCCCCAGAACGCGTTCATGATGTTAAACAGCAGGTCGTGGATGTCTCATGGTCTGCGCTGATACATCTTGCTCGTCATTTTCGAGTCACCGTACTTGAGCAGGATCTGAAGGTTAAGTGGTCGGAATTCTTGCGATCGAATTTTACTGACGGTTTATTGATTACGTTTTTGAACATCCATCTTCAGTATGAATGGGACGTGAAGCATTTGACCACCATCATTGTCGATAACTGGTATCGTATCAAGGATCACAAGAACTTTTCTGTTGCAGAATGGAAATCGATTCCAATCACTGTTCGAGAGGAGATGCTTGAAAAAGTAATCAGTGGTTCAAAACCTCGTCCTCGCCATTATCTACAACCCGGAGTGCTGCAGAAGATCGTTTGCAGTTGTGGATTTACAAGCGAGCATATTACGGATGTGACTCAGCATGTGAAGGATCTTGGCGAAGTGTAATAAACTTTCTTTATAGGCTACTAAGCCTCTGAAAATGCGTTTGTAGTCGTTCGATTTCTTCATCTATTCTCTGCATTTGCTGCGCAATGAGTTGCCTTGCACTCTGCTTTTCCGCGATCTTCTGACACAATTCTCCTAGCATTTGTTTCTTTTTATTTTCTGTGTCGTCCTTTCGTTGCTGTTCTGAGTGGTCCAAATCTCCCGCCTTGCACGCATACTTGAAACGCAATTGTTCGGGATAAATGCACTGCTTCTCTTCATCGTAATTAAATATGAACTCTTCGCCGCCGAGTTCGACTACAGAATCGGAACACTCACCTGGCCCATGGAAATGATAGAACATTTCGCTCGGAAACGTATAAATCACTTCGCCTTCTGACTCGACCCAGGCACTTAAAACAGTCGAGCCTCCCGCTGCGATCTTATGGTCTTTTGGACGCTTCATAGTCGGCTTCCAAGAGATAGTCTCGCCGAAATGCGGTACGGTTCCGCGCATAGCCATTAGCTGCGGTTCATCGCAACGTCTCCTACAAAATGTAATATTGATTCCCCATCGGTACAGGTGATCATTCGCTTTTACGACTGCGACAAATTTTCGCTGCGACATGGTTGAATGTGAAGTGTGTACATGTGTACACAAGACTCTTTTTTTTCGCTTGTGTTTGTGTATACGTTACAAGTAAGCATGTCTGCAGTCGATGAAGCAGAATGTGAATCCTGCGTAGTTCGTCCTGTTGCTACTCCTTTGGAAGTTGCCAACAACGATGACGACTCATCGTTTGATTATTTGCGATTCCTGAACTCAGTCTTTGTCGCATTAATTATCGGCACCGTGCTACACTATTTTGCTCGTTTTGGAACCGGCGTCAATTTTTGGATCTATTATGGCGGCTTTGCTGCATTAGGAATATTGTATGCAACGGTGAACAATCAATAAAACTCAAAACAGAGAGCATTCTAAAGTAATAATTTGATTCTTCCACGCGACTAACTCGGGAGGGAAACAAAACGGGATATTCTCGTCGAATCGTCGATAAACGAGCATTAGATCAGTCTCGGATCCGAGAACATCAACCTTCTCAATATTCTCATACTCCTTTTGCCTAACCTTCTCGCCCAAGCGATATCTGTACAATCTGATAATAAACAGCTGCAAATGAGACCTGATTGTAAGATCTAACTGATACAATTTTGCAATATCATCATCATTTGTGCTGCAAAGTACCGGCTGACTTTTCTCTTCCAACGGCCTAGAACGCTTCAGATATTCTCTAGCAAAACTTTCGGGAGTTAATAACGGCATATCATTACCCCACGGAATGTTCACATAGTGCACCAAAGTATAACCAAAATTCTTGACCATATTCATAACATAATCAACTGCTGCTTGGTTATCGTGAAGCAATGAATTTCGAACCGGTTGCTCGGTGAAATCCGTTAGGTGATACGATCCCTCCCACAGCTTGCATACCGAGTACTCCGCGCCAGAGCACGCTTCACCTGAATTATTTATAAAAGGGGCCAATTTACTTGCATCCCTTTTGAGATATAACCGCCTTCCGAAGCTTAATTCCCCCCTTACAAAACTGCCAGATATAACATATCCAAGCTTCAGCGCTTCGATCATCAACTTCACCGGATCTTTAAGTAGCTGTTCCGCCGGGGATAATACTTCAGAAGGAGGAGGGCGTACTAGATCCTTCGCAGAAGGAGCCTGTCTTACATACTCTTGAGCAAAGCTTTCAGGAGTCAATAAGCTATCGTTCGGCCATCTTAGAGACAGATTATTGACCAAATTGAATCCTAGATTTTTTATCATATGCATAATGTTATCCACCATCGCAGCCCTATTGCTGTGCAGAATTACCAGCTTGGATTTAAGATCTTTCAAGTCATAAGTACCATCAAGAGGAAATGAGCACGAGACTACGTAATCTACGCCTGAAAATGCGTTTTCGCCCTTTAGATAAGGATTGAACTTCGCCAGATCTCGCTTCAGGTAGAGGTTTTTACCTTGATTTAGCCGCTCGCCTATGACACTTTTCGTTTGCGCTATCCTTGCTCCCTATGGCTTCTAATACTATCTTCATTTTGTCTTCTATAGTTAAGAACGAAGACGCATTTCCGAAGATTGGAGTTGACATCTTTATATAAGCGAATTTGGATTATGTGAATGAAGTGCGTCAAATGAAGTGCTTGTCTCAGTGGTGCAATCAAAAAAGCGGACGCCCAGCATACCGAGGCATAATTCCAGCACAGAGTAGGTGTCTGTAAATGAGTGAAAAACTGTAACAGAGCGGCGATTTCCCAACACTGCTTGTCTTCTTGCACACTTTGCAGTAAAAGAATTCATCTAAAATATTGGCTTCGGACACCATGCCGCACTCGTAACAAAAGTGAGTCACGAACGGATCCGTCACCAAGAAATGACGCTCTCTGAGTAAAAAAGAGCAGCCGTGAGTAATTATCGCAGTTCGTTCCATATCGCCCATTCGGTAGGCGCCGCCGAGCTTCGATCCTTCTACACCCTGCCGTGTTAATATATGTCGTAATCCGGTTACGCGTGAATGTAGCTTATCCACAGCCAAATGCGTCAATTTGTACATTTGCATGGGTCCCATAAACACTTTACCTGCACCACGAGCCGCCGAGCCTGTAGCACCAATGCGTTCTCCAGTGCGTCCGTTGTAAAATATTTCTTCACCATATGGCGCCCAGCCTTTCGCGCGCAAAGCACTAGCCATGACTTCAATTCGTGCTTCGTCACTGGGCAACGCGCTGAGATCCGTGTCTCCGCAAGCGCTGCCGGATTTCTGCAAAAAGTCAAAGTCCTGTTGGGCAATCTGCATACAGCTTTTGTACGCTTCCGTAGCGAATGATGTCATATCCATCACCTTACCGTACGCGACGGCAACGTTACCCCCTTGCATTTGCATCAAGTGACCCAAGCTCATTCGACTCGGAATCGAATGCGGATTCAAAAGCCAGTCAATGATAATTCCACTTTCGGTAAAGGGCATATCGCATTCTGCGTATTTTGCACCACAAATCGTTTTCATGGCATGACAAGAGGAGTTTCCGGTCCAATGGGGTGGGCTGAGATAATGCTCCCGATAATAGAATACTCCGCTCGAGGTGGTTGGGCACATGACCGTGCCTGTATACTTGATAAGTTTCTCCTCTTGCCCGTGCTGTTGGTGAATGTGACCGTGATTAATTGTTGGCGTATTTTTGCTCTTAATGATCGCAACGGCCAGAGAATCAGCGTTCGTAAATCCGACGCGATCATCGATGCGATATTCTGTGCCAGCTTCCTGTCGAAAATAAACGGTACCAGAATAGCCGGCGTGGAACGCGAGCGTAGAAACATCGTTTGCCAGATGTTTTGACGACGTGAAATAACGTTCGCAACCGGTACTTTTGTTGACAGTCCCGTCTCCCGAAATTAAACTGGCGAGCAAGATGCGCGATTGGCGCTGATTTAGGGAAAGTGCGTAAGAAGGTAGGCGTTTGTGGATGGCGCCGACGCTTAGAAAACTCAATTCTTCGCGAATGATTGGGCACTGCATATACGTCCTGCTGTTGTATCCAAACTCGCTCGATCTGCCATCTTTGTAGTACGTTGTGTTGACGTCCAAGTCTTTGCACACTTTTACAGCGTGCTCCAATTTGCGCTTTTTAGTGCCGCTTAAAGCAAGATTGCTTTTGTCTACGTACCCGTCCGAAATAAACATTCCAAGCAAATTCAACCAATAATCCATCTTAAATTTCCGTTCTCCAAATCGATTCTTGATTTCAAAGTACTCGACATCAGCCAAATCTCTGACGCCATTCTTTTTAAACTGCACTCTCCGACCTTTGACTTCCTTTGCCTCTACCAAACAGTACGCTTTTGCATCGCGTAATTTAACATAGAGCTTGTGATTGAGAGTGCACACGGTGTGTATTTGCTGAGATCGTAAATAATACAGATCTTCGTCTTCGCATGCATATCGGTTGATTGCACTTGGTTTTTCATACACAATATTTTCTTTGCCTTGCAACGTTGCAATTGCATCTTGCAGGGTCAGGTCTTTAAGGGCAACCCAACCTCTTTCTTGGGTTAAGACTTCCGCGGTCGGAGTTAGACAAAGTTTATCGCCCGTTCCAAAGCGAGTCAGTTTAGCAGTCTGTACTCTGCCCTTGCGCTGGGCCTTGTCATCCGACGTCAATTTTACCAATTTCACAATTCCCATATTCTTCTTCAACGTATTCACACTGCAATCGTACCGTTCGTTTTGGTCCTCCAGTGGACGAGTTCGCCCGACCATGATATGGTTTGGTGTCAGATTTTCATTCGGAAATGGAAACCCATCGGTGTCCAAATGCGAATATTGCTGAGTCCGCATTGCCGTCGTCGTGTTGCGGTTGGGACGTCTGAAACAGGCTGCTTGATTCATGGAATTCAGTTTCATCTCATTGACCGTCGTAGTGGTAGTCTGTACAGATCGTCCGAATCCTCGTTCCGCCGCGGCAGCATTCACAATGATCGAATCCTCGATATTGAATCCTCGTTCGCACATAATTGCACCAAACGAATTGAATCCGGGACTGGCATCGGTAGCACGAATAAAACGCAGACTTTGCGTGAAAGTCAACGATTTTGTGCTATAACTGAGGTTATGCATTAAGCTGTCCATACGGACCGCGGTACTCATCAGCAGTCCCGCCATACCCTGCTTCAGAATATTGGAACCGTACGTATTACGGGTGCCTTGGTTGAATTCGGACCCTGGAATCTGCGAGCTGCACCACCCTAGAATCAGAATCATATGAATCTCGCAGTGTGTAAAAGGTAAATCACTTAAATCCTCGTCCTTGTGAACGTGCACCGAGATCCACATCAAACGAGCAAAATCGCGCAGATCCGTACAGATGAACAGATCATTGTTCTCCTCTGCTTTGTCGATCATCTCGACAAATCCCTCCTTCAGTGTTTGGTCCCAGGAAAGATTCAGAAAGAGTGCGCGCGGGTCGTGTTCACTGGTTGCACTAAAGTATTCTGGTAGTCGTTTCACATTCAATACGGCCGAGACAAACCGCCCTTGGTCCGTCTGCAATTCGAGTGCGCGGGTGTGCAGTGGATTTGACACCGACACGAACGACTCACCCATAAGACGATAACGATGTTGTCGGATAAATTCTGCAGCTTTTTTGATCGTGGCCGCGGTTGCCCAGCCCAAGCATCGCCCATTCAATTGGATGCGAATCAGGCGCGCATCTTCGCGAGCTGACGGCACTTGAAAATCTTGGAATCCACATTGCACCTCTGCCAACAGTTCATCGCGCTCTGTTTCCAGTGCGGTAGTTCGAGAGAAATCATATGCGTCGGGCGCATCACAGATTTGATCGAGCGTGAAAATTTCAAACTGTTTCAGCATTACGTTTGCAAGCAGATCGTCAGTGAGTGGAGTGATCGAGATTCTGGAAAACAACGCTAACGGAAACACGGTTCCGGCGTTGCGATTATCTGGAGTTTCATTAAAGTCCACTACTCGAAAATGATCAAGAATATGACGAGCGCCGCTGTTGGCACCAATAACCCGTGCGTTTCCATTCACTCGAATTTGTCCTGAAATTGTGCTGAATAAATTGGTATAGTTAGCAAGCTGAGTGATCCCGACCTTGTCGGCTGCATTTTTCCCACCACCATTTGAACTGCTCGTGTTCTGCTTTTTGTGTGAATCCGGGGGTTTGAAATCCTTTTTACCGTTTTTGAATTGAGAGGCCACCAAAGCGGGATGATTCCTCGAGCGAATGATTCCCGTGTTCAAGGCGTTGTCGACTATGTTGGTGGGTCGCTTCGAGTCGAGTGAAATTTTCGGCTCAATATCTTCTTCATTGTGCAAAGCACCCAAACATTCGCGATGGAACATCTTGAAATGGTTGCTCAACGTACCGCGAAGAAGGTTGTTCGAAATCCACTCGGAACATAGTTGAATTCGACGATTTTCCATCGAGTCTCTTGTATCCACCGTCATAAAACGCGCAGGAGCCAAGGCTTCGTGCCTTACATGGAAGAGAATCGATTTAGCTACATAATGCGCCAAATGCATCGCTTTCGCTTTCCAGGATTCCGCGGCGCGTTTGAAATTGCAACTGACATGCGGTAAAATCTCCCTTACCATCATCACAAACCCACCATGTTCCCAAATATCCGCTTGGTCGCGTTCATAACGCGCCGGTATAGGCAATCCTGCAAGCGCTGCAGCCTCACGTTTCTTTTGAGATAAAGTTTTTGGTTTTGGAATCGTTGGCTTGGCTCTCTCGGGCTCAAGGAAGTGATCTTCAATCAGTAAAATGTTATGATTTTCATCTAAATGCTTCTCGGACAGCTTTCCCAAGTAGATCAACGCTTCCTTTTGTGTCGTAATCAGTTGTGAATCGCGAGCGTGGAAATCGATCGACCACTGCACCAGATTGGCAATACTATCGAGCGGCAAGTATTTCTCTTTGCGGAAATAGTGTTTGATGTGAAACATTACCAGCCGCGCGATTTTCTTATCGTCCATGATGCCCAACGCTCGAAAGGGCACCACAAGTGGAGGACGAAAATCCTCCACATACGGTATCTTCCATTGTAGATGTTCATGAGCGTAGGTTTGAGAGATCGTCCACTCCAAGTCAAGTGTGGAAGATGAACTGCGCAGTTGATCGTCTGCATGCCCAGAACGAATTTGAAGTTTGCCCTCTTCTGGGTCAAAAATGAACGGTTCATTAAAGCGCAATTTCGGCGTCCGATTGAATGGATGTTCTAGACCGAGTAAAATCAGAGGCCCGCCTGCCGTGTACATATTCTGTGCGCTATTGGCTAGATCGTCATTGACATGGCACAATACCGAGTCAGGCATCACGGGCACACCAACGCAGGTGTGCTTGGACCACGTCATTTTTGACAAGAAATAAGGGTATTTGTTCTTTTCGTAAGCGCTGAGACGACACGACTCAAAGCCCTGATCTCTTTTCGTGATGTACATCGGATTTTGCAGATCAAAATGCCCCTCGAAATCCTCTGCCTTGATTTCAATTTCCTTCTCTTCTTCTCCGTTTGTGATCACCGTCTTGAAATAGTCGTGCTGTCTACGCTCTAGATTTTGGATAGCATTATTCTCGATGTGATCAAATCGAATGCGTTTAGCCTTGGATTGCATGCGTATCTTTTTCTTGAATTTCGCCAACGATTCGCGCCGTTTATCGGGTGTTCTAGGATCAACGCTACTGAAAATCCATACGGACAAGCTGACGTAAAACCACGATCGATAGGTACTCTGTCGAGTCAGGCACTCTTGAATCGTCTGTTTGTGTTTGATTCCATTTTGTTCGATCGCAAACGGCTTAGCTGCGTACACTCTATCGAATACAAACATCGCCAAATCGTCCGCCACGTGACAAGGCCAGATCTTGTTTGCTTCGACTATTTTTTGAATTCCAAACTGGTACACATTGTTGATCGAATCCAGTTGTGCCTGATTCAATTTAGTACGAGACCCGGCTGGGATTTTGTGAATAATCGAAAACCCAACTTCATCGTAATTCGCCGGAAGCGGTTTGTACGGTCGCTCTTGAGCTAGACGATCACGGTATTCCAACAATGTACTCATCTCTCTCAAGATGAAAAGTGTTAGTTTATTTTTTACTTGTAATAGAGTACGAAACGAAACACGACAACATGTCACTAGCTAAGAGAGCCTTGGCAACAATGTAAAATTAATCCAGTTCAAAAAAGCAGAGTACTTGGTTACTTTATCAAGCGGAAGAAACCGACGACGCACACCCTCTGCAGAAATTACATTCGATTTTTGACCGCTCGTTGGGTTCTGATCACTAGCGACCTTGCAAAGCAATTTCTCTCGTGGTGATTCGTAGTCCTGAAACAAACGAGAGATGTTTGAGCCACGTTCAATGACCTGACCTAAGTCTGCGCCATGTACATACTTTGTGGTCTTGTTCGGCACTTGAACAATTCTCATTGTGCGCATCTGAGCAATTTTCCCTGTGCCGTTACCCATTGCTAATTGATTTCCAGAAAGATCATTGAAGGTCACTTTGTCTATCGTAATCGCAGACATGACATCGTTACTATTTGAGGAATAGGATACGGGTGCTTGATACTTGGTCTCTTGCGCTTGTACAGACACGGTGACCGTGGAAAATTGAATAGGCGAACCAAACATGCTTGGGGAGTTTTGAGTCGAGGATAGATAGGGCTCGTGGATAAAATCATGAAATTCCTCTTGAGTCCGGGGGATTGCAATCGCCGCCTCTTCCGCAATTTCCATATCTAGCATTACATCTCTTCCTTTAAGGCTGAAGGTCTGTCGAGGGCTATTCGGCATACTGTAATGAGGGTGTTTTAAACTAGTGACTGGACATAAGCATGTTTTGGTATACAAACATGAATAACTACGGTGATAGATTTTCAGTCCATTGCCCTTTAATTCAGTAATCTCGTGAACGGGATCGTTGGACATTCTGAAGTATGTGGTGCATGAAGTGCGACAAAAAGGCACTTCAATA
>Ga0307373_10009740_pt1 | contig 14284 bp, 10 predicted proteins | sample OX2MG_FD_202534 | JGI IMG/M metagenome (GOLD analysis project Ga0307373, IMG submission 202534) | Soil microbial communities from Risofladan, Vaasa, Finland - OX-2 | ecosystem: Environmental > Terrestrial > Soil > Coastal area > Acid sulfate soil | place: Finland: Risofladan, Vaasa | collected... | reverse complement strand
CTCTTGCGATATGGAAGATACTCCAGGATTGCAGGGACTGGATTCTGCTCAGCATCCTCCGGCAGCCAGATGCGGGCCGCCAGCATCGTACCGTCTTTCAATGGTATCAATGTGTGCTCGATGACGCGCACCGGTCTCGGAAAATTCGTGACGATCACGGCGGACCACTCATGATGGCGGCGGTTTGCCGGCCTACGGCGGTATCGAGGGACGATAACCGGTGACGACGCGGTGTCACGCGACGTGCCTGTTCATCAGGTTCAGGATCAGGGCATCAAGGCTGTACGGTCCGGCGCCGGCCGAGATGATTATCACCAACATAAAGGCATAAAGTGTCTCCGGTAGATAGAGCCAATCGTCGATGCGATCTCCTCTATCGATCGGCTTATAGAGTTTGATTCGCTGCCGCCCGGACGTGGCGATGGCGACAAGAATGATGGCAAGCAGGCCAAGCGCTGCGAGCGGCGCCAGGAGCCCGACGAGGACGGCGCCGCCGGCTGAGAATTCGATCAGCGGCACCCACCACTGATTGAAGCCCACTCTTGGAACGCCGAGCGCCTTGAGTTCATCGACGAATGTACGGTGGCGTTCTGCGTTGAATAGCTTGTGATATCCAGAATGCATAAAAAATGACCCGACCGCGATCCGGCTTAGCGTAATCGCAAGGTCGGTCCATCCGATGCCAACGAACAGTAAATTCATCATGGTGCATCCTCGCCGCGATTTCGCATTTAAAATTCGCAATAACTTTGTGTGCGTCGCTGATCTGGGCGTCTCTTATAACTGGATCACTTCTTCTTCTGCTGATTCAAATTCATAAATCCTGCGTGATATGCGGCTAACCGCGGACTTAAAATCGGTAGCGACATAGACCGAGCTTCCTGTTGGTTTGCTATTCGGCCATTGGCAAACGACGTCATGAATACGTAAGCCAACCGTTCCTTTCGCCAACTTATTCCAAGGTCCCGGTGACGAGAGGCCTTGTATGGTGGTGCCACTAGCCAGATGACTGATGGCAGACAGCTTTCGCGACCGCTTGCCGGCGCAATCTACTTCCACATTGTTGTCGATCCATAAGTCAAACTCATCGATCTGTGCGAGGTGGAAGGCCTTATGTCCGGCTTGCGCCGGAATAATCGTGGTTGGGTCGAGCAGCGAGACATTATTTTCGTCCGTTACGTTGAGAATGTAAAAATCAGCCGCCAAAGCGGGAACGATCGACCATGACCAAAGTCCCGCGCTAAGCGTAAAGCCCAATGCCATCAAACTATTTCGAATGATTTCCTCATTCGTCCGCATCATGACGGGCAAACATTTGAACCTATAACTTCACCTACAAAATAAACGACTGACTGTCTGTTTTGGGTCCAATCTCCACCGAAACGCGATTTCCGCGATATTTCCGTTCATTCTCCCAATCGCCGACATGACGGCGCGCGCCGCGAATGATCAAAAAGTGCCATAACGGAAAGTCGGCCGCGAGTGGTGGCCGTCGGCGGCTGACTGTGAGACCGTGGGTCCGCGTTGCATGTATCGACGGCGACTCGGCGCACGATTGCTAACGCAGGCAGGGCGCACTGATCAAATTAGAGGACACGGCGGATCAGTCGGTTAAAGATTAGCCTGGGTGTGCTTTTCTTAGTCAGTTGCCGGGCAGTGAGCTCCTACCTTTATTAGCAGCCAGTTTTCCTTCTTTTGCCTCCCGCGCTTGCGAATAAAGTACCAGATAACGACTTTTCGTGGTTCGAGCGGCTCCTCGTCGCCGGTTGGGCGCGAAGAATCTTCGCCACAGGTTACGCTACAGCTTCATTGAGTTTGCGATGGCGTGAGCGTTCCAAGCGTTCAACGATCTCACGTCGCGAATCAGCCGGCGCTTGCGTTAGGCAAAGCTTGCAAGCCAACAGAGCAATTTTGTGATCCTCATCCGCTATCAAGGTCTTTAGTTGGGGCGGGGCCTCGCGCACCAGTCCGATTCAGTCAGCAACGAAAGACTGCTTCTGCGCCGCGACGGCGAAGCCGAACCTTTTCGAAGACGAACCGCAACACTCCGACGACACGAGCCACGACGAGTGTGCCGGCACTAAGTCTAGGGTATGCCGGCGACACGGATGAGTGCGTAGCTGATGGAGCCGAGGACGATCAGCGACGCCGTCACCGCTAGTATCAGGCGCAGGCCGCTTTTCGCCACGACGCGAATGTCGACGCCGAGGCCGAGCGCGGCCATGGCGATTGTCGTCAATACCGCGGCGGTGTGGGTGATCAGTGGCAACGCGACTTGCGGGACCAAGCCGAGCGAGCGGACTATCAAGATAACGAGAAAGCCGACGATAAACCAAGGCACGAGGTCTTGCCAATCGAGCCCGCTTTTGTTGGTGTGGAGGCCGGTCCGCTCGGCGCGCAGATCGCGCGCCAACAACGACAGCCCAAGCACCACCGGACCGAGCATCAAGACGCGCACGAGCTTGACGATGGTGCCGACCTGATTGCTCAATGCGCCAATGGGTAATGTCGCTGCCAGCACTTGGGGCACGGCGTAGACGGTCAGCCCGGCCAGCACACCGTATTGCGTTAGCGACAGTTGTAGGACAGGAACCAGCATCGGCAGCGTCAACACCACGATGACGCCAAGCACTGCAGTGAACGAGATCGACGCCGCGATTTCATCGCTGTCAGCGCCGATCGCCGGCGCCACCGCAGCGATCGCCGAATTACCGCAGATCGAATTGCCACAGGCGATCAGAATCGCCATGCGCACGGGCAGGCCGATCGCACGGCTGATGGCGAAGGTGATGCCGAGTGCCATCGCCACCACCGAAGCGATGCCGACCAGAAGGAACGAGCCAAGCGCCAGAACCGTTGCGATGCTCACCGATGCGCCCAACATGACAACCGCGCACTCGAGCAGGAATTTCGCGCTGAACGCCACACCTGGAATAAAACGTGGCTCCGGCATCCATGCCGTACGCAGGGCAACGCCAAGCAGGATCGCGAGCACCAGCGCTTCCAAATAGGCTTGACCGAGGACGTGCGTCTCCACCAACTGCAGCAGGGTCGCAACGCCGGTGATCGCGACGCAGAGTAGGACGCCAGGCAGCAGCCGATGCAATTGGTCGATCAGTTGAGGGAGTTGCTCTTTTTTGGCGGGCGACATTCGAGCGTGGTGTCCGTCATCGGATGATTGGCGACAAGTTTCGGCGTAGTTCGGCGACGGCTCCAGCTCATTCGGTTTGCGAACGTTAAGCAGCTTTGTTTTGGTGCAGCAAGATGCAGATCACTTTCTCGGCCGGACAACGCGCAATTTGTTTGGTGGCTGTCGGCAGTACGTCGGCAATCTACGGAGCTTTTTGGCGCGCGGGCGTCACATCGGACGTGACTGTTGCCGAAGCTCCGAGCAAATGAATGATCTCCTCGGCGATTTGATCCGGGGTGCGTCCCGCAGGCGCACCTTCGTCGACGATCAGCGGATCCTCGCTCGGGTCCGGCTCTTCGAGGGTGTCGATCTGGCTCGCCAGCAGGCTCGCAGGCATGAAGTGCCCTTTGCGGCCGGCCAGATGTTCGGCGACGAGGTCCTTGCCGCCGCGGAGGTAGACGAGGCGGACCTCCCTCCGGTCGCCGATGATGATCTGACGATAAGACCGCTTGAGCGCGGAGCAAGTGATGATGCCTGGCTGTTTCTTGGCGCGCTGTGCATCGATCCATGCCGCGACGTTCTTCAGCCATGGTAAGCGGTCTTCATCGGTCAGCGGAATGCCGGCGTGCATCTTGGCGATATTGACTGCCGGATGCAGCGAGTCGCCTTCTTCGAACGCCCAGCCAAGGCGTGCGGCTAGTTCTTTCGCGACCGTCGTCTTTCCAGAACCCGACACGCCCATCATCACCAGAATGGGGGGCGTGCCGCGATGCGAGCGTGCGCTGTTGAGCCGCCGGACTCCGGACGCATCGGCAACGAAGACAGGATCGGCGCGGCCGATGAAGAGGCCGCAGTCGATCACTCCGACGACGTGCCGGATACGCTCCTCCAGTCGTGCCGGGTCGGTGATGCGATCGAACTTGCAATCGAGGATGCGGTTGCCGCTGTCGGTAACGAAGGGCTGATCCGGCGTCGACTGGCGAGGCCGCGCGCTCGCGCCGAGTACCTCGAGCGCCGCCCAGGTTGCTTCCAGACCGAACGCGACCACTTCGACCGGCACCGGCGCGTTGGTGCCGAGCTGATCCACCAGTTTGGTCGAATCGATGACGATGACGAGTTGTCGCGTAGCGGCCGCGACGATTTTCTCATGCAGCAGCGCACCGTCGTGTCCCTTGATCAAATTGAGCGTGCCGCGCTCCACTTCGTCGGCGCCATCGATCGTAAGATCGATCTGGCGATGCTCGCCGAACGATGTCAGCGGAATACCCGCGGCGCTCGCCAGGTCTGCGACCCGCTGCGAGGTGGGAATACCGACAAAGCGCAATCCCTCTCGCCGCAGGCGGGCGAGCGCTTCGATGGCGAAGGCCGCGGTCGAGCCGCTGCCGAGCCCGAGGACCATGTCATTTTCGACAAGCTTGACCGCCTCTTCCGCGGCGGCACGCTCTTGTAGGTCGCGATCGTTCAGGTATGACGACGGTACCGTGCTCATGCCCTGGTTGCTGCCGCAGTGGCGCTGGCGCGAATAGCCGCAATAGCCGCGGCGTAGTCCGCAGTGCCGAAAATCGCCGAGCCCGCAACAATGGCGGTGGCTCCCGCGGCGGCCGTCTGGCCCGCGGTGATTGGGTTCTCGCCGCCGTCCGCTTCGATGATCGGCTGCAGCCCGCGCTCGGCGCACATCGCGTGCAGCCGGCGGATCTTTGGCAGCATTTCGGGAAGGAAGCTTTGGCCGCCAAATCCCGGATTTACTGTCATCACCAGAATGACGTCGCAGAGATGCAGAACATAATCGATGAATTCCGGCGACGTCGCCGGGTCTAACGCCACTCCCGCTTTTTTTCCCAGCGCGCGGATCTGACTCAGCGTTCGATGCAGATGGATGGTGGAACCGGGTTCCGCGTGTACGAGTAGATGATCGGCTCCCGCTTTTGCGAATGCTTCCAGATAACGCTCGGGCTCGACGATCATCAGGTGCACGTTAATGGGCCGCCCGGTCGAACGCCGCACAGCTTCCACGACGAGTGGGCCGATCGTGATGTTCGGGACAAAATGGCCATCCATGATGTCGACATGGATCCAATCCGCGCCAGCGGCGTCGACAGCGTGAACCTCTTCGCCCAATCGCGCGAAGTCGGCAGACAATATGGACGGCGCGATCAGGATGGACGTTGCCGGTGCGCCTGCGCGGGGCGTGCCGGCTTCGGCCGCGCGGATGCGTTGGGAGGTCATCGGGATTGCGATCCAGTGCCGCGCTGCATTGTTTGCTCGCCAGCCGCGGCACGGTCGACAAACCAGAAAAGTTCGCCGACCGGCCGTACCCGCGCCGCCGGCACGCGATTGTTTCCGGCGCAGATCGCGCTAAAGATTTCGGCTTTTTCTCCTCCGGCGACCAAGAACGCGACACGGCGGCTGCTCTCGATCGGCGGATAGGTCATGGTGATGCGAACCTCCGGGCGTCCATGCGAAACGGCGGCAACCCAGCGTTTGCGTTCCTCGAGCACCGGTTCGCCGGGCAATAGCGATGCCGTGTGGCCATCGGCGCCGAGGCCGAGCAACGTCACATTGAAGAACGGGCGGAGGGGGTCGAAATTTGCGGCGCCATAAGCTTCTTGCAGCGTCCGCTCATAACGTCGTGCAGCATCGTCGGGATCACCGTCGGTCGGAATTGGATGAATGTTCTCCGGCGGCACCGGTACTTTGGCAAGCATCGCCTCGCGCGTCATCCGATAGTTGCTTTCGGGATGGTCGTAGGGAACGAAACGCTCGTCGCCCCAGTACCAGTGCACGCGCGGCCACGGAAAGCGGTTGCGGAAACGCTCCGAAGCCAGCCGCGCATAAAGCGCCTTCGGCGTCGACCCGCCGGAGAGCGAGACCCGGCAGAGGCCATCCGCCGCCAACGCCGCGGCTGTCATCCACTCCGCCGTGTGTTCCGCGAGAGTGGCCGGGTCGGGCAATATCTCGATGCGTCCAATGTCTGCCATGATGTCAAACCGTGCCGAGGATGAAACGCTCGATTGCTTTGGCGAAGCCCTCGTCGTTGTAGGAATCGGTGACGGTGGAAGCCCGCGCCTTGACCTCATCGGAGGCGTTTCCCATCGCGATGCTAAAGCCCGAGCGCTCGAACATGAGCACGTCGTTTGGTTGATCGCCGATGGTGGCGATTTCTTCAGCCTTCACGCCGACGTGCTTTGCCAGGTATTCGACGACGGCACCCTTGTTTGCGTCCTTATTGGTGACGTCCAGATAATAAGGCTGCGATCTGGTCGCCGACGCCCGCGATCCGAACGCCGCTTGCGCATCGGCTTCACAGCGTCGCATCTTTTCGAAGTCGTCACTGACGCCAACGATCTTTGCGACGCGTTGCAAGTTTTCAGTGACGTTGGCGACGACTTTTGGCTCGAATTTTACCGTCCAGGCCTCCCGGGCGACATGCGGCGCATCAGGCTTGGTGATCAGCCATTCGTTGCCGCGATAAACCCATGCGTCGAGACCTTGGTTTCTTATAAGATTGATTGCCTCGCGCGCAACCTCAACAGGCACGACCCTTTCCTCAATTATCGTAAGATCACGCTCGACAAATAGGCCGCCGTTGAAGCCGGCGATCGGTGTGTCGAGGTTCAGCGCATCGAACAGCATGGCCATGCCGCGGGGCGGCCGCCCGCTGGTAATGGCAAAGCGGATTTTGGCTTCTTGCAACGCTTTGACGGCGCGCTGCGCGCGCTGCGTCAATATTTTCTCTTCGTTGACGAGCGTGCCATCGACGTCCGCCAGAACCAGAGAGATTTTTTGCTTCGCCGCCATCGAGGCTCTCCAACGCCGGTCAGGCCAGCGGCCGCCACGCACGCCCCATGCGCGCCAAGAGTTCGTCGGCTGCCGCGGGCCCGGCGCTCCCGGCGGTATAATTGGGAAAATCCGGCGGCGGATTGTTGGCCCAAGCGTCGAGGATCGGCTGCACCGCTTGCCAACCGGCTTCCACGGTGTCGGCGCGCTGAAACAGCGTCGCGTCGCCAATCATGCAGTCATAGAGCAGCGTTTCGTAGCCGGTATTGGGCGCGACTTTGAAATAGTTTTTGTAGGCGAAATCCATGCTGACGTTGCTGAGCCTCACGACCGGGCCCGGGCGCTTGGCGGCGAATTCCAGCGCGATTCCCTGATCCGGCTGGATGCGCAGGATCATCCAATTCGGGTTCATCTGCTCCACCTGCGTGCCACGAAACAGTGCGAATGGGGCTTGACGAAAGCGGATCGCAATTTCGGTCGAGCGGCGGCGCAGACGCTTACCCGTGCGCACAAAAAACGGCACCCCGGCCCAGCGCCAGTTATCGATGTTGAACCTCCATGCGACGAAGGTCTCGGTCGTCGAGTTTGGCGCTACGTACGGTTCCTCCCGATATGGCGGCACGTTTTTTTCCACCACCGTGCCGCCGCCGTATTGGCCGCGCACCGCATCGCGCAGCGCCTGCGCTTGATCGATCGGCTTTATCGCCTGGATGACTTCGGTTTTTTTGGATCGAACCGCGTCCGCATCGAAGGAGATCGGCGGCTCCATCGCCGTCATCGCGACAAGTTGCAATACGTGGTTGGGCACCATGTCGCGAAGCGCGCCGGTCTTTTCGTAGAACTTGCCGCGATGCTCGACACCGATTGTTTCAGCCACCGTGACCTGAACATGATCGATCTGCTGCCGATTCCAGAGCGGCTCGAATAGACCGTTGGCGAAACGCAGCGCCATGATGTTTTGCACCGTCTCCTTGCCGAGGAAATGATCGATGCGAAAGATCTGATGTTCTTTAAGCGTTTTCAGGATCTCGGCATTGAGTGCTTTGGCCGAGAGCAGATCGTGGCCGAAGGGCTTTTCGATCACCACCCGGCGCCACTGGCCGTTGGTTTCAGTCACCAGCCCGGCTGCGCCAAGCTGATCGACCGCGGGCGCGAAAAAACGGTCGGCGACCGCAAGATAGAAAAAATAATTCCCGCCTGTCGCCGCTGTCTTATCCAATCCGGCCAGATGGTCGCGCAGTTGAGTATAAGTGCCAGGATCGTTGACGTCGCCCTGGAGATAGCTCATCCGCTCGCTGAGCCATCGCCATGCCGACTGGTCAACGGCATTGATGTTAGATTCGCCGCCTTGAGCGATGAAATCTTGCATCGCCGCGGCAAGGCCTTTGCGCCACTGCTCGGCGCTGCCGGTGTTGTGATCGACGCCGACAAGCTGGAATTGATGGGAGAGCTGGCCGGCCTGAGCCAGATTGTAGAGCGCCGGCACGACCAGGCGTTTGGTGAGGTCGCCGGCCGCGCCGAAGATCACCATGGCGCATGGTGGGGCGGGTGGCGTGCTCTCGGCTTCCGGCAGAGGCGCGATTTTCGGAGTCTTCTCGGCTTCGATAGCTTGGTCGTGCCTGTCCAACATTGTCGATCTGGTCCTTCGTCTCGTGGCCGTGCTGCGGTCAGCTGCGCCCGAGCGCTTCCATGGCGACCGCTATCACCCGGTCCGGCTCGAAACCAAACTTGCGCTGCAATTCCTTAAGCGGCGCCGACGCGCCGAACGTCTTCATGCCGATGATGCGGCCGGCGGCGCCCACGTAGCGGTCCCAGCCGAGAACCGAGCCCTGCTCGACGGCGACGCGCGCCGTCACCGCGGGCAGCAGCACCTGGTCCCGATAGGATTGCGGCTGATCTTCAAAAATGTCCCATGACGGCATCGAGACGACACGTGAGTGTATCCCGCGGGACGTCAAGACCTTATGGGCTTCAATCACCAGCGATACTTCGCTGCCCGTGGCGATGAGAATAATCTCCGGTGCACCGCCGGGTGCGTCGGCCATGATGTAAGCGCCGCGCGCTACGCCGGCCGCCGACGCATATTGGCTCCGATCGAAGGTCGGCAGCGGCTGACGCGACAACACGATCACTGCCGGCTTGTGGCGTAGCTGCATGATGTAGCGATACGCCTCGACGACTTCGTTGGCATCCGCCGGCCGCAGCACGACCAGACCCGGCACGGCGCGCAGCGAGACGAGCTGCTCGACTGGCTGGTGTGTCGGTCCGTCTTCGCCGTCGCCCATGGCATCGTGCGTGAGAACGAAGATGGCCGGAAGCTCCATCATCGCAGAGAGCCGAATGGCCGGCCGCGCGTAATCGCTGAAGATCGTGAATGTCGCACCGAACGCCCGCAGCTTCGACAGCGACAGGCCGTTGACGATGGCGGCCATCGCATGCTCGCGGATGCCGAAATGCAGGTTGCGGCCGCCGGACGATCCAGGCTCGAATTCCCCGGCGCCAGCAAATTTGAGCGTCGTCCTGGTCGATGGTCCGAGGTCGGCCGCGCCACCGATCAGCCAGGGAATGTTCTGCGCCAGCGCATTGAGCACTTGGCCCGAGGCGTCGCGGCCGGCGATGCCTTTTTGATCCGCCGGAAAATCCGGCAGATTGCGATCCCATGCCGCGGGCAGCTCGCGCCGCTGCATCTGCTCGATTTCAACGGCGAGGTCGGGGAATTGCGCGCGGTAGTCGGCGAAAAGTGTTTCCCAGCCGCTTCGTGCCTTCGCGCCGCGTGCGCCGATTCCTTCGGCAAAATGCTCGATCACGCCGTCGGGCACGAGGAATTTGGCATTCTCCGGCCAACCATAGGCGCGCTTGGCAAGACGCACCTCGTCCTCGCCCAAAGGCTCGCCATGGGCGGCGGCGGTATCGACCTTGTGCGGCGCGCCGTAGCCGATATGGCTGTCGAGAATGATCAGAGTCGGCCGATCTTTGGTCTTGCGGAAAACCGCGAGCGCGTCCTCGATCCGCTGCAGATCATTGGCGTCACCGACGCGCAGCACGTTCCATTGATAAGCGAGAAATCGGGTCGCGACATCCTCGGTGAAGGTGATGCGAGTCTTGCCTTCGATGGTGATGTGATTGTTGTCGTAGACCCAGCAGAGATCGTCGAGGGCGAGATGACCTGCCAATGACGCGGCTTCCGAGCCGATGCCTTCCATCAGGTCGCCGTCGCCGCAAATCGCATAAATGTTGTGGTCGAAGATCTCGAAGCCGGGTTTGTTGTAACGGGCGGCAAGCCACTTGCGCGCCATCGCCATGCCGACGCTGTCGGCGATACCTTGCCCGAGCGGACCGGTCGTTGCCTCGACGCCCGATACCCAGTGATATTCGGGATGCCCCGGCGCCTTGCTGCCGAGCTGACGGAAATGCTTGATATCATCGAGCGTGACCGCGGGATGGCCAAGCCGCTCATAGTCGGCATTCACGGCGCGCGTGCCGGTCAGGTACAACACCGACCACAGCAGCATTGAGGCGTGCCCGTTCGACAGCACAAAGCGATCGCGGTTGGGCCAGATCGGGTCTTGCGGATCGAAGCGCATGACTTCGTTCCACAGCACATAAACCAGCGGCGCCAGCGCCATGGGCGTGCCAGGATGTCCCGACTGCGCTTGCTGGACTGCATCGATCGACAGCGTGCGGATGGTGTTGATCGCGAGCGTATCGAGCTCGGCGCCGGTCATTGCCTTCGGCTTAGCCTGTTGCATTCGCGTTTTGCTCCGTCATCATCCGGCTTGCTTGGCGATCGGCTTTTCAACGTGCCCCCCAAACTGATAACGCATGGCGGAGAGGAGCTTGTCCGCGAAGTCCGCTTCGCCGCGCGAGCTGAACCGCTCATAGAGTGCCGACGACAGCACATGGGCCGGCACGCCTTCGTCGATGGCGGCCTTGATCGTCCAACGGCCCTCGCCGGAGTCGGACACGCGTCCGGCGAAATTCTTCAGCGCCGGGTCCTGCAACAAGGCCGTCGCGGAAAGATCTAGCAGCCAGGACGAGATGACGCTGCCGCGGCGCCACACTTCGGCGATGTCGGGCAGAGTGAGATCGTAGCGATAATGTTCGGGATCGCGCAGCGGCGTGGTTTCGGCATCGGTCGCGCCGGGCTTTTTGCCGATATTCGCGGCGTTGAGAACGGCGAAGCCTTCAGCGTACGCAGCCATCATGCCGTATTCGATGCCGTTGTGGACCATTTTGACGAAATGGCCGGCGCCGTTGGGGCCGCAGTAGAGGTAGCCCTGTTCGGCTGTACTGCCAGCCTTGTCACGTCCAGGCGTGCGCGGAATATCGCCGCGGCCCGGCGCAAGCGACCGGAAAATCGGATCGAGGTGATTGACGATTTCGGTCTCGCCGCCGATCATCATGCAATAACCGCGCTCCAGCCCCCAAACGCCGCCACTGGTGCCGACATCGACGTAGTGGATGCCGTTGGCGCCGAGCTCCTTGGCACGCTTTATGTCATCGACGTAGTAGGAATTGCCGCCGTCGATCAGGATATCGCCGCGGTCGAGCAGGGGCAGCAGATCGGCGACGGTGTTGTCGACGGCGCCGACCGGGACCATCAACCAGAGCGCGCGCGGCTTGGCCAGAGATTTGACGAACTCTGCTAACGACGACGCACCGACGGCGTTGTCCTTGACCAGTTTCGCGACCGCGCTTGCCGAGCGGTCGAACACCACGCATTGGTGACCGCCTTTGAGCAGGCGTCGCACCATGTTGGCTCCCATCCGGCCGAGCCCGATCATTCCTAGCTGCACGACTTAACCCTCCATCAAGGAGCAGTCCAAGCGGGGCGCTCGGTACATGCGATGTGGCATCACGCCGATCCTTTGGTCTTGCGATAGCGCCGGATCAGCGCGTTCGTCGAGCTGTCGTGCTGGAGCTTCGGCTCGCTCGAACTATCAAGTTGCGGAATGATCTTCTGGGCGAGCGCCTTGCCCAGTTCCACGCCCCACTGATCGAACGAGTCAATTTGCCAGATCGTGCCCTGGGTGAACACGATATGCTCGTAGAGCGCGACCAGCTTGCCCAGCGCCGCGGGAGTCAGAGCGTCGAGCAAAAGCGTATTAGAGGGACGATTTCCTTCGAACAGCCGATGCGGCACCAGCCAGTCGGGCGTGCCTTCCGCCTTGACCTCCGCGGCCGTCTTGCCGAAGGCCAGCGCCTCGGTCTGCGCAAAGACATTAGCGAGCAGGATGTCGTGGTGTTGTCCTAGCGGATTGAGAGCGCGTGCGAATGCGATGAAGTCGCAGGGAATGAAGCGGGTCCCCTGATGGATGAGTTGATAAAACGAATGCTGGCCGTTGGTGCCCGGCTCGCCCCAATAGATCGGACCGGTGTCGTAGTCGACGCGAACGCCGTCGACTGTCACGTGCTTGCCGTTGCTCTCCATGGTGAGCTGCTGGAGATAAGCGGGAAAGCGCTTGAGATACTGCTCATAGGGCAGTACGGCGACGGTCTGGGCGCCGAAGAAGTCGGTGTACCACACGCCGAGCAGACCCATCAGCACCGGCAGATTGCGTTCGAACGGCGCCGAGTGGAAATGCTCGTCCATGGCGTGGAAGCCGCCCAGCATCGCGTGAAAGTTTTCGGGACCGATCGCCAGCATGGTCGAGAGACCGATCGCCGAGTCCATCGAATAACGGCCGCCGACCCAATCCCAGAAATCGAACATGTTGGCGGTATCGATGCCGAAATGCGCAACGTCCTGCGCATTGGTCGAGACCGCGACAAAGTGCTTGGCGATCGCACTCTCGTCTTTCAGGTTCGCCAGCAGCCACGTCCGCGCCGTATGCGCATTGGTCATGGTTTCCAGGGTGGTGAAGGTCTTGGAGGAGACGATGAACAATGTCTCGCCGGGATCAAGGTCGCGCACCGCTTCGGCGAAATCCGTGCCATCGATGTTGGAGACGAAACGGAACGTTATTGCACGGTCGCTGTAATGCCGCAGCGCCTCGTAGGCCATGACCGGTCCGAGATCGGAGCCGCCGATGCCGATATTGATGACGTTGCGGATGCGCTTGCCGGTGTGACCTTTCCACTCGCCGCCACGCACCCGAATGGAAAAATCGGCCATCTTGTCGAGGACGGCGTGCACGTCAGGCACGACATTTCGTCCGTCATGCATAATGCACGCGTCGCGTGGCGCGCGGAGCGCGACGTGTAGCACAGCGCGTTTTTCAGAGACGTTGATTTTGTCGCCGCGGAACATGGCGGCGATGCGCTCCTTGAGGCCACATTCACGAGCGAGTTGCTGCAACAGCGTCAGCGTTTCGTCGGTCATGCGGTTCTTGGAGTAGTCGAGATAAAGGCCGGCCGCATCGACGGTGAACCGTTCGCCGCGGCCAGGATCGTCGGCAAAGAGCTGTCGCAAGTGGACGTCTTTAAGTTTTTGATAGTGCTGTGCGAGCAGCGCCCAGACAGGTAGGCTGCGCAGAGGGGGTCTTCCCGGTTGCCCGCTTTCGGGTTGCGGCGCGACCTGGTGCCGAGGTGGTGCGACAGTCATGGATCAACTCGCCTTGCGCATCGCGGCACTTTTTGACTCGACGCAGGTCATCAGATCATTCCAGGATTTGACGAAGGAGGCGGCGCCTTCCTGTTGCAGACGACCGGCCAGCGCACCGGCGTCGACGCCGGCTTTCGCTAAAGCGGCGAGAATTTTTTCGCATTCGCCACCACCCGGCCGGAGGATTTCGCCGACCTCGCCGTGATCGGCGAAGGCCTTCAGCGTGCCGTCGGGCATGGTGTTGACTGTGAAAGGCGCGGCCAGAGCCTTCACATAAAGTATGTCGGAAGCGTTTGGGTCTTTGGTGCCGGTGCTGGCCCAAAGCAAACGTTGTGCGCGCCCGCCCGAATTTGCAATGCGCCGGAAGCGCTCCGAAGCGAGCAATTCGTCATAGGCGTTATAGGTACGCTGAGCGATTGCAATGCCGAGTCGATTGGTCAGTTCGGCCGGTACGTTGGCGTTCACCGCCACATCCCAGCGGCTGACGAACAGCGAAGCGACCGAGGCGACGGCAGGATTAAGACCAACCTCGATGCGCCGCTCGACGCCGCGCAGATAGGCTTCCGCGGCGGCGACATATTGCTCGCGGGAGAACAACAGCGTGACGTTGATCGGGATGCCGGCGAAAATCGCAGCCTCGATCGCCGGCAACCCTTCGACCGTGCCGGGTATCTTGATGAAGAGGTTCGGTTTGCCGGCCCGTTGGTGGAGATCGCGCGCCGCCGCGAGCGATGCTTCGGTGTCGTAGGCGAGCGACGGTGAGACCTCCAACGAGACCCAGCCATCAACGCCGTCGGTACGGTCGTAGATTGGCCGAAACAGATCGGCGGCCC
>Ga0307373_10009739_pt1 | contig 14285 bp, 17 predicted proteins | sample OX2MG_FD_202534 | JGI IMG/M metagenome (GOLD analysis project Ga0307373, IMG submission 202534) | Soil microbial communities from Risofladan, Vaasa, Finland - OX-2 | ecosystem: Environmental > Terrestrial > Soil > Coastal area > Acid sulfate soil | place: Finland: Risofladan, Vaasa | collected... | reverse complement strand
GGCCCATTCTCCCGCGCGTTGCCCGTGGTGACCACGCGCACCTCTGGAACGCAGGTGGCGAGATAGTCGAGGTTGGCCAGCTTCACGGCGAGGCCCAACCGGTGTCCCCGGTGCTCCCGGAGCACCGGGGTGGCCCACTGCCAGGCTTCGTGTGGATGATCCTGCGGCAGGGCGACCTCGAACGCGGCCTCGTCATCGGGATCGACCCGTCGTACCTCCACGGCTACACGGTCAGCGCAGGGCGGCGGCGCACCGCGTCGCCGCGGCGTCGATGCAGCGCGCCCGCACCTCACTCACCTCGTCGTCCGTCAAGGTGTGGTCGAGCGAGCAGAAGCGCAATCGGAACGCCAGGCTGCGGGCGCCGTCGGCGATACCAGGGCCGCGGTACACGTCGAAGAGCGCCACCGACTCGAGGAGATCACCGGCCGCGGCACCCAGGACATCGGTCACCAGATCGGCCGGGACTTCGTCGTCCACCACCAGCGCCAGGTCGATATCCGAAGACGGGAACCGGCTCACGGCGGCGGCCACCATGGCCCGTCGGGCGACGACCTCGTCGTCGAACAAGAGTCCCAGGTCCACCTCGAGCCAACCGATCCGGCGAGGTTGGGTACCCGCGCCCGATGTGTGGGTGAGCCCGAAGCTGGCGGCAACATCGGGATCGATCTCCCCCACCGCGCCGATCGACCGCCCCGGCTTCCCGTCCGGAGTGTGCGCCACCAGGCGAGCCGAGCGGGTCGGATGGAGCCCGGGGAGCGGTGCCTCGCCCTTCCCGGGCGCCACCAGGCGCACGCCGGACACCCGGAATGCGTCGGCGAGGACATGCCACGCCGCGGTCGCACTTCTCGCATCGTCGTCGTCGAAGGCGAAGACCGCGCTCAACAGCTCGCGCTCGCCCGGGAGCAACGCGGTATGGGTGCCACCGGTGCCGCTCCGTTCGACGACGCGGGGAAGACCCTCTTCGGGGTGGGCGAAGACGACGCCGACCTCGAACAACCTGACGGCACCCTGGCGTCGGCCGGCGTTGTAGGCCAGCGCGTTGAGCAGTCCCGGCATGAGCGAGCGGCGCAGGAACGGCTCCTCTGCGATGAGCGGGTTGGAGACGCGCACGGCGGGGCCGGTCAGGCCCACCCGGCGGTGTAACTCCTCCGAGACGAACGTGTTGGTCCAACCCTCGGAGGCGCCGATCCCGACCAGCACGCTCTTGACGAGACGTCGCGACCGTTGCAACGTCGTGAGGTGACCCGGTTGCGGCCAGGTCGGCGTGTGGCGAGGAATGTTGGCGTACCCGAACATCCGGGCCACCTCCTCGATCACATCGTCGATCCCGTACGGTGCGGGACGCACATCGGGCCGGTTGGTGGGCACGAGGACCGTCACGCGCTCGTCGTCGGGGGCGCGGCCTTCGGATGCGGAGGCGTCCTCTGCCCGCGTGGTGAAGCCGATCGGGTCCAAGAGCGCCGCGATGTCCGCACCGGTCAGCGGCACCCCGATCTGACGCTGGACACGAGCGATGGGCACCGCCAGCGTGAATGGCTCTGGAACCTCACCTCGAACATCGAGTGTGCCGTCACACACCGTGAGTCCCGGGATGCTCTCGGCCAGCAACTCGGTGAAGCGATGCGCTGCGGCGTCGATGCCCCAGGGATCACAACCTCGTTCGAAGCGGGCCGAGGCTTCGGTCCGCAGGCCCAGCCGCTTCGACGTGCGCGCAATGGCCATGGGTGTGAAGTAGGCCGCCTCGAGCAGGACCTCGGTGGTCGCCTCGGAGATCTCCGACGAGGCTCCACCCATGATCCCCGCCACCCCGACCGCCATGTCGTTGCCGTCGCAGATGAGGCAGTCCTCACCGGTGTCGCCCAAACTGCGACCGGGCACGCCGAGGGTTCGGGTGACGCCATCCAAGGTGTCGAGCGTCTCACCGGGACGGGCGCGCCGGACGATCAGGCCCCTCCCCCCGAGGAGCGCCAGGTCGTAGGGGTGCGTGGGCTGGCCCCGCTCGAGCATGACGTAGTTCGACGCGTCGACGACGTTGTTGATGGGACGCATGCCGGCCAGGGTGAGCCGTTGGGCGATCCACCGCGGTGACGGCCCGACCACGACGTCGTCGAGAACGGCGACGGCCAGGCGAGGGCAGAGGTCGGCGTCCTCGACCAGGGCGCTGGCGGCTTCCGCCACCGGTCGCCCGCTCCGAGCGGGGGCGGGCGGTTCCGGCAGGGTGAAGGGAAGACCCAGGCGGGCCGCCAGGTCCCGCGCGATCCCGGCGATGGACCACGCATCAGGGCGATTGCCCTCCACCGTGATATCGAAGACGGTGTCGGCCGCGAGCCCGAGCGCGTCGGCCAGGGGTGTCCCCGGAGCCGCAACGATCTCGTCTCCGAGCACGAGCAGCCCCGCCCCGTCATCGGAGAGTCCCAGCTCCCGGCCCGAGCACAACATTCCGTGGGACTCGACGCCGCGCATCTTGCGGAGGCCGATCTCGAAGCCCCCCGGCAGTACCGCACCGACGGGAGCCAGCGGGACCCGGTCGCCGACGGTGAAGTTGAAGGCGCCACAGACGATCTCGAGTGGTTCTGCACCCGTATCGACGACGATGCGGCGAATCCGGTCGGCTCCCTTGATGGCGTCAATCTCGGTGACCAGGCTCACGACAACGTCTTCGAGGCCCTCACCGACGTGGTCGATCCCCTCGACGACGAGTCCCAGGTCGTCGAGCGCGGCGACCAGGACCGCCGTGTCGTCGGGGAACGGGGCGAAGTCACGAAGCCAGCTGAGTGGAGCGCGCACGGAAGTCTTTCTCTAGGGCGGGCCGGGGACGAGGGCGGGGCGTCTCAAAATTGAGACAGGAATCGAATGTCATTCTCCATGAAGGACCGCAGGTCCGGAATCTCGTGGCGCATGAGCGCCAGCCGGTCGATGCCGAAGCCGAAGGCGAAACCGGACCATTCGTCGGAGTCGATCCCCACGGCGGCGAACACGGCGGGGTCGACCATCCCACAGCCGCCGAGCTCGACCCACCCGATGTTGGAGCACGTGCGGCAGCCGGCGCCGCGACAGATGGCACAGGTGATCTCGTACTCCGCCGAGGGCTCGGTGAACGGGAAGTACGCCGGCCGCAGCCGCGACTGCATGCCCTCACCGAAATAGGCCGAGGTGAAGGTCTGTATGGTCCCCGCGAGATCACCGAAGGTGATGCCACGGTCGACGACGAGCCCTTCGATCTGGTTGAACACGGGCAGGTGGCGCGCGTCAGGCGTATCGAGCCGGAAGCATTTCCCCGGCATGACGGCGTGGATGGGCAGCGTGCCGTGCCGCGCCGCATCCTCCATCAAATGGATCTGCACGGGCGAGGTGTGGGTGCGGAGCAGCACCGTCTCGGGCTCGCCGATGTCGAGATACATGGTGTCGTACATGCCCCGGGCGGGATGGGCCGGGGGCATGTTGAGGGCCTCGAAGTTGTACCAGTCCGACTCGGCCTCCGGGCCTTCCGCCACCTCGAAACCCATGCCCACGAACACGTCTTCCAGCTCGTCCCGGGCCTGGGACACCAGGTGGAGATGGCCACGGCTGAGCGGCGACGCCATTTGTGCGGGGATGACCTCGGTGAGGTCCAGGCGATCCGAGACGAGGAGTGCCGCCCTCTCGGACTGGGCCAGCGTGACCCGCCGGGCGGCCAGCTGCCCCTCCAGCAGTGCCCGCGCCTCATGCAACGAGCGACCCGCCTCTTTGCGGACGTCGGGGTCGAGCGAGCCCAACGAACGGTGGGCCGCCGACAGGGCGGACCGCTTCCCGAACAACTCGGTGTCCACCTGGGCCAGCGCCTCAGTGGACGTCGCCTCCCCAATGGCGGCGTTTCCCTCGTTGACGATCTGTTCGATCTCGCGTTGCATCACGTCATTCACTGTCCGAAATGGTAGATGCCTCCGGCCCCTGCCCAGACGAACGGCGTTGCCGGAGCGCCTCGAAACACAGCACCGCGCACGCCACGCCCACATTCAGCGATTCCGCTCGACCCTCCATCGGGATGGCCAAGGCGCCGCCGATCGCCGCCAGGGCTTCGGGCTCCAGACCGGATGCCTCGTTCCCCAGGAACAGGGCGGTCGGGATCGACCAGTCGAGCGCGGCATAGTCGTCGCCGTCCCGCACGACCGTGGCCAGGGTGCGGTAACCCCGTCCGGCGAGCGACGTCGCCAGCGCCACCGGGTCCGCCTCGATGCCGAAAGGGACGTGGAAGAGCGACCCGGCAGAGGCTCGCACCGTCTTGGGGTTGTAGGGGTCGACGGATTCACCGCTGAAGATGACGGAGCTGACGCCGGACGCGTCGGCCGTCCGGAGCACCGTCCCGGCATTGCCGGGATCCCGCACGTCGACCAGGACGACGATGAGGGGCTGACCGGATGGATCGGCAAGATCGGTGCCGGCCGCGCCGAGCATCGGGAGGACGGTGAGCACCGGCTGTGGCGTCACCGTGTCCGCCACCCGTTCGAGCACCCCTGGAGCAAGATGGAACACGCGGGCCCCGGCGTCGAGGGCCCGGTCACACGTCTCGCGGGTCAACCGGTCGGCCACGCCCTCGGGAGCGAGATACACCGACTCGATCGCCACCCCCGCCCGAAGTGCCGTTCGCAGGAGCTCCACCCCTTCGGCCACGAAGGCCTGCTCGGCCCAGCGGGTCGAGCGTTTCTGGAGCAGGCTGCGCACGCGGCGTACCCGCCGGTGCGTGAACGCGAGCGCTTGGCTCAGGAGGAAAGAACCTCGACGGGCTCCCTCGCTGACGCATCCTTGGCGGGCAGCGCATCCTGTGCGGCCCGGACGAGAGCCCCGAAGGCGTCCGGGTCGGTCACGGCCAGATCGGCGAGGACCTTACGGTCGACCTCGATGCCGGCCAGGTGCAACCCGTTGATCAGGCGGCTGTAGCTCATGCCATGGACCCGAGCTCCGGCATTGATGCGCTGGATCCACAGCTTGCGGAAGTCCCCCTTGCGGGCGCGGCGGTCCCGGAAGGCGTACTGCATCGAGTGCATGAGCTGCTCGTTGGCCGACCGGTACGTGCGGCTCTTGTTTCCGTAGTACCCCTTCGCCTGTTCGAGAACGGCGCGGTGGTGCTTGCGACCGTGTACGGATCGCTTGACTCTGGCCATTGGGGGTCCTCCTCTCTTCTCGTCGTTTTCGGTGCTACGTGTGCGGAGCGGGGGCGCGGCACATCAGCTGCCGCGCCACTTCCTCAGATGCCGAGCATCCTCCGCACCGATTTTTCGTCAGACTTGGACACGTCGGCGCTGCGGCCCAGGCGACGCATGCGAACGCTGCTCTTGGTCTCGAAGTTGTGCCCGCGGAAGGCCTGGCCACGACGGAGACGGCCGCTGCCCGTGACCTTGATGCGCTTCGCAGCGCCCTTGTCCGTCTTCATCTTCGGCATTACGTCATCCCTCTTCGGTCGTTACTGCGTCGTCGGTCGGTGCTGCGTCGTCGGTCGGTGCTGCGGCTGCAGGCGCCGCTGCTGTCGCAGGCGTCGCTGCGGCGTCAGGCGCCGGGCTCGGCTCGTTCCCATTCGTCGTCGTTGCGGTCGCCGCTGCGGCTGGGGCTTGCTTTTCACCGCGATGCTGGTTGGCTGTCCTCGACGCGGCGGCCTGACGGGCCCGCTTGTCGGGAGCCAGCACCATGATCATGTTGCGATTGTCGAGCTTGGGCTCGGCCTCGATCTTGGCGATGCCTTCCATCTGCTCGGCAATGCGATCCAGGATCCGCTTTCCGTGCTCGGGGTGATACACCTCACGTCCACGGAACATGATCGTGATCTTGACCTTGTGCCCCTCGTTCAAGAACTTGCCCACCTGGCGGGTCTTGGTGTCGAAGTCCCCGGGCCCGATCTTCGGCCGGTACTTCATTTCCTTGATCCCGACGTGGACCGTCTTTCGACGGCTCTCCTTGGCACGCTGTGCCTCGTCGAACTTGAATTTCCCGAAGTCCATGATCCGGCAGACCGGTGGATTGGCCATGGGGGCCACCTCGACCAGGTCCAGATCAAGCTCCTTGGCTATGGCCAAGGCCTCCGGCAACGCCTTGATGCCTAATTGCACACCATCGGGGTCGACCAATCGGACTTCACGGGCACGGATGCGATCATTGATCCGGTGCTCAGTTGTTGTTTCAGCGACGATGCGGCACCACACCTCTCACTTGGGCCCACGGTCTTTCCGCGAGCCATTCGGTGGAGCGAGGTCGACCAGCGGGCTGAGCCCGCGCCGAAAAACCTTCGACCTGGCGCACTGCTGCCACTCGAAGAGCGGACGTGTGGCCAGGTGGAGGCCTTCTGGTCGGAGGCCCCGCTTCCATGTACTCAAGGTGAATATTGTACCAGTATGAGCAGCCTTTGGACACCGTCAGGCGAACACTTCCCCGCGAAAGAGGAAGGCGGGTCACCGCCGCCACCCCCGTCACCGCCGGCAGGCGAGGACGAAGATGGCAGCGCCTTGAGTGCGGAGGCCCAGGCCGAAATCGATGCCATGCGTCAACAACTGGCCCAGACACCGGCCGAGGTGGTCATGGCCAACCATTGCTACGGCATCTTCGAGCTGGCCACGATCTACCTCTCCCACGCCCCCCCGATGTTCTTCGAGGCACGCCTGGCCATCGATGGCCTGGGTGCCCTGTTGGAGGGACTCAAGGGCCGGTTGGGAGAGGCCGAGCCGTCGCTCATGCAGGCGCTTTCCCAACTCCGCCTGGCCTATGTCCAGCTCGAAGGGGCCGAACGGGCCGCGGCCGAAAGTGCGGCCAGCGCCGACCAGAACTGAGAGGTAGCTCTAGCGGCCGGCCAATGTCTGGCTCTCCGCCGCTGCGGCGAGGCCGTTGACCGTCAGGCCGATGAACCTGCTCAGCTGGCGCCGGTAGATCCAGCCGGTCCCCGGCACCTTGGCGCGGAACGTCGAGCGCCAGGTGATGACGGTCCTGTCGCCCGACTCCTGCAGCCGGACGGTGGCCAGGTAGTCGCGCACGGCCAATCCGGAGATCAGCTCGTAGCAGAACCTCTCGTTCGGCTTCGCCATGACCACCCTCTCCCGGCTCTGGACCCGGCCCGTGCGGAAGATGCGGACTGCGCCGACGCCTTCGGGGTCGCCATCACCCGGATGAACCAGCTCGAACGAGCCCAGGGGTGACCAGGACGGCCACGTCGACCCGTCGGCGAGCAGTGCGAACACGGTCGCCGGGGGTGCCTTCGCTGTCAGTTCGTGCTCGATCACCTGCTGGGCCACGACGCCTCCGATCTCACTGGGCTGCTCCCCTGGGGCAAGCCTCCCTGGCCCGCTCTCCTTCGGGGCCGGCATCGAGTGTACCATTTGGGACATGCCGGGCCAGGCACCGAAGGAGCAACTCGTCGATCTGGTGGTGGACCACTTCGTCGTCGACGGCCTGGGTGACATGAGCCTGCGCAAGATTGCCGCCGCCGTCGGGACCAGCCATCGGATGCTCCTCTACCACTTCGGCTCCAAGAGTGGCCTTCTGGTCGAGGTGGTGCGGGCGGTGGAGGCTCGTACGAGGGCGCAGTTCGGGGTACTCGCGGTGGCGGCGACGCCCGAGGCGACCGATCGGGTGATCCGGGAGATGTGGCGCTTCGTCGCCGATCCCGCACAAGGCGACTTCGAGCGCCTCTTCTTCGCCCTCTACGGCCGGGCCCTCCAGGGCGACGAGCACGTTCGACCATTGCCCGGAGAGTCGATCGAGAGCTGGCTCGACGCGCAGGGCACGCTGGCCGCGGCACAGGGCGTCCCCGTCGATCAGGCGCGCGTCCACGCCCGGCTCGGACTGGCGGTCGTACGGGGGCTCTTGCTGGATCTCTTGGCCTCGGGGGACCGCGCCGGGACCGATGCGGCGCTCGAGCTCTTCGCCGGTCGCTATGCGGGGAGGTGGTGGGTCAGCCCGGAGGCCTCGTAGCGGCCACGGTGGCCCGGCACGACCACGAAGCTCACGTCGGTGCCCGGCTCGATCTGGCGCGACCCGTCGAGGATGGCGGTGGCATGGAAGTCCAACGTGGAGCCCGCGGCATCCGTGACCGTCCCCAGTCCCCGCTGGGCGTCAAAGGAGGTGACCCGCCCGAAGAAGGGTCGAGGGGCCGGGATCAATGCACGATCTTGGAGAGCGGGATCTCCAAGATGTCGGTGGCTCCGTTGTCGCGCAGGGCCGGGATCAGCGTGTTGATGTCCGATTTGGCCACGACGGCTTCGAGCGCGAAGGCACCGCCGCCGGAGAGCTCAGAGATGGTTGGCGCCCTCATCGACGGCAGCACCGAGAGGACGCCGTCGAGCTCGTCCGCGGAGACGTTGAGCTTGACGAGCACCTTGCCGCGGGCTTCGAGCGTGCCTTGGAGGAGCGTCATGATCTGCTCCATGGCGTGGCGCTTCGCCGGATCGGCCGCGGCGACCGGGTTGGCGATGAGCTCGGTGTGCGAAATCAGGAGCGTCTCGATGATGCGGAGGCCGGCCGCTCGCAGCGCGCTGCCGGTCTCGGTCATGTCGACGACGGCATCGGCTATCTCGGGCACCTTGGCTTCGGTGGCGCCATACGAGAACGAGACGTCGGCCTCGATGCCGTGACGCGCCAGGATCTTGCGTGTCAGTTCTGGGTATTCCGAACTGATGCGTAATTTGCCGGGCTGCGCCGCCAGCTCCACCAGGCTCTTCACGGGCGAGTCGCTCGAGACGGCAAGGACGACACGGGCTGGCTTGTTCGTCGCCTTGGAGTACGCCAACTCGCCCAGGGAGACCACGTCACTCCCCCGCTCCTCTATGCAGTCTCGCCCGGTGATCCCCAGATCGAAGAGGCCTTCGGCTACATACGCCGGGATCTCCTGCGGACGCAGGATACGCACGTCGTCGATCCGTGGATCGTCGATCGTGGCCCGGTAGGCCACGTCCGAGGCGCGCGAGACGGCCAGGTCCGCGTCTTCGAAGAGCTGCAACGTGGCGCGCTCGAGCGAACCCTTGGGCAGGACCAGGCGAAGCATGCAGAGATCATCGCAGACCGGGGGCTGACGCCCGGCACCATCGCGGCGTCCTTGGATTCAGTGCGCGCCCGGCAACGGCGACAGGGCCAGGGCCATCAACTCGAGGTCGGTCTCCGACGACGGCTCCGCCTCGGCCACCGGCCGACCCCTCCGCAGACGCCGACGCCATTCCTCTTGATCGAACGGGGATGGTTTCGTGCGCCGGATGAAGTCGCTGACGAGCTCCGCGAACCGTTCCGGGTCGGCATGGTGGGGGAAGTGCCCGGCGTCGTCGAATATCTCGAGCTCGCTGCCGGGCATGGCGGCATGGGCGAGACGGCCGTGGCCGAGGGGGATCACCGCATCATGGCGACCCCAGACGAGCAGCGTGGGAAGGCCCTCAGCAAGGTACGCACGATCGAGCATCGTGATCACCTGGCCCCGCCAGTCCACCCCGGACCGGAGCGTGCGGAGGATGGCTCGCCGGGCCGACGTGTCGGGCAGCGCATCGAAGACGGCGAGCAGCTCCTCGGCATCCCGACCCAGTGCGGTCGAGAACCGACGCAGGACGTCCGCCGCCACGCGGCCCGCCATCCGCACCGGAGGCACGCCGAAGAGCGGCATCAAGGCCTCGATCCCCGGGACGGCCGCAAGTCGGAGGAAGGGGCTGACCGAGCGCCCGACGCCGCCACTGCCCACGAGCACCAGTCGCTCGCAACGCTCGGGGAACTGGTAGGCGAACTGTCCGGCTACTCCCCCGCCCAACGAGTGACCGATCACCGTGGCCCGATCGATCTCGAGCACGCTGAGGAGGTCACGCATCCCGTTGGCGTACGCGGCCACCGAATAATCGGCTCGCGGCTTCTCCGATCGGCCGTGTCCGAGCAGGTCGGGCGCGACGATCGTGTGGTGCCGGGCGAGTTGGTCGAGCACCGGACGCCAGGTATCGGAGCTGTCCCCGATGCCATGGATGAGCAGCAGCGCGGGACCTTTCCCCACGCAGACGAAGGCGCGGCGGTACCCGTGAATGGTGCAGAACTGGACGGGATGGCCACCCTCGCGGCGTTGGCCGGGCCTGAACCGGATCAGGGTGGGATCGATCGCCTTGTCGGTGGGATTGTCGGTCGGTTCGTCGGTCGATCCCTGCGATGGACCCGTCATGCCATCCGTCCCATCACCTCGTGAGCACGCCGTGCGAAATTGCACATGGGGGTCGATCCTAAAGAGGCGAGATATCCACTCCGTGTCGGTGGTGTGAACGGCGAGTTACGCGGTGGGCGAGGGTGTCTCCTCGTGGCAGGTCAAGGTTGCTGCCACCCGCCCAGCCGGCCCTCGACCCGGCGGTCTCGGTCAATTCCAAGTGTCCCTCGTGCTTCTCGACGCAGCCGCCGATCGCAGGATGAGGATCTGTCCTCGGGTAAAATTGGGTCTTTCGACCCATATCATCCCGTGCGGAGAGGTCAATAGTCTGGCTTTTGAGTATCAGACTGCTGACACCCGACCATACCGCGCAGGTGAGGGACAAAGCCCCGGGCACGGCTCGACAGAGAGAAGTCCGAAGAGATGACCGATCCATCCTCACCGGGAATTGGGGGCCACGGGGACGCCACGGAGTCGTTGCATCCATGGATCCTGCAATGGACCGACGCGCAGGCACCGGGGGGACCGCCACGGTCACCTTCCCCATCGCGGCGTCGGTCGATGGCCAAGGTGCTCACCTTGGTGGTGGCGGTCGTCGCCCTCGCCGGCGGGACCTTCCTCTTCCTGGGACGGCCCACCAATGCCGACGCTGCCGTCGCCGACGCCGCGACTACCACATTGCAGGCTCACAGCGTCGATGTGGCGATAAGCGGATCGGTCGGTGTGGCCGGGACCACGATCGCTTTCACGGGCAGTGGTGCGATGGACTTTGCGCAGAACGCCGAGCAGCTGTCGCTCCATGAGTCGGTGGGGAACCAGCAGCTCACCGAGAATCTCGTCTACCTGAACAAGGTGGCCTACGTGAGTATCGGGAACGAAATTGGGAAGATCTTTCCCGGCAAGTCCTGGGTGTCGTTGGACCTGAGCTCGCTGTCATCGAGTGGGGCTGCCGCCTCGTTGGGAGCCGGCAGCTCGGTCAATGATCCTGCAAGCGTGCTCCAGGCCCTGAAGGCAGACGGCAACACGGTCGTCGACCTTGGATCTTCCACCCTGAACGGACAGAGTGTCCAGGGTTACTCGGTCCACCTCGATGCGACCGCAATCAACAACGAGATCGCCCACGAGAACCTGCCGGCATGGATGCAACAGGCGGTCCAGAAACTCGTAAGTGCCGATGAGGTCTACGACGTCTACGTCAACAGCTCCGGACTCGTGGTCAGGGTGACCGTCTCGGTGACGGCGACGGCGCTGAGCGAGTCCATCAATGAAGACGTGACGATGGATTTCTCCAACTATGGAGCAGCGGTCAGCGTGACGGCGCCACCGGCCGATGAAGTGGAGCCGTTCCAGAGCTTCCTGCAGGCCGCCGGGTCCCAGTCACCGTCGGTGTCGTAGGCGCGGCGAGCGGGCGACACGCTGTTTCTTTTGTCAAGGCGTTCGAGGGACGCCGGACTCGGTGAGCTCCTTGGACCGCCTGATGCGCCAGTGACGGGGGGCAGGGCGAGTTAGCCTGGGTGCATGGCTGTCGCCGGCGCTGTGAAGAGTACTTCGATCGCGAACGACGCCGCCCTCTGCGAGGTGGCGGCCGTCTTCCTGCGCGAGTTCTTCAGCGGCACCGCCCGCCAGCGCTCCCGTCGCCTGGCCAAGGCACCGTTTCGCGCCATCCAGGCGGCTGCGTTGCGCCACCCCGACCCGTTCACCCGCAAGCAATGCCTGTTCTTCCTTGACCACTACGCCAATGACCAGTCGATCGCCGTCTTCCGCGCCGCTCTCGAGGACCCGGTCGATTTCGTACGAAACCTCGCCATGCACTCACTGGCCTGCACGAGCTGCAAGCTGGAAGCGCTCGATACCGCCGAGGTCGTCCCGGGACTGGTCCAGGTCATCAGCTCTGACCCGCGCCCGGACCTGCGCCTGAGGGCGATCTCGATGCTGCTGCACCTCGCTCCCGGCGACGGCGGGGCGCGGATGGCCCTCGAGACAGCGGCGACGAACGACCCCGACCCACTCACGCGCCGTGCGGCGCTCGGCGCGCTGCAGGGGCGCTTTGTGGCGCCGCGCAAACGTTACGAGCGCCATCAACGCACCCATGCCGGGACGGCGCGCCGCATCGGCTCCTGACACCGCTGCGGGTGGTTCGGCGCAGCTCGGTCCGCCATTGCCGAGCGCTTCGGCACTGTCCGGCGCGAGTGCTTCGATCAAACTTCGGTCCAGCGCCTCTTTGAAGGGCCGCCCCCGAAGCAGGCGACTGTTCGGGGGCGGGTCGCCTCCCGCTCGTCGTCGAATGTGCGGTCCATCTCGCCAATGATGCAGGATGGGACTGTGAAGCGGGGCGAGTCACGAAAAGACATGGTCATACGGTCGCCTGCTCACCCGGCTGTACCCGAAGGGTCTCGTGTCTCACAATCTCCGAAGCGCCACAGCGCCCTGTCAGTGGTATGGGCTCTGGTCCCGCTGGCAACACTGGGCCTCGCATCGGTTGCAACATTTGCCTATGCGGCGATCCGGCTCCGAAGCCGGTCGTTGGGCTTCTGCGCAGCTGCCTATGGATTGGCAGCATTCGCCTTCTTGTACCTGTCCAACATCGGGCCCAACTCGAGTTGGCAGTCGAATCTGGGCGTCGGGCTCGGACTCACGTCTACCGCAATCGCAACGGGTCATGCCTTCGCCATCCGTCAGAGGGTCCAAATTGGCCAAATCGTCACCGCGGAGGACAAGGCACGAGATGCGCTGCGACAAAGGGGGCGCTCCCGCAAGCTCCTGGCTGACAACCCACAGCTCGCGGAGGAACTCAAGATTGGTCGGCCCGATCTGGACACAGACTTCGACGACGGTGGCCTGATCGATGTCAACCACGTGCCGGAGGAGTACCTGACCTCACTCCCCGGAATCGACACCGTTCTCGCGCACAAGATCATCGAAGTGCGCGACTCCATCGGTGGATTCGACTCGCTCGATGACATGGAGGTCCTGTTGGGTTTGCCTCCCCAACGTCTGGACCCGGCGAGAGATCGCGCCATATTCGTGCGTTGAAGAGCCGCTGGTCGGAGGCACGGGACCACCGCTTCGTGTGAGCACCGGAATCGACGTGGCTTCGGCTTGAAGGCCTTGCTACGCTCCGATCCGTACAAACACGTTAGGGGGGTTCGCCATGTCTTACGGGATCATTCACTTCTTTCCTGGCGGGACGAAGGAGCAGTATGACGCCGTGCTGCAAGCAGTCCACCCCGGGGAGTTTGAACTCCCAGAGGGTCAGCTCTTTCATGCCGCCGGCCCGTCAGAGGGTGGCTGGACGGTGATGGCGATTCATGATTCCGAGCAGAGCTGGGTGAAGTTCCGTGACGGAACGCTGACGCCCATGATGCAGCGGGGACTTGAGGGAGGGTTCACGGTGCCACCGACTGAAACCGGCTTCGAGGTCTATAAGCAAGTGCCGTAGCCCGACGGCACCAATCGTACGCCCAGGACCGGCGTGCGGAATCACCCCTACAGGGCTGCTGACCGCGGTGGGACGCAAACCAGAGACAGCAGTGCTATTGGGTCCTCTCGTCGAGAACGTCGAGGTTGTAGAAGCGGCCCCCGCCCTTCATAAGCGGACCGATCTTCGCGATGCGTTCATGGGTAGCGTCACTCTCGGAGTGGCGCATCGCGTCTTCATAGGAGTCGAAGCGAAGGATCGTCGCATACGTCCCTGGACGGTCCCGGTCGCGCACCACGATCACCGAGGTTGGCTTCGGGATATCGTCGGGAACCGGGACGCTGTTCGCGACTCTGATCACTGCGTCAATGTCGTCGGACTCGTACTCGACGATCTGGATATATTCGGCCACGGTTCCTCCTCTGGCGAGCGCGTTGCCCAAGGAGCCTTGCGCACAGGGCCCATGAGGTCAATAGCCAGCCACGCGGTTGGACGCCGGTAACCGCACGAACCGTGAGCCATGCTCAGAAAATGATTGAGTAGCGTGCCCATGACCGAGCGACCACCCACCATCGACGACACGCCAGAACTCCCGATCGGCGCGGGGTTCGTGCGGGCTGGTGGTAAACCCTTCATTGCAGCACTCCGCGCGAGACGCTCGTGCCGAGACCCGCAGGACGGGCTCGGATAGCGGGGATGTGGAGCTGCGCCTGCACCGTTGGTCCGCCGTCGGTGACGATGTCCACC
>Ga0307373_10009738_pt1 | contig 14285 bp, 10 predicted proteins | sample OX2MG_FD_202534 | JGI IMG/M metagenome (GOLD analysis project Ga0307373, IMG submission 202534) | Soil microbial communities from Risofladan, Vaasa, Finland - OX-2 | ecosystem: Environmental > Terrestrial > Soil > Coastal area > Acid sulfate soil | place: Finland: Risofladan, Vaasa | collected... | reverse complement strand
CGGCGTGAGCGGCCCGATCTGGTGCGGCTCTACGAGGAGGAGCGCGAAAAAGCGGAGCTGCTGCGCCGCGTGCTTACCAGCGGTCCGTTCCCCGGCATGGGCACCGGCGATCCGGACGTATACAAAGCGTTCGCTTGGCGCTTCTGGAATCTTGCCGCGAAGCAGCAGGGCAGAATTGGGGTTGTGCTTCCACGCTCGGCGTTTGCGGCGCGGGGAAGCGAGACGTTCCGGCAAGAGGTTTTCACCGCCGGAACCATTGCCGATCTCACGTTTCTCCTGAATCGTGGCGGATGGGTTTTCGACGACGCCGAGCAACGATACACGATCACTCTCGCGAGCCTCGCAAGGGGCTCAGACGGAAACCCTCAAATTCCGCTTCGCGGCCCTTTCGCGAACTACGTGCGCTACGCAAAGGCCATGGAGCGTCAGCCGCTTCGCTTTCCGGTTAAAGAGGTTCTTTCCTGGACTGATACGGCAGCGTTACCACTTCTGCCCGACGATCAATCGGGAGAAATCTTCGCACAGCTTCGCAAGGCGCCGCGACTCGACCTCGACGATCCGAATTCCTGGCGCGCACGACCGTACGCCGAGTTACACGCGACCCACGATAAGCAGCTGATGAAGTTCAGCGAGAAGCCGCCCGACGATTTCTGGCCGGTATTCAAAGGTGAGTCGTTCGATATCTGGGTGAACGACACCGGTTCATATTATGGCTGGGGCGATCCCGATAAAGTCATCCCTGTGCTTCAGCAGAAGCGCCAGCGCAGCGGTAAGCTCGCGGATCGTTCACCGTTCGCGGGGCTTCCGCCGACGTGGTTGAGAGACAAGACGACCTTGCCCTGCCATTTCGCGCGCATCGCTTTCCGTGATGTCAGTCGCGCGACCGATAGTCGCACTGTACGTGCCGCGCTACTGCCGCCAAAGGTTTTTGCAACCAATAAGGCTCCTTATTTCCTGTGGCCCGCGGGCGACGAAAAGGACCACGCATTCCTGCTCGGCGTTCTCTGCTCGATTCCGCTGGATTGGTATGCGCGGCGCTTTGTAGAAGTCAGCCTGAACTACCACGTGCTGAATCCGTTTCCTGTTCCGCGCCCGGACCGCAAGAATCCTCTATGGCAACGGACGGTCGCGCTTGCGGGACGGCTCGCATGCCCCGACAAGCGTTACCGCAAATGGGCCGATGCTGTGGGCGTCGAATGTGGACGGCTACCCGACGACGAAAAAGAAGACATGATCCACGAACTCGATGCCGTCGTGGCCCATCTGTACGGTCTTTCCGAATCGCAACTGATCCACATCTTCGAAACCTTTCACGAAGGCTGGCATTACACGGATCGCCTGAAAGCCACGCTCCAGCACTTCCACGCCTGGGAGAAGAAGCGATGATACGGGGACCGGAGAAAGAGCGATGCCCGAACTAAGCCGGTTCTTCGGAATTGTGATCCGTATGTTTTACAGCGACCATGAGCCGGCGCATTTACACGCGGTTTATGGCGAGTACGAGGCCTTGATCGAAATCGAAACTCTCCTGGTGTTCCGCGGTTCGTTGCCACGACGCGCGCTCGCGCTGGTACTGGAATGGGCCGCACTCCATCGCATCGAACTTCGTGAAGACTGGCGTCGCGCTCGCAGCGGAGAAACGCTTAACGAGATCGAGCCTCTCGATTGAGGTGAAACCATATGGCGCTTTTACGAATTCGTGAGGTCAAAGCTCTTGAAGGCTTCAAACTAAGGCTCACGCTTACCGATGGCTCTGTCATCGAACGCGATGTGTCGCGCCTTCTCGTCGGCCCGGTCTTCGAGCCCATCCGCAAGGATCTGTCAGTCTTCGCAAAGGTACGCGTAGAAGGCGGAACCGTGGTCTGGCCGAACGGTGCCGACCTTTGCCCCGACGTTTTGATCTGGGGCGGCGCCCCGCCGGAAGAAGGCCGTGGGGAGCCGCACCCCGAGCCCGTCGCCGGCATACACGGGGCGCGGTGATGCATCCGCCGGACCCGCCCTATTTGTTCGTCCAACAAGAGCTTCGCTCTGTTCTTGCGATCAAAAGGCACGAATTGCTTTCTGAGATCGATGCTCTGGGCGAGGACTCTATTCTTAAGACCGATCGGGAAAAGCTCTGCGAATACTTCCGTCAGAAGTATTCGTTGGAGGCACCGACGGTCTCGAAGGAATTTCCCGAGATCATTGATCGCCGGGAAATAAAGTTGGCAGGGGGTGCTTACGCACGGATTCCAATAGCGGGCCATATTTCCGCGACCGAGATCGTCTTTTCTTTGGCGATCGAGGGTGATCACAAACTGTTCCATTACGCCCCGTCATCGACGTCGAGCGTTCCGCCACATGGTGAGGCAGGTGACGGCGATCTCTTTTCGGAAGCGCGCGACGGCGAGCTAGTCTTTTCGATGGTATCGCTTACTGAAACACCCGACCAAATCCGCGCTGAGGCTGACCGGAACGTTGCCACGATTCGGCAGTACCTTAGTTGGATGGCCATCGACTTAGACCGCTTCAACAAAGAGATCCGGACGGCGACGCGCGAAAAAATAGAAAGTCGGAGCCAGCGGATTAAGAAAGACCAAGCGCTGATAGAGGGTGTCGGCTATCCGATACGCCGCCGGTCCGATGAGGTGGCGTCCTATGCGGTGCCCACTGTGCGGCGAAAGGTTATTCCAAATCTGCCAGCGGCAGGTACCGCTTCCAAGCCTGAACCCTTCCTCGAATTGAAGGACTACGATGATATCCTCAATACGCTGCATAACATGGCTACGGTTATGGAGCGCAGCCCGAGCGCTTTTGCGGGGCTCAACGAGGAAGCAATACGATGGCTTTTCCTTATTCCCTTGAATGGATTGTACGAGGGGCAGGCGACGGGCGAAACCTTTAATTTTAATGGCAAGACCGACATTCTGATCCGGATCAACGGCAGAAACATCTTTGTTGCTGAGTGCGCTATTTGGCGTGGCCCGGCCTATCTCTCGCAGAAGGTGGATCAACTGCTTGGGTATGCGACGTGGAGAGATTCCAAGCTTGCGTTATTGATCTTCAACAAGGATCGGGAGTTGACCAAGATACTCGCCAGTATGGGAGAGGTCCTCAAGCAACATCACAATTTCAAGCGGGAACTTACGCGTAGCTCGAAGACCGAATTTCGCTGCGTTCTCGCTCATCGTGATGATCCCGAGCGTGACCTGATCCTCACAGTCTGTGCCTTCGAGGTGCCCGCATGAGCGATGGCTGGAAGTCCGTTTGGCTGCGAGGCTGCGGATGGGCGGTTGATCAATGAGCCGCGAGAAGCAGATCCCTCTCGTTCCGCCGGAGATGCCTCTGCTCGACCAAAAGGCTCGCAACTCTGGAGAGTCGGTACCGACTGAGATTCCGGCCAAGCCCGAGTTCGTCGATAATCGCGAACTCAGGCTGGTCGATGCGCTTCGGAGCCATCTCGATTGGCTGCGCGAAACTTACGCCAAGCCGGTCGAGCTTTCGATCGCGAGCGGCTACTTCAATCCGCAGGGTTTCGCGATGCTCGCCGATCGACTGCGGCATCTCGAAAAAACCCGGTTGTTGCTTGGCGCCGAGCCGTTGCCGCCGCCCGCGATTCCACTTCGGATGCCCGGTGAGCCACGCGGCGAAAGGCTGGAAGCAAAACTCGTCCGCGAAGAGCTTCAAAAGAACGAAGAAGGGTTACAGCGGGATCGGAACCTCGTCCCGTTCCGTCTTGGTGACGACCGCGCACTCGCCGATCTCCTCGAGTTTCTCAACAGCGGCAAGGTTGAAGTTCGCCGCTTCGAAAAGGCATTTCTGCATGGCAAGGCGTTCCTCTTCGCAAGCGACGAGGGGGTGATTTCCGGCTCCTCGAACTTCACCGCCGCCGGTCTGACCAGCAACCTCGAACTCAATCTCGGCCGCTACGATCCGACGCCCGTTCAGAAGGTCCGCGATTGGTTCGACCGATTGTGGGCGGAGGCCGCGCCGTACGATCTTGCCGCGGTCTATGCGGCACGCTTCGAGCCGTACGATCCGTATCTCATTTTTCTACGCGTCCTCTGGGAGCGCTATGGCTCCGAACTGGAAGCCGAGGCCGAGGGCAGTGCGCGGATCCGGCTCACCACGTTTCAGACCGACGGTATCTTTCGCGCCAAGCGAATCTGCCAGCAATACAACGGCGTGCTGGTTGCCGACGGTGTTGGCCTCGGCAAAACATTCGTCGCCGGCGAACTGCTGCGCCAATCGATCGAGGAGCGCCGCCAGCGAGCTCTTTTGATCGCTCCTGCCAGCTTGCGGGATGGGACTTGGGCGCGCTTCGCCGACTTGCACTCCCTCTATATGGAATGTGTGTCGTACGAGCAGCTCGCCGACGACGTTCAATTGGGCGGAACGCAACCCTATCTGAAGCAGCAGGCGAACGACTATGCGCTCGTCGTAGTCGATGAGGCTCAGGCCTTCCGCAATCCATCGACGCGCCGGGCTGAGGCTCTACGCGAACTGCTCAAGGGCTATCCGCCGAAGACCCTCGTCCTGCTCTCGGCAACGCCGGTTAACAATTCGCTCTGGGATCTCTACTACCTGCTCGGTTATTTTCTGAAACAGGACGCGGCACTTTCAGAACTTGGGTTACGCTCGCTCCGGGAAAAATTTGGCGATGCGGTGAAGCAGGATCCGGACGATCTCTCGCCGGGCGCGCTGTTCGATGTTCTCGATGCGACCACTGTGCGGCGAACACGCCATTTTGTCCAGCGATATTATCCGAACGACCGGGTGCGCGATTCGCGGGGACACGAGATACCAGTTCAATTCCCGACGCCCCACGTTCAAGCCATCAATTATACGCTCGACGACCGCCTACCCGGCTTCTTCGAGGACTTCAAAGCGGCGGTGGCGCCTGAGGAAGGCGAGGCGCAGCTAACGCTCGCGCGGTATGGTTCCGGCCAATATCGTCGCGGTGCTCCGCCAGATCCAAGCGAAGCCGCGCTGATTGGCCTGCTACGCTCCGCTTTGCTCAAGCGATTCGAGTCGTCCGGTCATGCGTTCGCCGCGACTGCGGAAAAGATGGCGCGAGCGCACGACGCATTCCTTGAAGGCCTCGACAAAGGGGTGATTCTGACGGCAGAAGCCATCGAAGAATGGGAGCAAACCGACAACGACGAGGCCCTCGACGAACTCATTCGAACGACGGGCGCGGTAAGTGTGAAGGATTATGAAGTCGACCGTCTCCGTGTCGACGTGCAGCGGGATCGGGATCTGTTGCGGAATTTCGCCAACCGCGCGGCAAGCGTGAAGCGTGAAACCGATCCCAAGCTCGAATGTCTGGTCAACGCGCTGGTGGAGATCGAGAAACACGCGACAAAAGAAGGGCTCGATGAACAAGATACCCGCAACAGGCGAAAGGTAATCATCTTTTCGTACTTTGGCGATACCGTCGATTGGATTACCGAGCATCTGAGAAACGTACTTGAAACCGACCGCCGACTCGCCGCATATCGCGGGCGCATGGTCTCGGTGGTGGGCGACGAAACCCGCGATGGCATTTCGCGCGCGAGGGCGGTGTTCGGATTCGTCCCGGAATCGAGCGATGCCCCGGCCGGCGCCGATCAGGATCTCTACGATATTCTTGTGACGACCGACGTGCTGGCGGAAGGCGTCAATCTTCAGCAGGCGCGGAACATCATCAACTACGACCTGCCTTGGAACCCGATGCGCCTGGTGCAGCGGCATGGACGCATCGACCGCATCGGCAGCCCTCATCGCGACGTGTATGTGCGATGCTTTTTCCCTGACAAACGACTCAATGACCTTTTGGATCTCGAATCGAGGATTCGCCGAAAGCTCAAGCAGGCCGCCGCGACTATCGGTATCGAGCACGAGGTGATTCCGGGCGCGGCGACTGGCGAGCAGGTGTTTGCAGAAACTCGTGAAGAAATCGAAAAGCTCAAGAACGAAGATGCAACGATCCTCGAAAACGGCGGTGAGGATCCCTTGGCGCACTCGGGCGAAGAATACCGCCAGGAACTTCGCAAGGGACTGGAGCGATACGGCGAAAAGGCGATTACGGAGCTTCCGTGGGGGGCAGGTTCAGGGTTCGTAAACGGCCGCGCGAGTGGCCATTTCTTCTGCGCAAAGGTGGGGGATCGCGTTTTTCTGAGATTCGTGCCATCCGACGGCGCACCGATCGTGAAGGATACCCTCGGCTGCCTAAAGCTCATTGCGTGCAAGGAAGATACGCGCCGTGACGTTCCCGACGCTGCAAGAGAAGCAGCCTACGCCGCTTGGGAGCGCGCTCGACGCGACATCTTCGAGGAATGGAAGTTCGCCACGGACCCCGCGAATTTGCAGCCTCGGGTCAAAGCCGGAATGAAGACGGCGGCTGATCACGTTCGGAAGTATCCGCCACCCGGATTTACCCAAGTGCAAATCGATCGGCTGATCGAATGTATCGAAGCTCCCTGGGGCGTCCGCTATGAGCGGCAGATTCGCGATTGCCTCAAGGGAGCAAGCGGCGCCGCAGCCTCAATCGCGATTGCGGCCAAGGTCAAGGAACTCGGCCTCGAACCATTCAAGCCGGCAGCACCGCTACCGCCGATAGAGGAAGAAGAAATCCGCCTCGTCTGCTGGCTGGCGGTAACAGATCGGCCAACCGAAGCGACTTGAGGATTGCAGACTGGACGACAGCAGTTGTCTCTGAACATGGATAAAGTTTCGACAGAATAGTTAAGGATGACGTAATGGGTTCGAGTTTTGAACAGGAATTGAGTGCTCTCGAGAATCAGCTTGCGGCGGCCTCCAAGGCCGCAAAACTTGCATTGTCTGAGCTCAAAAAGGCCCAGAGTGGTGCAAAGGTCGGTCAACTTCGCGATCTGAGCAGGAGCCTTGCCGAGGGACGTAATGCTGCCAAGCGATTCTTGGAAGAAATGGCAAGCGCGGATTCCTCGTGGAAGTTCGAAGTTGAGCCTTACTTTGCGGAAGGAGGGTATCTTAAAGAGTTGCTGCAGGAAGCCGAGCGTGCCGGCCTGAAACTGTTCGAGCGAGACGGCCGCCTTTACTGTTTCCCGATGTTGCTAACTCTTTCGGCCAAAGACATGGCTGTGATGGTGGATCGTAAACCGGAACGCCGTCTGAGGCCGCGTGAACTGGTTAGGGTGCTGCTGGCGCGGCAAAAGCGGCCACAGCGCTTTAACGAGCAGAAGCTGCTGGACACTCTATTTGACGCATACTGCTGGCTCGACCGCCGAGTACTGCGTGATTGGACGCCGGAGGTTCGAGGCAATGGTCCCGTAGTGCCACTAATCAAGATATATGAACTGCTGACGCTCCTGCCGGGTTCCGAGCGCGAATATCCAAAGGAGGAATTCGCACGCGACATCCACTTGCTCGACAGGCAACCCGATCTGCGTACGAAAGACGGCCGGCGGTTTGCCTTGCCTGCCGCCACTGGCACGAAGGTCGCTGGTCAGCGCCTGACCGTAGTTGATCAGCAAGGCGTCGAGAAGATTTACGTTGGCATCAGGTTCGACAAGGAGTGAACCATGGCCGTGAAGCTAAAAGAGTGGCTCGAACTGATCGACAAGGAATACCTCTGCGACTTCATAGTTAACGGTGGAGCAGCGGTTAAGTTCTTGGTCGCGGACGAGACTAGCATTGGCACCCTCAACGCGGGCTTGATCGGTCGGGCCGCAGAGCACGGCCTTGTCTTGATCAATATCAGTAGCGCCACGGCCAAGCTTCACATGATTCAGGACGTGTTCTTCGCGGTATCTCGACAGATCCCTTGGGAGGCGGATGCGCAGCGTTTCGTAGAAGGGCTATTCCAGCGCCAGGGATATCGATGGCCCAGCCCAGGCGAGCCCGTCGCCCTGACGGAAATTGCCGAGGCCAATAAGGTGGACGCTACTATTCTGCGCCGTGAATTCAACAGATGGCTGACTGCCGACTTGATGAACGATACCAGCATGGCGCAGGATTTTCGCATTGCCGTCATGCAACTGTGCCTCAATCGCCTGGCCCCGGCGGGACATGGAGGTGAGGAAGTAGCACCAATCCTGCAATGGTTGCGGGGTGAGCTTCGAGTGCTCAGCCCGCTCAAGAACGCGAACATCTACTCGCGGATCACTAGGCATAATGCGCGGGCTATGTTGCGGTCGCTGTGCCGGTGGCTTGCTCTCGCTGGCCACAATGGTTTGCTGCTTGCCGTCGATATCCGCCAGTTGACGCGCACTGCGGCGCTAGTGGCTGATGGTATGCGCTATACATCGGGTGCGGTGATGGACGCTTACGAGGTTTTGCGCCAGTTGGTCGACGACGCGGATCTGTTCGAGCGCTTTTTCGTAGTGGTGTTTGCCGACAATGCCTTCATTGGCGACGATCGCAAGCGCAGCGTCGATGCGTATACCGCGCTGAAAATGCGCATTTGGGACGATGTGCGTGCCCGAGCGCAGGATAATCCTCTAGCGCCGATGGTCATCATAGAACCGAGCAATTGAGCGGAAGGAGAAGATCCACCGATGAGCGACGAACGTCGGGCTATCGAGGCATTACGGGCAGGCGTACCTAATCGCGCGGCGATTCGACTGCTCGGTACGGCTGAAAATGAAATCAGTGAGCGTTTTGTGGAGAATCTCCAGTTCTGCCGGCAGCGACTCAAAGATGGGGAGCAGCCGACTGGCCAGGTCATCGCCGGCGGGTTCGGCGCCGGCAAGTCACATCTGCTCGGGTATCTGAAGGAACTGGCGCTGAACGAGAATTTCATTGTCAGTTGGGTGGTCATCAGCAAAGAGACCCCGCTATTTGATCTCCGAAAGCTCTATGTTTCCGCGATTCGGAATGCCGCCGTGCCGAACCTCAATGACGATGCTATGACGGCGGTGCTCTCCAAGCTTCGACCCAAGAGCGACGCTTATGATGACCTCGCCCAGTGGGCCGAAAGCGCGGAGGCGGAACTCTCGCCGTTGTTCCCCGCTCTGCTTCATCTGTTCCCGCATCCAAACACGAACCCGGAACGGATACAGCAAATGGTCCGGTTCTTCTCTGGCGGCAAGCTCAGCTTTGCCAACGTCAAGCAATGGCTACGTGAGTTGGGTGCGGTGAAGCTCTTCCCACTTAAGACTATTAAGCAACCAGATCTGACCCGCCAGCGGCTGCGCTTTGTGCCGCGCCTGATAGCAGCTGCGGGATATAGCGGCTGGGTGCTGTTGCTCGACGAGGTCGAGCTTATCGGCCGCTACAGTGTCCTACAACGCGGGCGCAGTTATGCCGAACTGGCTCGCTGGTTAGGTCTCGATGCCGAGGAGAAAGTCCCCGGCGTGGTAACGGTGGCGGCTATCACCGATGACTTTACGAGCGAGGTAATTGGCAAGCGGCGCGACGACGAACAAGTGCCGCTTAAGCTGGCGAGCAAGAACGAGCGGAAAATCGCCGAGCGCGCTCGGCTCGGGATAGAGACTCTGGAGAAGAAGCAGGTGTTGTTGCGGACTCCCAATCCCGCACTGTTGGAGTCCAGCCTCAATAAGATACGCGGCTTCTATTCCGACGCCTATGGTTGGAATGTTGCCGCAGCTGACGTAGGTGAAATCACAGCAGCGAAGTCTATGCGCCAGTACATCAAGTCGTGGATTACGACCTGGGACCTTGAGCGGTTGTACAATAGCCGACCTGAGATCGAAACGGTGAATGTCGCTCCTGACTATGAGGAGAACAAGGACATGGAACTGGTGGCCAAACTGAGCGGCGACGATCCGGACGACGAATGACTGGCCCCGCGCAGACGGTCGGCATCGCCGGCGATTTCGGGCTGACCTGGCCGCACCCTCTTTTTCCATTCCAGCAGACCGGCGTCCGCGCCCTGATCAGTAAGCCGTCGTTGTTGCTTGCCGACGAAATGGGACTCGGCAAGACGATCCAAGCCATCGCCGCGCTACGGTGCCTGTTCGCCGCCGGCGCGGCGCGAGTGGTGCTAGTGGTGGCACCGGCTGGGCTGCTCCTGCAATGGCGGCGCGAATTTCGACTCTGGGCGCCGGAACTCCGTCTGCTCACCGTGCTTGGAACCACCAGCGCAAGGGCCGCGATGTGGCGGGGGGAGCCCCAGGTGTTCATAGCCAGCTACGAGACCGTACGCACCGATCTCGGCGACGGCGGACCCGTCAATCATGGCTGGGATGTCGTGATAATCGACGAGGCACAGCGCATCAAGAATCCGGACGCTGAAATTTCTCGGGCAGTTAAGCGGCTTCCACGCCGGAGCGGATGGGCGCTGAGCGGGACGCCACTTGAGAATAGTCTGGATGACTTGATTTCAGTTCTCGACTTCGTTGCTCCCGGTCGCTTCCGTCCAGGCACTTTCGTCCGGGGTCTGCGTCGGTTATTAGGCGAGGTTCAGTTGCGGCGCCGGCGGGCCGACGTGCTGCACGATCTGCCGCCGAAGCTCCCAGTAGAGGTGCTCCTCGATCTTGAGCCGCGACAGCGCCTGGCTTACGATCGCGCCGAACGGGAAGGCATCATCCGACTCACAGCTCTCGGGGCCGATCTCCGGATCAAGCACGTGCTGGAACTGATCCTGCGGTTGAAGCAGATATGCAATTTTTGCCCGGAGACAGGCGCGTCGGCCAAGCTAATCGACCTGCGCGAACGTCTGAAGCAGCTCGTCAGCAGTGGAGAGCGTGCTCTGGTCTTTTCACAATTCGCCGCCGAGCCGTTCGGGGTCAAACGACTTGCTCGAGAACTGGAGGAGTTCCATCCGCTGGTGCTCTCGGGTGATCTTTCTCTTGACACCCGGGCCGAAGTGATTCGGGAATTCGAGCGGACGCATGACCGCAAATTGCTGCTGCTGTCACTTCGCGTCGGTGGGGTCGGCTTGAATCTTACCGCGGCATCGTACGTTTTCCACTTTGACCGCTGGTGGAACCCGGCAGTGGAAACGCAGGCGGAAGACCGGACCCACCGCATAGGGCAGGTGAGACCAGTGCATGTTTACTCTTATCTTTGTGCCAACACCGTGGAGGAGCGAGTCGCAACCATATTGGCGGAGAAGCGACAATTGTTCACTGATGTCGTGGATGGCGTCTCACTCCGCCATATTCGCCGATTCGACCTAGCCGATCTACTTTCGACGGTCAGGTCGCAAACTACATGACCAGTTCCTGGACAATGTAAGCCCCAAGAGCCGAAACTCTGCGGCGAGCACCTCACAGTGGGTGGGCAAAACGTCGAGCATCGAAGTCGGCCAGATCGGATTGTCATAATCGAATGCATCCGCGCGCGCCGGTGGCGCGGAGAAGTTAGGGTCAGATCTTGTTGGTTGTCCTGCCGTTTGTCGCGGTGGTGTTACCGCTTCCGTGGCGAACAGTTCCCGTATTTATCGGCGTGGTATTCGGGGCGCGCGCAGGAATGACGGATGTCGCGCGGACGTCTTTCGGTGCGGGGACACGCTGCGCTGCGTCAGGGCCGAGATTGCCGAGCTTCTGGGTCTCTCGCCCGAAAGTCATCGCACTGACCCAGCCGGCGCCTTCGGCTGATTTGTTGCCGCCGGAGCTACCAATCTGTGCGACCTTGTTGAATCCGGTCTGGAGCGCACTCGTAATCGGTCGAATGACCGATTGAGCGATGAACGCGGCCTCGAAAGCGTGGTTGAGCGCGAGACCAATCGTTCCTCCTGCGATCCCGGCCGCCATGTGAGGCACCGCGATGCTGACAATCATGAAGACGATCGCAAACGCGGTATACGTGAGCATGTCAGAGACAGGGAGACTCGCAGAGCAAACAGTGGTCATTATCGAACCGGGCGCTACACCATAAGTCGTCCACCACGGTAGGGTTGCTGGAATGGGCTTACACGCGGCAGTGAGGGCTGCGCTCCACTGACTGGCCATTTGCACGCCAACCGCGAGTACCAGGTAGAAGAAGAGCAACCGAACGCCCACCCGGAGGACATATCCAAAGTATCCTTCGGCAGCGGGAGCGGTGAAACGGTTGGCCCCAAGGCCAAGCAGGAGCACACCTCCGCCAACGACCAAGTAGGACTCGATCAACGCAAGGAGAAGCATCGCGGCCGTAATAACGAAGGCAAGCAGCACTACAAACGCGGATACGCTCTGTACGATCGCGAGTTCGAAGTTCGTCATTAGGCTCGCGGTGGCTGGCGCGTCAAAGATCGTCGTCGCCATATTTCCGCCAAGTTGCAGAACGCTCTGTGGGCTTAACGAAGGGAGACCGGTAATCGCTGCTCCAATGGCGGAGAAGCTCCTGATCACTGCGGTCATCCAAGTGAAGGCGTTTACGATCATCAGGTAAACGAACCCACCACTCAGGATGTGCTTTATCAGCCGCCCTAAGAAGTACGATGCATCAAGCTGGCCTTCGGCGCTGAACTGTATCCAGCTAACCAAGACGTCAATCAATAGCAGGGCGAAAAACAGCTTTAGAGCATATGGTTGAACTGCGGCACTGTATTTGGTGCCCGCCGTGTAAAACTGAATAGCGATCGAGTCAAGACCGTTCATTTTATTCCTCCTCGTTCTCGGATGAGAGAGCGCAACGGATCATGGCGGCAACGGTGATGCTGCCGGTGAAGCGTGCAATAGGTCAGGAACACCGGGGGATACAGAGGCACCGAATCGAGCGCGGGTCTCGCCCTCCGCTAATTGCCTCTGGTAGAGATGCCAAGCGCCGTATAGGACAGCGCATACTCCTATTATCGCGAATGTAATGATGAGCGGGTTTCTGATCGTCTTCATATCCTTCGTATTATCCTACGGCTATGGCGGAGGAGCCGGACTCGCATGCAAAAGATCCGGAATTCCCGGAGATACTGGTGCTGAAAGTATCGCCTCTGCCTCGAGATTGCTCTGCACCTGACTGTTCACCCGATTCGCTGCCGCGACGTTTTGCGAGTTCATCATGGCCATTACGAGCTGGCGGAGCATCTGGACCTGCTGCACCTGCGCGAGCGCGATCTCATTTCCAACTTGGACTGCCTGAAGTCTGCCTACCGCCGTCTGGTTGCGGAGTTCAAGACCTTGCAGGCTTGCCTGCTCGGCTTGAAAGTCCTGGGCCTGGGCCTGCGCGGACGCGAGCGCTCCGTTCAGGGTGTTGAGCGTGCTTTCTGTAGTCGCCTGAGGACTTTGCACGCCTGCCGTGGTCGCAGTGTTGTATCCGGGATAAAGTTGCTGGAACTGCTGCGTCAGGCCTTGTGTCGTGTACGACAGGCCTTCCTGCTCGTTGATCATATTGCCGAGATTGGTGAGCAGGTTCTGGTTTGATTGCCAGACTCCAGCGCCGCCGCCGGTGGTATTCTGGACCATGTATTGGAGTTGCTGCCCCAGAGTTACGACCATCTGGGTTTCCTGCTGAAGCTGCTGGAGTTGGCTCGCGTACATCGTAGGGTCGAATACTTCGTCGCCGACGCCGAACAGAGCATGCGCCGGCACGAGTCTTCCGAACAGACAAGCCAACGCGGCCAGGACCGCGAGGAACCGACGAAAGTGTTTCGTGCAATTCATTGACGTATCTCCCCTGGATTGAGTCTTCCGTTGGCATGGAACGAATTCCCGTTCGCTCCGATCATCGCTTCGACCGGTGAAGCAACTTTCCCGTAGAGCTTGTCGAGGTACTCGGCCCAATCGCCCAAATCTCGGGAGCGAAGCCATTCAATGGTCCAGCGCTCTCCGTGCCGTTTGATCATCCGCCGCGCGGTCAGGACATCGTCTTTCGAGCCCGCACCGATGAAGGCGAGCGCGGCGGGCCCGAGTGAGAACTGGAACAGCCGCCGTCCGAGCGGCGAGGTGTAATAGTAGTGCCGTTTCGGCGTGGCCTCGGCGATTATCTCGACTTGACGATCGGTAAGTCCGAAGCGCCGGTACATCTCGCGGCTCGCGGCGTTCTTCGCCTCGGGGTTGGGCAGGTAGAGCTTGGTCGGACAGCACTCGAGGAGCACGTCGCGATGCGGCGAGTTGGCGATCTCGCTCAGGCTCTGGGTTGCCAGCACAACGGCCGCGTTCTTCTTGCGCAGCGTACGCAGCCATTCCTCGATCTTCGCGCCGAAGACGCTGTTGGTGAGCATGATCCACGCCTCGTCGAGAATGATGAGCGTGGGGCGGCCGTCGAGGCGCTGATCAACCCGATGAAACAGATATGTCGCGACGGGCACGACGACCTTCGGACCCATCGCCATGAGCGTTTCAAGCTCGAAGGTGACGAAGCGGCCTTCGAGCATCACGTCACTATCGGCGTCGAGGAAGCGTCCGAGTGGTCCTGCGAGTGAAAACGCGCCAAGTCCGTCGCGAACTGAATTATCCTGCACC
>Ga0307373_10009736_pt1 | contig 14287 bp, 13 predicted proteins | sample OX2MG_FD_202534 | JGI IMG/M metagenome (GOLD analysis project Ga0307373, IMG submission 202534) | Soil microbial communities from Risofladan, Vaasa, Finland - OX-2 | ecosystem: Environmental > Terrestrial > Soil > Coastal area > Acid sulfate soil | place: Finland: Risofladan, Vaasa | collected... | reverse complement strand
CTGTCCACATCGTTGACCTCAACGACACCCTGCCGGATGTGGGCATGCCGGATCTGGTGCTGCTCCTCGATGTGCTGGAGCATCTTGCCGATCCCCTGAAGCTGCTCTCCGCCATCACCTCGATCATGGCACCGCATGCCACGGTGATCGTGTCGGTGCCCAACATCGCCCATCTCTCGGTGTCGATACCGCTGCTGCTGCGCGGCGAGTTCACCTATCGCGATGCCGGCATCCTCGACCGTACGCATCTGCGGTTCTTCGTCCGCGACTCCGCGATCGGTCTGCTCAACGCCGCGGGCCTGCAGGTTGAAACCGGACTGCTCACCGGGTTTGATGGGCCGCGCACATCCCTCGTCGATCGGCTGACGCTCGGGCGCCTGCGTGATCGGCTCGCCAAGCAATACATTCTTGCGGGACGTTCCGGCGGGCGCGGTGGACAGGGAGCGGTGCGCTGGATCCCGGTCCGTGCCCCGCGCCCCTGATCATGCTTGATCAGGGATCGACCGGCGCGATGCTGTCCAGGCGACGGCTCGCATCCCTGATCGCCGCGGCCACTCTGCTGCCGGCGGCGCTTTGCGGCCCTCCGGCAATGGCCGGGTCCGCGGTGGAACTGCATCCGGCATTCACCATCGATCCCGCCACGCGCGACGCCTGGCTGAAGCGCTGGCAAACCAACATGCTCGCAGAGATCAGAGAGCGCACCTGCGACAGCGCCATGGGCGAGCAGATCGGCTGGCTGGTCGCCCCCGTGCTGGAGGGGCTTTGCGACGGTTATCTGGCGACCGGCGATGCGCGATGGATCGACCATCTGGTCGATTGGACGGATGCCTGGATCCGCCGTGGCGTGACCGAACCCGACGGCTACGTCGGGTGGCCGAAATTCGGCGCCGCCGGAACCGACGTCGACGATCTCGACAGTTTCTACGCCGACAGTCTCCTCGGCGAGGCCATGGTGCTGCGGCCGGTGGTGCTGGCGGCAGCGGCAATCCGCGCGGCGCCGGCGCTGGACAGCCGTTACGGCCGGAAGGCCGCCGCCTACATCGCCCTGGCGCGGCGCATGTTCGAGAAATGGGACCGGCGCGGCGCCTGGCGCGCCGCGGGCGACGGCATGATCTCGGTCGTGCTGCCGTACGGCATCGATCCGAAGACCGGTCAATGGACGGCGAAGGCGCGTGACAGGGACGACCTTCGCCTCGGCTTCTCCCATCCGGACAACAAGGCCAACATGGTCGCCATGTGGCTCCTGGCGATGACCGATGCCACCGGCGATCCGGCCTACCGGGATCGCGCGGGCGCGTGGTTCCGGCTGATGAAGGCCAGACTGCACCTGCAGGCGAACGGTACGTACCGGATTTGGAACTATTGGGAGCCGGCAGGGCCCTGGGATTACCACGCTCCGGGCAGGCCCAAGCACTGGGTCGGCGTTCACCCCAATCCGGGCTACTACGAAATCGACGTGAAGGCGATGGTCACCGCCGCCCGGCATCGGGTCGTGTTCAACGTCGAGGACATCGGCCACCTCATCCGCACGGCGCTCGTCACGGGGCGGTCGTGGGCCGCGCTCGCCCCCTATGATGCAACGCTCCGCGCGCGGTTCGCGCAGGCGCTCGATCCGGACGGCTGGCAAGGACTGGTCCTGGTGCCGTGGTACCTGGCGCAGCAACGGTCATCGGCGCCGTGGCGGACAAGCCATTGACCGGCCCGGACAGCCTGTCGCAGGCGGCCGGGGGTGAGCGGCGTGCCGGTCTCGCGTTGTCCACTGGGATCGCCCGGCGTTCGAGCCATTTGCATCTTGGCACTGACATTTAGTTGACTGCTGTTTACTCTTGCACTAAATCCGTTTTGATGATCATTGCGACATAGGACGTTCTGTCGCCTCGGACGCATTATGAGACCGGGGCGAGAGTCGAGGCTGCAATGGTTATCGTCGTCGGGCTGCTCCGCGACAGGATATGGAGCATGTGTCGTGCCGGCTGGCCGCTCATGCGGAGCATCATCTCGTAATGAATGTACACCATGCTGACCCGTTGGACCTGCGCTCCCCTTCGCACCGCCCGGATTCCGGGCCCTTTCAGGATGAGCTGACCATGGATACAAACAGCAGGATTGCAGAGCGTCCCCCGAGCGATGTTCCGCGCAGCCGCGAGGCGGCAGGCCAGCCGCAACGGCTCGACCTGAAGGCCCGCACAGCGGCCGTCGCCGCCATCGCCGCCCAGTGGGCGACCGCGGTGGACAGCGAGGCGCGCTTTCCGGAGGAGGCGTTCGCCGAGCTGCGCAGGCAGCGCCTCATGGGCATCATGGTTCCGTCCGATCTCGGCGGGGAGGGCGCAAGCCTCTCGGACATCGTCGATGTCTGTTATCAACTCGGCCAGGCCTGCGCCTCCACCTCGATGATCTACGCGATGCACCAGGCATGCCTCGCGTGCCTGGTGCGGCACGGTCACGACCATGCCTGGCATCGCTCCCTGCTGCGTCGCGTCGCCGGCGACCAGCTGCTTCTGGCGTCCTCGACCACGGAGGGCCAGGGCGGCGGCAACGTCCGGTCCAGCTCGGCCGCGGTCGAATACACCGACACCGGCATCCGGCTCGAACGGGCGGCGACCGTGGTGTCCTACGGCAGCCGGGCCGACGCCATCCTCACGACGGCACGGCGCGCGGCCGATGCCCCGGCCTCTGACCAGGTCCTCGTCGCCTTCCTCAAGGAGGACTACAGGATCGAGCCGCTGCAGGGCTGGGATTCGCTCGGCATGCGCGGCACCTGCAGCTCGGGCTTCCGGCTCAACGCCACCGGAACGGCCGAGCAGATCCTGCCGGAGCCATACGACGCGATCCACCCGCAGAGCATGGTGCCGGTCTCGCATCTGGCCTGGGCCGGTACCTGGGCCGGCATCGCGGCCGGCGCCGTCGAGCGGGCGCGCGCCTTCGTCCGCCACGCGGCCCGCCACAATGGCGGCAACATGCCTCCGGGCGCCGCTCATTTCACCAAGGCGAGCGCCTCGCTGCGAACGCTGCGCGGCCTGATCGCCTCCTCGCTGCGCGCCTACGAGGAGATCGCCGACGACCGGAAATCCCTGGCGTCGCTCGACTTCCAGGCGGTGATGAATCTGACCAAGGTGGAGGCTTCGGAACTCGCCGTGGCCATCGTGCTGACCACGATGAAGGTATGCGGCCTGTCCGGCTACCGCAACGACACCGAGTTCAGCGTGGGCCGCGCGCTGCGCGACGCGCTGTCATCGCCCATCATGATCAGCAACGACCGCATCCTTGGGAATCTCGCAGGCACCATGCTGATGACACCGGTTCCCGCCGGCATCGAGTGAACCCACGGGCCTTATTTCAGTACGAACAGCCGAGGAAAATGGTAGCGGTCATGGACATGAACATGGATGCCGTGGAACTGCAGAAGGGCGCTGCCGCTCCGCAGGACCGTGCGGCGGCACTGGCGGCGACGCTGTTCCGGCCGATGGGGGTGGATGGCATCTATGCCCGTACCGGACTCTACGAGAATGTGGTCGAGCGTCTCGCTGCGCTGATCACGCAGCACCGTCCCGACGGCGCGGAGGTGCTGCGCTTCCCGCCGGTGATGAGCCGGCGGGATCTGGAGCGGTCGGGCTATCTCAACAGCTTCCCCAACCTGCTCGGGTGCGTCTGCGCCCTGCACGGCAGCGAGGCGGACATCCGGGCGGCGGTGCAGCGCTTCGAAGAGGGCGGGTCCTGGACGAGTTCGCTTTCGCCGGCCGATCTGGTGCTGTGCCCCGCCGCCTGCTACCCGGTCTATCCGCTGGCGGCGGCGCGCGGGCCGATGCCCCACGGCGGCTGGACCTTCGACATCGCCTGCGACTGCTTCCGGCATGAACCGTCGAAGTCGCTCGATCGCCTGCAGTCCTTCCGGATGCGCGAATTCGTCTGCATCGGCCAGCCGGACGACATCGTGGCGTTCCGCACGCGCTGGATCGAGCGGGCCGGCCATCTGGCGGAGGCACTCGGCCTCATCTCGGACGTGGCGCCGGCGAGCGACCCGTTCTTCGGCCGCGAAGGCCAGATGAAGGCCGTCAGCCAGATCCACCAGTCCCTGAAATTCGAACTGCTGGTGCCGATCCATTCGGCCGAGCAGCCGACCGCCTGCATGAGCTTCAACTATCATCGCGACCATTTCGGCACGACCTGGGGCATTCGCGGCGAGGATGGCGCGGTCGCCCACACCGGCTGCGTCGCCTTTGGCATGGATCGTCTGGCCGTCGCGATGTTCTGGAAGCACGGGGTCGATCCGCGAAGCTGGCCGCATGCCGTGCGCACGCTGCTGGACCTGTGATGCACGACGCCCGGCTCAGTCTGGTCGCCGGGAAGGGTAGGCCGGTGCATGCCGCTTGATCCGCATGTCGGGCGGTTCCTCCGGGCACTGTCGGCGGCCGGACCGGCCGCCGCCGCATCGCCGTCGGCGATCGATCAGCGCCGCGCCGCGTTTCGCGGCCTGCTGGCGTTCGCCGAGACCGGCGCGCGCGTCGCGCGAAGCGACGACGGCGTCCTGCCCGGATCGGCCGGCCCGCTGCGGTTCCGGCTCTACACGCCCCTGACCGGCGGCGGGGGCAGGCTGCCCGGCCTGGTCTTCTTCCATGGCGGCGGCTTCGTCGCCGGCGACCTCGACGCTTACGATCCGCTGTGCCGTGCCCTGTGCAGCGAAACCGGCTGCCGGGTGATCGCCGTGGATTATCGGCTGGCGCCTGAACACAGGTTTCCCGCAGCGGTCCAGGACGCCTATGCGGCGACCGTGTGGGTGGCCCGGCATGCCGAGGCGCTCGGGCTTGATCCTGAACGCATCGGGATAGCGGGGGACTCCGCCGGCGGCACGCTGGCCGCGGCGATCTGCCAGCTTGTCGGCACAACGCGGGAAGCGCGCCTGGCCCTGCAACTGCTGCTCTGCCCGATCCTCGACTGGGCGGAGGAAACGCCCTCCCGCCGCGCATTCGCCACCGGCTGCCTGGCCGACCGCGACATGATGCAGCGGGACATGGCCTGCTATCTTTCGCCGGGAACGCCGACGTGGCACCGCCACGTCTCGCCGCTTCGCGCCACCGGCCTGCAGGGCCAGCCGCCCGCCTATATCCACACCGCCGAGTTCGACCCGCTGCGCGACGAGGGCGAGGCCTATGCCGAGCGGCTGCGCGCTGCCGGCGTCCCGGTTCGCCACACCCGCCATGACGGCATGGTCCATCTGTTCTATGGCCTTGGCGCGGTCGTCCCCTACGCGCGGCACGCGCTCGCGCGGATCGGGGGGGAGATCGGGGCGGCGCTGACCGCAACCAACCAGATGCCACGCGGCATGGCCATGACGCACGCGACGGCCGGCGAAGACCGGCATGCGAAGGCCGCCAGCCTGTGAATCTGCTCGGCGCGCACATCGGGGACGATCTGGCGGAGCCTGCGCCGCCGCTTCCCGCGGCCCGGGTCCGCAAGGCGCTGACCATCCGGCGCAGCATCGAGGCGGTGGTGAGCCTTGCCTACCTGGCAGTCCGGTCCGGCATCGCGCGCGTGTCCGGCCGCGGCCGGGCGCGCCTGGTGATCCTGTACTACCATGCCGTTCCGGCGGATCACCGGGTCCGCTTCATCCGGCAACTGGACATGATCGAGGCGGCTGCCGATGCCGTCGTGCCGGCCGATTTCTGCGGCGCCGAGACGCCGGGCCGGCGTCTCGTCGCGGTCACCTTCGATGACGCGTACACCAGCGTGGTCGAGAACGCCCTGCCGGAACTCGCCGCGCGCCGCATGCCGGCGACGATCTTCACCCCTTCCGGCATGCTGGGCCGGCCGCCGAGCTGGCAGATGGAGGACATGGACGAAGACCGCCGCGAAACCGTGGCGACGGCGGCATGCCTGCAGACCCTGCCGCCGGACCTCGTGACGATCGGTGCCCACAGCATCACGCACCCTTGTCTCCCCGAGATCGACCACGAGAGCGCCATGACCGAGATCAGCGGATCGAAATCCACCCTGACCGGCCTGCTCGGTCGCGACGTGACCGTCTTCTCCTTTCCCTACGGCGAGTACGACGACCGGATCATCCGGCTGTGCGAGGCCGCGCAATACCGGTTCGTCTACAATACGATGCCGTGGACACTCGATCCCGCCGACGCGGCGTTTCTGCGCGGCCGCGTGCGTGCGGATCTGAGCGACTGGCCGCTGGAGTTCTGGCTGAAGATCCGCGGCGCCTACAGCTGGAAAAGCGGCCCGCGACGGTTCAAGCGCTGGCTCCGCACCCGGCGGGCCGGACGCCCCTGACGAGCGGGCGCATGCCCGGACGCGGGGCCTCCCAATCATATTGTTTGCCGTAACATCTCAGTTGTGTTAGCAAGATTATTGCGAGGTAGCCAATGCGCATTCTGACGGTGTTCGGCACACGACCGGAAGCAATCAAGATGGCGCCCGTGCTGCGCCGTCTTGCCGATGTGCCGCGCGTCGACTCCCTGGTCTGCGTCACCGCCCAGCACCGGCAGATGCTCGATCAGGTGCTCGACCTGTTCGGCATTCGGCCGGACCTCGATCTCGATCTGATGCGCGACGGCCAGGGCCTCACCTACGTCACCACCGCCGTGCTCGAACGGCTGGGCGAGGTGCTGCGCGAAACCCGGCCCGATCGCATCCTGGTGCAGGGCGACACCACCACCACGATGGCCGCCTCGCTCGCCGCCTTCTACGCCAAGATCCCGGTCGGCCACATCGAGGCCGGCCTGCGCACCGGCAACGTCTTCTCGCCCTGGCCGGAGGAGATGAACCGGCGCATCACCACGCTGATCGCCGATCTGCATTTCCCGCCGACCGAGGCGGCGCGCGACAATCTGCTGCGCGAGGGCATCGACCCGGCGCGCATCGTGGTCACCGGCAACACCGTGATCGACGCCTTGTTCGATGCCATCGCCATCCTCGATGCCGATCCGGCCCGCGCCGCCGCCATCGACGCGGCGCTGCCGCGCCTCGATCCGGACAAGCGGCTCATCCTCGCCACCGGCCACCGGCGCGAGAATTTCGACGGCGGGCTGGAGCGCGTGGCGCACGGCCTGCTGCGCCTCGCCCGGCGCGGCGACGTGGAGGTCGTCTATCCGGTGCACCTCAATCCGAATGTGCAGCAGGCGGCCAGGGCCGTGCTCGGCGGCCATCCGGCGATCCACCTGATCGCCCCGCTCGACTACCTCCCGTTCGTCCACCTGATGCGCCGCGCCGCCCTGATCGTGACCGACTCCGGCGGCGTGCAGGAGGAGGCGCCGTCGCTCGGCAAGCCCGTGCTGGTCACGCGCGATACGACGGAACGGCCGGAGGCGGTGACCGCCGGCACGGTCCGGCTGGTCGGCACCGACACGGACCGCCTCGTCGCCGAGGCCGCCCGCCTGCTCGACGACCGCACCGCCTACGAGGCCATGAGCTTCGCGCACAATCCCTATGGCGACGGGCACGCCGCCGAACGCATCGTGGAGACCCTGCGTCATGCATAGCTTCAGCCGCATCGCCGTCATCGGCCTCGGCTATATCGGTCTGCCGACCGCCGCCGTGTTCGCGGAAAACGGCGTCGAGGTGATCGGCGTCGACGTGAACCCGCATGTCGTGGAGAGCATCAACCAGGGCCGCCCGCATTTCGGCGAACCCAATCTCGACGCGCTGGTGCGCCGCGTGGTGGAGAGCGGCAAGCTGCGCGCCACCACGAGCCTCGAACCGGCCGAGGCCTTCATCATCGCCGTGCCGACACCGCTGCGCGACCACGGCGAGGGGGCCGATGCGCAGCCCGACATCTCCTATGTCGAGGCGGCGGCGCGCGCCGTCGCGCCGGTGCTCGCCGCGGGCAATCTCGTGATCCTGGAATCCACCTCGCCCGTCGGCACCACCGAGCGCATGGCGGCGATCCTCGCCGAGTTGCGTCCCGACCTGAGCTTCCCGCAGCAGCGCGGCGAACTCGCGGAGGTGCAGGTGGCGCACTGTCCGGAGCGTGTGCTGCCCGGCCGCATCCTCGAGGAAGTGGTCAACAACGCCCGCGTGATCGGCGGCATGTCGCGCAAATGCGCGCAGCGGGCGCTCGGCCTGTATCGCATCGTGGTGCGCGGCGACTGCCGCGTGACCAATGCGCGCACCGCCGAACTCGCCAAGCTGACCGAGAATGCCTATCGCGACGTGAACATCGCCTTCGCCAACGAGCTCAGCTTCATCTGCGACCGGCTGCGCCTCAATGTCTGGGAGCTGATCGAGGTCGCCAACCTGCACCCGCGCGTCAACATCCTCTCGCCCGGCCCCGGCGTCGGCGGCCACTGCATCGCCGTCGATCCGTGGTTCATCGTCGCGACCAACCCCGAGGAAGCGAGGCTGATCCGCACCGCGCGCCTGATCAACGACGCCAAGCCCGGCTTCGTCTGCGCCCGCGTGCGCGAGCGCGCCGCCGCGCTGAAGCGGCCGGTCATCGCGTGCCTCGGTCTCTCCTACAAGAAGGACGTGGACGACCTGCGCGAGAGTCCGGCGGTCGCGGTGGTGCGGCAACTGGCGCGCGAGGCGGTGGGTGAGTTGCTGGTGGTCGAGCCGCACATCTCCCGCCTGCCGCCGGAGCTGGCGGATTTCGGCCTGCGGCTCTGCGATTTCGACGAGGCGATCGAGCGCGCCAACGTGGTGCTGCTGCTGGTCGATCACATGAGCTTCCTGCATGTCGATCGTGACGTGCTGAAGGACAAGTTCGTCATCGACACGCGCGGCGCCTGGTAGCGGCCATGGCAACCCTGCTGCGCACCGGGATGGCCGCGGCCGACCGGACAGGGCCGACGGTTCTGCCGCTGTCCGCCGCCCAGTTGGGAATCTGGTACGCGCTGAAGGCCGGCATCGCCGTCCCGGCCTTCAACCTTGGCGAATATGTCAGGATCGCGGGACCGGTCGATCCGGCACTGTTCGAGGCGGCCTTGCGTCAGGTGATCGCCGAGACGGAAGCCGCCCGCATCCACTTTCTCGAAAGCGACGACGGGCCCACGCAGCGGATCGGGCCGCCGCCCGACTGGCATCTGCCGTACCAGGATGTCAGCGCGGCCGCCGATCCGGTGGCCGTGGCGGAGGCCTGGATGCTCGCGGACATCACCCGGCCGCTGGACCGCTGCACCGGGCCGTTCTTCGCGTTCGCCCTGTTCAAGGCGGGGCCGGGGGATTTCCTCTGGTACCTGCGCTACCATCATCTCGTGATGGACGCCTTCGGCGGGGCGCTCATCGTGCGCCGGGTCGCGGCGATCTACTCGGCGCTCGCCGCCGGGCAGCGTCCGGACTACTGGCAAGCGGGATCTCTTGCAGACCTCATCGCCGAGGATGCCGCCTATCGTGCGTCCCGGCATTTTGCCGCCGACCGGCAATACTGGCTGGAGGCCATGGCGGGGTGCCCCGAACCCCCGGACCTCGGCGTCCGCGCTTCGCCCGCGCCGGCGCCGGCGCCGTTCCTGCGGCTGGCCACCGATCTCGCGCCGCAGCTGATCGACCGCCTGGACGACTTTGCCGGCCGGACCGAACTGACGTTTCCACAGGTGGCAACACTGGCCACCGCGATTTTCATCCATCGGCTGACGGAAGCGGACGACGTCGTGCTCGGCCAGTTCGTGACCGCGCGCATGAGCCCGGCGGCGCGGCAGACGCCGGCAATGGCGATGAATATCGTGCCGCTGCGTCTGGCGATCGATTCCGCCATGACGGTGGCGGATCTGGCGCGGCAGATCCGCCAGAAGGCGCGCGCCGGGCTGCGCCATCAGCGGTATCGCATCGCCGATCTGCGACGCGACCTCCGCCGTATCGACCGGCCGATCGTCCGGCAATCCGTCAGCGTCAGGCCGTTCGATCATACGGTGTGCTTTGCCGGCTCGCGCGGCACGACGGTGGCGATCTCCAACGGGCCGGTCGATGACCTGAACGTCCAAGTGATCTACCACAGCTCGATGCGCGGCGCGCGGCGCATCGAGTTCGACGCTAACCCGGCTTTGACGGCAAGAACGCCCCGCTGGACAGTGTCGAGGCGATGGCGGCGCGCTATCTCGACGCCATTCTCTCGGTGCAGCCGCACGGGCCGTACTACCTTGCCGGCATGTGCTTCGGCGGCCTGGTGGCCATGGAGATCGCCCGCCGCCTGACGGCGCGCGGCGAGCAGGTCGGCTTCCTGGGCTTCCTCGACACCTATCCGCATCCGCGCTTCTGGCCGCCGTGGGTCCGGTTCGATTACCTGGTGCTCCGCCGCATCCGGGAGACCTGGACGGCGCTGCGGACAGCACCGCGCGGGACGCTGGCCGCGCAGGTCGCCGCGCGGGCAGCCGCCCTGCGCCGCAAACTGGCGGCGGCGGCAAACGCCCGCCAGCCGACCGAGGCGGCAAACGCCCGCAGTTCGGTCGTGAACATGCCCGCCGGCCTGCCGCCCGCGGTGAAGGCGGTGTTCGAAGGCGGCGTCTCGGCGCTGGAGGGCTATCAGCCGCGACCCTATCCGGGAAAAGTCAGCTACCTGATGTGCGGGTATCATACCTATCTGCCGCACGGCCCCGCCGCCGTCTGGCGCCGGCTGGTCGGGTCGCTGGAGGTCCAGTGCGGCCCCCGGTCCTACGATCCGGACGGCCCGACCAATGCGGAATATGTCGCGCACTGGCTGAGCGAACGGATCACCGACGCGCCGGCGCCGGCGCCGGCTGAACGCCGCGGCGCGTCGAACGCCGGGCGCGTCAACTACAGCCCGAGCAGCGCCGCCTCCGTGTAGCTCAGGTCGCCGGGCCGCGGCTCGGTGCCCTTGAAATACATCGGCAGCTTCCCCGCGAAGAACCGGCCCGGCACGCCGCGCAGCGGCCGGTTCGCGGCCACCAGCAGCAGCGGCATCCCGCGCATGGCCAGGAACCGGCCGACCGGCCCGGCCATCGCCTCCAGATCCGCGAGCGACCGGCAGTAGATGAGCTGCGCGCACGGGATGCCCGGCTTCACCAGCCGCCGCCGGACGATCAGCGGCTGGCCGCCGGCCGCCGTCTCACACCACATGCCGAGGCAGCCGAACGCCGTGTGATCGGTGAGCAGGCGGCAATCCGCCGCCGGGATGCCGAGCGCCTCGCCGTCCGCACGCTGCGAGACACGCCGCACCCGCCCGCCGCGCGCCGGCACGAGCCACGGCACGGCCGCGAACACTCCTTCGCTGTACTGCCGGAATCCCTGCGCCGCGATGATCCGCAGCGTCTCCGGCGCCGGCGAGACGTTCAGATACGTCGCGACCTTGTGGCGGATGCCGCGCAGCACCAGCAGCGGCGCGTAGGGGCCGAAGGCCGGCTGCACGTACCAGCTCGAGACGTTGCCGCGGCCGCTCGATCCGCCACCGTCCGCACCGGCCGAGAAGATCAGCAGCAGCACGCCGACCGGCTGCCCCCCGGACTGCAGCAGATAGCCGTAGCGCGGCAGGCCCGCCGGCACCTCGCGCGCGGTGAGGCGATCCAGGGCGTCCACCCAGTAGCGGCGCGGCCGCTTCGGGAAGCCGGCATGCAGCAGGTCGGTGATCGCAACCAGATCCGCCGCCTCGATCGGACGACAGGACACGCGGGCAGCAGGCGGGACAGGCATGCGGGAACTCGCGATCGATCGCCGGCATCATACCGTTGCGCTTCTTGCCGCAGCCAGGATTCGTTCACGGGGCGGGCCACCACCTAACAAGTGCATTTGTGCAACCACCCATGATAGGATCGCACCCGGACGGCGCGGCGCCGGACAGACGGGAAGCGACGGCATGGACGAGAGAGCGATGCACGACGGGCAGGCGGCACTGTTTCCCGACAGCGACGAACGGCTGCACACCGAGCAGTGGCTGACCGGCGCGCTTGCCGGACTGGACGCCCGCATCGCGGACGGTCCGGTCACGCCCGATATCGACCGCGCCGCGGTCGCGCGGGATCTCGCAGGCTTCGATTTCGCCGCGCCGCGGCCGCTCGACGAGCTGCTGCCCTGGACGATCACCCAGCTTGAGCGCGGCCTCGTGCAGATCACGCATCCGCGGTATTTCGGGCTGTTCAATCCGGCGCCGAGCTTTCCCGCGCAATGCGCCGACCGCATCGCCGCGGCCTTCAACCCGCAGCTCGCCACCTGGACCACCTCGCCGATCGCGGTCGAGATCGAGGCGCATGTGATCCGCGCGATCGCCCGGCGCGCCGGCCTGCCGGAGGGCGCCGGCGGCCATTTCACCACCGGCGGCGCGGAGGCGAACTTCACCGCGCTGATCGCCGCCCTGACGACCCTGTCCCCGGACTTCGCCGAGCACGGCGCCCGCGGCCTTCCCGGCAGCCCGACCTTCTACATCTCCAACGAGGCGCACCACGCCTGGATCAAGATCGCCCACCAGGCGGGGATCGGCCGGGCCGCCGTGCGGCTCGTGGCGACCGACGGCCAGGGGCGGATGGATCCCGCCGCCCTGCTGGCCGCGATCGAGACCGACCGCGCCCAGGGCCGCCTGCCGGCCATGGTGGTCGCGACCGCCGGCACGACGGGCGCCGGCATGATCGATCCGGTCGAGGAGATCGCCGCGATCGCGCGGCGCTTCGGCCTGTGGTGCCACGTCGATGCCGCCTGGGGCGGGGCGCTGATCGTCTCCGACCGTTACCGCCCGCTGCTCGCCGGCATCGGGCAGGCGGACAGCCTGACCATCGACGCCCATAAATGGTTCGCCACGACGATGGGCTGCGGCATGTTCCTCACGCGGCGGCCGGCGGTGCTGTCCGAGGCATTCCGGGTCACCACCGGCTACATGCCCTCCAACCTCGCCACCCTCGATCCCTACGTGACGACCGTGCAGTGGTCGCGGCGCTTCCTCGGGCTGCGCCTGTTCCTCTCGCTCGCCGCCGCCGGCTGGGGCGGCTATGCGGCGCATGTCGAGCAGGCGATCGCCCGCATCGCCCTGCTGCGCGACAGCCTGCGGCAGCACGGCTGGCAGGTCGCGAACGATTCGCCGCTCGCCGTGCTGTGCGTCGAACCGCCGCCGGGCAGCGCCGATCCGGCCACGATCGTGCGCCGCGTGCTGGCCTCCGGCACCGCCTGGATCTCGGTCGCGACGTTCGAGGGACGCCCGACCATCCGGGCGTGCGTGACGCATGGCCGGACGACAGCGGACGATGTCGCGCGGCTGGTCACCGCCCTCGCGGCAGCATGCCCGGCATGACCACCCGGGCATCCCATCCCCGCCGCCCTGCCGCAGCAGAACGCTTGACGGTGCCGGCCTTCCGCAGATATGGTCCGAATACGCAATCATTGCCAGCTGAAAGCAGTTGGCGGCCCAATCGGCCCGCAGAGCATTCAGCGCCCACATGACAGGACGGAAGACCATGCAATCTCATCACGCCCATGACCTGGTCCTGCCGTCCGATGCGGTCACCGCCGGTCAGACCCCGCGCGACACGCTGCGCGGCCTGGTCGCCGGCATCCTCGCCGCGCACGGCATCCACACCGCATTCGCCGACGACGACACGCTCGCCGAGGTCGGTCTTGCGTCGCTCGACATGGTCAAGCTCATGCTGGCGGTGGAAAACGCGTTCACTCTCGAGATCCCGCAGGCCGACATCACGCCCGAGACCTTCCGGTCCGTCGCGACGATCGCGCAATTGGTGCAGCGACTGTCGCAGGCAGGCTGACGACGGCGCAATGATACCCGCGACCGGCCCGCGCGCCCGCGGCACACGGCGCTTCCGCCGTCAGGGCCGCTCCGCTGCGTCGGGAAGGTTCGGCGCCGGGGCCTCGCCCCAGGACATCATGATCATCCCGATCCCGGTCAGCACGACCAGCGCCACAATGGCGGCTCCACCGACGAGGACGATATGCCCCGGCGCCGATGCCGGGCCAAGCCATGCCAGCCAGACGATTTCGGCGATGCCGGGCGCCGCCAGCGTTGCCAGGCAGGCCAGGCCACCGAAGGCGGCGACGCTCCACGCAACCAGGAGATGGATCACCAGCGCGACCGGCAGTACCAGGCGCGACGACACGATCAGCAGCTCCACCCCGATCCGTCTCACCCCCCGATCCTTTCATGGCCGGGCCGCTCATGGCCGGGCAGGCCGGCCGACGGTCCGCCGGCACCGCGGCTTCCGCGATGACGGCCCGTCGTCCTCGCCTATTGATTGCATCATCATAACCGACAACTCAACCATTATTTTCGTATCAGCACCGTACGGCCGCACCATCCGGCCGCCACGCCGTCCGCCAGTGGGAGAGTCGCAATGATGCCGGCGCCCGCCTGGATCGGTGAGGCGGACATGGTCGACTTCGATGCGGAACCGGCCGCGGACAG
>Ga0307373_10009734_pt1 | contig 14288 bp, 12 predicted proteins | sample OX2MG_FD_202534 | JGI IMG/M metagenome (GOLD analysis project Ga0307373, IMG submission 202534) | Soil microbial communities from Risofladan, Vaasa, Finland - OX-2 | ecosystem: Environmental > Terrestrial > Soil > Coastal area > Acid sulfate soil | place: Finland: Risofladan, Vaasa | collected... | reverse complement strand
GTCGTCGTTAATATTGACCATTAGGTGCAGGCTGCTGTGGGTGACCTCGTCCTGGCGCCCGTACTCGGCGGCGTAGCTTCGTACTAGATTCCAGCGCTCGCGGAACACCGCAGGCGGAGTGCCGTCCGTCTGCCAGCCATCCGCCAGCCGCGCCACCCTTCGCATTGCGCGCTCGACCACAGTCCTGTCGTCGCTCGTCGGGTTGACCGCAAGCACGATCGGAATCCGCCGCCCTGGTCGCGGCAGCACCTCGATGTCGTCGAAGTCGAAGTACTCGCCGTGGTGGGTCACCGGCCCGGACCAGAAGGCCCGAAGCAGCTCGATTCCCTCCTCCAACCGCCCGATCCGCTCCTTGGAGGCGACTCCCATCGCGGCGAGTTCCTGTGCGTACTGCGGCCCCATGCTCGGAGTCCCGCCTGCGCAGATGGCCAGGATCGTCCGGCCTCCGGAGAGGACGTCGAGGCTCGCCCACTGGAGCGCCAGCAGCAGAGGGTGGCGCAGAGGAAAGCTGGCTAGGCAAATCGTCCCCAACTTCAGCCGACGGGTCCGAGCGGCGAGAGCGGACAGTGTCACGATGGACTCGAGGCGCGGCTTCGAGGTCAGGTTGTCGCCGACCCAGACCGAGTCGAACACGCCCGACGCCTCCGCGCGTTCGGCGGTCTCCAGCAGGACCTGCGGATCAAGCCCGAAGAGGACGGCGCGGTTGGGGAGACTGACACCGAACTTGATCGGAGCGGCGTTCGACATGGATACCTCCACAGACTTGAGACGGTGCTGTTCAGCCGAGCTGGTCGAGGATGAGAGTCGCCAAGACTTCGGCCTCGGCCTGGACCGCTGAGATGGGGACGAAGTCAGGCCCTGCCGGCCAGACCCCTCCGCTCGCCCCATACATGACCGTTGGAACCCCCAACCGGCACGGTCCCCCCGCGTCGAAGGTCCCCTGACCGTACACGGTCTGAGGTTCGCTTCCGACCACCGTCTCATGCGCCGACTTGAGCGCTTGAACCCAGTCGAGCTCGGGGTCCACGAGCGCCGGCCACATCAGGACTCCCGTCTCGACCTCGACCTCATAGGGAGCCATGTCGCCGAGCGCGTCGAGGATCTCCCTGGTCGCTGCGCCCGGGTCATCACCTGGCAGCAGCCGCCGGTCGATGGTCAGGTAGGCGTCCTCGGGCAGCGTGTGGGGCGCGATCGGTTCGAAACGCATTTTGTAGACCAGCGCCTGGCGGCCGCCCAGCAGGGGGTGGCGGTCGGCCCACTCCAGTTGCCTCAGGCGGTTGACCACCTCGGTGGCGCCCGCGATCGCGCTCAGGCCCTCCTGTGGCGTGCTCGAGTGCGTCGCCTTGCCCTTGACGTGGACGTTGATGTCGACTCGTCCGCGGTTTCCCAATGAGAGCGTCAGATCGGTCCCCATCTGGATCACACCGAAGGAAGGCCTGGGGTCGAGTGCGGAGATGATCGCCTCCGAGCAGGCGTGGCTGCTCCGGCCCTCATTGTTCACCGCCCAGTAGAGCGTGCCCTGAAGCTCGGTTTCGGTCTCAGTGAGCATCTTGAGAACCGCCAGCATCACCGCCTGGTGTGCCTTGTTCTGGCTTACCCCCTGGCCAAACACAGCCGGCTCTGGACAACCGTACGCGGAGGCGTCGGCGATCTTGCCTGAGAAGGCGTCCTCCATCAGATTGTGGTGCTGCGCTGGGGTGTAGTTCTGGATCAGGAGCGACCTTTCGCTACGGCCGGCGCCGATGCGGATGACCAGGTTGTTTCGCGGCACGTCGAGGAGGTTGTAGATCCCGAGCCGAGTCAACTCCGGGCGAAGCGTGTGCTGGACGTAGCGCACGAGCTTGGGGTCGTCTGGCTCCATCAGCGTGTCGAAGCCGAGTGGGACGTCTGTCGGGACCTGGGCGAGCACGCTGAGTGTGGAGACCAAGTAGTGGCGATCGATCCTGTCCATAGCGTGGTCCGGGTTCATGGCAATCGAAGCTCTGGCTGACGAGAGCCGCCGCGGTTCAGGCATGGGGAAGGCATAAGCAATCAGCGGTGGCGGCCGCTGCTCCCTAGATCCGACCCGGGGTGACGCCGACGGCTGCGAGCTCCCCCTGAAGACCCATGGTGACGCCAACGCGGTGCCAAGTGCTTCCGATGCTCAGTCATGGACCCACCGACGGCCTGTATGAGGGTCGCGAGTCGAAGAGCGCCAGCGCCGCTCTCACTGCGCGCGGCTCATAGGCTGGCGCGAGCACGGCTAACACATGGCGAGCCGTCCGGGTGTAGTGCTCTGCCAATACCTTCGCAGCGACCTTCACATCGAGCGACCGGCACGCGTCCAAAAGATGCCGATGTTCGGCGGCGGCGATCACAGCCGATTGCGCGGTGTTGGCGCTGTAGAACCTCCGATAGCGCTCGGTGCGGGTGAAAAACTGCTCAGCGGTCGCCAGCAAGGGCGGCGGAAGTTGGGATATCAGGAGTCGGTGGAAATCATGGTGCGGCTTCATGTAGTCGTCCATGTTGTGCTGCAACTCCACCATCGTGGCCACGTATGACTCGCCCTGCTCAAACTCGTCGCCGCCCAAGGAAGGGGCTGTTATTGTCACACCCAGTCCCTCGAGCAGAATTCGCTGCGCGTAGACGGCGTCAACCTCCTCGGGATGGATTGGGGCGACCCGCGAACGCAGGTTCCGCTCCGCCTCGACCAGCCCCTCTTCCTGGAGCATCCGCAGTGCTTCCCTGACCGGTCCCCGGCTGACCCCGAACGTCTTTGCGAGTTGAGTCTGGTTCAACTCCAAGCCGACGGCGATCTCGTTGGCAACGATCTGCTGCCGGAGCCGCCGATGGATCTCAGCCACCGAGTTGCGAGGGAGGAAGTCTGGCCGCGCCGCCAGCGGGGACCCGGTGACCGCGTCTTCTAACAACTCAACCGCTCCGCCATCCCTGTCGCTTCCGCCGATCTCAACTGGTGCCCGACATCGATGCCGCCATCATCGGCCCCTCGTCCCGAACTCCTTCCCCCCGGCGTCGTCCCGAACTCCTTCCCTCCGGCGGTTGACACCGTCCGGGGAGGCGTCTATAGTGTAGACACTTTTCGGCCCTGTGAGTCCTCTTGGCGTAGATTGGGCGATATGAGGCGCTCAAGTGTTTACAGTCGGCCAGCGAAGCGCTGGGGTGGAGGTCTGTCCGATGAGGCTCGTCACGTACGAATTCTGGGGATGTGTCCGCTCGGGAGCCGTCGTCGATGACTGGGTCGTCGACCTCAAACGCGGGTACGCCTATGTCCTTGAGGGACGGGGCGTGCCGCGTGCGGTCGGCCGGGCGGCAGCGCTTTTGCCGTCCAGTCTCAAGGAGGTGCTCGAGGGGGGCAGGGAAAGCCTGAGCGCCGCCGCGGAGGTCGTCGAGGCGGCGCGTTCCGCGTTCCGGAGTGAGCCGCGCCTTTGGGAGGGCCTAGGGATCGCCACTCCTCTCAACCGAGTCCGCCTCTGGGCGCCGGTCCCTGACCCCAACAAGATCATCTGCATGGGCCGCAACTATCGCGCTCATGCGGAGGAGGGCGGTGGCAAAGTCCCCGAGGCCCCCGAGCTCTTCGCCAAGTTCGCCAACTCGCTGGTCGGGCACGACTGGCCGATCGAACTGCCCGCGATCAGTCAAGAGGTGGACTATGAGGCCGAACTCGCCGTGATCATCGGCCGTCGGGCGAAAAACGTCTCTGCCGGGGACGCGCTCGAATACGTCGCGGGCTACACGATTCTCCACGACGTCAGCGCGCGCGACTACCAGCTGAAAACCTCCCAGTGGCTCGCCGGCAAGGGTATGGACACCTTCGGCCCGATGGGTCCGTGGATCGTGACCTCTGACGAGATCCCGGATCCCCAGCAGCTTCAGATGAAGCTCGAGATCGGAGGCCAAGTGTTGCAGGACGCCAATACCTCATCGATGGTCTTCTCAGTAGCGGAGTCCATCGCTTTCATATCGCGCGTAATGACGCTGGAACCGGGCGACGTCATTTCGACCGGCACCCCTGAGGGCGTCGGCTTCGTGCGAAAGCCACCGATCTACCTGAAGGCCGGCGACGTCGTCAATATCACCATCGACGGCATTGGAACCCTGTCGAATCCGGTTGCGGCGCCTAGTGGCGCCGAAGGGGCAGCGACCGAGCCAGGTGCCCGAGTGGGCGCGAGCCGTTAATAGCACGATGTAGAGGAGGCAGAGGGATGGATATTGCGGGTCCGACTGGCGCCGGCGCACCTGTGGTAGGTGAGACGGCTACCTCCAGTGAGACGAGCCGCACGCTCATCTTCGCGTTTTTCGGCACCGTCTTCGACGGCGTCGAACTCAACCTTCTGAGCTACCCCCTGATCTATCTCTCAAGGTCGCTGGACGTCGGCACGGTGGCGATCGTCGGCGCCGTCACCGCCCAAGGGCTGGCCTCCCTGGTTGGTGGCTTCCTCTTCGGCTGGCTGGGCGACGTCGTCGGGAGGCGCCGGGCCTTCGCGCTCTGCATCTTCACCTATGGCCTGGGCACGACCCTGGCGGCGTTCTCCCCCAACTACGACTACTTCTTGGGAACCCGAATACTCGCCGGCCTCGGGATCGGCGGCGAGTTTGGCCTCGCCTTCTCGATGTTCTCGGAAGCTTGGCGGACGGAGCGACGAGGGTTAATGGGCGGGAGCATCCAATCGATGTTTATCGTCGGCGAGATCGTCACGCAGGGTGTGCTGTACTTGATGCTCAGCAGTCTCGGCCACGACCTCGGTTGGCGCTACGGTTTCGCGATTCTCGGCGTCTTCAGCATCCTCGTGGCAGTCGCCGCCTTTGTCTGGGTGCCAGAATCTCGGAAGTGGCTGCGCTACCAGCAGGAGCTGAAGCGCGGTGAAGTCCCGCCCGAGCTGAGGCGCAACAAGATTCCCTATATCGATATGTTCCGCGGCGGCCTCGCACGGGGGACGATCGCGTTCGTCATCATCATGACGGCGATCTTCATGTACAGCTACTCGCTGGGTACGTTCAGTGCGACGTTCCTGCTGACCAAGGCGAAGACGCCCCTCGCCGCGACTACGGAGATACTGTTCATTGGTCTCGTCGTGACAATTGCCTCGTACATGATCTTCGCCACCCTCTCGGACTACATCGCTCGCAAGTGGGCTTTCCTCTTGTCGAACGTCGTCGGGGTAATCGGGATGGCCGCCTACCTTATCCTGCTAACGTCAGGCAAGACATTTGTCGGGCCACAGTTCTGGACCTCGCCCATGTTCTGGGCACTGACGGTTGCGCAGGGCGGATTCGGAGGTTTCGCCATCGTCGGCGTCTGGATGTCTGAGTTCTTCCCGACCCGAATTCGCTCGACCGGATCCAACGCCGCTTACTACGCGGGCCGCGGGCTGGGTGCGGGCGTCTATCCGCTCGGTGCGCTGAAACTCGCAGGTGGCGACGTCGGCTACGCGCTGAGCCTAGGCATCGTCGGGGCTGTGGTCGGCCTGGTCGTCGCTGCCTTCACGCCAGACAGGACCGGCCGTGAGATCCACGCGATCGAGTGAGTGGGGTGGCAGTACGCCAACCGAGTCCGCGGACGTTGTGATCGTTGGGGCGGGCCTCGCAGGTCTTCAATGCGGTGCCCGGCTGGTCGAGGCTCGCCCCGATCTCTCGGTTCTCGTCTTCGACCCCGACCCGATCGGCGGCTGCACCAAGTGGTCAGTCGGTTCCTTCACCGCAGCCGGGACGCGATGGCAACGGAGCGCGGGCATCACCGACACGCCGGAAGACCACTTCGAAGACATGCTTCTTCTGTGCAAATTCAATGGCTCGGCCGACGACGAGGCACGCTATCGCCGCCTCCTCAAAGCGACGTGCGAATCCGGTGCCGGGCTCCTCGAGGATCTCGCTGCCAGAGGCGTCGAGTTCTCGGGCCCGCATCCGGAGCCGCCGCACAGGCAGCCGAGGATGCACAACGCCGTCCCGTCGGCCCTTAGCGCCGCGAAGGCGCTTGCCGCGATCTTTGAGAACGGTCCAGAGGCGAAAGTGGTGACTGAGGAACTGGTGGATATCTCCGGCTCCAACGATGGCTTCGCGATCGAGACGCCGAACCGGACAATGCTTGCGCGGACTCTAGTTCTGGCGAGCGGCGATCGAAGCGCCTCCAGCTCGGCGGCACCCGCCGTCAACCCCCGAGCGACGGGGAGGCCGCTCGAGGCGGCCGCGGGCGCGCTCGGCGCTCGCCTGCACCAGCCCGCGTTCTCGCCGGGGCTCCGGACCTTCGCGCCGGGCAAGCCACTCGTGGCGCCTATCCCTGACCTAGTCCGATCAGGATCGGTGGTTGGCGAAGGCACGCGCGTGGCCGGCGATGAGCTCTTGTCGGATCCAGCGAAGTTCGCCGGTCAGGACCTCTACCTCGAGACGCCGGCGACCGGGCATCTCCGCGATGCTTTTGTCTGCACCTTCCCGGCGATCGGGTACGCCCGGCTGGCTGACCTCGAAGCAGCCGGCCTGGCATCTCGCGCCGATACTTCTGGCGTCTGGCGAATCGGACCGATGCGAGTCGTGGTAACCCTTGCCGACGGCGCCCTCGATGTCGACTCGGAGATGCGGGTTATAGACGGGGATTCGGCGCCGATCGAGGGTGCGTACGCCTGTGGGACCGCAGCCCTCGGAGGTATCGATCTGGGTGGCCACGGCCACCATCTTCTGTGGGCCGCCGCGACCGGGGCCACTGCCGCACGCTCAATCGCAGACCGCTTATAGCTCAAGCACTGAGACACCTGTAGATGAAGTTCGGCGTTGACATCGAGTGCGACCAGGACGAATTCGAGAAGTCGGTTCAACAGGCGGAACTGGCCGAGCGACTGGGGTATGACTCGATCTCGATCGCGGAGCACCACAATGCGATCGGATACGTCCCGCTGCCGCTGATGGCACTGGCTGCTATAGCAACGCGAACCACCCGCCTGCTGTTGGGCAGCAATATCGTCATCCTACCGCTCTATCACCCGGTCCAAGTAGCGGAGCAGGCGGCCATGGTGCAGTTCATATCCCGGGGACGCCTGCTGTTCGGTGTGGGACTGGGGTATCTGCCCGAGGAGTTCGCGAGCATGAGCGTTCCCTTCGAGGAGCGCGCCGGACGGATGGCCGAGTCTCTGTCCGTCCTCAAACGGCTGTGGACCGAGGAGGATGTTTCGTTCGACGGCAAGTACTACCACTTCCAGCATGCGACGGTCCGGCCGCGACTGAACCACATCGGTCTGCCACCCGTGTTGGTCGGAGGCTGGGTGGAGGCCGCGATTCGTCGCGCCGCCCGCCTAGCCGACGGCTGGATGCCTGGCCCGACCGTCAACCTCGACGTTCTTCAGCACTGTTACTCGATCTTCCGAGATGAGTTGGAGAGACAGGGTAAGCCGTTGGATGTGGAGTACTTGGCTGCGCGTGAGCTCTTCTGCGCGCCCAGTCGCGAGAAGGCGATCGAGATCGGCGGCCGCCCGATGTACCAGTTCTACAAAGACACGTACCTGCAGTGGCCGCACCCCTACCTACGAGATCCGGAACGGCAGATGTCGTATGAAGAGCTCGCCCACGACAGGTTTGTAATCGGTGATCCCGACGAGTGTGCCGACGCGGTCCGCAAGCTGCGCGACATGGGCATCACGCACCTCACATTTCGGATGCAGGCGCCGGGCGTCCATTGGGACGATGCGGTGGCCTCTATGAAGCTGTTCATGGAACGGGTCGTACCGCAGTTCCGCTGAGTCAAGGAGGTCAGACAGTGGTCAGTCAGCAGGGCGGGATCAAGCCGGAGAAGACGTTCCACGGTTTGCTAGGAGGCGGCGTGCTGGCGATCTGGAGCGACATCGACGCCGAGAACGAGCACGAGTTCAACAACTGGTACACCCACCAGCACCTGCCCGAGCGCGTCGGTACCCCGGGCTTTGTCCGCGGCCGCCGCTTCGTCACCGCACCCGGCGTTGTGCCCAAGCCGGGCGCGAAGTACTACACCCTGTACGAGACAGACTCCATCGAGACGCTCGCGAGCGAGCCCTACATGCTGCGCCTCAACAATCCGACCGACTGGACCAAGAAGATGGTTCCACTGTTCCGTAACGGCAACCGGACGGCGTGCCGGGTGACGGTGAGCGAAGGGCACGGCATTGGCGGATACGCCGGGACGATCGAGTTCGGCCCTGAGAGCGGAAAGGAGAACGACCTGCGGGCGTGGCTCCGCTCAGACGCGATCCCCGGCCTTCTCAAGAGGCGTCCGAACCTTGTCGCCATCCACCTGCTGGAGGCGGATGAGGCGACGACGAGGGCCAAGGACCAGACCGAGGAAAGCAAGTCGGCCGGCATGCGAGGCCCGCTCGCCAGGTGGGTGCTGATGGTGGAGGGCATGTTCGATGAGGCGGTCAGGGACGCGTGCCAGGAACTGACGGCCGATATGGCGGCCCACGGCGCAACCGATGACGTCAACGTCGGCCGCTACCAGCTGCTGGTCAGCCTGTCCGAGTAGGCCCGCCGAGTTCGATGGTCGACAAGTCACCCGAGCTGCTAGTCGTCGGCGGCGGCCTCGCCGGGATGGTGGTCGCCAACGGCTGCGCGGAGGAGGGCATGCGCGTGGCGGTCGTCGAAAAGGGAACGGAGCCGGGGGGGTCCGGGAACGCTCGAATCTCGACTGGCCTCTTTCACCTGGCCTGGCAGCCGCTCGATGCTCCACCTCAGGTCATCGAGGAAACGATCGTTGAGGCAACCGACGGCGAGGCAGACAGCGACCTCGTCCGCGCGCTCGCCCGCGGGGCCCGTGCGGCCGGTGAGTGGCTCTCAGCCGAAGGAGTGGTGTTTCGTCCAAGCCGGGATGAACCCGTCTATCGATGGCATGTGTTCCCCCACGGCACCAACGTGCGGACGGCCCACCAGCCGGAGCGAGGGACCGAGCTGATGATGAAGACGCTCTACCAGAACTTCGAGCGGCGGGGAGGCACAGTCCTCTACGGGCGAAGGGCACTCGCGGCGGTACCCGGGGCTGAGGGCTGGCGGGTCACGACGACAGATTCGAGTGGTCGCCGCGCAGCGTTGAGCACGGGTGCCGTTTGCCTGGCCGACGGCGGGTTTCAGGCGAGCGCCGAGATGCTTTGCCGATACGTCGGCCCACAGGCGGACCGGCTCGTGCTCAGGTCGATGCCCACCCAGACAGGAGACGGATTGAGGATCGCACTGGAGGTCGGCGGCGCCGCAGTCGGGCTCGGGCGCTTCTACGGCCACATCGTCAGCGCTGACGCAGCCACCAAGGACCTCTGGCCATATCCCTCGCTCGACTCCCTCTGCGTTGCGGGAGTCATGATCCATTGCTCTGGTCGGTGCATCGAAGGCGTGATCGATAACGGGATTCAGCTGGCCAACTGGCTGGCGAGGACCGAGGACCCGATGGGATGGGCTGTGGTGGTCAGCGAGGAGCAGTGGCGCGCTCTCGGCCAGGATGCGCCGCCGGGCGGCTTCTCTGCCTACCACGATCTTCAGCGACTCGGTGGGAGGGTCTTCATCGACAGCGATGTCGACGCCTTGGCGGCCTCCCTTCATGTGCCGCCAGCACGGCTCGGGCAGGCGCTCGCCCAACGCCAGGCAGGGGCCTCGCGCTGGGTGGGGGTGCCCGTCGCTCCCGGAATCACGTTCACCGCGGGAGGGATCAAGATCGATGCTGCTGGCCGAGCGCTTGACGTCGATGGCGCACCGGTCCCGAACCTGTTCGCCGCCGGCAGCAACTGCGGCGGGATGCACGGAGGCCCGAGGGGGGGCTACATTGGGGGCTTAGCCGTGGCCGCTATCACAGGATTGGCGGTGACGACGAGTGTGTGCCGCAGCTAAAGAAGGCCAGCATTCAAACGCCGGCCTTAAGCGTCCTCAAGGAGGGGGCGGCGGCCAATGAGCACGACGATCGTTTCCCAGGCTGAGCGCGACTACGTCAATTCCACCCCTCGCTCTCGGGCGCTGTATGAGGACGCGTGCGAGGTTATGCCTGGGGGCACGACCAGGACGACCGTCTACTTCTCGCCGTACCCGCTCTACGTCGAGCGCGGCGACGGTTGTCGGATCTGGGATGCCGACGGCACCGAGCGCATCGACTTCATCGGCAACTACTCCGCGATGATCCTCGGCCACGCCCACCCGGCTGTCGTCGCCGCGGTCTCGGAGCAGATTCGGCGCGGCAGCGCCTTCGCCGCCGCCAACCCTTACGAGGTGGAGCTGGCAAAGGAGCTGTGCAATCGGATCCAGGCCATGGACCAAGTCCGGTTCACCAACTGTGGTACAGAGGCCACGATGTACGCGATGCGTCTCGCCCGCGCCGCCACCGGGCGGACCAAGCTCGCGCGCTTTGAGGGCGGCTACCACGGCACGCATGACTACGCGGAGGTAAGCACCAAACCAGTTCCGCTGGACCGAGCGGGCCCGCCACGACAGCCTGCCGCCGTCCCCGACTCAATCGGAACTCCGGCCGTCGCTCTCGCGGAGACGGTAGTACTTCCGTACAACGATGCCGAGGGCACCGAGCAGATCCTGCGCATGCACGGGAGCGAGCTCGCGGCGGTGATAGTCGAGCCCGTGCTCGGGGCGGGCGGGGCGATTCCCGCCGAGCCCGAGTTTCTGCGTCATCTGAGGCGCGTCACCTCTGACCTCGGCATCTTGCTGATCTTCGACGAGGTGATCTCGTTCCGGATCGCACGCGGGGGCGCTCAGAAGTACTTCGGGGTTGAGCCCGACCTGACGACACTCGGCAAGGTGATCGGGGGCGGCCTCCCGGTGGCCGCGTTCGGAGGCAGGGCCGACATCATGGCGCTCCTTGATCCTCGGCGCGAAGCGAACCTGCCCCAGGGGGGAACGTACAACGGACATCCACTTGGGATGGTCGCTGGGCTGGCGACGCTGCGAGGGCTCGTTCCCGACGTCTACCGCGACCTCTCCGCGAAGGGGGACGAGGTGCGTCGGCGCCTCACACGCGCCTTTGCCGAGTATGGCGTCGCGGCACAGGTCACTGGCATCGCCTCACTCTTCAACATCCACTTCACCGCGACCCCGGTCCGCGACCACCGTTCAATGCGGACCGGCGACGTCTCCCGATTGAGAGAGCTCTTCCTCGGACTGCTGAACCGCGGCATCCTCTTGGCGCCACGCGGAATGGGCGCGCTAAGCACGCCCATGGGAGAGCAGGAAATCGACCACTTGATCGATGCTGTCGACGATGTCGTGCGGGAGCACCGCGACGCCTGGACCGGATGAGGAGGAGCGCAATGAAGTTCGGATTTCTGCTTGAGTGTGATCAGGACTTCAGGGGGGCGGTCGAGCAAACAGAGCTCGCCGAGGAGCTTGGATATGACTCGATCCTGATCGCTGAGCACCACAACTACGTGGGTTACGTTCCGCATCCCCTGGTGGCCCTCGCCGGCCTTGCAACTCGGACGAAGCGCATCGAGCTCGGCTCCTTCATCGTCATCCTGCCGCTCTACAACCCAGTCCAGGTCGCCGAGGAGGCTGCCATGGTCGACTTCATGTCAAACGGCAGGCTCATCCTCGGCGTCGGTCTGGGGTACGTTCCTGAGGAGTTCGACAGTCTCGGCGTCCCATACCAACAAAGAGCGGGCCGGATGGAAGAAGCGATACCGCTACTGAAGAAACTATGGAGCGAGGACGACGTCGAACACGAGGGCAAGTACTACCGCTTCTCGCACGCGACCGTCTACCCCAAGCCGGTGCGGCCAAATCTGCCTCCGGTCTGGGTCGGGGGCTGGGTGGAGGCCGCCATCCGACGAGCCGCGCGGCTCGCCGACTGCTGGGTCCCAGGCCCGACGGTCGATTTCGACACGCTCTCTTGGTGCTACTCCATCTATCGCGACGAGTTGGCGAGCTGCGGCAAGTCGCTCGACATCGAGTATGCCGCCTGCCGAGAGCTCTTCTGCGCGCCGACTGCACAGGCGGCGCGCGAGCGTGGCGGAGCGAACATATTTCAATTTTACCAGGACACCTACCTCAAGTGGCCGCATCCACACCTGAAGGAGCGGGAGCGCGGCTTCGGGTACGAGGACCTGGTGCGAGACCGCTTCATCGTCGGCGACCCAGACGAGTGTATTGAGGCGATCACTAAATTTCGGTCACTCGGAATCAATCACCTGTTGTTCCGGATGCAGCAGCCCGGTGTCAGCTGGAGCGACACGGTCGCGTCGATGAGGCTCCTCCATGAACAGGTGGTGCCGCACTTTGCCGAGAGTTGAGGGTTGCTGACCGACGCCCACCTGCATCTGTGCGAGTACTCGGACGGCGACGTCATTGACGTCCTCGAGAGCGCGCGCAACCAAGGGGTGATGAGGTTCGTCACCGCCGCCCTAGACGCCGACACCGCAGCCCTGGATCATCGCCGAGCCGAAGCGTACGGAAACGATGTCGTCCGGGTGGTGGGCGTACATCCATGGCGCGCCGATACGGCGGACAAGGAGTCATGCGACCGGCTCCGGTCAATCATCCAGGGCTCGGTGCAGGTAGTCGGCATTGGCGAAATCGGCCTCGACACCGTGCGCGGCGGTCATGCGCGAAGCGTGCAGTTGAGAGCGTTGGACGCGATGCTCGGCCTCGCGGAGGAGAGCCGCAAGCCCGTACTGCTCCACGCTGACCGCATCTCTGAGCACGATCACCGGTCCCTGCTCGGTATCGTCGCCGAGAGGCGCATCCGGTCCGGCGTTGTCCACGGGTTCGCCGCCGACAGGGCAATCGCCGAAGCGTGGCTGCGGACGGGATTCCTTTTGTCGTTCAGCGGGTCGGTGACGTGGAGCGAGAACGCCTGGCTGAGGGACATCGCGGCACTGGTACCGGCAGATCGCCTTCTGACTGAAAGCGACTCCCCGGCCGCGTATGAGCCGGAGTCCGCACGTGGGAGCACCAACGCTCCGAAGTTCGTCCGATCGACTCTCAACGTCCTCTCCCAAATCCGGAAGATGCTGCCCGAGCAACTTGAAGAGCAGATTGCCGCGAATCTCTCTTCAGTCTTCCCGTTTGGCGACGAGAGGACCGATAAGGGTGGAGGTGAAGATGCCGGACAGAGTTGTTGACCTGACCCATGAGGTGTACAACGGCCTCGCTCATTTCATCCATCCCCCGCTGACTATCATCGACTACCACCAACGACGCTGGAACCACCTCAACTTCGAGCCGCCCGCCGAAGGCTTCGACACCAAGCTGCTGACGCTCATAGATCACTATGGGACGCATGTCGACGCTCCGACCCACTACTACCCTGACGGCGTGTCGGTCGAGAGCATGCCGCTCGAGTCGACGATGGGGCCGGCCGTCCTGTTTGACGTCAGCGACCGAGGCGTAGACAAACCAATCACGGCGCAACTCCTGCAGGAGGTTATGGAGCGACGGAGGATACCGTTCGAACCGAGCGATATCGTGCTGATTCGCGCGTGGCCTAAGGGGTGGTTGGAGGATGGCTTCTACGACTGCCGGGGGATTACGGGCGATGCCACCGATTGGCTGATCGAGCGCGGTGCCAAGGCGGTGGGTATCGACATCGCTACCCTCGACGACCTCATTCCATGCGACCCGAAGCGGCCTGCTCATGTCCGCTTGCTCGGCCGGAACATACCGATCTTCGAGAATGTCGCGAACCTGGACCGGCTCACAGCCACCCACTTCCACTTCCAGGGCCTGCCGCTCCGAATTCGGGGCCTCACCGCGTCTCCGGTGCGAGCGATCGCGATTGAGTGAGAGATTGTGGCGACGCGTACACCGGCGGCGCGTGAGGTTCAGAAAGGTGTGGGGTGCACATTTCACGTCACGCGGCCTCCGTCTGCCTTGAGTTGAGGCTCCTCGCTGAATTGAGTGGGTTGAGGCAACCTTGCGGGATCATCCATCCCCAGGAGGCCTCACCTTGGAAGATCCCACCAGCGCCCTGTTCCAGCTTGCTCTCGGCCTGACGCCTCCGTGGCGGGTGGAGAAGATCGAGTTCGACCCCGACCGGCACCGCCTCGACCTCAATCTCGGCTTTGAGCGGGGCGCCCGCTTCACCTGTCCCGAGTGCGCAAGGGCGGACTGCCCGGTCCACGACACCACCGACAAGGAGTGGCGCCACCTCAACTTCTTCGAGCACGAGGCCTACCTCTACGCCCGGGTACCGCGGGTCCGCTGCGACGAGCACGGGGTGCTCCAGGTGGCAGTGCCTTGGGCGGGGGAGGGGAGGGAAATTGTCAATAGTTGTGGATTGACCGGCGGTGATCACGCGGCGTTCCTCTGGTCTTCGCGCTCGACTTTGATCCCGTCCACAAAGGTCGCGCCAG
>Ga0307373_10009732_pt1 | contig 14288 bp, 15 predicted proteins | sample OX2MG_FD_202534 | JGI IMG/M metagenome (GOLD analysis project Ga0307373, IMG submission 202534) | Soil microbial communities from Risofladan, Vaasa, Finland - OX-2 | ecosystem: Environmental > Terrestrial > Soil > Coastal area > Acid sulfate soil | place: Finland: Risofladan, Vaasa | collected... | reverse complement strand
ATATTTTGCGCCATGCCAAAGCCGCTTCGGAAGGCAGCGACGGCGATGCCGCGCGGCCGCTCGCCAAGCGCGGCCGCAAGGCGGCGCGGATCATGGGCGACTATCTCGCCGGACTTGCGCCGGCGCCCGAATGGGTGCTGTGCTCGTCGGCGCTCCGAACCCGCGAAACCCTCGACCAGGTGCTTTCCTCGCTCGATCCGACGCCGCGCGTGCTGTACGAGGACGAACTCTATCTCGCGACCGCCGGCCGCTTGATCGAGCGGCTGCAACGCCTGCCGAGCGAGGTCGCGAGCGTCTTGCTGGTCGGCCACAATCCCGGCCTCCATCAACTCGCCGTCACGCTCGCCGGCGCGCGCAACGGCCTTACCGAGGGCTTCCCGACCGCGGCGCTCGCGGTGCTGCGCTTCGCCGGCGCGTGGTCGGCGCTCCGCCCGCAGCAGGCGACGCTGATCGATTATCGAACGCCGAAATCGCTCAGCCGCGATCCGGCGTTTGAGCCCGATTGATGATGTCGCGCGCCAGCTTCACGGTGATCGCACGCTGGCCCGCCAGCGCCGCTTGATCGAGCGCCGCCACGATTTCTTGCGCCGCGGCGAACGAGCGCTCGAGCCGCGGCAGCAGATAGGCGATCAAATCCTCGCCGATGCGGAGCTGGCGGTCGGCGAACAGCTTCACCAGCACCGCGCCCAGCAGCGCATCGTCCGGCGCTGCGACCGCGACCGCGGGCGATGCCAGCAAGCGCGAGCGCAAATCGGCAAGCTGCAGCTTTCGGCGCCCCGGCGGCGCGCGCGCCGCCAGCAGCAAATGCCCCTGGCGCTCGGCGAGCACGTTGAAGAGGTGGAGCAGCGCTTCTTCGTCGGCGGTGTCGGCATCATCGACCGCCACGGCGCGCGCGGCGCCGAGCAAGCCGGGCACCTGTGTCGAGGTGAGCGCAAGCGGCTCGATCCGCGCCGCACCCGAGCGCGCGCGCCAAACCTCGACCAGATGAGTCTTGCCGCTGCCCTCGGGGCCCCACAGCGCCAGCGCCGTGCCCGGCCATTGCGGCCAGCGGTCGATCCAGGCGACCGCCGCCGCGTTGCAGGGCGCGATCAGGAAATCCGCGCGGCCGAGCGCCGGCCGGAATCCCAGATCGAGCGGTAGCTGCGTCATGCGCCTTCGCCGCCGCGTCGCTCCGGGCCGGGATCGTAGAGCGGGCTTGCGAGATAGCGGCCGAGCGCGAAACGCACCAGCACGCCGGTGACTGCCGCCGCCGGCAGTGCCAGCAACACGCCGACGAAACCGAACAGCGTGCCGAAAGCCAAGAGCGCGAAAATCACCCAGACCTGATGCAGATGCACGCGCTCGCCGATCAGCTTCGGCTGCAGCAGATTGCCCGAGACCAGATTGCCGCAGATGAAAATCGCGACCACGACGATGATCTTGCCCCAAGTGCCGAATTGCACCGCCGCCAATCCCACGGCAAGCACGACGCCGATAATCTCGCCGACATAGGGAATGAAGCTCACGATGCCGACGACCAGGCCGATGATGAACGCGAAGTTGAGGCCGACGATGCTCAGCGCTACCGCGTAGTAGACGCCGTTGATCAGGCTGACCAGCGCCTGGCCATGAATGTAGCCCGAGATCGTCTGGTCGACGAGCCGCAATTGCTCGCGGATGGTCGGCGCATAAGGCCGCGGCAGCCAACTGTCCAGCCGCGCCACCAGGGCCGGCCAATCGCGCAACAGGAAGAACGCGACCAGCGGCGTGATCAAGAGCAGCGTCAGAATATTGGCGATGGCGAGGCCGCTGGTCAGCACGCCTTCGACCAGACCCGCGACCCAGCCCAGCGCCGCGCCGGTCCAGCCGCCCACCATGTCGCGCGCTTTCTGCATATCCTCGGGCGGAAGCTGCTGCTGCGCGAGATCGAGCAGGCGCTGCGCCTCGCCGCGAATATAGCCCGCGAAAGCGGGCGCGCTGCGCGCAAGCTGCGCCGCCTGCAACTCGACCACCGGCACGATCAGCACGATCACGGCGGCCAGCAACAGGATAAACAACAGCAACGCCGCCAGCGAAGCGAGCCCGCGCGGCAGATTCCAGCGCGCCAGCAAAGCGACCAGCGGCGCGAGCAGATAGGCGATCCCGAACGCCGCGACGAACGGCAGCAACATGCCGCTCAGCAGATGCAGCAGGAGAAAGAACAGCGTCAGCGTCACCAGCCAGAACAGCGCCTGGCGGGTGGCGCTCACGATTCGACCTCCGCATCGCCGAGGCCGCGGCTCCAGCGCACCATATAGACGGCGCCCGACACCACGGTGGTCGCGCCGACGAGGTAGACGAGCGCAACGATGGCGCCGCCGTCGCCGAAGCCAAAGGCCAGCCGCGCCAGCAGGACCGCGACCAGCACTAGCTGCAAGGTGGTGTTGACCTTGCTCACCATCAGCGGCCGCCACGCGATCGGCTGCGTCAGCGCCGCGGCAAGCAGAAAGCCGCCGACGATCAGCAGGTCGCGGAACACGACCAGGATCACCAGCCAATCGGGAAGGTCGCCGGCGATGCCGAGAGTGACGAACAGGCTGACGATCAGCGTCTTGTCCGCGATCGGATCGAGCAACGCGCCGAGATCCGAGCGTTGATCGAAATGCTTGGCGACGTAGCCGTCGATCGCATCGGACACGCCCGCGGCGACGAACACCCAGAAGGTCGCGGCGAAATCGCCGGTCAGAATGAGCCACACGACCAGCGGCACCGCCAGCAGGCGCCCGAGCGTAATGAGATTGGCGAGATTCATTGCGGCGGGGACTCGTGCGCCGTACCGCTTTGCTGCAAGACCCAATCGGGATCGCTGCCGCTCAGGTCGAGATTGTTCTGCGCCAGCGCCACGCGCAACTGTGCGGCGCTGCCGACGTAATGCAGCGCGACGCGCGCCCCGTGCCGGTCGAGCGAGATGACCTCGGTGCGCTGGATGGCGGCGGTGGCGGCGAGACGTTGGCGCACCGCCAGCCAGCTATCGAGATCGTCGGCGGGAACGCTGGCGACGAGCGTCGCCGACTGGCTGTAATCGAGCATGTTCGCCTGCTTCCAGGCCTCCTCGACCTGCGCAACGGTCCCGGTGACGGCGCGCGCGAGCAAATCCTGATCGCTCTCGCCCGGAGCGGCGGTATAGGTCGCAACCCAGCTTTGCTCGCCGCCGGGCGAGCCGGGAACGAAGCGCGTGGTACTGACGCTGACGGTCTCGCCGCCGCCGGCCGGGTGGAGAGTCGCACGCGTCACCAGCACGTCGGCATGATCGTAATTCGCGGAGATCGCCCGCAGATGCGCATCATCGCCGCCATCGGCGCTGGCGGCGTCGATCGCGGTAACATCCTCGACCTCGCCGAGCGGGACCGCGATCGGCACGAGGCCCTGCGCCGGCTTGGCGCTCGTCCAGGCATCGCGCCACGGATTGGGATCGTCCCACAACATCGGCCGCCCCGGGCTCTCGAGCACCGCGAGCACCACGACCGGCTTGCTCGCAGTCTCGGCAAACGGGATGCCGTGATCGCGCAAGAGCTGCTCGACCGCATTCGGACGGAAGTGGAAAGTGTAGTCGGCGAGATAATGCACGCTCGAGCGGCGCTCGTGCGCGACCTCGAAGCCCTGGATCACCTGGTTGAGCGTCGTATCGGTCGGCGCCGGCAGGCGGCCGCGGTCGCGCGCCAGGGTGAGGCGGTCCAGCATCGCGGCGTAGGCGCGGCGCTCGCCGTCGAGCCGCGCCGCATCGCGCGCGGCGCTGGCGTTGGCGGCGGTCGCGTCCACCGGCACCGAGACCGTGAAGATATCCGCGCGTGTCGCCGCCTGCGTCGGCACGGCGAACATGATTGCCGCAAGGACGAGCGCGGCGCCCCCGGAATTTCGAGCCATGTGCACGCCAATTTCTCCCGGCCGGGTCTTAGCGCAGAAGGACCGGCGATACCATAGATCGCCCTCGTAGATCATGGTCGCCGGGCTGCGCTAAGCTCGGGCGCAAATCGGGAGAAATGTCATGGAATTGGGACTCGCCGGCAAGGTCGCGCTGGTTACCGGATCGAGCCGGGGCATCGGCCGCGCGATCGCCGAATTGCTAGCCGTGGAAGGCTGCGCGCTCATGCTCACCGGCCGCGACGCGGCGGCGCTCGCGGAGACCCAGCGCGCGATCGCGGCGCGCGGCGGCAACGCGAAGACGCAACTGGCGGAGCTGCGCGAGCCGGCGGCGGCCGGCGCGCTGGTCGACGCCGTGAAACGCGACTTCGGCCGGCTCGACATTCTTGTGAACAACGCCGGCGCGACCAAGCGCGGCGATTTCCTCGCCCTGACCGATGCCGATTGGCAGGACGGCTTCGCGCTCAAATTCTTCGCGCATATGCGCCTGGCGCGCGCGGCCTGGCCGCTGCTGGCGGCAGCGTGCGGCGCGGTGCTGGCAATCGGCGGCAATGGCGCCGCCAAGCCGACCGCCGATTTCACCATCGGCAGCTCGGTCAACGCCGCGGTCGCGGCCTTTCACAAGGCGCTCTCCGATATCGGCAAGCGCGACGGCATTCAGGTCAACACCATCCATCCCGGCCATGTCGACACCGAGCGGCTGCGCCGCCAGATGCAAGCGCGGATCGAGAAGACCGGGCTCGACATGACGGCGCAGCTCGAAGCCTATCGCCGCGAGCTCAACGTGCCGCGGCTCGGCCTGCCCGACGACGTCGCCGCGATGGCCGCCTTCATCCTGTCGCCGCGCGGCCGCTGGCTGCACGGCGCCACCATCATCATGGATGGCGGCGAGATCGAGATGCTGTAGCCTGGGCGGCAACCGGGAGAACGCATGTGAACCGCATCGACACCGAAGCCTTCCGCCTACGCCGCTTCGTCGAGGCGCTGGTCGAGGCCGGCGAATGCGACGTGCACGACCAGCCGACCGACCTGATCGATCTCGGCGCGGCGCTCGATTGCAACACGAAGGCGGTGTGGTTTCGCGCCGCCGGGCCCGAGCGCGCCGAGGTCGCGGGCAACATCATGGGATCGCGCAAGCGGCTGGCGCTGGCGCTCGGCACCGACGAGCGCGGCTTCCCGGCTAAGCTGCGCCACGGCATCGAGCATCCGATCGCGCCGGTGGAAATTCCCTCGGCCGACGCGCCGGTGCAGGAAATCGTGCTGACCGGCGACGACGCGGATTTCGCCGCGCTGCCGGTTCACTTGCAGCATGCACTCGACGGCGCGCCCTATATCTCGGCGGGCATCGATTTCGCGCGCGACCCGCGCACCGGCGCGACCAATATCGGCTGCCGCCGCATCATGCTGCGCGGCTGCAAGAGCGCCGGTGTCGATCTCAACGCGCCGAGCGATCTGCGCGCGATTTATCAGGATATGGTCGCAAAGGGCGAGAAGCTGCCGATGGCGTTCGCGGTCGGCTCGCATCCCGCGGACTTCCTCGCCGCGCTCGCGGTGACGCCACCGCTCGACGAGCTCCATGTCATGGGCGGCGTGCGCGGCGGGCCGGTGCCGGTGGTGAAATGCGCGACCATCGATCTGCGGGTGCCGGCCGATGCCGAGCTGGTGCTGGAGGGCTATCTCGATCCGCGCGGCCTGGTCGAGCCCGAAGGCCCTTACGGCGAATACATCGGCTATTACGGCATGATGAAGCGCAACCCGGTCTTCCATCTGACCGCGATCACGCGGCGGCGCGACGCGCTCTTCCAGACCGTCACCATCGGCGGCAAGCTGATCGGCCGCACCGATACGGCGCAGCTCGGCGCCGCCAAGACCGAGGCGGCGGTGTGGAGCGTGCTGCGCCTGGCGATCCGCGAGCCGGTCGCGGTGTGCTGCACCGGCTCGTCGGGCGGCATGTACAATGTCCGCCTATCGCTGAAGCAGCGCTATCCCGGCGAGGCGCGCAACGCGATCGCCGCGGTGTTCTGCTCGACCGCCGACGTAAAGCATGTGATCGTGGTCGACGAGGATGTCGACGTGTTCTCGGACGAGCAGGTCGATTGGGCATTGGCGACGCGCTTCCAGGCGGATCGCGATCTGGTGGTCGCTTCGGGCTTCCGCGCGGTGCCGCTCGATCCCTCGCTCGCCGGGAGCCGCACCGGCGCCAAGGCCGGCTTCGATTGCACCAAGCCCTTCGGCAAGGCCGACGGCTTCGATTACGACGTGCCGCTGCCGCCGGTGCTGCCGCCTTCGACCAAAGCCGAGCGCCCGCGCCGCTCGGTCGAGGCGGTGCTGGCCGAAGGGCCGGCGACCTATCTCGACCTCATGGCCGCGCTCGGCACGCGCGACGGCCGCGAGATCCTGCCGATCATCGAGCAGCTTTACGCCGCCGGAATGCTGGGCCGCCTCGACGACGGCCGCTACGCGCTTATTTCGCCGCCACCTGGATCTTCATGATCGCGCTGGAGCTGCGGCCGTCCGAATCCGTGACCTGGATGCGGATCATGTGCACGCCCGGTGGCACCTCGACACCGGGCGCCGCGATGCCCTTGGCGGTGATGAAGGGCTTTAGCCGCTCCGTCAGGTCGATCGCCGGCTGCTTGAGATAGGTGATCCGCACTTTCGCCGGATCGATGCTGGTGCCGTTATGCGGCGCGAAGGTGACGTCGAAATCGAGCGATCCGCCCGGCACCACCGCGTCGGCCGGCGGCGAAACCTGGTCGACGGTCGGCCCGCGGGTGAGGCCGCGCGTCGCGATCTGCATCAGCGGCACCGCCGGCAGCTTGGCCTCGTCCGCCGTAATGAGCTGAAAAGCCAGCGCGGGATTCGCCATCGCCCCGAGCGCGAAGGCGACGGCTGCAGCCGCGACCAGTACTCCCTGTCGTATCATCGCGCGATACCTCCGCCTCGATGCCTCGCCGCCGGTGGGGCATCGCTAATCACAGCTTAGCGATTGTGACGATTTACGCTATGCTGGCAAGCATCGGATTCGTCGGGGAATCGGCATGAACTGCCCCTATTGCGCAGAGGAAATCAAGGACGAGGCGCTGGCCTGCAAGCATTGCGGCCGCGACCTGTTCCTGTTCGCGCCGCTTTTGAAGCAGGTGGCCGCGCTGGGCAAGCGGGTCGAGGAGCTCGAAGCCGTGATCGAAGGGTTGCAGGCCTTTGGCTACCGGCCGTTTTCCGGCGCGGCTGCCGAGATCGTGCCGGCGGACACGGTAACTCCCGCGCCGGCACGCGCAAAGCTACTGTCCGCCCAAGCAACCGGGATTGGATCGCCGCCGGCGCTCGCGCCCCCACTGGCCATTGGCCTCGCGATCGTCACGCTGGTGGCCGCACATTTCCTGGTGATCATCGCCTACGATCTGCCGCTCTGGTACCTGTTCGCGGCCTCGATCGTCTTTCCGCTTGCTTTCGGCTATCTGATGCGGGTCTCGCCCCATCGCTCGCTGGCGGTCGATTTCGTCTCGAGCCTCGGCATCGCCGTGGTCTCGATTCTGATCATGTCGTTCGCCGTGGCACAGACCGATCACGTCCCGATCTTGCCGCAAGGCGGCGAGGAATGGGGCGAATTCGTCAAATACGTCTGCAACATCGCCTTCGGTTTCTTCGCCGGCGTGCTGGCGCGGCGCTGGCATGAGAGCCTGCGCCAGCCGGCCGAGCCGGGAAACCGATTGGCCACCGACATCTCGCGCCTGATCACGCGGCATCGCCGCCACGGCATGCCCGGCGAGTTCGAGAAGACGCTCAAGCGGGTCGAGACCTCGCTCGCCTCCGTCATGGCGATCAGCGCCGCGATCTTGTCGGTCGCGACCGGCGTGTCGCATTTCATGAACCTGCTCTGAAGAACCGCAACCATAACCGGAGGCAACCCATGCGCACCAAGCCGACGCTCACCGCCGACGATGCCGAGAAGATGATGGCCGCCTGCACGGCCGAGGCGAAGAAGAACAACTGGAAAGTCGCGATCGCGATCGTCGACGATGCGGGCCGCGTGTGGCAGCTTCACCGCCTCGACGGTGCGGGCGCCGTCACCGCGAATGTCGCGCTCGGCAAGGCGCGCACCGCAGCGATGATGGGCCGGCCGAGCAAAATGATGGAAGACCGCATCAAAGAGCGGCCGGCGTTCCTGCTGTTCCCCGACATCCTGCCGATCCAGGGCGGCGTGCCGATCCTGGCGCAGGGCGAATGCGCCGGCGCGATCGGCGTCTCGGGCGTGCAATCGCACGAGGACGAGCAGGTCGCCAATGCCGGAATAGCGGCGCTCGGGCTGTAGCGAGCGCGCTGGTAGAGCATGATCGCATAAATTTTAAATCGTCATTCCCGCGCCCTTCGTCAAGCTCAGGAGCGGGAATCCAGGGATGCAGCGTGGTGTTGCCCTGGACCCCCGCTTCCGCGGCGGTGACGAGGTGATGTTTCAATCGAAGGCGATCGAGCTCTAATACCCCAGCGCGAACGCCTCGCGGCGGTGATCGCCGGCGCCGGCGAGATTCCCGAACGGGAGGATTTCGAGCGCCTTGGCCGAGCCGTAGAAGAACGCGTCCTCGGCGCGCCGCGCCTTGTGGCCCATCGCTGCGAGCACCGGCACGAAGGCTTCGGGCAGCTCGAGCTCCATCAGGAAATCGCCGCCGCTTGCGGTGTTGCACCAGCGCGGCGCCTCGACCGCCGCGGCGACATCGACGCCGTCGTCGATCAGCCGGCCGAGCACCTGGGTATTGGTCACGGTCTGGCTGAGGCCGCCGGGGCTGGCGAGAACATAGCGCAGGCGGCCGTCGCGCTGGACCATCACCGGACACAGCGTATGCGCCGGGCGCTTGCCGGGCGCCACCGTATTCGGCAGGTCGGGCGTGGCGCTGAAGCCTGCCATGCGGTTGTTGAAGAGAATGCCGGTGCCGGGATCGCGGAACATGCTGCCGAAAACCGAGAACACGCTTTGCACCACGCAGAGCGCGTTCCCGGTGCCGTCGGCGACCAGGAGACAAGACGTGCCGCTGCGGTCCGGCATGCGCAACGCGGGCGCCTCGCCCAGCACCGCGCGCTGCAGCCGCTCGGTCATGTCGGGCGCGAGCGCGCGGTCGAGCGCGTCGGGCAAGGCTTTGGGATCGGCGATCAGCGGCACGCCATTCGCAAACGCCGCCTTCATCGCGCTCATCTGATAGCCGATGCGGCGCGCCGGATCGGCGGTCAGCACGCCGCGCTCCAGCGCCTTGAGGCCGTTGAGCTGCATCAGCAGCAGCAAGCCATAGGAATTCGGCGGCATCACGAACACGCGGTGCCCGCGATAGGTGGTCGAGGCCGGCTCGACCCAGAGCGGCGCGAAGGCGGCAAGGTCCGACGCGCGCATCAGGCCGCCGCGCGCCGCGAAATAATCGCCGATCCGGTCGGCGATCGGACCGCGGTAGAACGCCTCCGCCCCGCCTTCGGCAACCTGACGCAAAGTGTCGGCAAGCTCGGGCTGGCGCAAAGTCTCGCCCGTGCCGACCGGCTTGCCGCCGGGCAGGTAAAGCGCGGCACAGCCCGGATCGGCGGCGAGGGCGGCGCGGCTCTCGGCGATGTGCTTGGCCAGCACCGCCGAGATCGGATGCGCTTCGGCGAGTGCGATGGCGTCGACGAAGAGCTCGCGCCACGGCAGCTTGCCGAAGCGGCGGTGCATCGTCTCCCACGCGCTGACCAGCCCGGGCACGACCGGCGCCAGCGGACCTTGCGATTTCATGCCGTCGGCAAAGCGCTCGGGCGTCGCCGCGGCCGGCGCGACGCCCGAGGCATTGAGGCCGAGAATCCGTCCGCTTGCCGCCTCGTGGAAGAGGATGAAGCAATCGCCGCCGAGCGAGGTCGCATGGCCCAGCACCGAAGCGAGCGCCGCCGAGGCCGCGATCATCGCATCGACCGCGTTGCCGCCGCGCCGATGCACCGCGATTCCCGCCTGGCTCGCCGCGGCGTGGCCCGAGACGATCATCGCCTGGCTGCCATAGATCGGCGCGCGCGGCTCGCGCAACGACAGTCCCGCGCGGCTGTGGCGTGCCCGTGCGACGTCCTCGGCCATGGTCGATTTCCTCACGCGCTTGTTCTTTTCGGTCGCGAACCATTCCCCGCCGCGGCCGGGGCGTCAAGCGCCGGAAATGTGGGCCGGTCGTCCGCAGCAACGCTGCGAGTCCTGCTTGACACGCAACCTTTTAGTTGCATATTATCGTTCATGAGCATGGACGCCGTGTTCAAAGCGCTGGCCGATCCGACGCGGCGACGCCTGCTCGACCGGCTTCGCGCCCGAAGCGGACAAAGCTTGAGCGAATTATGCGAGCACGCCGACATGACACGGCAGGCGGTGACGAAGCACTTGGCTATCCTGGAAGCCGCCAATTTGATCGCGGCGCAGAAGCGCGGCCGCGAGAAGCTGCACTACCTCAACCCCGTGCCGATCAACGACATCGCGGAGCGCTGGATCGGCAAATACGAGCGCCCGCGCCTGCGCGCGCTCGCGGACCTTAAACGACAACTGGAGGCAGACAACGATGAGTGAAGCAGCAAAACCCGGCAGCAAGTTCGTGTACGTCACCTACATCCGCACTACGCCGCAGAAATTGTGGGACGCGCTGACCAAGCCCGAATTCACCCGCGTCTATTGGTTCGACATGTGGCAGGACAGCGATTTCAAGGAAGGCTCGTCTTGGAAGCTCATATACCCTGACGGCCGGATCGCCGATCAAGGCACGATCGTCTCCAGCGAGCGGCCGAAGCGGCTAGTGATCTCATGGCAAAACGAGTGGAAGCCCGAGATGAAGGCCGAGGGCGTATCTCGGGCCACCTTCGAGATCGAGCCCGCCGGCGAAACAGTGAAGCTCACCGTCATCCACGAGATACCCGTCGAAGGATCGAAACTCATCGAGGCCGTATCGGGCGGCTGGCCGCTGATTCTCTCGGGACTCAAATCATTGCTCGAGACCGGCGAGAAGCTGAGAATCCCTCATCCGCGCAAGGCCGAGGCCTGACCGCTTCTGGCGCCGAGTGGGATCAGTCTGCTCGTGGTTGCACGCTGTCCCGGAATCGCGGTGCCTCCGACGGCTATGGAGGCCACCGCTCGTCCGGAATTCAAAATTGAGAAGGAGAACCAAGTCATGCCTGAAATTATGCATCTCGTCAAAATTCGCTCCCCGCAAGACAAAGTCTATAAGGCAGTGTCAACAGCCGAGGGGATTCGCAATTGGTGGACACACGACGCTGCTCTTGACCCAAATGTCGGCGGAACCGGAGAGTTTGGCTTTTATGGCCACCGGATGGTTGTCAAGGTCAAGGTCGCCGAATTAACTCCGCCAAGGCATGTAGCTTGGGACGCCGTTTCCTCGACAGGCGGCGGTTTCGACGGCACCACCATCACCTTCGATCTAAAATCGGAGGAAGGCGTCACCACGTTGTTGTTTGCGCATCGTGGTTTCGAGGTCGGTGGCGACAATATCGCTAGCGCAACGACGCGTTGGGGCTTCTATCTCTTGAGCCTCAAACGCTATCTCGAAACCGGCAATGGGACGCCCAATCCCGAGGACACGGAGTTGATACGCTGACCTCGTCTGGCGCGAAGGCGCAACGGCATACGACCGAATTCCCTGTCCAGACGGCTGGTGCGGATCGGCGCCGGTTGCTAAGGCCATGATCGCCAATTCGGGAGCGATCATGGCCGAACATCCCCTGCCCGTTTTCATCACCGGCGCGAGCCGCGGCATTGGCGCCGCGACCGCGCGCGAATTCGCCAAGCGCGGCCATCCGGTCGCGTTGGTCGCGCGCACGGCGGCGGCGATCGAGGCCCTCGCCCAAGAGATCGAGAACGCCGGCGGGCACGCGATCGCCCTGCCTTGCGACGTCGCCGATCTCGAAGCCGTGAAACGCGCGCTCGACCGCGCGGCAGAAGCGCTCGGCGGCATCGGCATCGTCATCAACAATGCCGGCACGATCGAGCCGATCGACGCGATCGCGGATGCCGACATGGCGGCCTGGGCGAAGGCGATCGCGATCAATCTCACCGGCCCGGTCTATCTGATGCACCACGCCATCCCGCTTTTGCCGAGGGACGGCGTGATCATCAACGTCACCTCGGGCGCGGCCGAGCACGCCCAATTCGGCCGCAGCGCTTATTGTGCAAGCAAGGCCGGGCTGATGATCGCGTCGCGCATCTGCGCCATCGAAGAAGGCGAGCGGCGCGGCATCCGCGTGATCGGCTTCTCGCCGGGCCTCGTCGACACCGACATGAACGCCCTCAACCGCGCCCGCCGCATGGGAAATGCCGGCAACATCAACGTCGCCGATTTGCGGCCGCCCGCGGAGACTGCGCGCATTCTCTATTGGCTCACGACGCAAGAGGCCGCGGATTGCGCCGGCAAAATCGTGTCCGCGCGCGAGCCCGAGCTGCGCCGCCGCGCGGGCGTCGCATAGCCGCGGGCTTCGTGCTAGCGTTGCATCAAAGCATTTTGATCGGGAGGAAACGATTATGACGAAGACTGCCATCGCCCTCGTGCTTGCGGTTGCGACCGCGCTCGGCGCGCCAGCCGCGCGCGCCGCCGACAACTACACGATCAATGTGATCCTGCCGCTGACCGGCGGCGCCGCGTTCGTCGGTGGCGGCCAGAAGGCGACGCTCGAGGCGCTGGCGACGGTCGTCAACAAGGGCGGCGGCATTCACGGCCGCGACCTCGCCTTTTCCTATCACGACGACCAATCGAGCCCGCAGGTAGCGGTCCAGCTCGCCAACGACGCGCTGCAATCGCATCCCGCGGTGATCATGGGCTCGAGCATCGTCGCGATGTGCCTCGCGATGGCGCCGCTGATGACCAACGGGCCGGTGCAATATTGCCTCTCGCCCGCGATTCACCCGCAGCCCCACAGCTATATCTTCTCGGCGAGCGCCGATTCGGTCGACCAGATCGCGGCCGTGATCCGCTATTACCGCATGAAGGGCTGGACCAAGATCGCGGTGCTCGACACCACCGACGCCAGCGGCCAGGACGGCGACCGCGCCATCGACACGGTGCTGAATTATCCCGAAAACAAAGGCATCATGCAGAAGGTCGATGCCGATCATTTCAATCCGACCGACATCAGCGTCGCGGCGCAGATCGAGAAGGTCAAAGCCTCGGGCGCACAGGCGCTGGTTGCCTGGGTCACCGGCGCGCCGGCGGCGACCGTGTTCAAGGGCATGGTTCAGGCCGGCCTCGACATTCCGGTCGCGCCGACCAGCGGTAACCAATCTTTTGCCGCGATGGCGCAATGGGCGAGCTTCCTCCCGAAGCAGCTCATCCTCGCCTCGGCGCTGTTCCCCGAGCATGACGGCGTGCTGACGCTCGAACCGCGCATGGAAAAGGCGCAGCACGAGATGTACGCGGTGCTCAAGAACCGCAAGCTGAAGGCCGACAATATGGTCGCGACCTCGTGGGATGCCGGCCTCATCGTCGCGGCCGCGCTGCAGAAGCTCGGGCCCGGCGCCACCGCCGCGCAGCTCAAGGACTATATTTCCAACCTCACCGATTTCGCCGGCGTCGACGGCATCTACGACTTCAAGAAATACCCGCAGCGCGGCCTCGGCCCCGACGCCTCGACCGTCACGACCTATGACGCCAAGAACAAGGCGTGGGTGTGGCTCTCGAAACCCGGCGGCGCGCCGCTGAAGTGACGGTTGGCCTAACCCTTCGCCTTGCGGATCGCCGCCCATAGACGCTGCGGCGTTGCCGGCATGTCGAACGTTGTGATGCCCAGCGGCGACAGCGCGTCGATCACCGCGTTTATGGTCGCGCCCAACGCGCCGACCGTGCCCGCCTCGCCGGCGCCCTTGATGCCGAGGACGTTGGTTGCGCAGGGCACGTTGTGGAAATGCACGGCGAAGCCCGGGAAATCGCCGGCGCGCGGCATGGCGTAATCCATGAACGAGCCCGAGAGCAGTTGCCCGCTGGCATCGTAACGCACGTCCTCGATCAGGATCTGGCCGGCGCCCTGCACGATGCCGCCATGGATCTGGCCCTCGACGATCAGCGGATTGACCAGCACGCCAAAATCGTCGACCACGGTGTAGCACAGGACTTCCCAAACCCCGGTTTCCTCGTCGATCGCGATCTCGCAGAGATGCGTGCCGTTCGGAAAAGTGTTCTTGTTGCCGGTGCTCATACCCGCATCGTCGAGCGATGTCGGCATGCCGGCGGGCAGCGTTTTCGCCGCGCGCGTCTTGGCGGCAAGCTCCCACCAATCGATGCTGCGATCGGTGCCGGCGATCGCGAAGCGGCCGTCGCGAAACTCGATGTCGCTTTCGGAGGCTTCGAGAAAATGGCCGGCGAGCGCCTTGCCCTTGGCGATGATCTTCTCGGCGCCATCGACGATGGCTGTGCCGGCGAGCAGCA
>Ga0307373_10009729_pt1 | contig 14289 bp, 8 predicted proteins | sample OX2MG_FD_202534 | JGI IMG/M metagenome (GOLD analysis project Ga0307373, IMG submission 202534) | Soil microbial communities from Risofladan, Vaasa, Finland - OX-2 | ecosystem: Environmental > Terrestrial > Soil > Coastal area > Acid sulfate soil | place: Finland: Risofladan, Vaasa | collected... | reverse complement strand
CGGTGGCCGTGAAACGTGCCAAATCCGTGCATGCCCGGTTCATGCAGGGTCATCGGACGTGAACTGGTAGTGTTACCCGTGGGGGATGGAACCTACACCAGAAGCTGGCTGTGGCGTTCGTCACGTCCCCGAGTTGGGCCCGACCAGGCCCAGTGGGCTTGACGTTTTGCCTAGAACCAGCCATGCTGCGGAGCAACCGTGAACCTCATAGTGCGATACAGTTGACCAGCGGTGTAGCCGTCGGCTACACTGCCAATTTGCGCTGCACTCCAACGTCCTCGACATACCCGAGCCCCTCGCGGCGTGTCCGCAGGGCGTTTTGGTGCGTGCGGTGAAAGTCGGCCACAAGCTCGGAAGGACCCCTGTTGGCAGCATCGCGCAGCGTCTCGGCCACCAGTCCAGCTACCCGCCGCGTCTCCTTCGCCCGCTTTACAGAACCACTTGAGGTCCCTGGCCTCCTTGCCCTGCAGACGGATTCTTTCGACTGGCTGCTGGGTAACGAGCGCTGGCTTGCCCGGGTGCAGGCGGCTCAGAAGGCCGGAGACAAGGAGATTCCCGAGCAGTCGGGCCTTGAAGAGATCTTCGAGGAGATCAGCCCGATCGAGGACTTCACGGGCACCATGTCCCTGTCCTTCCGCGATCACCGCTTCGAGCCGCCCAAGTACTCCGTCGAGGAGTGCAAGGACAAGGACATGACCTACTCCGCCCCCATGTTCGTGACGGCGGAGTTCATCAACAACTCGACCGGTGAGATCAAGAGCCAGACCGTGTTCATGGGCGACTTCCCGCTCATGTCGCCTAAGGGCACCTTCATCATCAACGGCACCGAGCGGGTGGTTGTCTCGCAGCTGGTCCGTTCGCCTGGCGTCTACTTCGACCGGCAGGTGGACAAGACCTCGGACAAGGACATCTACAGCTGCAAGGTGATCCCGTCCCGGGGCGCCTGGCTGGAGTTCGAGATCGACAAGCGGGACAGCGTCGGCGTGCGGATCGACCGCAAGCGCAAGCAGAGCGTCACGGTCCTGCTCAAGGCGCTCGGCTGGGACGAGGCGCGGATCCTGGAGCGGTTCGGCGGCTATGAGTCGATGCGCGCCACGCTGGAGAAGGACCACACCTCCGGCCAGGACGACGCGCTGCTCGACATCTACCGCAAGCTCCGCCCGGGCGAGCCGCCGACCAGGGAGTCCGCCCAGGCGCTGCTGGAGAACCTCTACTTCAACCCCAAGCGCTACGACCTGGCCAAGGTGGGCCGGTACAAGATCAACAAGAAGCTCGGCCTCAGCCTGCCCATCCGGCAGGGCACGCTCACCGAGGACGACATCGTCGCCACCATCGAGTACCTGGTCCGGCTGCACGCGGGCGAGGACGAGGCGAAGGCCGGCGACGCCATCATCCCGGTCGAGACCGATGACATCGACCACTTCGGCAACCGGCGGCTGCGCACCGTCGGCGAGCTGATCCAGAACCAGGTCCGGCTGGGGCTCGCCCGGATGGAGCGCGTGGTCAGGGAGCGGATGACCACCCAGGACGTCGAGGCGATCACGCCGCAGACCCTGATCAACATCCGCCCGGTGGTCGCCTCCATCAAGGAGTTCTTCGGCACCAGCCAGCTCTCCCAGTTCATGGACCAGACCAACCCGCTGGCCGGGCTGACCCACAAGCGGCGCCTGTCCGCGCTCGGCCCCGGTGGCCTGTCCCGCGAGCGGGCTGGCTTCGAGGTGCGCGACGTGCACTCCTCCCACTACGGCCGGATGTGCCCGATCGAGACGCCGGAAGGCCCGAACATCGGGCTGATCGGCTCGCTGTCCTCCTACGCCAGGGTGAACGCGTTCGGCTTCGTGGAGACCCCCTACCGCAAGGTCAAGGCGGGCAAGGTCTCCGCCCAGATCGACTACCTCACCGCGGACGAGGAAGACCGTCACGTCATCGCCCAGGCGAACGCGCCACTCGGGCCGGACGGGGCGTTCGCCGAGAACCGGGTGCTGGTGCGCCGCAAGGGCGGCGAGGTCGACTACATCCGCCCGGACGAGGTGGACTACATGGACGTGTCGCCGCGCCAGATGGTGTCGGTGGCCACCGCCATGATCCCGTTCCTGGAGCACGACGACGCCAACCGGGCGCTGATGGGCTCCAACATGCAGCGCCAGTCGGTGCCGCTGCTGCGCAGCGAGGCCCCGCTGGTGGGGACCGGCATGGAGTACCGCGCCGCCACCGACGCCGGCGACGTCATCGTCGCCGACAAGGCCGGGGTGGTGGAGGAGTCCTGCGCCGACTACGTGACCGTGGCCAACGACGACGGCACCCGCAGCACCTACCTGGTGGCCAAGTTCCGCCGTTCCAACCAGGGCACCTGCTTCAACCAGAAGCCGGTCGTCGCTGAGGGGCAGCGGGTCGAGGTCGGCCAGGTGATCGCCGACGGGCCGTGCACCGACCAGGGTGAGATGGCGCTCGGCCGGAACCTGCTGGTCGCGTTCATGCCATGGGAAGGCCACAACTACGAGGACGCGATCATCCTCTCGCAGCGCCTGGTGCAGGACGACGTCCTGTCCTCGATCCACATCGAGGAGCACGAGGTCGACGCCCGGGACACCAAGCTCGGGCCGGAGGAGATCACCAGGGATATCCCGAACGTCTCCGACGAGGTGCTCGCCGACCTGGACGACCGGGGCATCATCCGGATCGGCGCCGAGGTCGTCACCGGCGACATCCTGGTCGGCAAGGTCACCCCGAAGGGCGAGACCGAGCTGACCCCGGAGGAGCGGCTGCTGCGGGCCATCTTCGGTGAGAAGGCCCGCGAGGTGCGCGACACCTCACTGAAGGTGCCGCACGGCGAGTCCGGCAAGGTGATCGGCGTCCGGGTGTTCACCAGGGAGGACGGCGACGAGCTGCCGCCCGGCGTGAACGAGCTGGTGCGGGTCTACGTGGCGGCAAAGCGCAAGATCACCGATGGTGACAAGCTGGCCGGCCGGCACGGCAACAAGGGTGTCATCGCCAAGATCCTGCCGATCGAGGACATGCCGTTCCTCGAGGACGGCACGGCGGTGGACATCGTGCTCAACCCGCTCGGTGTGCCGGGCCGGATGAACGTGGGCCAGGTGCTGGAAACTCACCTCGGCTGGGTGTCCAAGTCCGGCTGGAAGGTCAACGGTGAGGACGCCGAATGGAAGAAGCGGCTCCGCAAGCGGGGCGCGGACACGGCCGAGCCGGGCACCCCGGTGGCCACGCCGGTCTTCGACGGTGCCAGCGAAGAGGAGATCACCGGGCTGCTCGGGAGTGTGCTGCCCAACCGCGACGGTGACCGGATGGTCGGCCGCAACGGGAAGGCCAGGCTGTTCGACGGCCGGACCGGCGAGCCGTTCAAGGATCCGATCGCAGTCGGTTACATCTACATCCTCAAGCTGCTGCACCTGGTCGACGACAAGATCCACGCCCGGTCGACCGGCCCGTACTCGATGATCACCCAGCAGCCGCTGGGTGGGAAGGCGCAGTTCGGCGGGCAGCGGTTCGGAGAGATGGAGGTGTGGGCACTGGAGGCCTATGGCGCCGCCTACGCGCTCCAGGAGCTTCTCACCATCAAGTCCGACGACGTCCTCGGCCGGGTCAAGGTCTACGAGGCCATCGTCAAGGGCGAGAACATCCCCGAACCCGGGATCCCGGAGTCGTTCAAGGTGCTCATCAAGGAGATGCAGTCCCTCTGCCTGAACGTGGAGGTGCTCTCCAGCGACGGGGCCGCGATCGAGATGCGCGATACCGATGAGGATGTGTTCCGTGCCGCCGAAGAACTCGGCATCGACCTGTCCCGGCGCGAGCCGAGCAGCGTTGAAGAGGTCTGATCCGATCTACTCCAGGGGACAAACACGTGCTTGACGTTAACTTCTTCGACGACCTGCGAATCGGCCTGGCGACCGCGGACGACATCAGGCAGTGGTCGCACGGCGAGGTCAAGAAGCCGGAAACCATCAACTACCGCACGCTCAAGCCGGAGAAGGACGGGCTGTTCTGCGAGAAGATCTTCGGCCCGACCCGGGACTGGGAGTGCTACTGCGGTAAGTACAAGCGGGTCCGGTTCAAGGGGATCATCTGCGAGCGCTGCGGCGTCGAGGTCACCCGTGCCAAGGTGCGGCGGGAGCGGATGGGCCACATCGAGCTGGCCGCGCCGGTCACGCACATCTGGTACTTCAAGGGTGTGCCCAGCCGGCTGGGATACCTGCTCGACCTGGCGCCCAAGGACCTGGAAAAGGTCATCTACTTCGCCGCGTACATGATCACGTACGTGGACGATGAGGCACGCGACCGCGACCTGCCCTCGCTGGAGGCCAAGTTCTCGGTCGAGCGCGGCCAGCTCGAGCAGCGCCGCGACGCCGACATCGAGGCCCGCCAGACCAAGCTGGAGGCGGACCTGGCCGAGCTGGAGGCGGCCGGGGCCAAGGGCGACGCCCGGCGCAAGCTGCGCGAGAGCAGCGACCGTGAGTGCCGCCAGATCCGGGACCGTGCCCAGCGCGAGATCGACCGGCTGGAAGAGGTCTGGAACCGGTTCCGCGGCCTGAAGGTCCAGGACCTGGAGGGCGACGAGCTGCTCTACCGCGAGATGCGGGACCGGTTCGGCCGCTACTTCCGCGGTGGCATGGGCGCGCAGGCGATCCAGGAGCGGCTGGCCAGCTTCGACCTGGAGTCCGAGGCGCGCAACCTGCGCGAGACGATCCGCACCGGCAAGGGCCAGCGCAAGGCCCGGGCGCTCAAGCGGCTCAAGGTCGTCTCGGCGTTCCTGTCCACCCGCAACAGCCCGATGGGCATGGTGCTCGACTGCATCCCGGTGATCCCGCCGGACCTGCGGCCGATGGTGCAGCTGGACGGTGGCCGTTTCGCCACCTCCGACCTGAACGACCTGTACCGCCGGGTGATCAACCGGAACAACCGGCTCAAGCGGCTGCTCGACCTCGGCGCACCCGAGATCATCGTCAACAACGAGAAGCGGATGCTGCAGGAGGCCGTGGACTCGCTGTTCGACAACGGCCGCCGCGGCCGCCCGGTCACCGGGCCAGGCAACCGGCCGCTGAAGTCGCTGTCGGACATGCTCAAGGGCAAGCAGGGCCGGTTCCGCCAGAACCTGCTCGGCAAGCGGGTCGACTACTCGGGCCGGTCGGTCATCGTGGTCGGTCCGCAGCTCAAGCTGCACCAGTGCGGGCTGCCCAAGGAGATGGCGGTCGAGCTGTTCAAGCCGTTCGTCATGAAGCGGCTGGTGGACCTCAACCACGCGCAGAACATCAAGTCCGCCAAGCGGATGGTCGAGCGCGCCCGCCCGGTGGTCTGGGATGTGCTGGAAGAGGTCATCACCGAGCACCCGGTGCTGCTCAACCGGGCGCCCACGCTGCACCGGCTGGGCATCCAGGCGTTCGAGCCGCAGCTGGTGGAGGGCAAGGCCATCCAGATCCACCCGCTGGTGTGCACCGCGTTCAACGCGGACTTCGACGGCGACCAGATGGCGGTGCACCTGCCGCTGTCGGCCGAGGCGCAGGCCGAGGCCCGGATCCTGATGCTGTCCACCAACAACATCCTCAAGCCCGCCGACGGCAAGCCGGTCACCATGCCCACCCAGGACATGGTGATCGGGATCTACTGCCTGACCAGGGCGGCCACCAGCGAGGACGCCAGCGCGAACGGGAACGGTCCCAAGGTCACCGGTCAGGGCCGGGCGTTCACCTCGATCGCCGAGGCCACCATGGCCTACGACCGCGGCGAGCTCGACCTGCAGGCTACCGTCATCGTCCGGCTCAGGGGGGTCACCCCGCCGCGCGGCTTCGAGCCGCCGGAGGGCTGGGCCGAGGGAGAGCCGTTCCGGATCGAGACCACGCTGGGCCGGTGCATCTTCAACGAGGCGCTGCCGGCCAGCTTCCCGTTCGTGAACTACGAGGTTGGGAAGAAGCAGCTGTCGGGGATCGTCAACGAGCTCGCGGAGACCTACCCGAAGGTGGAGGTGGCGGCCGCGCTGGACGCGCTCAAGGACGCCGGCTTCCACTGGGCCACCCGGGCCGGGGTGACGATCGCGATCGAGGACGTTGTCGCGCCGCCGAACAAGGCGCAGATCCTGGAGGCGTACGAGAAGCGCGCCGAGAAGGTGCAGCGTGAGTACGAGCGGGGCCTGATCACCGACGAGGAGCGCCGCCAGGAGCTCATCGAGATCTGGACCCACGCGACCGCCGACGTGGCCAAGGACATGGAGGCGGCCTTCCCGGAGACCAACTCGGTCTGGATGATGGTCAACTCCGGCGCCCGTGGTAACCAGATGCAGGTCCGCCAGATCGCGGGCATGCGGGGACTGGTCTCCAACCCCAAGGGCGAGACCATCCCCCGGCCGATCAAGTCCAGCTTCCGCGAGGGGCTGTCCGTGCTGGAGTACTTCATCTCCACCCACGGCGCCCGCAAGGGCCTGGCCGACACCGCGCTGCGCACCGCCGACTCCGGGTACCTCACCCGGCGGCTGGTGGACGTGGCGCAGGACGTCATCGTCCGCGAGGAGGACTGCGGCACCGACCGGTCGATCGCGATGAAGATCGCCGAGCGGGACAGCAGTGGCGGGCTGCGCAAGCTGCCGAACATCGAGAACACCGGCACCGGGCGGACCATCGGCGAGGAGATCGAGGTCGGCGGCACGGTGCTGGCCGCGGCCGACACCGACTCGACCGAGGCCATGATCGACCAGCTGATCGCGGCCGGCATCGACGCCGTGCGGACGTTCAGCGTCCTGGTCTGTGAGGCCAAGGCCGGGGTCTGCGCCAAGTGCTACGGGCGGTCGCTGGCCACCGGCAAGCGGGTGGACGTCGGCGAGGCGGTCGGGATCGTCGCGGCGCAGTCGATCGGCGAGCCGGGCACCCAGCTGACCATGCGGACGTTCCACACCGGTGGTGTGGCCGGCCTGGACATCACCCACGGCCTGCCCCGGATCCAGGAGCTGTTCGAGGCCCGGATCCCCAAGGGCATGGCCCCGATCAGCGAGGTCGAGGGGCGGGTCAAGGTCGAGGAGACCGAGAAGACCCGCAAGATCCTGGTCGTGCCGGACGACGGTGGCGAGGAGGTCGCCTACCAGGTGCCGATGCGGTCGCGGCTGCTGATGGCCGATGGCGACCACGTCCACGTCGGCCAGCAGCTGATCCAGGGTGCGGTCAACCCGCACGAGGTGCTGCGCATCCTCGGCTCCCGTGAGGTGCAGCTGCACCTGGTCCATGAGGTGCAGGAGGTGTACCGGTCGCAGGGCGTGTCGATCCACGACAAGCACATCGAGATCATCATCCGGCAGATGCTCAAGCGGGTGAACGTGCTCGAGTCCGGTGACACCGACCTGCTCCCCGGGGAGCTGGTGGAGCGCCCGCGGTTCGAGGAGATGAACCGGGGCGTGGTCGAGGAGAGCGGCACGCCCGCCTCCGGCCGGCCAGTGCTCATGGGGATCACCAAGGCCTCGCTGGCGACCGAGTCGTGGCTGTCGGCGGCCTCGTTCCAGGAGACCACCCGGGTGCTGACGGACGCGGCCATTCACGCCAAGTCCGACCCGCTGCTGGGACTGAAGGAGAACGTCATCATCGGCAAGCTCATCCCGGCCGGGACGGGGATGCCCCGCTACCGCGCCTTCCGGGTGGAGCCGACCGAGGATGCCCGGTCATCGGTCTATCCGGCGGCCTCGTATGAGGAGGCTCCCGGCTACGCCTTCGGCCAGTCGCCGGGTGACTCCATCCCGCTGGAGGAGTACGACTTCGGCACCTACAACCGATGATGGGAGGCCGGGCGCTCGATGCTCACCTCGGGCACAGGGCGCCCGGCACCCAATTCGGCGTTCATTTTGACCATTGCGGGAAGCGTTCGGTACTCTTAGTTTTCGTGCCCGTGACGCGGGCACGCGCGCGCTAGCGGGCTGCGATCCCAGCCGGGATCGGTGAACGGCCCGCGCGCGTAGGACTTCCCCTCTTCGATGTCCGGCCCCTTGTGGGCCGGTGCGCCGTGGCGACAGCGACACGCCCGACCACGGGGGTCGGAGATGCGGGAAAACCAGCAGGTCAGGAGCGTGTAATACGCGCCTGAAGACCAGTAAGACCGCGCGCCACCCGGCGCGCACAGGAGAAGACGGAGACGCGGTGCCCACGATCCAGCAGCTGGTCCGCAAGGGCCGCCAGGACAAGGTAGCCAAGACCACGACCCCGGCGCTCAAGGGAAGCCCCCAGCGCCGCGGGGTTTGCACGCGCGTCTATACCACCACGCCCAAGAAGCCGAACTCGGCCCTCCGCAAGGTGGCCCGGGTCCGGCTCACCAGCCAGATCGAGGTCACGGCCTACATCCCGGGCGTCGGGCACAACCTGCAGGAGCACTCCATCGTGCTGGTGCGTGGCGGCCGGGTGCGCGACCTGCCTGGCGTCCGCTACAAGGTCATCCGCGGCTCCCTCGACACCCAGGGGGTGCGCAACCGTAAGCAGGCGCGCAGCCGTTACGGAGCGAAGAAGGAGAAGAGCTGACATGCCGCGCAAGGGCCCCGCGACCAGACGACAGCTCGTCACCGATCCCGTCTACGGCTCGCCACTGGTGACCGCACTGGTCAACAAGGTGCTGCGGAGCGGCAAGCGCTCGCTTGCCGAGCGGATCGTGTACGGCGCGCTGGAAGGCTGCAAGGACAAGTCCGGCAATGACCCGGTGGTGACACTCAAGCGCGCGCTCGACAACGTCAAGCCCACGCTGGAGGTCCGCAGCCGCCGGGTCGGCGGCGCCACCTACCAGGTCCCGGTGGAGGTGCGGGCCTCCCGCAGCACCACCCTGGCGCTGCGCTGGATCGTGACGTACTCCCGCCAGCGCCGTGAGAAGACCATGACCGAGCGGCTCATGAACGAGCTGCTGGACGCGAGCAACGGGCTCGGGGCGAGCGTGAAGCGCCGCGAGGACACCCACAAGATGGCCGAGTCGAACAAGGCCTTCGCTCACTACCGCTGGTAACCACACGACGAGAACGAGGAAAGCAAGCACGTGGCCACTCAGACCGCCGTAGACCTCGCCAAGGTCCGCAACATCGGGATCATGGCGCATATCGACGCGGGCAAGACGACCACCACTGAACGGATCCTGTTCTACACCGGTATCACCTACAAGATCGGTGAGGTCCATGAGGGCGCAGCCACCATGGACTGGATGGAGCAGGAGCAGGAGCGCGGCATCACCATCACCTCAGCCGCGACCACCTGCATCTGGCGTGACCACACCATCAACCTGATCGACACCCCCGGGCACGTCGACTTCACCGTCGAGGTGGAGCGCTCGCTGCGGGTGCTGGACGGGGCGGTGGCTGTGTTCGACGGTGTCGCCGGGGTCGAACCCCAGTCCGAGACCGTCTGGCGGCAGGCGGACCGCTACAGCGTGCCGCGGATCTGCTTCGTCAACAAGATGGACCGGGTTGGCGCGGAGTTCCACCGCTGCGTGGACATGATCAGCGACCGGCTCGGCGCCACCCCGCTGGTCGTCCAGCTGCCCTGGGGGGTCGAGTCCGACTTCCGGGGTGTCATCGACCTCGTTCACATGCGCGGGATGCTCTGGCAGACCGAGGGCAAGGGTGACAAGTACGACGTGGTGGCCATCCCGGACGACCACGTGGAGGCGGCCCGTGAGTGGCGGGACCGGCTGATCGAGACCATCTCCGAGAACGACGAGGAGATGATGGAGCTCTACCTGGAGGGCAGCGAGCCCAACCAGGAGCAGCTCGTCGCCGCGATCCGCCGCGCCACCATCACCCGCGGGGTCACCCCCGTGCTGTGCGGGAGCGCGTTCAAGAACAAGGGTGTCCAGCCGATGCTGGACGCGATCGTGGACTTCCTGCCGAGCCCGGTGGACATCCCGGCGATCAAGGGCCACCAGGTGGGCGATGAGCAGGCCGCGATCGAGCGGCACGCCGACCCGGCGGAGCCGTTCGCCGCGCTGGCCTTCAAGATCATGTCGGACCAGCACCTGGGCAAGCTGACCTACATCCGGATCTACTCCGGCACGCTGGAGGCCGGCACGCAGGTGCTGAACTCCACCAAGGGCCGCAAGGAGCGGATCGGCAAGATCTACCAGATGCACGCGAACAAGCGCGAGGAGCGCCCGTCCGCGGTGGCCGGGCAGATCGTGGCGGTCATGGGGCTCAAGGACACCAGCACCGGTGACACCCTGTGTGACACCTCGGCCCAGGTGATCCTGGAGTCGATGACGTTCCCCGCGCCGGTCATCAACGTCGCCATCGAGCCGAAGACCAAGGCCGACCAGGACAAGCTTGGCACGGCCATCCAGCGCCTCGCCGAGGAGGACCCGACCTTCCAGGTCCGCACCGACGAGGAGACCGGCCAGACCATCATCGCCGGGATGGGCGAGCTCCATCTCGAGGTGCTGGTGGACCGGATGCGGCGGGAGTTCCGGGTGGAGGCCAACATCGGCCGCCCCCAGGTCGCCTACCGCGAGACCATCCGCCGGAAGGTGGAGAAGGTCGAGTACACGCACAAGAAGCAGACCGGCGGGGCCGGCCAGTACGGCCGGGTGGTCATCAACCTGGAGCCGACCGGCGGCGACGGCGGCGGTTACGAGTTCGAGAACAAGATCACCGGTGGGCGCATCCCGCGTGAGTACATCCCGTCGGTCGACACTGGCTGCCAGGAGGCGGCGGAGTTCGGTGTGCTGGCGGGGTACCCGATGGTGGATGTGCGGGTCACCCTGACCGATGGCGCCTACCATGAGGTGGACTCCTCCGAGCTCGCCTTCAAGATCGCCGGATCGATGGCCTTCAAGAAGGCGGCGGGGCGGGCCGACCCGGTGCTGCTCGAGCCCATGATGGCCGTCGAGGTCAGGACCCCCGATGACTACATGGGTGACGTCATCGGTGACCTGAACAGCCGCCGGGGCCAGATCCAGGCCATGGAGGAACGTTCCGGGGTCCGGGTCGTGAAGGCACTGGTGCCGCTGTCGGAGATGTTCGGCTACGTCGGGGACCTGCGCAGCCGGACCCAGGGGCGGGCGGACTACAGCATGCAGTTCGATTCGTATGCCGAGGTCCCGCCGAGCATTGCCAAGGAGATCATCGCGAAGGCCCGAGGCGAGTAGCAGCAGTCCATACGTCAGGAGAAAGGGCACCCGCAGGGAGCCTGGCCCCACCTCGGTGGGGGAATCGTAAGAGGAGATTCCAGTGGCGAAGGCCAAGTTCGAGCGGACCAAGCCGCACGTGAACATCGGCACCATCGGGCACATCGACCACGGTAAGACCACGCTGACCGCGGCGATCACCAAGGTGCTGCACGACAAGTACCCGGATGTGAACCCCTTCACGCCCTTCGACCAGATCGACAACGCGAAGGAAGAGAAGGAGCGCGGGATCACCATCTCGATCTCGCACGTGGAGTACCAGACCGAGAAGCGCCACTACGCGCACGTGGACTGCCCGGGTCACGCGGACTACATCAAGAACATGATCACCGGTGCCGCGCAGATGGACGGCGCGATCCTGGTGGTCGCGGCCACTGACGGGCCGATGCCGCAGACCCGCGAGCACGTGCTGCTCGCCCGGCAGGTCGGCGTGCCCTACATCGTGGTCGCGCTGAACAAGGCCGACATGGTCGACGACGAGGAGATCCTCGAGCTGGTCGAGCTGGAGGTCCGCGAGCTGCTCAGCCAGTACGAGTTCCCCGGCGACGATCTGCCGGTGATCCGGGTCTCCGCGCTCAAGGCGCTCGAGGGCGACAGCGAGTGGGGCGAGAAGATCATCGAGCTGCTCGCCGCCTGCGACGACTCGATTCCCGAGCCCGCCCGCGAGGTGGACAAGCCGTTCCTGATGCCGGTCGAGGACGTGTTCTCGATCACCGGCCGCGGCACCGTCGTGACCGGCCGGATCGAGCGCGGCACCATCCACACCGGTGAGGAGATCGAGATCATCGGGATCAAGGAGAAGGCCCAGAAGTCCACCGTCACCGGCGTCGAGATGTTCCGCAAGATCCTCGACGACGGCCAGGCGGGCGACAATGTCGGCCTGCTGCTGCGCGGTATCAAGCGCGAGGAGGTGGAGCGCGGCCAGGTCGTGATCAAGCCGGGCACCAACACCCCGCACACCGAGTTCGAGGGCCAGGTCTACATCCTGTCCAAGGACGAGGGCGGGCGGCACACGCCGTTCTTCAACAACTACCGGCCGCAGTTCTACTTCCGCACCACCGACGTGACCGGCGTGGTCCACCTGCCGGAGGGCACCGAGATGGTCATGCCCGGTGACAACACTGAGATGAAGGTCGAGCTGATCCAGCCGATCGCCATGGAGGAAGGCCTGCGCTTCGCGATCCGCGAAGGCGGCCGTACCGTCGGCGCCGGCCGGGTCATAAAGATCATCAAGTAGCACCGATGCGGGGGGCCCCAGGCCCCCCGCATCACTGCGCGGCAGCGGGACTGGCCGGGCAGTGAACGCAGGCGAAGCAGTACGACCCGAAGACAGTGCATCCGAAGGACGTGGGAAGCCACATGGCGGGACAGAAGATCCGTATCCGGCTGAAGGCGTATGACCATGAGGTCATCGACAGCTCGGCGCGGAAGATCGTTGACACGGTGACGCGAACCGGCGCGCGGGTGGCCGGGCCTGTCCCGCTGCCCACGGAGAAGAACGTGTACTGCGTCATCCGGTCGCCGCACAAGTACAAGGACTCGCGCGAGCACTTCGAGATGCGCACCCACAAGCGCCTGATCGACATCATCGATCCCACCCCCAAGACCGTCGACTCGCTGATGCGGCTGGACCTGCCGGCCGGTGTCGACATCGAGATCAAGCTCTGAGGACCGCAGCGAAATGAGCAAGGACATCAAGGGCGTTCTGGGCACCAAGCTCGGCATGACCCAGGTCTTCGGCGATGACGGGAAGATCGTCCCGGTCACCGTGGTGGAGGCTGGTCCGTGCGTCGTGACCGCGGTCCGCACCCCGGACGCCGACGGTTACTCCGCGGTCCAGCTCGCCTTCGGCGAGATCGACCCGCGCCGGGTGAACAAGCCGGTCGCCGGGCACTTCGCCAAGGCCGGCGTCACACCCCGCCGCTACCTGGTCGAGCTGCGCACCGACAACGCCTCGCAGTACACCCTCGGCCAGGAGGTGACGGCGGAGACGTTCGGGGCCGGCGAGCTGGTGGACGTCACCGGCAAGACCAAGGGCAAAGGCACCGCCGGCGTGATGAAGCGCCACGGCTTCCACGGGCTCGGGGCCTCGCACGGCACCCAGCGCAAGCACCGCGCGCCCGGCTCGATCGGCGGCTGTGCCACGCCAGGGCGGGTCTTCAAGGGCATGCGGATGGCCGGCCGGATGGGCAACGTCCGGACCACGGTGCCGCGCCTGACCGTCCACGCGGTGGACGCCGAGCGCGGCCTGCTGCTCATCCGCGGCGCCGTTCCCGGCCCGCGGGGCAGCCTGGTCCTGGTCCGCAGCGCCGCCAAGCAGCCAGCGGTGAAGGAGGCCCGGTGAGCACCACGGTCAGTGTCGTTACCCCGTCCGGCAAGGGCGGCAAGGACGTCGAGCTGCCGGCCGAGATCTTCGGCGCCAAGGTCAACATCCCGCTGATGCACCAGGTGGTGGTGGCGCAGGAGGCGGCGGCCCGGCAGGGCACCCACGCCACCAAGACCAGGGGTGCGGTCCGGGGCGGTGGCAGGAAGCCGTACCGGCAGAAGGGCACCGGCCGCGCCCGCCAGGGCTCGCTCCGCGCGCCGCAGTACACCGGCGGCGGCGTTGTCCACGGCCCGGTGCCACGTTCCTACGTCCAGCGCACCCCCAAGAAGATGAAGGCCGCCGCGCTGCGCGGGGCACTGACGGACCGGGCCGGCCACGGCCGGGTGTCGGTCGTCAGCACCTTCGTCGAGGGGGAGGAGCCGAGCACCTCCGGCGCGCTCGCCGTGCTGCGGGCCGCGATCGGTGAAGCCGGCGCCCGGCTGACCCGCCAGGTGCTCGTCGTCGTGACCGCCGCCGACGAACTGGCCCGCAAGAGCCTGCGCAACGCCGCCCACGTGCGGCTGCTCGTGACCGGGCAGCTCAACACCTACGACGTCCTGGTGAGCGACCACGTCGTGTTCACCCAGGCCGCTCTGGCGGAGCTCACCGGCAGCGGTGACGTGGAAGAGGCACCTGCTGCCAAGGCGGCCGCACCGGCCAGGAAGGCGCCAGCCACGGCCAGCCCGGCCAAGGACAGCCCGGCCAAGGACGCGCCGGCTGAGGACGCGCCGGCTGAGGCCAGCCCGGCCAAGGACGCACCGGCTGAGGACGCGCCGGCCGAGGCCAGC
>Ga0307373_10009726_pt1 | contig 14292 bp, 11 predicted proteins | sample OX2MG_FD_202534 | JGI IMG/M metagenome (GOLD analysis project Ga0307373, IMG submission 202534) | Soil microbial communities from Risofladan, Vaasa, Finland - OX-2 | ecosystem: Environmental > Terrestrial > Soil > Coastal area > Acid sulfate soil | place: Finland: Risofladan, Vaasa | collected... | reverse complement strand
GATCGCCTGCACCTAAAAGCAATCGAATTCACATCTTACCGTGGCAGGCGGTCCAGAGAAGAGGCCACCGGTACTCCGTCCGTCACCCCAGTTGGTACGCAGATTCCGGATGAACCCTCCTTGTTGGTCGTCAGGTCTTGCGGTTGGCGGCTGGTGAATTGGGCCACGGGCGAGCAACGCGAATCCCTGCCGACATCGCCTGACTCTTGACCAGGGAACCTGGCTTGTGGACTTTTTCCACAAGTTGGTGGTCGGTTCGTTGTCCCTGACCGAAGCCGGCGCGCGGTGGGCGGCCTGGACATTTTTGGTTGGCTCGTTCCTGGGGGGAATGCTGCTGGTACTTCGGGCGACAGGATACCTCGTGCTGTAGCCCACCAAACTATGCACATGAGCATCCCGACCAGTCGCGGCGGCAGCGGGTGGTATTGGCATCGAGGTGACACGGCCAGTGCCATTACCAAAATGTTACCAATTCGTGCCCGTGACACAGCGGGGGGGCCCACAATTCCTTGCCGCACTCCCCAACGGACGTGGGCGCCGGTCTAGTTCCCCTACCCGGACCCATGACGTTCGCCTCGGCCGCGAATTCCTGCTCGGCGCCCGACTTCCAACCGATTGGGATACTTTCCTACGATCATCGAAGATCGCGACAAACTTTTCTCCGACTTGCTGGGTGATGAGACCGGCAAAGGTCATTTTCGATCCAATCGCATTACGTTTTCCAAAACGGGATAAGTCATTGGCGTGGGCTTCCTCCCCTCGGCGGCCTGTGTTTGGTCAGCTCGTCAACCCGTCGCGCTAGGACGGATGTCCGCAGGCAGTGCGTTTCCAGCGCCGGAAGCCGTAGCGCACGACGCGCAGGCGTGTCCGCCGAGCCAGACGTCGCCTCGGCAAGCCCACGAAACGGGCCGGCCTCGTCGGCTTTTCACGAAGTTTCGGGGCTTGGTCGTTGGGGCCTTGAACGACGCGTGCCACCATGCTAGAGTGATTTTGTCTTGTCTGCTGACCCCAAACAGCCGAGATAATTTCAACTCTTTCTCTTCGTAAATCCGAGGGACGTTGCGGACCTATCTTGGTAAGGAGGGCTCCATGGCAACGCGGCACGTGCCCGTGGCTGGCGGCGCATTCGACAGGCGTTACGTTGACGGGGCCAAGCTGGCCAAGGCGAGACGCCGCCCGCAGCGAGACGCGGACGCCGAGGACCGAGCGGCCGAGTCGCTGCTAACCACGCGCTGGCTGGAGCACGATGAAACCCTCCTGCCCGACTTGCTACGGCGATTCTCGGCCGGGTTCGTCGAGCGACTTCGGCTGAAATACCATGGGTTGCTGTCGCGCGAGGACGGTGAAGAGATCGTGCTCGACGCTCTAGCGCACGCCTGGAAATCGTGGGCGGAGTTTGATGGCGCGAAGGGGACCCTTGGCGCGTGGCTTTGGGGAATCGCCCGCAATCAGGCGGCGACCGTCGCGCGGGCCGCCTGGTTCCGGCAGCGCGGTCATGAGATCGGCGCCGCCCCTGACGAGTTGGAGTCGCTGGCCGTGGCGCCCCTAGGTGCCCCGGCCAACGACGTCGGCACCACGGTCGGCGGCGAAATCATGTGCGTTGTCGCCCAAGCCATGAGCGTACTTTGCGAGCATGCACAAGCGGTCATTTGGGCCGATGCGTGCGCCCGAGACGAAGTGGTGCCGAGCCGCGAATTGGGGCGGGATCTGGGCATTCGTCCGTCGACCGTGCGGTGGCACCGCGCGCGCGGCATCGTACATCTACGAGCGGAGGTCGAACGACTTCTGGCGTTGAAGGCGAATGGCGTCGCCGACCGTGGGGGGGGTAGCGCGGTATGCGCGTTTGCCCCAAGATCGGATTTGGGACGGCGGAGTTTGCACCGGTAAACCGCACCCAGTCACCATTTGGGTCGCACACCATGAATCGGCGAATCTGGGAGCATCTCCTGCGTGGGCCCCGCCTCAAGGGCCGCGACGCATTTGGTGCCATCTCCTTGGCGTTGATCATGGGCGTCGCCTTGTTCGAGCCCCACTTCTTTTCCGGTCCCATGCTCCCCAACGGGCCGCACGTTTGGTTGGGCGATGAACCGCACTACCTGGTGATGGTAAACAGCCTTCTCAACGATGGCGACCTGGAGCTCTCCAACAACTACGCCGCCGCCAACGCGGGCGCGCTCGACGCCGGACGAAGGTTCGCCGGACGGCCTCTCGATCATCATACGAAGTGGTACGTGGGCGAGCGATTCATCGCCTGGTACGAATACTTCGAAACGAATTCCGCCGGCTGGCGTCGCGACCGCGATGGGCACCCTGCGCCCAAACCGCGCCATGGATGCCCGGCGGAGTGGGCGCCTCGCCGCGAGTATTCGTGGCACCCGCCCGGCCTGGCGTGCGTGCTGTCGGCGCTGTTGTGGCCGCTGCGCGGCAGCGACCTGGTGGAACCGATGGCGCTGGTCTGCTCGGGGGCCTCCCTGTTCGCCGCGGCCTGTTGCTTTTGGCGGATCGTCAAACCATACGCGGCTGGCGCGAACGCGGCTTGGATCGTCATGGCCGCCGCGTTTCTCGCCACGCCGGCCTGGCACTACGGGCGGACGCTCTTCACCGAGCCGTACCTGCTGGCCTGCGCCACAGGGGCCTACGCTGCGGCCTTTCGTCGACGATCGTTCCTCCTTGCCGGTTGCCTGATCGCGGTGGGCGTATCGATGAAGCCGCCACTGGCGCTGTTGGCCTTGCCGCTTGCTGCCGGCGCTCTGGTCAGGGGGCGAATCGTTTCCGCCATGGGCGCGATCTTGCCGTCGTGCGCCGCGGTGGCCGCATTGGCGGCGCTCAACTACCATATGCACGGGTCGTGGACGCGCAGCCCGATCCAATGGATCTCCGGCGATTTCGTCGAGGGGGCGACAGGACTGTTTTTTTCATGGGCGCACGGGCTGGTTCCGATCGCGCCCTTGGTCGTCGTGGCGCTCGCCTGCTGGCCCACGTTCCTGCGATTGCATCCCTACGAGGGATGGCAAGTTGCCGGTGCATTCCTACTCTATTTTTGCCTCATGTCCGCCTGGGTCGACTGGGAGGGGGGCTTGTGCTACGGACCGCGGATGATGGTCCCGGTCATCCCGTTCCTCTGCGTCCCACTGGCGACCGCTCCGCGGTGCGTCTGGTGGCGGTTCGCACCGGTGCGCTTTGTCGCCTTGGAGCTTTGCCTGCTGTCGCTGGCAATCAATGGTTATGCCGCGATCGCGAACGCGAGCGTTTGGGGCCGTAATCCGTTGGATTTCATCATAGGCTGGTCGTAACTTGCCACACTGGTTGCGTTCGAACGACGCCTGGATTTCCTGGGCCGTTGCGATGGCATGTATTGCGCCGTTCGCCACGCTTTGGGCGCCCGGCGATAACGTGTTGCCGACGTATCCTTGGTCCGACTACACCACGTTTCAGCTTCCCGTCCATGAGTTCATCCGCGACGAGATTAGGGCTGGGAGTGTCCCGCTATGGATACCGTGGCTGGGCAATGGCACGCCATTGCACGCCGGTCAACAAGCGGGAATCTTCTATCCTGGTCTGTCGCTGCCGTTATTGTTCGCCCCCGCCAACACGGCATTGAAGTTCGCGCTGCTGGTTCACATCGCCCTGGCATTCGGCGGCGAATACCGGCTTGCGCGATTGCTGGGCGCGCAACGCGCCGGCGCGACCCTCGGCGCCGCGACTTTGACCCAAAGCGGCTACCTGATCAACCATTTGATGGCCGGGCACGTGGGAAACGTGATTGGCACCAGCCTGATCCCCTGGTTCCTTTGCGCCATCATTCTCCTGCTCGACGCTCCCGGGCCCGTCCGCGCGGCGCTTGTCGCGGCAACGGGCGCGGCGCTCGTGCTCGGCGCGCACCCGCAAATTGCCTACTACGCCGCGCTGCTGGCGGTCGCGTGGACGCTCGGCTCGCTCACCGCCCCGCGTGGGTCCGTCTCGCGTGGGCGTCAGCTCGCGTGGGCCACGGGCGCGGCGCTCCTCGCGGTCGTGGTGAGTGCCGTCCAGTGGGTCCCAACTTTGGAGCTGGTGCGAGACGGCTTGGGAGAATCACTTCGAGGTGACAAGGGCTTCGCGTCGATGTACGCGATGACCACTCTCGACTGGGTGCGGTTGATCGTTCCCGGCATCGCTGGGGATCCGATGTCGGGCAAGCCTGTCGCCGGCTATGCCGAGTTTTTCCACGAGCGGGTGATGTATATCGGCGCCGTCGCGCCGTTTTTCGTGGTATACACTTTGACTCGATTGCGAGTCGATCGCTGGCAGTGGGGCGCCGCGGCTCTGATCGCGATCGGTCTCATCATGGCGTTGGGCGACGCGACGCCGTGGTTCCGTCTTGCCAGCCAAATCGTGCCGGGTTGGCAAATGTTCCGCTGTCCATGCAGGGTCTTCGCGGTCGTAACGCCGCTGGTGGGCCTGTTGGCCGCGCGTGGCCTTGATGCGTGGCTCGCGCACGAGCCGCCAGGTTGGCGCCGCCGTCGCTGGCTTCTGCCCGCCACGCTTTGGTTGGCCGCCACCCTGACGCTCCTCCCTGATACGCGCGCGGGGCAACTGACCCCACTGGCGGCGGTCGCCCACGCCTGGTCGCACGCTCGGTCGGAATTGATCGAGGCCCTCCTATTCTTGGTCGCGACCGCGGCGGTCCTGGGCGCGGCTGCGCACCTCCGCCGCCGGCCGCCAACGCTCGGGGCGCTGTTGGTTCTCGCGCTGGCGGTGGCCGACCTCGGCTACCACAACGCCGCGAATTTCCTTTTGGCCGATGAGCCTAAGGTCGACCTGCCTGCCGAGCTATTGCGCATCGATCCACCCATCCGCCTCGCCGAGGCGCCGAATTATCCGTGCGTCGCGATGGCCGAGCTGATCTACAGCGGAATGGTGCGCGCGGCGGTCGACGGCCGGCGCTCGATGGCGGGCACGAATGAGGCCGGTGTGTTTCCGGCCGCGCTTTCGCGATACCTCCGCGCCGTCGAACGCGACGCGCCCTTGGCGCTGGCGCTGGGCGGTTGCAGCCACACCTGCGGGCGCGGCGGCACGTGGTGGTCGGCAGTACCCGGTGCGCTGCCGCGAGCGCGCTTTGCGACGGGCCGCGCGGCGGAACTGTGTGACGTCGATGTCGAACGGTTGACGCGTGACGACCTCCGCGCGCTGGGCGCCGGATCGCGGGCGGCAAGCATCGTGGCCGAGGGACCTCGCCGCGTTCGCGTCGAGGTCGATGCGCCAATAGCGGGAATGCTGGTGCTCGCCGACACCGCGTACCCCGGTTGGACATGTAGGGTGGACGGGGGCGCGACGCCACTGGCGGCGGCGCATGGCCTGTTCCGCGCCGTCCGGCTTACGGCGGGACGGCACGAGGTCGAGGTGCTATACTCTCCGCGCTCTTTCGTCGTGGGCGCGGCGGCAAGCTCGGTTGGCGTCGCCGTGCTGGCTCTTTTGTCGGTCATCGGAGTGCGCCGCGGCGCCTCGCGTTCGACGCGCTTGCCCCGCGCGGCAGACGCGGCCAATCCCCCGGAGAGCATCGCATGATCGGTGCGAGCAAGGCATGGCGCGCCACAGTGGCCACCATTGGTTCACGCGGCCGCGTCGCGCTGGGGCTGGCCGTCATCGTGGCGGCGGCCGTCGCGCTCCGCGCCTGGCGACTGGGTGAGCGAAGTCTCTGGTTCGACGAGGCCTTCACCTGGCGCTTGGCCGGCTTCCCGTGTGCCGAAATCATCGAGCGCACGGCGCGCGACAACAACCCGCCCCTTTATTACTTGCTGCTCAAGCTCTGGGTCGCCTGCTTCGGTGACTCAGCCGTGACGATGCGTTTGCCGTCGGTCTTAGCGGGGGCGGCGAGCTGCGTGGGGACGTACCTGCTTGTGGTCGAAGCCTTTTCCAGCACGCGCGCCATGGAGCCAAGCCGCAGGCAATGGATGGGACTGTTCGCGGCGGCGCTGGTGGCCGTCACGGCACTGCAAGTGCGCTGGGGCTGGGAGGCGCGGATGTACGCCGTTGGCGCGGCGCTTTCGGCATTCTCTAGTTGGTTGTTGCTACGAGCCCTGCACGCGCCGAGTGGCGCAGAGCGGAAGGGCGATGACGCGACGGCAGAACACCCACCTCCGCCGGTGGCGCCGCGCAATGCATGGCGCTCGTGGCTCTTGTATTTCGGCACGGCGCTAGCATTCGCGTACACGCACTCGTATGCCCTGTTTTCGCTGGCGGCGCAGGGGATCTTCACCGCAGCCTACCTGTTGGCCAAATCGCGCTGGCGGCAGGGGGCGCTTCTTGCCGAGCGCCGGTTTCGACTGGCGCTCCTGAGCTTCGCCATGATCGGCGCCGGCTGGCTGCCGTGGCTGCCCGTCGTCTTGCGGCAGAAGGCGCAGGTCGAGCGGGCCTATTGGACCGACCCATTGACGCGCTGGAGTGTGCCAACGCTCTGTCACCAGATCTTCGCCGATCCCGAGAACCGGGCGGCGAACCAGCGCGACGCTACGGTGGCGGCCGCCGCATGCGCCCTGGTGGTGCTATCGCTGCTTTGGCGGCCCCGCGAGGGTGACTGGTACTTGCTCGTTTCAACCCTCGTTCCGTTGACTCTCGCCGTGATCGTGAGTGCTAGCGGCCGGAACATTTTGAGTGTGGGGTGTTTCATCTTCTCGCAGTTGTTCCTACTGGCGAGCGCGGCGCGGCTGGTGGCTAAGATCCACGCCTGGCCGCAACGGACGATTGTCGCCGCCGGCGTGCTGACCGGGTTGCTACTGCTCGACGACGACTATGCCCGGCGGATTGATTTCGGCAACCAGTCAGGTCTCCGCGCCGCCGCCACGCACATCACGGCGTCGCGCCGTGTGGGAGAACCGGTCGTCGTTTCCAGCCCGTGGTTTTATCTCCCGATCCGATACCATCTTGGCCGCGACGTCGACTGCCGACTGCTCGGTTCGGGCCTCGAGCTCGCGCATTACCAGGGTACCGCCGCGCTGACCGAGGGTGACTTCATCAGCGGCGATGAGTTGGCCGAGCTGGCCTCGGAACGATTGTGGGTCGTCGGCGCGTTGCACGACCGCCCAGCGCGCTGGCAAAAAGAAAGCGAAGCGGCGTTCTACGAGGGCTACGGCATCCCAGGTTCCATTGTGGTGGTCGAGTACCGGACTGAGGCGGATTATTGATGGCTCCCGAATTTCCGGTAACGTGGCGTAGCAGAATTCGCAAGAATCCCGGTCGTAACTCGCGCCGGCGCCGTGACTTCGTGCGAAGCCACGGGAGCATGAAGCTGGCCTAGAGCGAGGCGCACCGACCGCTGTCCGCAGGATTGGGTCGCATCAAGGAGCAATTCTTGGCGAGGGGATTTCTTACCAACAGGCCGCGCGTACTATTCATTAGGGGCTTGTGAATTTTGCCACTGGTTCCCAACGAAATACGGTTCACGTTTTTCATGATTCGCTTCAACGTCGTTCGGATGGCTCTGGGATTTGTGCTCTTGATCGCTTCGGCGTTCAAAGCTCATCAGCTATTCAGCGATGCTGCTGGCGGCGGGGCTTTGTCGTGGACCCATATGCCCGTGGTGGCCGCCACGGTCGTTGAGTTGGTGCTTGGAAGTTTTTTGCTCTTCAGCCGGTGCGAAACCTGGACCTGGCGCGTGGCGGTCGCCCTGTTCGCCGTGCTTTCCGTCGTTGCTTTACACAAGTTCCTTTCGGGGGAGCGGTCTTGTTCTTGCCTGGGCTCATTGGACGTGCCACCACAGTACACATTCGGATTCGACCTGATTGCCGTGGGGGCGTTGTTGCTTTTCCGGCCGACGGTAAGCGCGCGGGATCCGTCGATTCAGATTTCTGTTTCGGTCGGCGTTTGCGCGATAGCAGCAGCATGTGCGATCGGCGTGGTGCAATTCGGCTCAGCACGCGCCGCAATCGCATACTGCCAAGGGTATAAGTTGCTTCCGGAATCGCCGGCGCTTTGGCTCGGAGAATTGGCTCCAGAGGATCGCGTTGCGCGCTCCTTCACGGTCAAGAACCCAACCGCTGGCGATATAACTGTAGTCGGCGCGAAGCCGAGTTGCCGTTGTTTCGTTGCCACAAGACTGCCCATCGTTGTGCCCGCCGGCGCTACGATTCAATTGGAGGTTGGGATTCGGCCTAGACGCGAATCCGCCGGTCGGACAGTGGTCGAGACCGCTCGCCTCTACCTTGATGTTGCAGGCCCTCCCGTCGTCTTGACGGTGTCTGGACGCGTCGTCGATAACCCCCGACCCTACCGAACATCCCGGTCGACATCGGTGGGAACCACAGGTGGCATGCAAGGTGTTGCAGACGGGACGTAGATATTTTGATTTGTTCAGACATTTTGGAGGATCGTATGAAGAAGCTAATTTGCAACTTTCTGTCGAGTTCCGCGATTGCGTTGGGCGTTTTTCTTATTGGGGCTGGACTGATTTTGACCGCGCCCGTGCTTGCCCAGAGCGGAGGGACGCAGTGCACTAGCGGCGGTGGCGGGTATACTTTTTGCTTACAAAAAGAGGACGGAGGAACGATGGATGGCTGTACCGGTGACACGTTGGGCAAGCAATGTGACACGCCGAACACATGTGTATGCGTCGTCAACCCTATGAACCAGAACTGCCTATGCTCCGCTTCATTCTAGAACCGATGTCGGCTTGGTTTTTCCCCTGTCTCTCCACACAAGGTATCGTGTCCGTAGCGGCCCAGCGCAAATCGGGCCGCTTGTCGCCGACGCGCGCAGCTTTAATGGGCGCGCTTGCGTGTTTGGCGTTGTCAACAATCAGTTTTTCGGCCCGCCGAGCGGCGGGAGCGGGCATGTCAAAGGACGAGTTCCTTCGCAGTTACCACGCGGCTTCGAAAAAACTTGCCGAGGCCTACGATCGCGTCCACGTCAAGGGCACGTACAGGCGATTCGGGTGGCCCGCGGACGACGGTCGCGACCAAATCAGGCAATACGAGGTGTGGAAATCGGGAGATATGGTACGCGCTCAGTACGTGCTCATCCATGGGAATTCGGCACAGGAAGGGAGACGTGCCGCCCAGGTCGCCACACCGCAACGCGCGTTCTTGGTCGGAAGGACAGCGGACCAAAGCGGCTTCAGTGTGACGGACGCTGAAACTCCGTACAAGGACGCTCTGGAGCGCGCGTACGGCGGCTGTGCCGCGCCGATCGCGCCGTTCGCGTTGTTTTCAAGCACCGTTGAAGAATGGATTACCGACCCAAGATTCGAGATCACCTCCATCGACGAAGTCGTTGAGGACGGGGAAAAGATCGTCAGCGTCGCGTTTCATTGGAAGACCACGAAGGTTGATGGGACACCTGGGTTTTACGCTTGCAATATATCATTTTTCCCGGAGAAGTCGTGGGCAGTGCGCGAGTACAGTATGGGGGTTAAAGAATCCCGTTTCGGTCATTGGGGACGAGTGACCTACGCGGGGGAGCGAGCTGGCGCTCCTCTGGTGAAGAGGATCGAGAAATGGGATCAGAAGAGCGACGGTACACAGACAATGAGAGAGGAGTTCGCCGTCGAGAGCTTTGACGCCGACCCCGTGGATCCAGCCCTATTTACGTTGGCATCGTTTGGCATCGGCGACATAATCGAGCAAACAGGCAATCGGCGACGCTATTATCTGCTTTTGGCGGCCGGCGCCGTGCTGTTGTTCTTGCCGTTCGTCATTAGAACGATTCAAGGTCGACGCCGTTCTCCCGGCTAGTCTTGGGACCGGACTGACGCCGGCGGGCCAGCAGCCCTAGGAAAACGGGTTTACTGAAACACCGGAAACGAGAAGCGAATGATTGCAACTTTCACGATCGCTGAGGTCGGTGTACAGTAGATTTGTTTAGGGGCTAAGCGCAGTTCATGGCGGAGTTCCGTCGATGATCCAAGCCAAAAATCGTGGCGCATTCACGCTGGTCGAGTTACTGGTGGTGATTTCGCTCATCGGCATGCTCATGGCCCTCTTGCTCCCGGCGGTCCAGCAGGCCAGGGCGGCGGGCCGAAGGAACACGTGCGCCAACAACCTTCGCAACTTGGGCACGGCGGTGCTGGGCGAGGCCGATGCTCGGCGGCGCCTGCCCGCGACGGGCAACTTCGGCACCAATGGCACGATGTACCATAGCTGGGTCGTGGAGTTGCTTCCCTGGCTCGAACGACGCGAAATCTTCGTCAAGTGGCAGTTCGACCAGCCCGTTTCGTCTTCGGTGAACGCCGCGCTCTCCCAAGTTCAAATCGACGTGCTCATCTGTCCCGACGACGACTCGGCCGAAACAGGGCACGGCAACCTCAGTTATGTCGTCAACAATGGGATTGGCTTTACGATGCCGACCGACGTCCCTTCGACCTGGAGATCGAGCCTGAGCGCGACCCCCGGCGTGCAGCCTATCGATTTGAACGGAAATGGGATCATTTCCCTGAACCCGAGTGTGCCGGACGGCAATCCGACGGACCGCAGCCTTTTCCAGTGTATGTCGCTCTTCTTCGTGGTCAATTGGCCGCCTGAGAGCGGCACCAACCGGTATCACTCGCTTGACGACATTGTCGACGGCACTTCGCAGACGATCATGCTTTCGGAGAACGTGCGGGCGGGCTACGACGCCGCGGCGGGCTCAAGCTGGGCCTTTCCCTTCCCGACCCGGAATTCGTTCTTCATCAGCGGGTACATCTGCAAGAACGCCAGTTGCGCCGCCGGCGACGTCGATTACCGCGCCGCCAACGGAGGCGGAGGCGCCGCGCCGGCCCGGTTCGAGATGATCAACGCGGCGCTGTCGCAGGCCGAAGGGCAGGCGCCTTGGCCGTCGTCGTACCACACGGGCAACGGCGTCAACATACTCCTCGCCGACGGGCACTTGAAGTTCGTTACGGCCAGCATCGACGGCGTGGTCTACGCGGCCCTCGTCACTCCGCGCGGTATGACGGTCGATGGCCCGTTGTGGCAAGGGCCGATGGACGACGGTTATTGAGGCCATGACGCGACCCTGGCTGAGCGTGATCGTGCCGACGTTCAACGGCGCGGCGTACCTGCCGGCCGCGCTCGAGAGCGTCGTCGCCCAGAATGACGCGGAGATCGAAGTCGTGACTGTCGATGACGGCTCGACGGACGCGACCCTCGAGATTCTGCGCGCTTATTCCGTCAAGTTGCGCCTGGTGATCATCGAGCGTCAACACGCCGGCAATTGGGTCGCCGGCACGAACCTCGGGATCGCCCGGGCGCAAGGAGAGTATCTCAGCTTTCTGCACCAGGACGATCTGTGGCTGCCGCGGCGCTTGCGGGCCTTGCGGCGTCTCGCCGTGCGTTGGCCCGACGCGGCCATGGTGGTCCACCCCTGCGTATATCTCAACGCGGCGGGCCGGCGCGCCGGCTACTGGCACTGCCCCCTGCCGCGCCGCGAGCGTCCGCTGTCGGCGGCGGAGGTCGTGCCGCGATTGCTGGCGCAGTGCTTCGTCGGCATGCCGGCGACGCTGGTGCAGTCCAACGCCGCCGCGGCGGTTGGGCCTATGGACGAGAACCTCTGGTACTCGGCCGATTGGGACTATTGGCTGCGGCTGGCGTCACTGGGCAGCACGGTCTACTGCCCGACGCCGCTCGCCGCGTTTCGCATTCACACCGGCTCACAAACGTTTTCGCGCCGCGATTTGCCTCGCGAGATGGAGCAGCAGCAAGGCATGGTGCTCGGCCGCCATCTGCCCCGTTGGCGCGCTGCGCATCCGGACGGAGAATGCGTCGCGCACGTGGCCACGTTCTCGGCGGCGGTGAACGTGGCACTGGCGAATTTCACGCATGGGCGGCGGCCCGATTGGGGCCGACTGGCGCGGGGGTGGATGGCACTCGGACCGGCCGGCTGGCGGCGTTATTTGCGCGACTCGCGGATCATCGAGCGCTGTTTCAGCCGCTGGCACGCCGGCGCGGTTGGCTGGCGCCACCGCCCTCACGGCGCCAAGCCACGCGCGGCCGGTGACGCCGCGGAGATTGTCGCGAACTCGGGCGGCGCCTAGCGCGTGACGACCGTTCCGCCGGCATCGTTCGGCTCCCGCAACTCGTAACTGTCGAAAAACCCTTCGGTGTCGGCCGACCGCGCCGGGTCGACAACAGAATCCCGCGCCGAGCCTGCGTCGGTGGCGCCCTTCGCCACGCCGGAGCTGAGCAGCTTGAGGCGGGCGTGCGGACCATCGGGCCGCCGAGCGAAACAATCGGTAAACGATCCGCCGAAGTGGATCCAGGGCCAAGTCCGCTGGCAGACTCGGGCATGCGACCGTACCGTCGATTGGCTTGTGCTTGCCCTCGCCGCGGGTGTTCGTGCGGACGGCGATGTGGGTCAGGCGGTCGAGGTCGGCCCGAAGTCGCCGGTAATGCTCGCGGCCGGTCGGTCGCCTCATCGATTTCAGAAGGTTATGCGGGTGAAACTGGATGGTTCGGCTGGGCGCCTGCTCGCGGTCTATCCCCTCGGTGATTTGAGTCGACGCCCAGATGAGAATATCCGCGTCCCAAATGGTCGGCAGCCCGAATTTCGGGTTGGCGCTGACTTCAACCCAGGTGTCACCGACATGGTACTCGATGGGAGTGAAGCGGGGCTTGTTGGACAGGCTGAAGAACGGCCGCTCCATCGTATCCCGTTGATCGCATTGGTGGTTCGATTATCATGGATACTCCGATCCGCGAAGTGGAAATGGCCTTGCCGAACCGTAAAACCCTTCGCTGGGCTCATTGATCATTCGGGACTGGCGCGAATGGCACTGTCAGCGTTGTAACCACTGGCTTCGATTAATAGAATGCTGGCAGGGTGCCTGGGCACCGAGTTGATCCGACCGTCCCGGGAGCATAGAATCAGACCTCCTGATCCACCCCTACGAAAACGCGGGCTTTTTGGGCATCGTGCCTTGCGGGCGTGAAAATAACATGGCCCCAATGATGCCGTGCTAGCTTCCATCGGTTGGGTTGACCAGATGCTCGCAGCACAAGGTGTCGTAGCTGCATTGCTAGCAAAGGTCTCACCTTTTTTTCCGCCGGATCAGGAGGTTTGAGAATGGCAAAATGCCGACCATACTTCGAATCGGTCCCTATCGGTTTTTCTTCTTTGCCGGCGACCGGGTGTAGTACAACACAGAGCAGAGTTGCTGGAGGGCTGGCATGGGTTTTTCGACGATTGACGTCCAATCGGCCGTCGCCACAAACGTGAACGTGACGCGTGACACGCTGACCGTAGAATTGTCGGACGGAAGAACGATTGCCGTGCCGTTGGCTTGGTACCCTCGATTGGCGCATGCGACGACAAAGGAACGAAATTCGACGCGGCTTGTCGCCGAGGGCCGCGGGATTCACTGGCCGGAGTTGGATGAAGACATCAGTGTTTCGAACCTTCTCGCGGGTCAGCCATCCGGCGAAAGTCAACGCTCGTTCAAGCGATGGTTGGCAAATCGAAGCGGAAAAAAACGTAGCTCATCCGGCTGAAGCCAAACGCTTAGTCTCCTTTTTCATTGGCCGCTGTGCCTGGATCGCGTAAGAAGGCGACCAGGTCCGCGACGTCCTGGAGCATCAGTTCCTTCTCCAGCCCGTCGGGCATGGCCGATTTGCCTGTGCTCGCTAGCTCCGCAAGGTTGCCTCGCAGTACGACCTGGGGCTGGCCCGTCGGGCTGACCAGCGTCAGCCGGTCGCCGCCCTCGTCAATAAGGACCCCACTGTACACGTTGCCGTCCTCGGTGACCGCCACGTAGTGTACATAGCGGGCTTCCACGGCTCGGCTAGGATCGAACAAGGCCGGCAGAAACCACTCGGGCGGCTTGTCGCGGACCATTGTCAAATCGGGGCCGACGGCCTGGCCGGTCGTTCCCAGCCGATGGCACGCGGCACAATGCTTGGCAAAGAGTTGCCGGCCGTGGGACACATCGCCTGTCAACGCGAGTGAATCGGCGAAAGCCGTCACGATCTTGTCACGGTCCTCGTCGACCCGATCGGTAAAGATCTGACTCGCTTTCACACGGACTTCTTCTATCGGGTGCTCCAGCAAGCGCCGCTGGGCGGTGAGTGGGACCTCCTGCGGCGATACACCTCCTTGTCGAAGTGCTTCGAGCACCTTTTCCGGTCCGTCTGCGCGTTTCAGGAGCGCATCCAACACCTTGGCCCGCAATGCGGGAGTGTAACTCTTCCAATCGTCGAGCAAGTGGTCAACGGCCTCCGCGCCGCGCAACCGCCCCAGCGCGACGACCGCGGCGGTTTGTAATGGTTCGGCTTCACGCGGCGCCAGCGCGCGGACGAGTCGTTCGCGGTCTTCCGGCTGCCGGTCGAGCCCGCGCCCCAGCAAACCGAT
>Ga0307373_10009725_pt1 | contig 14293 bp, 12 predicted proteins | sample OX2MG_FD_202534 | JGI IMG/M metagenome (GOLD analysis project Ga0307373, IMG submission 202534) | Soil microbial communities from Risofladan, Vaasa, Finland - OX-2 | ecosystem: Environmental > Terrestrial > Soil > Coastal area > Acid sulfate soil | place: Finland: Risofladan, Vaasa | collected... | reverse complement strand
CGGCCGTCTGGCCCATCACCATGTACAGGCCCGGCAATCGCTTCTGGAGCCCCGGATGAGGGGAGTTGTCCCGAGCCACCGCCGTGATGCTTTCCACCCCTCCGGCAACGGCCACGTCCACGCCCTCCTGAACGATCTGGTGCGCGGCTACGGCAATGGCCTGCAGGCCGGACGAACAGAACCGGTTGATCGTGGTGCCCGCAACCGACGTGGGCAGACCGGCCAGCATCGCCGCGATTCGCGCCACGTTATGCCCCTGGCTCCCATGTGGGTAGCCGCACCCCAGGACCACGTCCTCGATTTCCGCGGGATCGACCTGCGGCGTCTTTCGCAGCACGTCGCGGATACAGTGCGCGGCCAGCTCATCGGGCCGGGTCATATTGAATGACCCTCGGTGCGATTTCGCGAGCGGCGTTCGCGACGTGGCGACAAGGACGGCTTCTCTCATCTGGCTCCCCTGGCGTTGAGGGCGAATATTCAAAGTCTGCCATGCGACCGGCCTGATTCATAGTTACATACGGTTACAATTTCCCCGTCCCTGTTCGCGCAAGGGAAACCAAGGGACACTGACACCAGCGATGGGCAAATGAGGCCCTTCACCGCGCCGGGCGCCGCTATCGCATGGATGTTTGGGGATATTTGGTGCCCAAGAGAACGGAGCTATGTTGGGGGCCGCCGGTAGCGCAGATCTTAAACTTCTTGTGCTCTTGCGCCGCGCAGTCGCCGGGCGTGGCAAAGCAGGCCGCATTTTCGCCCGTGGCGGAACGCTCGGGCACGCGTACCCCTAGCACACGCTTGACGTGCCTTGCTTGTCGAGCGTTTGCTGGTCGTTCGTCTGCGAGTCACCTTTCGGGATCTCAACGGTTTCAGCGTCCAGGCACGAAAAGAATAAGACTTTCTCGAAATCGGAGGGGTATGTCCATTTGGACATGCCGTGCGGAATGGGAACACCACGCGAGAGAGTGACGCTGCTGTAAACAAGAAGCCAGATAGCTGAATGCGGCAGCTTGGCGCGGTACCTCGGTAGAAGCTTATTTTTAGCGCTGATTCTGAACGCAAGCTGCTCATATATTTCGGGGGCCGTCATACAAGCAGATTCGCCACTGGTCCAATGTTCGCCAGTTGTATCAATGTGGATTACATCAACGCCTTTGGGCAGGTTACCCCGACTGGAAAACGTGGCATAAGGGGTTGCTCGCCTGCTGTTCGATTTGACAAATTCAACGAGCGCTTGAGCCATGTCCCGTTTGCCGCGGCTTGCACCCTCAACATTCCAGAAGCGCACCAGGACCCGGACCGACGTCACACGTGGTGTGCGATAGTACAGTTCCTCGGCGATCCGAATCACATCTTGGTGCGACCTCTCCTCAGCCACGGGGGAAGATCGACCCCCGCCGGACCGCAGAAGCTCGGTTGCTTCAACCCCCAGGGGACCCGTGGCAGTCTCTATCTTAAAATCAGGTTCCTCGAAATCCTCGATCGTCCCGTCTGGAATAACCGCGCTTGCGCGGCGGGCGGCTTCGAGAAACCACCTCTCAATCATTTTTTTCTTACGGCCCGCATCTGTTGCTGCCATAATCACGTGCTCACTCGAAAGAGGCCGCAACTGTGTCCAGCCTGTTCTTGGCCGCGAGCAGGTCATCTCGGAGCTGGAGCGCCAACTTCGTTGTTGATCCCAACTTTACGAAGCCCGGCGTTGTAAGCGGAATTGACGCGCTCTGTGCGTCGAGGTCAAGCAACCGTGAGTATAGTCGGAGCCGGTCTTCGAGCAAAGGCTTCATCGTCGCGCGGTCCCGCGCACATTGCATATTGTCATACACGCCAAGCAAGTCCGCCGTGGCTCGGAGATAAATCGCGCCACTATTCGCCGCCTGATCGAGCGCCTGAAGCGCGGCGGAGTCCGGAGATGTTAGCCGGTCCGGGAAATTAAAAGGGCTAGTTCCATACCCTTGCAGGGCGTTCCGCGCCGCGATAATGGCACCCAGGTTAGGGTCAGACTCGGATTTTAACTCCACGTTCTGGCCGCCCAGCGGCGCGGCTAAGAGCACCGCGCCAAGCACCGCCAAGGCAAACAGTGATGAACCTCGAAGGCTTCTCATGGCCCCTCCGGGGGATGCTACTACTCCCCGCTTTGGTGTGTTCTGGTGCGGTATCAAGGCTGCAAAATCTTTGGTGCCCAAGAGAGGACTCGAACCTCCACGGTCTTGCGACCACTAGGTCCTGAACCTAGCGCGTCTGCCAATTCCGCCACTTGGGCATTGGAAACGAAATTGTGAGCGAGTGCGGGCCCCTTGTCAATTCGAGGGCCCGGCGGGGTGGCCGGCCGGCGATGCGGGCGCGGGGCCAAGCTGGCGCAGAAAGAAATCCGTCATGCGCTCGAAGAGCGCGAACAGGGCCGGCGTATCGCTGATCGGATGGCCGCGGCCGGGCAGAATCATGGTCTGCACATGGCCGGCGTAAAGATCCTCCTCGATCAATGCACCGAGAAGCTCGGTGGTGTTGGAGAAATGGACGTTGTCGTCGTCGGTGCCCTGGACGATCAGCAGTTTCCCGGCAAGCCCGCCGGCGTAGGTGACCGGCGAGCCGGCGCGGTAGCCTTCGGGATCCTGTTCCGGGGTTCCCAGGTAACGCTCGGTGTAGACCGTATCGTATTGCCGCCAATCGGTGACCGGGGCGACGGCAACCCCTGCCTTGAAGATGCCCCCATCGCGGAAGAGCAGATGCAACGTCATCGTGCCGCCGTAACTCCAGCCCCAAACGCCGATGCGCGACGGGTCCACGTAGGGCAGCGACAGGAGATAATGCGCGCCGACAAGCTGGTCCTGGACGTCGACGATCCCGAAGCGGTGGTCGATCGGCGTCTCGAACGCGTGCCCGCGATTGTAGGTGCCGCGGTTGTCGAGCAGGAAGACGATGTAGCCCTTCTGGGCCATCATCTCGTGCCAGAGGAAAATGCTGCTGCCCCACATATCGCGGACGCTCTGTTCCCCGGGTCCGCCGTAGACGTAGACGATCACGGGATATTGGCGGGCGGGGGAAAAAACCGGCGGCAAAATCATTTCCGCTTCGAGCATAGCGCCATCGGCGGCATGCAGCTGCAGGAACCGCACCGGGCCCAGGCGCATGCCGGCGAGCTGCGGAATTTGTCCATCGCTGAGCGTGGCCACGCGGCGGCCGGCGGCGGAGTAGAGATCCTGCCGGTAGGGCTTCATGACGCTCGAATCGGTGTCGAGATAGGAGGCGGCGCCGGGCGCCATCAGGATTTCGTGCGTGCCCGCCTGCCGGCTGACCCGCGCCAGGTGCGTGCCGTCCAGGCGCACGCGGTAAAGCTGACGTTCGAGCGGCCCTTCGCGCGTCGCGACGAAATAGACGAGCCCGTCTTTCCGGTCGACGCCGGCCAGGTGCGTCACGACCCAGTCGCCGCCGGTCAACGGGCGAATCAGATGGCCCGTGGAATCGTAGAGATAGATGTGACGAAAACCGGTGCGCTCGCTGAGCCAGAGGAACCGGCCGTCGGGAAGGAAATACGGGGCGCCCGCGACATTGATCCAGTAGCGGTCCTTCTCGCCGAGCACCAGGCGCGAGCGGCCCGTCGCCGCATCGGCGAAGAGCAGATCGAGACGGGTCTGCGCGCGATTGAGCCGCTCGATCGCGACCTGCCCGCTTCCCGGCAGCCAGGCAACGCGCGGCAGGTAAATGTTCGTATCGCCGCCCGTATCCATCCAGACCGTATGGCCATTGCCGCCGGAAACCCCGACAACGCCCAGCCGAACGACCGGATTGGCCTGGCCCGCGAGCGGATAGCGGGTCCAGTCGATCGCCGCGCCGTAGGAATCGGGCGCGATCAGCGGATAGCGCAGAACGCGGCTTTCGTTGAACTGAAGATAGGCGATGCGGGAGGAATCGGGCGACCACCAGTAGGCGGTGAAGAGGTCCAGCTCTTCCGGATAGAGCCAGTCGACCTGGCCGTCGCGCAACGCTTCGCTGCCGTCGCGCGTGAGCGGGCGCTCGCGGCCCGTGCGCACGTTTACGACCCACAGATTGTAGTCGCGAATGAAACTGACCCATTTGCCGTCGGGTGAAATTTTGGGGTCGGTGAGAGGCTCTTTGCCTGCGACCAATGAGCGGCTGCGGCCGCTTTCGAGGTCGTACCAGACCAGCTTCGATGAAGAGCGGAGCAGGAGCGCGCCGCCGCCGGGCGACCAAAAATAGCGCTGCGGAAGCTGGCGGCCGAAACCGGTGCGCTGGAGCCAGGTCACCGGCCATGGATCGAGCAGGCGGCCGAGCGTCGCGGCGTCGATCAGACGCTTGCGCCGGCCGGTGGCCGCATCGAGCGCCCAGAGTTCGCGCCCGAAGGCTGTCGGCTGGAAATAGCTGAGCGTGCGGCCGTCCGGGCTCCATTCGATCCCTCCGACGAGCGGCGCATGGAGCGGCTGGTCGCCAAAAATGGATTCGAGGGTAAGCTGACCGGCGGGCGCCTGGCGCGGGGCGGCCGCGAGCGGGACGACACGGCAGAGGAACAGCGCCAGAACTGCGGATACGGCAAGCAGCGATCGAGGCATCGGGCGATGCACCGCGGTTTTCCTCGGGAAAATGAAATCAGGGATTGGCCGGCGCGGCTCCCGCCGAGGATGCGCCGCTCGCTCCGGCCCGGCCGGGCCGCCGCGCGCGAAGGAAGGCGGCGATCGTGACGCCGGCGGCCAACGCCAGGAACAGGCCGTCGCGCAGAATGGTCCAGCCGGTGAGCGGTTCGGCGCCGGGGCCGAAACAGCCGCAATTGATCTGGAGTCCGGCGAAATAGGTGCGCACGATGATCCCGAAAAACGCGGCGATCAGGACCGTCGTGATCAGGGAAACCCAGCGCAGCAGCAGACCGGACAATAGAAGCAGACCCAGCCCAAGCTCGAACCAGGGCAGCGCGTGAGAAACGAACATCACACCCCAGGTCGGCAGAATTTGATAGGAATCGACTTGCGTGGCGAACAGCATCATCGAAACACTGAGCGAGGCGGGCGTGATCTTGAGCGAGGCGAGCGTCCACGGGTTGCTGTCGATCGGCCGGAGCTTCCCGTAGGCGGCGAAAAGGAAAATGCCCGCCAGGACCAGACGTCCGGCAAGCAGCAGGATTTTTCCCAGCCTGGCCCGCGGCGATATCGTCATCGGCGGTTACTGACGCAGCAGCGCATCGATATAGCCACGCAGGATGGGATAGCTGACGTCGCCGACGATGGGGGTTCGCCGGCCCTTGTAGGTAATGAACATCGTCGGCGTTTCGTTGATTCCGAGCCGGTCGCCCAGCGAGACGTCCTGCTGCACGGCGTCGTGGACCATGCTGGTCTGCGCCAATTCCAGGACCTGTTTGGCTTGCACGGGGGTCAGAACGGAGGTGACGAACGGCTCGATCTTACCGTCGGCGGACCACTGATCCTGATGCAGGAAAAGGGTCTGCTCCACCAGCTCGAGCTTGCCGATGGCCGCGGCCGCATCGACGTAGTAGGCCGCCTGGCGCGCGTACTGGTGCATCGGAAGAGGGAAATCGTGATGGACCAGGTAAACCTTTCCGTTGGCCACGTACTGGTCGATCAGCGGGCGCAGGGTGTTCAAGAAGAGGTTCCGGCAATGAGGACATTCCAGGTCGCTGAATTCGTCTATGCGGACCGGTGCCGATTGAATTCCGTAGGTCTTCCCGGCCGCAATCACCTGCGGCGTCACCTTGGGCAAGGGAGCCCTGCCCGACACCCGGCCTGCCAGCGCGCTCGCTGAAAATCCACAGACGCCGAGCAGCAACGCAACCACCCACAGCCGGTTCCGCGATAGGATCACAGCACTTCCTCCCTGTTACCCGTTTCCGAGCAGTTTACTGCGCCCCCCATTTTACCCGCCGGGACGGCTTGCGTCCCGTTGGTTTTTTCCGGCGGCTATTGACGGAGCAGCGCGTCGAGATAGCGTTCGAGGATGGGAAGGCTGACCACGCCGATGACAGGCGTGCGCTTGCCCTTGTAGGTGATGTAAATCGTGGGCGTTTCGTGCACGCCACGGCGCGTTCCCAGCTCCACATCGCGCTCGACCGCCCCCCGGATTTCCGGTGTTTTCTCCAGCTCGTCTACCTTCCGCAAGTCGGCGGGGCTGAGCACCGTGGCCAGCACCGGCTGGATATGGCCGTTGCTCGACCATTGGGGCTGGTGCGTGAAGAGGGCGTTCTCCACCGGCGCGAACTCTCCAATGGCGGCCGCCGCGTCGGCGTAATAGGCCGCCTTGTGGGAATAGGGGTGCATCGGAAGCGGGAAATCGTGGTGGACCAGGTAGACCTTCCCGCTGGAAACGTACTTCTCGATCAGAGGGTGCAGCGTCTGCATATAAAGGGCTCGGCAGGCAGGACATTCAAAGTCGGTGAAATCCTCGATCTTGATCGGCGCGGCCTGAACGCCAAGGGCTTTCCCCTGTGCAATTTGAGCCGCCGGGATGGCCGGCGGAGGATCTCCGGACGGTCGCGATTGCCTGTGCGCCTGCGCGCCGGCGGGAAGCGCGATCGACGGCGCTAGCAGCAATACAACCAACACCAACCGCTTCTGAAACCAAGCCACAGCGCCTCCTCACGATTGCATAAGAATCAGAGCCTATTGTAACCGAAGCGGTTGCCTGGAAATGGGCTTTGCGCTTTGGCTTTGCCGGAGAACGCACCCGGCGGTGCGATTGATCCCTCAACCGGTTATAGTCAACGATTTAGCAGTGCGGAGTGGATGGGATATTAATTTCATTGAGAACCTGTACAATAGTAACTTCTTATTATACATATATATAGAATCTGCATCGCATTAATTGACAATGTGGCGCTCAGATTCTATAATGACACACGTTCGACCCAGCGCACATCAGCGTCCTGACCGTTTAGGAGGGCTTCATGAGCAAGATTATCGGCATCGACTTGGGAACGACGAACTCGGTGGTAGCCGTCATGCAAGGCGGCGAGCCGGTCGTCATCGCCAATCAGGAGGGATCTCGTACGACCCCGTCGGTGGTCGCTCTAACCAAGGGCGGCGAGTGGCTGGTCGGGCAGGTGGCAAAGCGGCAGGCAATCACCAATCCTGAAAACACGGTCTATTCGATCAAGCGGTTCATGGGCCACAGGAGCGACGAAGTAGGCCCCGAGGTCGGCCGTGTTCCCTACCACGTGGTGGCCGGGCCCCACGGGGACGCGCGCGTTCAGCTGGAAGGCAAGTCGTACAGCCCGCCGGAGATTTCCGCGAAGATTCTGCAGAAGCTGAAGGCGGCGGCCGAGGATTTCCTGAGCGAGAAAGTCGCGAAGGCGGTGATTACCGTGCCCGCCTATTTCAACGACAGCCAGCGGCAGGCCACCAAACAGGCCGGAGAGATTGCCGGGCTGGAAGTCGTTCGGATCATCAATGAGCCGACGGCGGCCGCATTGGCATACGGGCTGGACAAGAAGAAGGACGAGACGATCGCGGTGTACGACCTGGGCGGCGGCACCTTCGACATTTCCATCCTGGAAGTGGGCGAAGGGGTGGTGGAGGTGAAGTCGACGGCCGGCGACACGCACCTGGGCGGCGACGACATCGACCAGAAAATCATCGAGCACATCGCGGCGGAGTTCAAGCGGGATCAGGGCATCGACCTGAGCAAGGATCGGATGGCGCTGCAGCGGCTCAAGGAAGCGGCGGAAAAGGCGAAGATCGAGCTGTCGCAGATGGCGGAAACCGAGATCAATCTGCCCTTCGTGACCGCCGACGCCAGCGGACCGAAGCACCTGCAGCTCAAGCTGACCCGCTCCAAGCTCGAGCAGCTGATGGAGGACATCCTCCAGCGGACGGTCGAGCCCGTCAAAAGGGCGCTCACCGACGCCGGCGTGAAGCCGGAACAGATCAACGAAGTGGTGCTGGTGGGCGGCTCGACGCGTATCCCCCGGGTCCAACAGATCGTGAAGGACCTTTTTTCCGGCAAGGAACCGCACAAGGGCGTGAACCCGGACGAGGTGGTCGCCGTCGGCGCCTCCGTGCAGGCCGGCGTGCTTTCCGGCGAGGTGAAAGACATTCTGCTGCTCGACGTGACGCCGCTTTCGCTCGGCGTTGAAACCTACGGCGGCGTGATGACGGTCCAGATTTCCCGCAACACGACGATTCCCACGCGGAAATCGGAGGTCTACACGACGGCGAGCGACAACCAGAACCAGGTGGAAATCCACGTCCTGCAGGGGGAACGGAAAATGGCCAATGACAATCGCACGCTCGGCCGTTTTCACCTGGTCGGGATACCGCCGGCCCCGCGCGGGGTGCCGCAGATCGAGGTCACCTTCGACATCGACGCCAACGGCATTCTCAACGTCGCCGCGAAGGATTCGGCCACCGGCAAGGAACAGAAGATCACCATCACGGCTTCGACCGGCCTCAGCAAGGACGAGGTCGAACGGATGCAGCATGAGGCCGAAGCCCACGCCGAGGAGGACCAGCGGCGCCTCGCTGAGGTCGATGCCCGGAACCGGCTGGACACGTTGATTTATCAAACGGAAAAACTGGTAAAGGAAAACCAGGAGCGTTTGCCCGAGGCGGACCGCAAGACGGCCGAAGAAGCGGTGGCCCAGGGACGGAGCGCGCTGAGCGAGGGCGGCGTCGACAAGCTGAATGCGGCCGTCGAGGCGATTACACAGGCATCGCACCGCCTGGCCGAAACCCTGTATCGCACGGGCGCGGCGGCCAGCGCCGGCGCCGCGGCCGGTGCGGCCGGCGAGCAGCAGCCCGGAGCGGCAGGGCCCGCACCGGAAGAACCGACAGAGCAGGCGGGCGGCGCGAAACCCGGGGAGGTGATCGACGCGGAGTTCGTCGACGTGGACGAATCGAAGAAGCCCAACTGAAACCCGGAAAAAGGAGCGGACCAGGGTGAGCGAAGGCAGGATTGGCAGGGTCGGTCCCCCGCAGGCGATTCAGCGGGTACGCGAGAACATGTATCTGGTGCAGGTTCCGCTGTCGGCAACGCCGACAGGGGACTGGCGCCGGCTGTTTTATGAGGCGCAGCAGGATGTGCCGCCCGACTTCCTTCCCCGGTCGATCGAAATCAGCGGCACGCTTCTGCGCTTCCGGACCGAGGCGGTGAGCGTGGCATCCAAAATCGGAGTGATCGACCACTGGATCGACCGCGCGAATCAGAAAGAAGCGGCGATGGCCGGCCGCTCCGAAGAGCAACGCCGCAAGCACGAGGATCAGGCGAGCGAGCAGAAGGAGCTGGCGGAATTGAACGCGAGTTGGGCGGGACTGTAACGCCCGGGATTTCCTATGCCGACGAGCACGGCTAAAACGGACTATTACGAGCTTCTTGGGGTGCGGCGTAACGCGCCCCTCAAGGAGATTCGGCAGTCCTACCGCAAGCTGGCTCGCAAGTACCATCCCGATCTGAATCCGGGCGACAAGAGCGCGGAGGAGAAGTTCAAGCAGATTCAGGAAGCCTACGAAGTTCTTTCCGATCCCAAGAAGCGGCAGATGTACGACCGCGTCGGCTTCTACGCCGAAAACTATCCGGGCGGCGCGCCGCCCGGAGGCGCACCCGCGGGAGAAAACGTCCGCTTCGATTTCGGCGGTTTCGATTTCAACGAAGCGGGCGGCGCCAGCTTTCGGGACGTCTTCAGCCAGTTTTTCCGCGGGGCGCGCGCCGCGACCCACCCGGCCGAGCGCGCCGGCCGGGGCGAGGACCTCGAATACCGGATCCGCATCGGATTCTGGGACGCGGTGCACGGCGCGGTGAAGAAGGTGACGGTGAGCCGGCTCGTCGGTTGCCATACGTGCAAGGGCACGGGAGTGGCTCCGGGGTCCGAACAGAGCTGCCGTTCCTGCGGTGGTTCGGGACGCCTGATGCGAAACGCGGGCGGCATGCAATTCCAGATTACCTGCGACGCCTGCGGCGGCCGCGGCAAGGCGGGCGCCATCTGCCGCACCTGTGGCGGCGAGGGCCGCGTGACCGAGGCGCAGACGATCGACATACGCGTTCCCGCCGGCGTGGCCACGGGGTCGCGGGTGCGCGTGGCGGGTCACGGCAACGCCGGCCGGTTTGGCGGACCGGCGGGGGACCTCTACATCGTCACCGACGTCGAGCCCCATTCCTACTTCGAGCGGCATGGAGACGATATCCACTCGGTGGTCCCGATCACCGTGCCCGAGGCCTCGCTGGGCACCAAGATCGAGGTTCCGACGATCGACGGCCGCGCCCTGTTGCGAATTCCACCGGGCACATCCAGCGGCCAGCGATTCCGCCTGCGCGGCAAGGGAGTGCCGTCGGCGCGGCGGCCGGCCACCCGCGGCGATCAATTCGTCGATATCCAGGTGGTGGTTCCGCGGCCGATCGACGAGCGTGTGCGAAACCTGCTGAAGGAACTCGAAAAACTCTCGCCGGAGAATCCGCGCCGGGATCTTTTCGAGCGCGCCGGGGTATAAGAGGAGCGCCATGGCGGCACGGGGCAAGGCAAAACGGAAGAGGAAAAGCCGGGCCGGCTACATGATCAGCGCCGTGGCCGAACTCTACCGGGTGCATCCGCAGACGCTGCGGCTGTACGAGCGGCTGGGCCTCTTGAAGCCCTCGCGCACGCAAGGCAATACCCGCGTCTATACCGATCAGGACCTCGAACGGCTGGAAACGATCCTCAGCTTGAGCCGGGATCTGGGGGTCAATCTGGCGGGCATCGAGGTCATCCTGAACATGCGCGACAAGATGATGGAGATGGAGCGCCAGATGCAGTCCTTCGTCGCCTTCGTACGCGAAGAGATGGCGCGGGAACTGGCCGGCGAGCCCTACGTGCAGCGGCCCGGCGCCATTGTCCGCTTCCGCCCGCCGAAAATCGCTCGAATCGAGCGCTAATCCCTTTTCCACATCCTGGGGACATTTTCCGCAGGCCGGCGGCTTGCGGAGGCCGAGCCGACCCGCCTATGCTTGGCCCGTGGCGAAAAAAAACTGCCCGGAGTGCGACGGCACCGGCTGGCGCGTGGTCGAACAGGCGCCGGGGGGAGGACGCTTCGCGGTGCCATGCCCCTGCACCGAAGCCGATCGCAAGACGCATGCGCGGCAACTGGCGCGGATTCCCTCCCGCTATAAGCATTGTGACTTCGAAAGTTTCGATATCGACTACTGCTGCGAAGGCCCCGAAGCGGTCAAGTCGAATCAGAGCCTGAAGCAGGCCCGCACGCTCGTCGAGAAATTCGTAACCGAGTACCCGATCGGGACCGAGCGAGGGCTTTTGCTGATGGGCCCCTGCGGCGTGGGGAAGACGCACCTGTCGGTGGCCGCCTTGCGGGCGCTGGTCGCGCGTGGACATCAGGGGCTCTTCTACGACTACCGCGACATGCTCAAGCAGATCCAGGCCAGCTACAATGCCGAGAGTCAAACCACCGAAATGGAAGTGCTCGAGCCGGTTCTCAAGTGCGAAGTGCTGGTGCTCGACGACCTGGGCGCGAGCAAGCCTTCGGCCTGGGCCCTCGAAACCGTCGGCCATATCCTGAATGCCCGCTACAACGACAACCGGGTCACGCTCGTGACGACGAATTATCTGGACGGGGATTCTCCGCGCGGCCCCGGATCGACGGTGGGCCGGCAACCGGTACGCGAGGACACCCTGGCCGATCGCATCGGGCAACGAATTCGATCGCGCCTGTATGAAATGTGCCGCACGGTTGTAATCGTCGCCCCCGACTACCGGAGCGACGTCGGCCGGCACGGCCGATAGGTTGAGATCCCGCCTTGATTCCGGCCAGGGAAATCCCGTTTGCGGCGCACAGCAAAAGGGTTGCGAGTCTTCCTCCCCAGCCAGCGGAATGGGGCCCGATCGGCGGAGGAACGATTTCTTGCTTGACAACCCGGCGGCCACTGGGGAACGTTGCCTGTAGTCACGGCGAGGAGAATGGCCCTCCCCCCAGGGACGGGTTGACAAACGCGCGAGGGGCTGCGTACCATTCCAACCGTGCGGCATTCTTGGGGTGCCGTGCTCCCTTCCTCGCTCATATGCCGGGAGCAGGATTGCTTGAGGGCGGATTCTCAACGAATAGATAGATAGAGTCAGTACCTGGACCGAATCACTCAGATGACACTCGACCCCCAAAACCCGATTGCGCCGGAGTCTCTCAAAGACTCGCCGGCAACACCTTTTGGTTCCGCTGCCTCCGCCGCTCAGTCTGCGCTCGAAGGGCTGCCCGAAGCCGCCGCCTCGCAGGATTTGAACGAGCCGCGTAACGGGGCCGTTGCGGAGACCGTTTCGAACGCAGCGGAGCAGCCGCAGGCACAACCCGAGGCCCTGGTGGAAGCACCTTCCAGCGACGAACCGGCCTTGGCGCCAGCCACGGTGAATGGGGCGGCGCTCGAAGCGCTCGAAGGGCCGCCCGAAGCCGCCGCCTCGCAGGACCTGGGAGAGCCGCCGCGCAACGGGACTGCCGCGAAGATTGTCCCGAACGCCGCCGAGCAGCCGCAGGCGCAACCCGAAGTTTCGGTGGAAGAGACTTCCAGCCTAGAGGCTCCCGTCGCGCTCGAGGACCTGATCGAGCAATACAGCCAGGCCCACCAGGCGCCTACCGAAGGGGAAATTTTCGAAGGCCGCGTCATCGAGGTGAACGACCTGGGCATCGTCGTGGACATCGGCGGCAAGGCCGAAGGGTTGGTGCCGGCGCAGGAATTCGCGGCCGAAGGCGGGGAAATCGTCTTCGGGCCCGGCCAGACCATTGAAGTGCAATCCCTCGAACAGGAAAAAGAAGGCTACCTCCTGCTCTCCTATCTGCGCGCCCACCGCCGGCGCGTTTGGGACGATCTGGAACGCGCCTACCGTTCCCATGAATCGGTGCGGGGCCGCGTGATTGAACGGATCAAGGGCGGGCTCGTCGTGGACATCGGCGTCCGGGCGTTCCTGCCCGCCTCACATGCCGACTTGCGGCAGGTTCCCGACATGGACGTCTGGATCGGTCAGGAGGCGACCTGCCTGGTCCTGAAGATGAACCGGAAGAGGGGCAACGTCGTGGTGAGCCGGCGCGCCCTGCTCGAGCAGGAACTCACCGCGCAACGGCAGAAGCTGCTCGAGACGATCGAGGAAGGCTCTGTGGTGAAAGGGACGGTCAAGAGCATCACGGAATATGGCGTATTCGTCGACCTGGGCGGACTGGACGGACTGATTCACGTCACCGATCTTTCCTGGACGCGGGTGAGAAACGCGTCCGAAGTCGTGACGCCGGGCCAGGCGATCGATGTAAAGGTTCTGAAGTTCGACCGCGATAAAATGCGGGTTTCCCTCGGCCGCAAGCAGCTCCAGCCAGATCCCTGGGAGCACGCCGCCGAACGCTACACGGTCGGGACAAGGCTGCACGGCACGGTGGTCGGCATCACCGATTACGGGGCTTTCGTCGAGCTCGAGTCGGGGGTCGAGGGCCTGGTCCATGTCAGCGAGATGACCTGGTCGCGCCGCGTCCGCCATCCTTCGAAGATCGTATCGATCGGCGACCTGGTGGAAGTGGTGGTGCTCGATACGAAGCTGGACGCGCGGCGGATTTCGCTGGGACTCAAGCAAACCCTGCCCGATCCGTGGGATACGGTGATGCAGAAATATCCCGTCGGCACCGTGGTGGCCGGGCGGGTGCGCAATTTAACCGAGTTCGGCGCTTTCGTCGAACTGGAAGAAGGCGTGGACGGCCTGATCCACGTAAGCGACATCAGCTGGACCGAGCGGGTGCAGAACCCGGGCGAAAAGTTTAAAAAGGGCGACATGGTCCAGGCCAAGGTGCTCAAGATCGATTCCGAACAGCGGCGGATTTCGCTCGGCATCAAGCAGATGAACGACATCTGGGGAACCTGGTTCGCCTCGCATCGCCTGAACGAAATCGTGCGCGGGAAAGTGGTCAGGCTCACCCCGTTCGGCGCGTTCGTCGAGCTGGCCGAAGGCGTCGAAGGACTCTGCCACATTTCGGAAATCGAGGAGCGTCGCGGCGGGGGCAAGGACGATAAGGAACGGCAGGCGCGCCTGGCCGCCACTTTGGAAGCGGGCCGCGAGTACGAATTCAAGGTAATCAAGATCGACCCGGAACAGCGTCGCATCGGGCTCAGCTTCCGCTCCGCGCAAAAGCACGAGGAGCGCAAGACCATCGAGGCGTACCGCTCGTCGGGATCCTCACCTCGGGCCACAATCGCCGACGCGATTCTTGCGAAGCGCGGTTCGATCTAAGGGGTTGACGGAGATCGCCCGCGCTCGGGAACGGAACCGAACATGTCCGAAACGACGATAACCAAAGCGGACCTGGTAGAGGAAGTCAGCCAGACGACCGGA
>Ga0307373_10009724_pt1 | contig 14295 bp, 10 predicted proteins | sample OX2MG_FD_202534 | JGI IMG/M metagenome (GOLD analysis project Ga0307373, IMG submission 202534) | Soil microbial communities from Risofladan, Vaasa, Finland - OX-2 | ecosystem: Environmental > Terrestrial > Soil > Coastal area > Acid sulfate soil | place: Finland: Risofladan, Vaasa | collected... | reverse complement strand
ATTCCGTTCGATGAACTGCCCCTGGCCTTCGCCCGCCACGCCACCAGTAAGATCCTGTCCGAGCACGATCTTGAGGCCATTCACACGCTAGGTTTCCGCGGCGAGGCGCTGGCGGCGATCGCCGCCGTGGCCACGGTGGAGGCGACCTCCGCCACTTCTGATGGCTCGGCCGGGGCGCGGATCGTCCTGCGTGAAGGTAAGGTGACGGAGCAGAGCCGGCGCGCCCGTTCGCCGGGCGCCACGATTGCCGTCCGAGACCTGTTCGCCATGCAGCCAGTGCGCCGAGGGTTCCTGCCTTCCAGGAGCGCTGAACGCGCGCATCTGCTAGCGCTGATTCGTCTCTATGCCATCGCCAGACCCATGGTCCGCTTTAGCTTGACCCTGGATGGGAAGGAAGTCTTTCGCTCGGCCGGCCTCGGCGAGCCAGCCGCCCTCGCTGCCGTCCATGGCGCTCAGGCGGCTCGCCTGAGTCCGCTGGGTCCACGCTCCATCGGCGACGGGCAGCTACACGGTTATAGTGGTGATCCTGGCTTCACCCGCGGCGATCGCGAAGGACTGCTCATCATCCTCAATGGGCGTTGGATCCGGCCCAAGGCTTGGCTAGCCGCGATAGAATCAGCCTATCAGCCAATCCTTCCCCATGGTCGGCACCCACACGCCGTGTTGTATGTCAGTATTGATCCCACGCTGGTGGACATTAATCTTCATCCCGCCAAGCTTGAGGCGCGCGTACGCGGCGACGACGAAATGCGGCGGGGCTTGGGGGCTCTGATCCGCGAACGCTTGGGGAACTCGGTGACCCCGGCATCCCTACTTGCCAATCCCCTGGAGCGCCCCCGACAGCGCCTGCTACCCACCCCTCGGAGAAGTCTGCGCGAGACTGGAGGCGCGTACAGCCAGGAATTAGACTTCTCTTCGATGCGCGTACACGGCCAAATCTTTCGCACCGCGATTCTCGTCGAGGCCGGCAACACGCTCTATCTCGTGGATCAACATCGAGCGGATGAGCGAGCCCTCTATGAATTGCTCACCAAACAAGAGAGCCACGTTGCCTCCCAGGAGCTTTTAGAGCCGCTTCGCCTGGAGGCGCGAGAACGTGATCTGGAAAGCATTGAGGAAAGGCTTCCGGAGCTGGCCGACCTGGGATTTCGGGTGGAGCGCTTTGGCAGGCGGACGTTCTTGGTGCGGTCTCAGCCCATCGGACTACCAGGAAGCGCCGGGGCCGCGGTGCTGGAGAGCCTTGCCGGAGGCTGGGACGAGGGAGCGAACTGGCGCGAGCGGCTGCTGATCGATATCGCGTGCCGGGCCGCGGTCAAGCGCGGGACCACGCTTACCGACCAAGAAATTGATGCTCTCATGGCGCGGTGGCAAGGCTGCGCCGCCCGTGCCCAGTGCCCACACGGCAGTCCGATCGTGGCCGTGGTCCATGCGGAGGATCTGGCTCGGCACTTTGGCTGGCCGTAAACCAGCGAACCTGAAGCCAGGAGACCGGGCGCGAAAGGCGCCCGGTCTCCTGGCTCTCAAGCACTTGGCTCGGTAACCACGGTCATTTCCATCCGGCACACCCGGCAACGGAAGGTGAACCCGGCGGCCAGATCCTCCTGATGGAGATAATATGCCTGTTCATTCCGGCAGTTATGGCACGCCTTATAGCCAAACTGATATTCCCCGCAGTCAAAAGGCCGCAATCGCGGCGCCATTCGAACGGGCCGTAGCAGATTCAGCACCGCGCCGGAAGGGAGTCCGGCGTCCGCGCCGTCCAGATCCTCGCTAGAGACTTCGCCCACCGGCAGGATGCCGACAGGCCCTTCGGCGATGGGCGCCGCCCCGATCATCTTATGGAATGTGGCATCGGTTAGCTTTGCTTTCCGCTTGCGCGCATTCCCCCCAAATCGTCCATGATGCACAAGGATCACTCCTCTCCGGGGTACGAGCCCACGCCCGCGGTGCAGGCTGAGGCGCCCACCCACTCCTGGAAAGCATCGAGGCTGCCAAAGCCCTTTAGAATGCTCGCACAGCATTCCTCGGAACAAAGAAATACTCTTCCGTAGTAGAAGCGGCCGATATCATCGCTATACAGGCGGGAACGCCCCTCCTCGTGGTTGGTGATGCGTACCAGCACCACCGGCCGGCCACAGCACGCGCAGAAACGGGTTATTCTACTGCCGGTCACGCTCTCTCGCCTCCCCTGAAAAGGCGTTGGGCCTGATGCACACGTTCAAATAGTCGCGCCGGTATTCGGGAGCAACGCGCTCAGGTCACCTAACTCCCGCCAGCGCCTAGTGCCAATGTACCATAGGATCCAATCCTGCGCCCCGCCTTATTCACGGTGGCGGCGAAACAAAAGCAGCGCACCAGTGGAGAGGTTAATGGCCTTTTCACCTTTCTGGGGGTACCCTGCTAGTAGAGCCTGGTGAAACGGGGAACGGCATGGGTCAGTTCGAACCCACTATCACACGAATAGGTGATTACAAAGAATGAACGGCCTCATTATAGTGTGGGCCAGGAGGCTACCAAGGGCGGCACGGGGAGCAACCCAGTGGAGCCCAACGCCGGACTGATCGTATTTGTGGTACGATTTCTCCGGCGGGTGAAGGAGGTACGACGATGCCCGACCTATTTGAACCCGAAATCGCGACCGTGGTGGTAGCCTGCGGGGCCTGTGGCACTCCTCTGGAGTTGGCGAGCACCGCCCTGGGAGTGTTTGGCTCACGAGACGCCATTCTCTGCATGGACTGCCTCTTACGTCAGGGCGCCGATGCGTCGCCGGACGCGACAGTCTCGCTGACCGAGCGGATTCGTTTGATTGATGAAACCGTGGATGAGTTCGCCGCCCATCTGCGAAACGTTCTGGTTCGCTGCGTGAAGCCTGATCTGAACTGGAATCGCGAGTATGGTTTTGAGCAATGGACGCACCCAGGCGACCAGATCGCCGCATCCATCGCTCCCAGCGTGTGGTACTCCATGCGGCAATATCTTTCCGACCGCGCACTGGCAAGCGAGCAATAGGCTACCAGGTTCTATCATCTTGAAGCCCCGGCCTTCAGGCCGGGGAGCCTCATTGTCCGCCTAGCCGTGGCCTTTAGGCCGCTTCTTCTCCTTACCTCTCTCCTTCTCCTTCCTTCTTCGAGCATCATCCGACAGCGGAGCTCACCCGACCAGGGTGGCGGGCGAAAAGCCCACAACTAGGCCACCAAATGAGTCTCCTCGGCGTAAACGCCGGGGTCTCAATCTGGTACAACCTGATCCGCGAACTATCCTGCCCAGCCCTAGGAACCATGACCCCCAAGAAAGAGGCGGGGGCGCCAGGATGCACGATCCCTGCCTATTAAACCCCAATCCACACTGACGGGGTACGCGACGCGCATGCGTCCCGATACAATGAAGGCGTAGTTAGAGGGAGAATGTGTGTCCGAGCCACTGTTCCAGGCCAGAAGAAATGGCGTAGTCGAGCGGTTGGAGCGGGGGCACTGCGTGCTCTCCGACGCGCGAGGGAGCGTCCTGTGGGCGGTTGGAGATCCCGATCACGTGACCTATCTCCGCTCCTCCGCGAAGCCGATGCAGGTGACCGCCCTACTGCTCAGTGGAGCGGTTGACAAGTTCGGCCTTGAGGCGGCGCACATCGCGGTGGCGTGCGGATCGCATCATGGAGAACCACGGCATGTACATACCGTAAGCGACCTCCTTCGCCGCGCCGGAGTGGGTCCGGAAATGCTGCAATGCGGCGCCCACGATCTGGCCGCGCCTATTGCCTACCCTCTGGCTAGGGCCGGCCTCCATCCATCGCCATTGCACAATAATTGTTCGGGGAAGCACGCAGGAATGCTCACCGCCGCCCACGCTTTGGGCGCCCCGCTCGCCACCTATCTTGAACCAGGGCATCCCGTCCAGACTCGCATTCTCCAGTCGGTTTCCGCCTGCGCGAGCCTTTCCCCGGACCAGATTGTGGTAGGCACGGATGGCTGTAGCGCTCCTAACTTTGCCCTCTCCATGCGGCGCATCGCCCGCTGCTTCGCCCAGATTGCCGACCCCAGTGGTTTGGATGCCGAGCTGGCGACCGCGCTGATGACGGCCGGCGCCGCGATGCGCGCGGACCCCTGGCTCGTAAGCGGCGCCGATTCCCTGGACACCGCCTTGATGGGCGCCTTGCCTACGACGGTCATCAGCAAGGGCGGAGCCGAGGGCCTTCAATGTCTTGCCTTGCCGGCCCACGGACTGGGGCTGGCGGTGAAGTTCGAGAGCGGCAGGGCGGAGGGGATCGGCGCTGTCGTACTGGCCATTCTGCGCGGATTGGGTCTGATAAGCCGGCCACTGCCCCCTCCCTTGGCCCGTTTCGACGCCCCCTCGGTGCGAAACCATCGAGGTCTGGTCGTCGGTGACACACGGAGCCTGGTCGACCTTGCCGCCGCGCCTCAACTTACGGCCACCCCCGCGAACGTATGAATCCTGACGATAAAGGAGCCCCGCTCCGGCGCGACATCCGTCTGCTCGGCGACATCCTTGGCCGAGTGATCATTCAGGAAGCGGGACCAGGGGTTTTTGGGCGCGAGGAAGAACTTCGCGCGCTCTGTAAGGCGATGCGCGCGGGCGCCAGCCCTGATATTGAAGCGCGGGTGCTGGAGATCACGCGACAGGTAAGCCTCGACGAGGCGGAGCCGCTGATTCGGGCCTTCGCGCTCTACTTCCAGCTGGTCAACGTCTGCGAGCAGGTGCATCGGGTGCGTAGACGTCGCGAGCACCTCCGCGATTCCGCCGCGCCGCCCCAGCGCGAATCGCTGGATGAGGCGCTGCAGGCGCTGCGCCGACGCGAGGTGTCCGCCACGGATCTTCAATCGGCGATTGATAGCCTGGGAATCGAGTTGGTGCTCACCGCTCACCCCACCGAGCCTACTCGTGAGTCCGCTCTGCAAAAGCAGATCGAGATAGCGGCCTGTCTGGAGGCGCTGGACCAAACCGGCATCACCGCAGACGAGCGGGAGGATGCGTTGCGTCGCCTCCGCCAATTGGTGCTTCTGCTGTGGCAGACCGAGGAAATTCGCCGTCGCCCCCCCGATGTGCTCGATGAAGTGAAGCAAGGTCTGTTTTATGTCGAGCACGTCTTGTTCGAACAGGTGCCGGCATTGTTCGACCGCTGTTCCCGTCTGCTGGCGCGCGCCTTCCCCGGCCACCCGTACACGGTGCCCAGCTTTCTCCGTTTCGCGAGCTGGATCGGAGGCGACGCGGACGGCAACCCCTCCGTGACCGCCGATGTCACTCGCCAAACCCTCATTTTGCAAAAACAACTGGCTATCCGGCTGTTTCGCGCGTCGGTGTACCATCTCGCGAATGAGAGCAGTCAAGCTGATCGGCTAGCGCCGATCAGCGATGAATTGCGCGATTCGCTCAGACTTGACCAACTGCTGATGCCCGAAGCCGCGGCCCAGGCGCTTGATCGCTCCGAGCATGAGCCCTACCGCCGCAAGTTCACCCATATCTGGCATCGCCTGCAAGCAACCCTGGCGGCCCTGGATGGGCGCCCATCCCAAGCGGTGTACCAGAGCGGAGGCGAACTGCTGGCCGAGTTGCGGACGATAGAGCGCAGCTTACGCCAAACCGGCCGCGGCATTCTGGCCGATGGCGCCCTTACCACGCTGATCCGACAAGTAGAAGCCTTCGGCTTGCAACTGCTGCCCCTTGACCTCCGCCAGCATAGCGCCCGGCTGGAGACCACTCTCGCCTGGCTTCTGAACAACTCACGCGGGATCGACTTTCTTGCGCTTGATGACGAGGCGCGAATCGCGGTTCTGGAGCAGTCGCGGCAGCTTGGGATTCCCTTCGAACTTCCGGAGGAGGCGCCGGCCCAGGCCAGGGAGCAGGTGCGCATCCAGGCTCTCATCCCCTGGGCGCGCGAGGCCATTGACCCCGAGGCGATCGGTTCGTTCATCGTGAGCATGACCCATAAAGTGAGCGATGTGCTGGGCGCGCTGGCCCTCTGCCGCTATGCACCCGGGCTGCAGATCGTTCCTCTCCTGGAGACGGTCGAGGATTTGCGCAACGCCCCCGCGCTGATGACCCGCCTGTTTCGCGTGCCCCACTATCGAGAACATCTGAGAACCTGTGGAGATCGCCAGCGGTTGATGCTGGGCTATTCCGACAGTAGTAAGGATGGCGGCTATCTCACATCTTGCTGGGAGCTCTACAAAGCACAGGAGGCGCTGCAACAGGTTGCCCAACGCGAGGGCGTACAACTGGAGCTTTTTCATGGCCGGGGGGGGACCGTGGGCCGGGGCGGCGGGCCCGCGTACCAGGCGATCATCAGCCAACCCCCAGGTACCGTGCGAGGCCGCCTCCGAGTGACCGAACAAGGAGAGATGATCAATTTCAAGTATGGGCTGCCGGCGATCGCCCTCCGCAATCTCGACTCAGTGACCGCCGCCACCCTGCTCAGCTCCATCCCAAGCACGAAGGACGCCGCCGGTCTGCCCAGCGCATGGCGCGAATGCCTCGATTGTCTCTCCGAAACCTCCCGCGCCGCGTACCGCGCGCTCATCGATGACCCTGATTTCCTTCAATACCTCCATGAGGCTACCCCGCTCGACTTGATTGGCCGCCTCAATATGGGATCTCGGCCGGCACGCCGCACCGCCGGGGCCGGCCTTGACGATTTACGGGCCATTCCGTGGGTGTTTGCCTGGATGCAGAGCCGTCACACACTCCCGGGTTGGTATGGACTTGGCAACGCCTTTGAGGCCCTGGCCGCCGCGGACCCCAATGCCGGAGCCCTCCTTGGCGAATTGTATGCCCAGTGGCCCTTTTTTCAAGGGATGATTGATAACGCCATGATGGCCATGGCCAAGGCCGACATCCACATCGCCGCCCACTACGCTGGATTGGTCCGTAACCAATCGGTGGGCCAACAGATCTTTCGCCGGATCGCCGCCGAATATCATTTGACGGAGCGGCACATCCTCCGCCTAACCGGCTTTAACGCCCTGCTGCGGAACGCCCCAGTCCTCCAGAGTTCGATCGTTCTGCGGAATCCCTATGTGGATCCACTCAGTTTCCTGCAAATCGAGCTTCTCCGCCGCCTGCGTTTGACCGCCGGCACCGACCAAGAAGCGGCGGTGGCGCGGGCCATCCAACTCACCGTCACCGGCATTGCCGCCGGGCTTCGGAATACTGGATAGCCGCGTGCAAACTGAAGGTGTGGCTACCGGGGCCCCCACGCGATGATGCTTCGGTCTCCAGGCAGGGTGTCGTGGAGCGGCAGCCGGCGATAGTGTGCCTCCAGGGCGCCCGGCACTCCTGGCAAGGCTCGTACCCGGTTGTCCTCGAACACCATCGGGATAGCCCGGTCGTCCAGGGAGCGCACGAGCGACGCCAGCGCGCCCAGCGCCTTGGCGTCGCCTCTCGTCGCCTGCTGACCCCACAGGTTGATATCCGCGTACCGATCCACTCCGCGGCGCCCCGCGAGATAAAGATAGAATGGTGGCGCCAGAATTCGCTGAGCGGGCGAGCCGGCCGTCCGCAGCGCGGCGGCCAGCCGATCTTCCCCGCTATTGGGCCACGACGCCGCCTCGCGGGCCGAGGGAATGGCAAAAAGCGCCACCACGCCCAGGGCAAGCCAGGGCGCCAGGGCCCGAAGGTCCCCACGCACCCGCGCACCAGATCCGCTTGACGACGGAGACCGGATCAACCACACAGCCGCGTTGATCGCCAAAAATGGCTCCGCGAACTGAAACACGGGCCAGGCCGTCCCCTCCTTCACCGTCGCCACTAGCACGGCGCACGACCAGGCGCCCCACAGTGCGAGCAGCCGATCCCTGTCCCCGCCCACGCGCCAACGAGATCGGATACCGGCTAGCCCAAGAAGGAGAAGCGGCCAGTCATCCGCCAGCACATGGTACGCCGAGGTTTCAAACCAACTGCCGCTGAACGGTGAAGCATCCTGCACCAACATACCCTGCCAGAAATCTCCGCCGGAACCGAGGGTTCCAAGGATGCCCGCGATCACGAGCGGCGGACCGACTCCTCCCAGAAACGGACCCAGCCCTTGCCGCCGTCTCACAAGCCAGAACAGGGTGACGAGCCCGACCGGCAGGTACCACACCTTGGTGAGCAGAGCCAGCGCGCCCAATACCCCAGCGGCAAAAGACCCGCGACGGCTATCGCCCAGGAGTGCCCACAACGAGCACAGGCTGAGGAAGGTGACGAGGGGATTGGGGTCAAAGGTCCGGCTCCATATGAGGCCATAGGGAGCGCAGGTGTACAGAGCCGCCGCCAACAGGGCGGACCCATGCCGCCCGCTGAACCTGAAAGCGGTGGCTGCGACCATCAGAATGGTCGCGCAATGGAGCACGGCGGAATAGACGCGGATGACCGCTAGCTGGTCGTGGAGTCGGAAGAGCGCCGCGCCCACCACGTAGATCCCAGGTGGTTGCACCCCCATGACCCCGGAGTAGAGAACGACGCCCTGCGCCATCCGATGGGCGACATACAGGTAGTAGCCATCCACGTAATCCAGGTAGGCGTGGCTTCCGGTTCTCACCACCAGCAGCCAGTAGGCCAGGAGCAGCGCCAGCAAGGGAGCGGCCACCTCCAGCCCATCGACCAGCCTGGAGGTAGGTAGAGGGTCACATGGTTGAGCCTGAGCGCCCTCCCAGTCCACGTCCTCTACTGCCGCGCTGAACGCGCCCTCTCTCTGGCCTGTCGGTATTCGCCCAGCCGGCGCCGGATGACATAGCTGAACGCTTCGAGTACGATGTTCCGCGACATCTTCGAGCGCCCAAGCTGGCGATCGGGGAACACAATCGGCACCTCGCCCACCCGGTAGCCCCCGCGAATGGTTTGATACACCGTCTCGATTTGGAAGGCGTAGCCCTGCAGATTGATGCGATCCAGATCCATGGCGGCTAGCAACTCGCGTCGATAACATTTGAAGCCGGCCGTGCAATCCTGAACCGGGAGAGCCAGCAGGTTTCGCGCGAAGACGTTGCCTCCCGTGCTAATGATCTTGCGGATTCTCTTCCAGTCAGGGGTGGTTCCGCCGGGCACGTACCGTGACCCGATCACCAGATCGTATCGCTCGATGGCCTCCAGCAACTGGGGCAGGTGCCGCGGGTCATGAGAGAAGTCCGCGTCCATCTCGAACACGCAGGTGAAATCGTGACGCAAGGCATATCGGAACCCTTCGATGTACGCCGTGCCGAGGCCCAGTTTTCCGGATCGATGGAGAACCTCCATATGACCAAGGCGCGCCGCCAAACTATCGGCGATCGTTCCGGTACCATCGGGGGAATTGTCGTCGATGATCAGGAGGCTGGCTTGCGGTAACTGCTCGCGGATCGCCAGGACAATCGCTTCGAGATTCTCGCGTTCGTTGTAGGTGGGAATAACGACGAGCGGGCGCTGGATCACGGCGGCCGACGCCCCATTCATTCTCGCGTCCAGGGTATTTGCGACCTCTCGCTCATCCAGGCTGTACGTCGTTCCCATACCCGCGTAATGTACTGAGGGCAAATAAATCACGTCAAGTTACAGCGAAATCGCCTATTTACAAGGTTTTCCCCTGGTGCTACAGTACCCCCGAACACCCTGACCGTGATCGGAGCATCCTGAGAAAGCGAGTAGGTTTTTGGTCCGCCGTCCCTCGATTCGCCTCATTCCGTCTGGCTTCCGGGCCGCTCTTATCCTCGTCCTATTCGTGCTTTCCTGGCCCATGCCGCGGACGGCGCGGGCGTTTTATCCCAGCATCCCGGCAAACGCCGTCCACGTAGCGAGCAGTAGCCACGCCGGCGCCGGCACGGAGGCCGCCCTCTACGATGGCGACGTCAGTGTCCCGGATGGTACCGTGTTTGCTCCCGGCGCCAGGTTCACCAAAATCTGGCGGATCAAGAACGTCGGAACCGTGGCCTGGACTACAAGCTTTCGCTGGCGCTTCGAGGCCGGCACCTTGATGTCCGGGAACATTTTGTCGGTACCGGTTGGGCAAACTAATCCCGGCCTCTCAACGGTCATTCGGGTGCCAATGCAGGCCCCGATGGCTACCGGTGTGTACACTGGCTTCTGGCAGATGGTTGATCCTCAGGGCAAGGCGTTTCCTCATCAGGCATGGGTAAAAATCGTGGTGAGGAATGGCGTGGCCGCCCTCACTCCCACCCCGACCTTGATAGCCGGCGCCACCCCAACCGAGACCGGCGCCACCTCGACTCCGGCGCGCGCGGAGCCAACCATTGCGGTTCCCGGCGGGGGTGGACAGTTGGTATCCTCGGCCTGGGTAGGATCCATGGTCTATCACGCCTACTTTCCTGCCGGCTCGACGACGGCAGGCAACGACGAGGCTCTTGGCGTCTACTACGCGGGGCCCAAGGTCGCCCACGTCCGCATCACCCTGTTCCGGCCAGATGGGGCTCGGCGGGCCTTTCTCTTTGCCCTTTCCGCGGGCCAGCGCCAGGTGATCGCCCTGGACCGCGTGGCGCCGGGAACCGGTGTTTCGGCCTCAGTGGACGCGGATCGGCAAGTCGTGGCGGGGAGGGTCTTTACCGCGCCTCATGGGGTGCTCCTGGAGCCTGCGAGCGCCCAGGTAGCGCGCACCTGGTTTTTTCCTTCCGTGCCCGCCGGCGCCCCCTCGAATCAGATGCTGATGCTCTTTAATCCCGCGGCCGATCCGACGACCGTGACGATCCGGGTAGGGAACCAGAGCGGAGGTTGCTGCGCCGTGGTAAGGACCGTGACCGTCCCGTCCCAATCGCAGTTCTCCGTGACCCTGGGCGCCCTCAACGCCCTCCGAGGCCCGCTCACCCTGACCGCGGGGGCGCCAATTGCCGCCGAGCGCATCGCGGGAAGCGCGGATCACACCACGGTTGTCGGCGTCCCTGGAACATCGATCACCGCGAAAGCATGGGACCTCCCCACGGTCCACGGGACCGAAAGCCACGGCACGGTGAATGTGTTTAATCCGCTCGCGACCAGTGTGATTGTCACCGTCCATGCCGACCTTGGAGGCGGCGCCGGCCGCTGGATCGGACGTGCTGTCGCCCCGTTCAGCGAGTGGCGGCTGCCCCTGTCCGAATTGACGGCCACCAACCAGCTTTCCTCCGAGGTTAGCGCGAGCGCGCCGATTGTCGTGTCGGCGTCCTGGAGCGCCGGGGCACTCCCAGCGACCACTCTGGGTACTGCTACCGCGTCTCGCGACTGGACGGCCATAGTGGGTCTTGGGGGCAAGGGGACGAACGAAACGATCGATCTGATGAATCCGTTCGCCAGGACGGCTTCGGTCACGGTCAGTGTCGCTAGCGCCGCTGGGCTGGCCGTCGCCTGGCGGGTCACCCTCCCCCCGCACGGCAGAGCCTCGCGGTCAGTGCCAGTCGCGGCCGAACAAAACGGGGCGACAATCCTCATTCACGCCACCCAGCCAATCGTGGCCGGCCGCGGCCTCTCCGGCAATGGCGCCGATGCCGCCGTGGTCTGCACTCCATTGGCTCTGTCGTAATAGCGTGTCAACGTTCATTTGCTCTACTGCTCTACTCCCGCGACCGCGGTCGCCCCGTACGCTACCACCCGACCGCAGTCGGGGGATCGGGCTGGATTACATGAAACGCGGCGCGGGCCGGCTGAAGTGAGGGCGTTATGACTCTCACGTTGCTTGGAGAAGGCGCTTGCGCCATCGGCGGCGCGTTCGCCGGGGTGGGCGTGATGGGGTGCGCCGATCATTATACGTTCAGCCAGAGCCTCCTGCCCCTGCCCGCCTGCCCGCGGTGCGGACGGCTAAGCCCTCCGCGCGCCTACCTACCCATATTCGGCCCCTTGCTCGCCTTCAGATGCGCGGCCTGCCGCGGCACGGGGTCGTGGTGGTTAGCCATGGTGGTCCAGGCGGCAATGGCGGCCCTCTGGGCCATGCTTGCCGGCCGTTACGAGCTGGGCTGGCCGCTGGCATCCTCCCTCGTCCTTACCGGATTGCTCGCGGCGATCGCCGTAATCGATTTTCAACACCGGCTGATTCCCTCCCTGCTCGTCTATCCCACCATCTTGGTCGCCGTGGCGGGCAGCCCTCTATGGCCGGGGCTCGGCGTCCTTAAAAGCGTGGAGGGAGGAGCAATTGGTTTCGGCCTCTTCTTCGCCCTTGCCCTTCTGGCAAGGTTTGCCTTTGGCGAGGGCGCTCTTGGCGCTGGTGACGTCACACTGGCCGCCGCGGTCGGGGCCATTTGCGGCTACCCCCTGGTAGTGCTAGCCCTGGCGGTTGGCGCCTTCCTCGGTGGGTTCGGCGCCATCTTGGTGATGGTGATCCGGCGCTCGCCCATCGGCACCGCCATCCCGTACGGCCCTTATTTGATCGGGGGAGTCGTGTACGTGCTGCTGTCGGGCAACACCCTCCACCCGATCTATTCCGTCCTGTGAGCGACGCTCCGGTGCGGGATCCTTTCCGCTTCACCTTGCAGGCCACGTGCGCTCCCGCCGCGCGGGCCGGCCTGCTGCATACCCCCCACGGTTCAATTGAGACCCCAGTGTTCATGCCAGTGGGCACCAACGCGACCGTGAAGAGCGTCACTCCGGATGAACTCGCGGCCTGCAAGGCGCAAATCATCCTTGCCAACACCTATCATCTTTCGCTTCGTCCTGGGGGCGATACCCTCGCGGCCCTTGGAGGGCTTCACCACTTCATGCGGTGGGACGGGCCTATCCTGACCGATAGTGGAGGCTTTCAGGTTTTCAGCCTGGGACATCTACGCACGTTGGACGAGGATGGCGTGACCTTTCGATCCCACCTGGATGGGTCCACGCGCCGCTTCACGCCGGAATCGGTGATTGCCCTGGAAGAGCAAATTGGGGCCGACATCATTATGCCGCTCGACCAATGCATCGCCCTTCCGGCGGACTACGAGGTCGCGCGCGCCGCGATGCACCGGACCAGTCGCTGGTTGGAGCGCTGCGTGACCGCGCAAACGCGCGGCGATCAGGCGCTCTTCGGCATCGTGCAGGGGGCAGCCTTCGCGGACCTCCGCCAGTCACACGCAAAGACCCTCCGCGAGATGAATCTGTCCGGCTACGCAGTGGGCGGCCTGAGCGTTGGCGAGCCCAAGGACCAGATGCACGCCATGCTCGACATGCTTGAGCCGGAGTTGCCCCCTGATCGCCCGCGCTATCTGATGGGCGTTGGGGCGCCCGAGGATCTGGTGGAGGGAGTGGCTCGCGGGATCGACATGTTCGATGTCGTGCTCCCTACCCGCATTGCCCGCAATGGCAGCCTCCTTACCCGGCTGGGGCGGGTGAACCTGCGCAACGCCCAGCACGCTCGGAACGACGCCCCAGCCGACCCCATGTGCGCCTGCCCGACCTGCCGAGTCTACTCCGTGGCGTACCTGCACCACTTGTTCCACTGCGAGGAGCTGCTTGCCTACCGGCTGGCGACTATCCACAATCTTTGGTTCATGACCACGCTGATCGCCGACATTCGCCAGAGCATTTTGGACGGCCGTTTCGGCAACTTTCGAGAGGAGTTTCATGCCGGATATCGCCCTCCCAATCAAGAAGTAGCGGCCCAGCAGCGGGCCCGTCGCGCGGCTGGTCGGGACCAGGCGCGGGCTGGGGTCTTCACCGAGGAGTAGCCGCCCCGCGTCCCAGCGATCGGCGGAGCGGCGCAACCCCGTGGTTTTCCCTAGAGCGACAATCATGCTAGCATTGCCACGCAAGATAACACGCTGACCCAACGCCGGGATCACGGCGGCCAACGATCTGGCATCGGAAAACTGACAGTCGAGAGGGTAATGGACACGCATGCGACGAATTTGTGTTGTGGGCACTGGCTACGTGGGCCTGACCACCGGCACCTGCTTTGCCGAACTGGGCAATCATGTAAGTTGCTTGGATATAGACAGTGCGAAGATCGAAAGCCTACGCCAAGGCGAAATGCCGATTTACGAGCCTGGTCTGGCCGAAATCGTGCTGGACAATCAGGCCCGTGGACGACTCCATTTCCTGGCGGAACGCGACAGCGCCAACTACAACGCCGCGCTGGCCGAGGCCGAATTCGTTTTCATCGCGGTCAGTACACCTACCCATGAGGGCTCGGATCGCGCCGACCTGCGAGCGGTTCGATCGTGCGCCGAACGGATTGCGCCGCATTTAAGCGATGGGGTGGCGATCATTAACAAGAGCACGGTGCCGATCGGGGCCGGTGACTGGGTTTCGGCGATCATCGAGCGATACAAAAAGCCCGAGGTTCGTTTTTCCGTGGTCTCCAATCCAGAATTTCTCCGTGAGGGCAGCGCCCTCCACGACTTCATGCAGCCCGACCGGGTAGTGCTTGGGTCCACTAAT
>Ga0307373_10009723_pt1 | contig 14295 bp, 12 predicted proteins | sample OX2MG_FD_202534 | JGI IMG/M metagenome (GOLD analysis project Ga0307373, IMG submission 202534) | Soil microbial communities from Risofladan, Vaasa, Finland - OX-2 | ecosystem: Environmental > Terrestrial > Soil > Coastal area > Acid sulfate soil | place: Finland: Risofladan, Vaasa | collected... | reverse complement strand
ACCGATTCCACACATTAGCAAGGCGGCGGCAACTGCAGCACACTCGTGTCGCCTGACGCTTGCGTACGTCAGCATACTTCTTTGCGATAGGACCGAAGCATGCATGCAGTTTCGTTGAACTGGCTCGATCTCGTCATCATCGGTGCCTATTTCCTGGTGATTGTGCTGATCGGTCTGCGGCTGCGCGGAGATACAAATACTTCCGCGCAATTTTTCCATGCTGGGCGATCACTGCCGCCAATTGTGACTGGCATCGCATTCGTGGCAGCCAACTGCGGCGCTCTCGAAGTGATGGGCATCGTCTCGGCGGCCGCGAAATATGGCGCCCGAGCGAACAGCTTCTATTGGGTCGGCGCAATTCCGGCCATGCTGTTTCTCGCCCTGTTCATGATGCCCATTTACTTCCGCAGCAAGGCTCTCAGCGTGCCGGAGTTTTTAAAACTGCGGTTCAACGAAAAGACCCGCATCCTGAACGCTGTGTCGTTCGCTGCATTGATGATCCTGGTTTCCGGCATCAGTCTGTATGCCATGGCCATCATCCTGCGCGAATTTCTCGGTTGGAGTTTCGCCACCGGAGTCGTATTGGCGGCGGTGTTTGTCCTGCTGTACGTGGTGCTCGGCGGCCTCAAGGCCACCATCTACAACGAGGTGCTGCAGTTTGTCTTGCTCGTCGCCGGTCTGCTTCCATTGGCAATTTTTATTTTGAAAGATTTCCATGGGTTCGGCGGCCTGCGGCGCGCCCTGCCAACGGCACTGTCACACACATGGGAAGGTCTTCCCTTTGCGAGCCCTTCGCAGTCGCCCATGGACGTGTTCGGCACGGTGGTTGGGTTGGGCTTCGTACTTGGCTGCGGATATTGGTGCACAGATTTTCTTCTGATTCAACGCGCTTTGGCGGCGCGAGATCTGAAAGCCTCCGTCGAAACACCATTGATTGGCGCGGTGACCAAGCTCTTCTTCCCTTTGCTGGTCGTGCTTCCCGGCCTGGCTGCAGTGGCGCTGTTCCCGTCTAGCCTCGCTGCACGATACGACCTTGCACTTCCCGCATTACTCGCTCACTACTATGGTCATGGCTTGCTCGGGCTGGGCGTCACGGCGATGCTGGCGAGTTTTATGTCAGGCATGGCCGGCAACATTACGGCGTTCAACACCGTATGGACGCACGATCTATACCGCGCTCACATGGTGAAGAACAAACCCGATCGCCATTATGTGCGCGTCGGCCGCATCACCACTGTGGTCGCAACCATCCTGAGCATCGCTACCGCGTACATCGTGCTCAGCTTTAACAGCCTGATGGATTATGTGCAGTTGCTGTTTTCGTTTTTCAATGCGCCGCTGTTCGCAACTTTTCTGCTCGGCATGTTCACCACCTGGGCTACACCCGCCGCAGGATTCTGGGGATTGCTGGCGGGGATTCTCGCGGCGTTGCTGCACAACATACTCTATCGTCTGCACTGGATTCACTATGGCAGCGATATGTCAGCCAACTTTTATGGAGCAATAGCGGGGTGGTCTGTGTGTTTTGTGACCACGTGCGCCATCAGCTTGTGCACGGCGAGAAAGCCCGCGGAAGAATTGCAGGGCGTGGTCTTCGAGCGCCATCCGTTGGAGGAGAAAACCACGCCTCGCCTGATGCGAACGCCTTGGATCATGGCCACAACGATCGCCGCCATCTGTATCCTGCTGAATTGGATCTTCCGTTAGCGCGGTCTACTGCGACGATCAGCGTGATGACCATCTCCCCATTCCCACTCAATGTTTGGACAGGCGATGAAGAGCGAGCTTTGCGGCGTTGAAACCGCACATGCCATGCACTCCACCCCCCGGTGGCGTGGAAGAAGAGCAAAGATAGATTCGCTCATCGCTGGTTGCATATTGCCGCCACGTCGGGCGAAAAAGAAATTGCCGGAAATCGGATGCACCTCCACTGATATCTCCGCCCACCAGATTTGCATCCATCGATTGCAAATCTGCAGGCGAGGAAGCGCGCCGCGCCAGAACGCAGTCCCGAAATCCGGGAGCGAAGCGCTCGATCTGTGCTTCGATTCGCGGCAGCATGTTGAAGGTTGAGCCATTCGGAACATGACAATAGGCCCAAGCGATGTGCTTGCCGGCAGGTGCGCGTGATAGATCGAATAACGTCGGCTGCACCAGCAAAACGAACGGCCGTTCGGCAATCTTACCGTCTGCCATTGCCGCTTCGGAAGCGGCAATCTCCGCCATACTGCCGCCCAGATGCACCGTCGCGGCGCGCAAACAATCTGCCGACTTCCATGGAATCGGCGACGAAAGCGCGTAATCCGCTTTGAAAACGCCCGGCCCGTAGCGGAACTCCTCCATGCGCTTGCGATATCCCGGCGATAGCTTTCCTTGTGACAGATGCAGCAACTGCTGCGGCGTAATGTCGCAGAGAACGACGTCGTATTTGCGAACCTGGTCGAGACCCTCCACGCGAGTCGAGGGGATGATTTTGCCACCGAGGCGAACCAGGTGCGCCGATAACGCGTCGGTGATGGCCTGTGCGCCTCCACGAGGAATCGGCCAGCCAACCGCGTGTGCCGCGGCCCCGAGCACCAAACCGAAGGATGCACTGAGCGGTTCGTTCAGGCTCAAGAACGAATGCGCCGCGAGGCCCGCGAACAGCGCGCGCGTACGCTCGTTGCGAAATCTTCGCCGCGCGACGAAGGTCGCCGGAGCCAGCGCATCCTGAGCAAATTTTGCTAGAAGAAATGGGTGGCTCGGAATTCGCAATAAGGGTTGCAAAACATCCTGGATAAATGCGGGCCAATTATTCGACAGCGGCGCCATCAGGTTGCGCCAGGCGCGGCCATCTTCTCGTAACACTTTTCCCGCATCCTTCAGATTTCGTTCCAGCGTAATTGCGGAGCCATCGTCGAAGGGGTGCGCCAGCGGCGCTGGAGAGTAGATCCACTCCATTCCATAGTCTGCGAGTGGCAATGAATTGAAGAACGGAGATCCAACCGCCATGGGGTGAACCGCGGAACCAAAGTCGTGATGAAACCCCGGGAGCGTCAGGTCCATGGTGCGCGCGCCGCCACCCGGTTGCGCTTCGGCCTCGAACACCTCCACGCGCAGTCCCGCCTGCGCCAACACAATTGCAGCCGACAACCCGTTGGGGCCGGCACCAATGACGCATGCTTTCTTGTGCCGAACGTCGCGATCGCGCTTGCCCATACATTGAACTCTACTGCGGCGGAGCCATCATGTCCGGGCCATTCTCGCGCACCATGCCAATTTTTCCGTCTGGCCCAATCGTCAATGTGGGAGCATAGGCACCCAGCAGAAGCCGACGCCACCAATTTCCAGTCGCTCGCTTCTCGTCGATGGTGGCGAACCAGTATTGCCACAGTACGGCACGCACCATGCGCGGTGGATGATTCGGAAACGGATTGCCAGCGAACAAAGTCAGCACGGCGGGATCGTTGGTCAGCAGTAACTCCTCCGTTCTGGGCACAATGGGATATTGCGTCCACGAGCCCAGCGACGCGAACCATAGGTTCCAATCGAACCGCGGCTGGTAGGGCGCGTAGATGCCGGGCGCCTTGTTGAGCGCCTGCGGCTTGTAGCGGAATGGATAGGCAATCCAGTTCTGACCATCGTCCGATCCTTGAAATTCAATTTCATATCGATTGGGCGTCATCACGGCGAACAGCCCATATTCATTGGCGATGCGGAACGGCTGCAACGCCATCAGCGGCGCGGTCGGCAACGGAATGCTGCGCCAGAACATCTGCAACATCGGCACCGTTGTTGCATAGAAAATCCAGGTGAGGATCACTGCGGTGAAAGCCAATCCAATGGACCGAAGGTGCCGGCGAACGCCCGATGGTTGCACGAGTGCCGGCTCTTCCTGCGGCGCGCTGTCTGCGTTGTCCTCGGTATCGGCCGCGGCCTCGCTGTCGCGGTCAGGCACGATAAATCGCCAGCGAGCAGGCACGAAGCGCATCAGGAATCGATCATCGAGCAACAGAAATCCCAGGGCCAGCACAATGTAATTCAAAAACGCATAATTAGCCGTAAGAATCACGCCGATCTGCCATGGCGTCACGATGAAGAAACATACGATGCGCCATTTTCGCGGCAGAAACAGCATCCATACCAGCACCAGTTCCAACGCCAGCGTCGCCACCACGGTCGACGCCTGGAACCAGTGCGGCAGTTGCTCGACATACCAGCCGATCCACGTTGGTAGCGGACCATTCTGGTAGTACTGATCCATCGCAGTCAGGTGTCGCCACTGTGGATCTCCGCTGGCGAGTTTCACCACACCCGACTCGAAATAAATCCGGAACCATTCCCACAACAGAAGAAACTGACTAGCCCGCACCGGGGGACTTCGTCTTCCCCAGCCGGGCAACAATCCAGACGGCGCGAAGAAGAGACAGATGAACCCAGCCTCCAGCAGCATGCCATCGGATTGGTAGCCGGAAAAATCTCCAGCGGCGCTGACGAAAGAGAGAAAGCAGATGAAACAAATGACCAGGTTGACTCGCGGCCAGACATTCGCCGTCACCAACAACGAGGCCACAATGCCGACCCAGCAAATCGCCATCAGCATGTGCGAACCGGTGGAAAGCCATAGCAGCGTGGGAGCGTACCAGAAGCGCAGCGGCCCTAACCCGCGTTCCACTGCGGACAGGTACTGCTCTGCGGGAAGAATTCCGCGAGGCCCAATCAGTCCGCGAATCTGAAAGATGAGGGAATAGAACGCGGAAAAATAAATGAGCCCAAGCGCGCGCAGAAAGATCCAGCGCGAAATATGATGGTCGGGCACACCCTGTTCAGAGTCGAACCAACTACGGATTGTTCGTACGGGAGCCCAGTTCATGAACAAGCGAATTATAGAGCGGATGCACCATCGCCGACTCGAAGTCCGGGAACAATACAGACGCTCTCGCTTGAGAAAGCCGATTTCAGGCTGGGCGTAGCGGCTCCGCGTCTCGGACTGTGCGGCCGAAAAACACCATCCCCGCCGTGGCCACCGCGGCTCCGATGCACCAGGAGCAGATGCGCTTGTGTTCGGTCACCTGCTTGCGAACATTTCGAATCGCCATGGTCGCATCCCAAGCCAGCTTGCCACGCAACAGCCGTCGAACCATCGGGCGCTCCGGAGTCGCCGCCAATAACAACGCCAAGGTCACGCTATAACTCGCCAGACCCAGCACTCCGTCCGGAATGCCGAGACGATATGCCCCCTTCGACGTGACCACTCGCTTGGAGTTGAACCAGCGTCCTGGAGGATCCGGTAGATCTTTGATGATGTGAAGCTGCACCAGGGCGACGGGAGCCAATGTCGCCATCGCGGCACAGCAACAGGCGACCGCCATTCCTTTATGGATGGAGCATACCTTCGCCAAGGCGACCGAATTTCCACTTTGATTGTCGATTGCCAATTCGAGCGACATACGATCCTCCCCTGGACTTCCTACTTCTTTTTGTACGCAACCACAATGGCCGTCACCAGCGCGGCGCCGCCGGCTGCAAACCATTTATGATGCAGATCCAGGAAAACCTGTGGGCTGAACGAACAAGATTTCTTATCGAAGGGACCGTGCACGCTGTGCTTCCCCGGAACATAATCCCACAGGTTGTTCGGCCGATTGGGATCGTCCGGAATGTTCGTTTGCTGCGCTTTGTATCCCGTCTCCCCCAGGTCACGATCGAGCAAGCCAGGAACAAACATTTGACCAGCGATGGCCTCCACCGTGGGCGAACCCACCCAGTATTCGCGGCGCGGCCGATCCACTCCGGCGGCATGGACCACCACTTTGGCCGCCACTTCCGGCTGAAAGATCGGCGGCACGGGCTGCAGCTTGTCCGGTAAGCGGCTCTTGACCCACGTGAACTGGACGGTATTCATGGCCGGCATCTGCACTACAGTTAGCTGGACATTGCTCTTGTCGTGATAGAGCTCAGATCGCAAAGAATCTGTAAATCCAATGATGGCGTGCTTGGCTGCGCAGTACGCGGACTGCAGCGGAATGCTGCGCACCGCCAGCGCCGACCCAACCTGGATGATGGTTCCGCGATCGCGCGGCAACATGCGGCGCAGGGCCGCCTGGGTACCGTAGACATATCCCAGATAACTCACCTCGGTGACCCGCTTGAACTCCTCCGCCGTCATCTTTTTTACCGGCGAAAACACAGAGGCCATGGCGTTGTTGACCCAAACATCGATTGGCCCAAAGGCCTCCTCCAGCCGATTGGCGGCGTGCTCGATCGACGGAGCATCACTCACATCCAGCGGCAGCACCAACGCTTCGCCGCCCATTTGCTCGACTTCTTGCTTGCAAGCTTCCAGTGCTTCGCGATTGCGCGCAATCAGCCCAATCTTCGCACCTTGCTTTGCAAATCCATGTGCGATGGCACGGCCCAGGCCAGCAGAAGCGCCGGTAACCATCACCACTTGGTTCCTCTTCATCGTGTATCCCCTTCTACAACTTCCCGCGCCTGGTTCGCGCGTCCATCGTAAACGTCGCCGTTTCTATCGTTTCGCGAGACTTACATTGGCCAGCCGCGGAATTCCTCGGCCATACGTCCCTGGCGGAGCGAGATCTCTCCGAATGGCTGGCTGCATCATATCCCGATCCTTACGAGTAAAAATAGATTCCCCTTGAGCAATTAAGTAATCAGCTGTTCGCGCCGCTAATGCCTGAATCGTTAACCCCGGATTGGCGCTGCCCTGCGTGGGTAAAACGCTTCCATCGCACACGAAAAGGTTACTTAAGTCATGCGTTCGTCCGAATTTATCGACCACGGAAGTACGCGGATCAGAGCCCATGCGTGCCGCGCCCACCAGATGCGCGTAGCGCGATTCCTGCACCACTTCCTGTGCGCCTGCTGCATTCATCACCTCCATCACTTTGTTTTTTCCAAACTCGATCAGCTTCTTGTCGTTGTCATGCAGGTTGAACGTCACCTTCGCCACCGGCAAACCGAATCGGTCTTTCTCCTCCGCCAGCTGCACCCGATTTTCCGGCCAGGGAAGAATTTCTCCCAGCAGCGCCATCGCCGCCCAGTGGTTGTAATCCATCATCACGCGCTGCAGTCCCCATCCCCACGCGCCTTTGGCCGTCATCATTTGTTTGGCGAACGCAATGGGCAGCGGACCCACAGTTTGAATCGCAAATCCGCGCGCAAAATCCCGCTTGGGATCGGTCTCGTAAAACTCCTCGGTCAGCGCATACGCCGGTGGAGCTTTGTACATGCGAACCAGTTCTTCGAATCGTCCCAGCACCACGTTGCCGGCCTGCGCCATCAAATAGCGTCCGACCGTATCGCTTGAATTCGCCAATCCGTTCTCGTAACCCGGACACGCGGAGTTCAGCAGCAGCCGCGGCGTCTCAATGGCATAGCCGGAGACAATGACGGCTCTCGCTTTTTGAAAATGGTCGCTGCCTTGCGCGTCAAAATAGCTGACTCCGGTAACGCAATTTTCCTTGTCGACATGAATGCGACTGACCATGGAGTTGTCGCGAATCTCCGCGCTGCTTTTTAAGGCGTCTGGAACGTGTGTGATCAACGTGCTGGCCTTCGCACCCACCTTGCAGGCCTGAATGCAGAAACCACGATAGATGCAGTGCTGGCGATCACCGTGCGAACCGGAAAGAATCGCAGCTCCCGCGAGCGGCTCACCCGTTCGAGCACTGTCTTACGGGTCGCTTCATCCCAGTGTGCCTGTTGGCCCAAGGTAGAGAATCCCGGATAATATCCCGGCTGCCCGTTGCGGCCCGGCTTCATGGTTCTCTCCGGAACAAGCTGGCCAGCAGCCCCAACATGCCGCATGCACTAAAAAGCAGCGGCGCCAGAATCGGCGGCCCATACATGATGTTGTAGAGCAGATGTTTTCTGCCGCCGGGACGCCGCAGGACGCCGCGTGCATGATAGAAAAAGCCGACCCCGCCATCGACGACGGCCGCCGCCGAGAGCGCGGGCAGCCAGGTTTGCGCCGCCTTTCGATTTCGCAGCGACACGATTCCGGCGGCCATCACCATCGGTGCCAACAGGACCGGAGTTCACTGCGACGGCGGTGCCTTCCATGTCTCGACCTTCCCTGCCGGTGAAGGATTGATCCTCTCTGTCGATCTCCATCGATCACAGAGATTCCGAGCGTTTCGTTTTTTGCCTTATCCATCCTCATCCATCTGGTCTCTGTTGTGCATTCGCGGTCGCCGCCGATGCTTTTCGCGCTAGACCACTTCGCGCACTTTATCTTCCAGAATTGTCTTGATGATCTTGGCGCGGTTTTTCTCGCCTTTTAACAGCGCTTCTGCGAAATTGCGCGCTTGCTTGGTCGTGATGTTTCCGGGCAGCGGCGGCTCGTTGGGATCGACGACGCACTGAACAACGGCCGGACCCTTATCCTGCAGCGCCCGCCGCAAGATGGTCTCCGCCTGGTCCGGTTGCTCAAGGGTATAGCCCGCCACACCGCAGGCTTCCGCCACCTTGGCAAAGTCGATGGGCTGCAGATCGACGCCGAACTCCGGATTGGCATCCTCCACCATCTGCTCCCACTTGATTTGGCCCAGCACATTATTTTTGATGACGATTACCTTCACATTCAGCTTGTATTTCGCGAGCGTCGCCAGCTCGCCCATCAACATGGTCAAGCCGCCGTCTCCCACCACGCATACGACCTGCCGTCCTGGGTAGGCGACCGCCGCGCCGATGCTGTACGGCAATCCATTCGCCATGGTGGCCAGCGAGCCTGAGAGAGAAAACTTCATGTCGCCGCGCATCTCCACGTAGCGCGCGGTCCATGTCGCAATGGTTCCGCTGTCGGAGGAAACGATGGCATCGTCATTCAGCAGCCGATTCAGTGTGTACGTCACCACCTGCGGCTTCATCGGCATATCCATGCGCGTGCCGCGCTTCTCCATCACTTCATTCCAGCTCTTCATGCGGTCTTGATAATCTTCAAGGAATCCGCGCCGCTTCTTCCGCTTCAGCAGGGGAAACAATGCGGCAAGAGTGGCTTTCGCATCGCCCGCCAATTCCACATCCACCGGGTGCCGCAGCCCAATCCGCGCTGGGTCAATGTCAATCTGCACGCACTTGGCATTCCCGGGCTTAGGTAGAAATTCCATATACGGAAAACTGGTTCCAACCATCAACAGCGTGTCGCATTCTTCCATCGCTTCCTGCGCGGGTGCTGTGCCCAGCAATCCAATGCCTCCAATGGCCAAAGGATGACGATCCGGAATGACCGCCTTGCCCAACAGTGCCTTCACTACCGGCGCGCCCAGCGTTTCCGCAACCTGAATCACTTCTTCACGCGCGTCCAAAGCTCCGGCGCCGACCAGCATGACCACGCGACTGCCATCGCTCAAAATCGCAGCGGCCTGCTCGAGAGAAGTATGCGTGGGGGTCGGATGGGAAGGGCTAAACCGATGCTCGCTATGGTTCGCTACATTCGCATCGGAGCGCTTCTGGTTGGACGCGGGCCATTCCTGAATGTCTTTTGGAATGGTGATGTGCGCAACTCCACGGCGAGCGAAAGCGGTACGAATCGCCTCGTCCACCACCGGGATCACGTGCGCTGGACCCATGATGCGCTCGTTGTACACAGACACATCCATGAACAACTTGTCCAGATCGACATCCTGCTGATAGTGCGTACCAATCAGGTCATGGAAAGTGTGACCGGTAATAGCGAGCACGGGGTGGCCATCGCACTTGGCGTCGTACAGGCCATTCAACAAATGGATGCCGCCGGGCCCCGATGTGGCCACGCAGACTCCCAAGCGACCGGTATATTTCGCATAGCCGAGCGCTGCAAACGCTGCCGCTTCTTCATGCCGCACCTGAATGAATTTCAATTTCTCCTGGTGCGTTCTCAACCCTTCAAACAAACCGTCAACGCCATCGCCAGGAAAGCCGAAGATTGTATCCACGCCCCAGGCAATCAGGCGCTCAAACAGGACATCTGCAACTTGCTGGCTCATGGAATCACTTCCTCTTCGGTTTTGCAGTTGGGCGACGGAGGCACTTGGTCACATCGCGGAATGTCGGAAAGAGATGCGCCGAAACAGCCGCGCGGGACGCTGTAAAAACGCGCATCGGACAAAGCGTTGCCACACTCCGTTAGAGGACAATTTCAAGATGCGGGATGTATGAAAACGGCGGCGCAGGAAAATCCGCTTCAACACAACTCCGTGAGCGCGCGCCGAATCCCTTCTACTGTGGAATCAATCTCGAGCAGCACTGTTCGCGTCTATACCGTTCCCACCGATGCGCCAGAAGCGGATGGCACCCTCTCCGGGAATTCAACCACGATGGTCCTGGTCGAGATTCTGGTCGGTGACGTGCGCGGCATCGGATACACCTATGCCGACGCGGCCACGGCGAAGGTCGGGCAGCACTTGCTCAAGACGATCGTCAACTCTGCCGACCCGTTCCAACATTCGGCGTTGTGGATGCAGATGCAGCGAGCGGTGCGCAACCTTGGCAATCGCGGAATCGCGGCCATGGCCATCTCCGCCATTGATGTTGCATTGTGGGACCTGCGTGCCAAGCTGCTGCATATTCCGCTGGTTCAACTTCTCGGCGCGGCGCGCGAGTCGATTCCAGCGTATGGCAGCGGCGGATTCACATCCTACAACGATCGCCAATTGCAGTCGCAACTTGCCGGATGGGCAGAGAAAGGATTTCTTTTCGTAAAGATGAAAGTCGGCACCGATCCCGGCGATGATCCGAGGCGCGTGCAGGTCGCGCGCAGCGCCATTGGAGAGAAGGTGCAGCTGTTCGTCGATGCCAATGGCGCGTATACGGCAAAGCAAGCCATCCATCTCGCGAAAGTATTTCGCTCTTCCGGCGTGACCTGGTTAGAAGAGCCCGTGAGTTCCGACGATCTGGCCGGCCTTCATTTTGTTCGCAGCCATGTTCCGGCTCCCATGGAAGTCGCGGCCGGAGAGTACGGCTACGCCGTTCCCTACTTCGAAAACATGTTGGCGGCGAAAAGCGTGGACGTGCAGCAGGCCGACGCCACGCGGGCCCAGGGAATCACAGGATTTCTGGCCGCAGCCGCGGTCTGCGATGCGCATCAGATCGCGCTCTCCGCACATTACGCCCCGAGTATCCATATGCACGCCTGTTGCGCTGTTCCCCGCGCGCGTCATTTGGAGTTCTTTCATGATCACGCCCGCATTGAGCGAATGTTTTTCGACGGATTCTGCGAGCCGCGCCAGGGCCAGATGTTTCCCGACTGGTCTCGCCCTGGGTTGGGTCTGGAGCTGAAGGAAAAAGACGCGGGGAAGTTTCTCATCTAACAGGTATTCTGATTTTGGTTTTTAGGAGGAACGACTCAATGAAACTGCAGGGCAAGGTCGCCATCGTCACCGGCGCAGCCACGGGCATCGGCAAAGCCATCGCCACTGGAATGGCCGCGGAAGGGGCTGCGGTCGTCATCGACTACGTCGGCGCGCCGGATCTGGCCAACGCAGTCGTCAGCAATATTCGCAGCAAAGGCAGCAACGCGATGGCCTTGGAGGCCGACGTCTCCAATCCGGATCAAGTGAATGCACTCGTGGAGGAGACGATCAAGACGATGGGTCGCCTTGATATTTTCGTCAATAACGCAGGCATGGAATCGAAACATCCGTTCACGGAATATCCATTCGAGTTGTGGCAGAAAGTGATTGCGGTGGATTTGACGGGGCCGTTTCTGTGCGCGCAGGCGGCGGCCAAAGCGATGATCCAGCAAGGCAGCGGCGGTCGCATTATCAACATTTCTTCCGTTCATGAGGACCTGCCAATGCCAACCAATGCTCCGTATTGCGCGGCCAAGGGCGGCCTCCGGATGTTGATGCGAACCATCGCCGTCGAGCTCGCGCCGCATAAAATCACGGTGAACAACATCGCGCCAGGAGCCATCTACACGCCAATCGACACGGATGTAGAAGCGAGCAAGACGATTGAGTCCAGGTTGATGGCGGAGATACCGTTGGGGCGCTGGGGTAAGCCGGAAGAGGTGGCGGACCTGGCCATTTTTCTCGCGTCCGATGCCGCCGGGTACTGCACCGGCAGCACCTTCTTCATCGACGGCGGAATGCTGCGCCAGTCCGGAAGCCTATAGCGACCTTAAAATTCGTTGCCCGGCGATCCGGACCCGCGTCGCTTTATACCTTGATGGGCGAACGCAACTGCGGCGCAGTTCCGTCTGCGAGGCGGATTGTGGGGTTCTTGTGCAGTAGATCCATCACCGCCATGATCATCCCATCATCGTCTTCCGCGCTCTGGCGCAGCGGAACAGGATAATTCACGACCACTTCCAAACCTGTCGCAACCAAGCGCATCCGGGTGTAAGGCTTGGGCACGTCGATGTGCACGCCCAGGGACTGTTCCAGCCCAACGTGCTGTCGCTCCAGGAGCGATTGGTATTTGGCGTAGTGCGTGTTGACCATGGCGGACAATTCTTTTTCCGCCAATGCGACATCGCTGTCCGCGCGCATGGGAAATCCAATCTCGCGCCAGGTATATTCCGTGCCCGGGAATTGTTTGTACAGCGGACTTGTCTGAAACAGCACGGAATTAGGAAACACGACGATGCGGCCCGTCGGCTTCAACTCAATCCCACTTCCAGCCAGCTCCATCATATAAAAACGCACCAGGCCGATGTCCACGACATCTCCGGTGACGCTGTTGGCGCCGTTGAACACCACGGTCACTCGATCGCCAACGCGAACCCCATACCGTCCCACCAGGAAGAAATATGCGGCCACCGATAAAATGACGGTTTGCAACGCCACCGCAACACCCGCAGTAATCAAGCCCGCATAGGTGGCGAGTGAGCTAAAGTCGCTGACAAATCCCAGCAAGACGACAACGACCATGCAGAAGCCCGTGATGACCCTGCGCATCACCAGAAACTGGCGCCTCCGTTTTGCATCACGGATATAGCGAAACGTGGCCCGCCGCCACAATTCAGAAAACAACCAGATCAGCCCAAGCGCGATCAGCAGGACTGCAACGCGCAGCAGCAAAGAACGCAGAATCTGGTCGTACTCGTTGTCGACGGAATCCTGCAACTGCTTGAGGTTCGCCTGACTCTGGTCCAGCAAGATCAGCTGCTGGCTCAGTGGCAATGTGGAATCGGATATCTGTTTGAAATGCCGTATCAGCTGAGCGGTCGCGCGCTGCTGCTGCTGAGGAGTTTGCTGCGGCTGTGCCTGGCTGGCTTGCGCAGAGGCCTGGTCGCCGCCCGTTGCAGGGCCGCCCTGAGTCGGGCTGTTCCCTTGGCCGCCATTGCTATTCGCCTGCCCCGTACTCTCAAGTTCCACTCGACCTTGCTGCAGCGTGAGGCGCAGCTCTGCCAACAGTGGCGCGCGCAGATGCAGGGTCGACGTTTGCAACCGCGTCGAATCGTCCTGCAGCCGGTATAGTGCGCGCAGACTGCTCACCAGACGGATCAGGTCGCCCATCTGGCCGATCAGACCTTCGTTCCGGGTGCTGACGAAGTTCGGCATCTGGATTTGCGGAGCTGGCGCGGAGTTTTTCGCGCTCGTCTTTCCCGTCGCCGTTCCCCCAGCAATTGCAGTGGTGGGAACGGTCCGCTGCAACGCCCGGATCTTCGCGGTCAGCTCTGTCGCCACTCCGCTGGCGTTGTCGGTCGAGTTCACGAACGCGATCAGCTGCTGCAGATTATTCTGTAGCGCGTCGGCCAAATCCACCTGGCCCTGCAAGGTGTCCCGCTGGGTTTCCAGCGCCGGACGGTCCTTCGCCCGCGCCTTAGGAATTTGTTGATTGATCGTGTCCAGCTGAGCATTCAATGTTTGCAGTTGTTGCGCGACCCGCTGTTGCGCTTTCAGGATATTTTGAGCGTCAAAACCATTCGGCGTACCTGCATCCGTGGGTGCCGGCTTGCTCGACGATTCCCCAATCAGCGCCGCCTGCGCAAGTGCGGACTTGAACTCTAGATCCACCACCTTGCGCGCGATGTCCTGCCCGTTTTCCACGTACAGTTCATCGCCGGGCACGGCCGCGTAGGCTGCGGCGTTGCTCCACTGACGGAACCACTGCAGCACTAGATTGACGTGGTTCAGCACCTGAACTTCGTTATTCGGCGCGACCGCGTTCTGCATGGCTGTCTGGCCGTCAGCGGCAATCCATCCCAATGCGCCCAGCATTACGATCAGCGCGCACAATCGCTTGGGTACAACCCACATAGATTCTCCAGTAAATGTAATCAATTTCGCTTATTGATACATGGGCACATAGAGGCAGAAAAGGGTCCGGCAGAGATTTACTGATCGCCGACCGCTACTTTTCACGGGA
>Ga0307373_10009721_pt1 | contig 14295 bp, 10 predicted proteins | sample OX2MG_FD_202534 | JGI IMG/M metagenome (GOLD analysis project Ga0307373, IMG submission 202534) | Soil microbial communities from Risofladan, Vaasa, Finland - OX-2 | ecosystem: Environmental > Terrestrial > Soil > Coastal area > Acid sulfate soil | place: Finland: Risofladan, Vaasa | collected... | reverse complement strand
TGCACGGTTGCTTGTATAGGAGCCCGTCGATTGCGAACTGGCTTTGCTTAGAACCTCAATAAATGCACTGAAATTATCGACGAGCTGAGTCGCTTTTACCCCTTGCACGAAGTGCATAGGGTCAGGTTAGGAGGGCTATCCGATTGCCATCTTATTGACACCAAAGGCCCTACAGATTAAGGACTTTCCATCAGTGGAGGTAAGGGGATTCGAACCCCTGACCCCTTGCATGCCATGCGGTCGTTTTCAGTTCGCCTGCGATCGTTGGTGACCGTATTTTGTTGCGATAATCGGGTTTTAGTTCGCCGGCGTTCCGGCGCGACCGCACGTAACCATCGGCGTTGCTAAAGGCGTTGCTAAAGGAAATATTTGCCAAAAGCTCGGCAGTTCCGACCCTTCGGTTCCTAGTTCGAGTTGAGACGTGTACGACAAGCCGAGCCGAGTGACGGAGCAGCTTTCGTGGCTCGAAGGCGCGGGGTTCGGCGCTTCGGTGTAGTGGAGTCGCCGGGACGTGGCAATCATCGTCGCCGAACATCGGTAGTGGCAACTCATCAGAGTTTGGTATTGAACCTGGTGTCGGGTCCACGTCATGTGCGACTCCACTGCAGCGTCGTAGGGTCCCAGTGATCGATTGCCGTTTCGTCAAAAAGTGCATCGACGAACGGCCTCACTATCGCCAGTGCTTCGTCGAGCGTTTGAGCCAAAGGCAGGAGCGAGCGTTGTGCTTCGCTCTCATACCCCGTCTTCCAAAGTGCACGGTCAGGTACATCGAAACGGTTTGGCAGAATGATTCCTCGCCGCGTCGCTTCCGACTGCAGGGCCGTTCTCTGAAGTTTGGCGTCGACCGATACCTCCGTAATGATTGCGACGAGGTCGACGAGGTCCTTGTAACGGGTAGATGGACGGTCTCCGTGCCGCTCGATGATTGCCACCACTTTGTCGGCTACATGATCTACGAGCGGGTAGACCCGATAACCGTGCTGGTCGACGTTGGGCATCGCGATACGGGCTAGCGCCGGCATTTCATCAGGCTCCCCGGTCATGCACAGATTCGAGCCCACTAGATCGACGTGGAACTGAGCCCACTCTGTCGCACCGACATATGCGGTCACTGAAAACCGGACGCCGGCTGCTCCGTCGAAGTGTGCGCGTGCTGGGCCTATATCGAACCTGAACCAGTCGCCGATGTCCAGGTCTGCCGCTCGACCGATGTCGGCTTCAGCCGTTTGACGCTCCACCGCTCGATAGACGTCGACATCGATTGTGGCTCGAACGCCAATTTCGCGGGCAAGGAGCGCCGTAGCGCCCTTTACCACCCACCCGTCATCGACGAGGTACAGCCGTTCTAGGAAGCGGTCGTAGGCCATCTGCCGCTGAAGCTGTGGGAGAGTCCACCGACTCGTCTCCGCGACCGCCGTGAGCTTGTCGGTGAGCGCCCTACGGAAGGCCATCGGACTCGAATAGGTGCGCTTGCGTTCGCTCACGTTGGTACTGCCCGTCGTGGCGATGAAGCTGCGCGAGTCGGTGCAGAGCGAGCGATCATCGAACTGCGGGCCTCTTGCATCCATTTCTCAGTGTCCTTATCACCGACGAGATCGAGCAGCCAGCGAAGGAGGGCGAGCCCATCATCGCGGCGCAGTCCGAATCTTCCGGCGTGGGGGGCGAGGCTCACCGCAAAAGCTCCTGGGTAGTCGAAGACCGGGCGGATGGCGTCGACAATAATCTGAGCAACGGCCCCAGGGTCCTCGTGGTCGTACAGCAGGTCAGAGACGATTCGTGCCGGCCGGGTCGCCGGCAGTCCGCGAAGTTGATTCCATTCTTCGTCTGTGAGGTGGCGCTGGTGAAGACGAACATCTCGCCGTCGACTCTGCTTGCGCCGGGCTAGCGTGAACTCGTGCCGGTCCGCGGGGAGGTGGCCTACGCCATAGAGCGCCGCCGCCGACCGGTGCGACACGACGCCTTCTGCAGGAGTGCGCTCCCACGCGGGTGCGTTGGGAGCCAGCTGCAGCCACGCGGCTCGCAGTTCCATGTGATCTGGTGTGGGTGAACCCACGAGCCGGTAGACGCCGTAGGCAACTCGCTTCAGAAGTGAGTCTGGCGCCGTAAGGCGCTCAAGCGTCGTTGCTGGAATCTCGACGTTTTCGAGTTGACCGCGGGTCACGAGGCCCCACTGCTCTTCAGCGAGATCTGCGATGCGATCTAGGGTCTTAGGGCGTTCCACAACTGCATTATACCCTGATAACGGGGGGTTACGTAGTACTGATGAGTAATTAGAACTGCATTATGCCGTGTAAATGGGGGAGTTTGTAGTAGTAGCCACGCATCTGGCCCGTCCGATCACGCAGCGTACAGTACGAAATTCACGCAGACGGTAATACCAAAATTCCGCAAGAATCACCAATTTCACGGATCTCGCACTAGGGATGTCGCCGGCAGTCCTTTAAGTTGACTTTTGGCCAATAACTAGGGCGTTGCGATAAGTCGGGAATGAAGAAAGTAGGTCAGGACATCCATGGCTGCAGCGCTTGTTGCAGCCATGAGAAACGTACTCGCTCCTGTTCTAGGCGAACCGCCGGGCCGTAACGATCCTCAATGAGGTCGTGATACAACGCCCGCTCAGCATCGTTAAGGTTCGCCAAAGCTCGGCTGGTGGGGCTGGGCTCGGTTACCCACTGCCGGGGATGGGCGAGCAGTGTTTGAAGATCCATCATTATCGATTGCACGGAATCGAATTGAGCCCGCAGTCGGTGCAAGATGTCGAAGCCGTGCGTGTCGATGTCACCCCAGTAGACGATCTCCCGTCCATCCATCCAGGGGATGTCTTGCAAGGCGGCGAGGCTGAATCCGGATCCGAAGACGACGATTGAATTCGGAACGGCGGGAAAGGCGAGGTAGGTGATCTCGTTTTCGACGACAAAAACAGTGTCGGCGACGAGTTCGAGAATGGCAAGTTCCTCGGTGCGCAATGTGATCTCGCTGAGGTCCTTCGGGAGGGCCGGTTGTGGGTTGAGTAAACGGAGCCGCGTATAGGTTGGCTTGGGTCGAAAGCGGAACCGGCGCGCGAAGTCGGCGGCGCTGTACTCGGAGTCAATCCGATCCTCGGGCAGCACTGCGGTTAAGAGTTCGTCGAGCAGTTTGCGATGGTGGTCGACGAATTTGGTGTCAAGACCCTCGACGTCGATTTGGCGCAGGTAGAGGACTTCCGTGCTGTTAGTGATGATCCAGGTGACCGTGGCCAACAAGTCGCCCCAGATGCTTTGATGCGCAACCGCGCTCAGGGGATGGGCGACCACCCAGGGAGCGAGTGTGGGCATCGCGGTTTCTGTTTGTCTCAGGATTGTATCGAGCGAGCGAACGTCGCGGGTCGTGCCGATCAGCGCGCAGAGTTGTTCGAAGCTTTCGATTCGGACTCGGGCTGGCACCAAGTTTGCACCGAGGTTCTTGCCCTTGATGGTGCGGTAGGTCACCGCAAGGCGCGCCGTCCCCCCACCGGTATGGCTGTCGCGCTGAAATCCTTCGGCCCAACGCACCGCGTCATCGAATTGATCGAGTAGCTCGTTCGCCGATGGCGCTTTCACGGGGAGTTCGATCGGTGTCCAAGGCACGTTCCCGGCGTAGTCACTCAGGTAACGTCCCGTAGCCCAACGCTTGCGTAAAATGGCAATCAGGTCGTTGACGTTCGTCCAGGAGGTCATGCGCTGGGGTCGTCGGTGACGCTTTCACCCTCAGCAGTCCCTTGATTCGCGGTCTCGGCGACGGTGCTTCGCTCGAGACGACGACGCCGGTACTCGGTGATCGTCAGGCACTGGAGTCGCGAGAAGTTACCGTTGGGGTTGTCGACAAAGCCGACGGCCGCCACATGCGGCTCGATCACGTGGATCTTCTGGAGCGGGGTCACGATAAGGAGTTGCAGCCCGAGACGGGTGAAGAGGCGTAAGGCATAGCGGGTCGAGACTTCCGAGCCACGACTAAACGCCTCATCGATGACGACGAATTGGAAAGCCTTTGATCGCTCGGCCTTCCAGTCCAACTTGAATTGGTACGCCAACGATGCGGCCAGAATCGTATAGGCGAGCTTCTCCTTCTGGCCGCCCGACTTTCCCGCCGAGTCACTGTAGTTCTCGTACTCGACGTCGTCGGCTCGCCACCGCTCGGAAGCGGAGAAGAGGAACCATTGTCGGACGTCGGTCACCCTACGAGTCCAGTTACGGTCCTGTTCGGTGGTGCCCTCTCGACCCTTGAACCGGTCGATGATGCGCTTGACCTGAAGGAACTTCTCTTCTGAGTACTGGTCGGAGGCGCTCCCACCGACCACGTTGTCCGTGCAGGTGCGCAGGTCAGCCCGGAACTCGCGAACTTCGGTGTTAGTTGTCTGGTTCGCCATGAGTCGGATGTAGCGTCCCTCGTTATAGTCAATGCCAGCCAAGGACTCATTGATGGTCCCGATGCGGTCTTGGATCTGCTTCTCGTGCTTGTTGAGCTGGGCCGAGAATCCGGCGATGTCGCGGATTGCGTTCTTATTGAGATAGTCCTTGAACTCGCATTCGAATCGGGGAAGATCGTCGTTGGCTACTCGCTGATGGAGTTGACGATACTCTCGGGCCGATGCGAGCGAGTCGTCAAACTCGGTGGTTTCGTGGGGGTACCTCCCTCGGAATGCGCCCATCAGCCTCACGATGCGCTGCGCGAGTGAACCCTCTTGTTTGGTGATCGTGTTGAGCTGGTGCACGAGGGAGGCGTTGATGGATTGCTGGACCGTGGTGAGGCGCACGACGTCTGGCTCCGATCCGTCGAGTTCAGATGCCACCGCCACGTCAATCGAGGCGAACGATTCGGTCGCAACCTCTACGGCCTGCGCATTGGACAACACTGCCCTGACGCGGTCCATCTCGGCCTCGGCGGTACGTAGACGGCCCTCGGCGGCGCCCCGGTCTCGTTGGAAGCTGTCACGGGAGTGCTCATGGTTGGCGACCTCTTGTCGGACTCGTTCACGCTCGGATGTGAGGAGGGCCAGCGTGTCCGATGACGAAGTGATACGTAGTTGTTCGGCGCGGAGCATCGCAATTTCGCTCACTAGACCCTGCCAGTCCAGGTCGCTCCAGTTCGAGTGCTCGCCAAGACTGGCTAACGATCGGAGTTGCAGCGAGGCCGTCTCGCCGCGTTTCGCGAGGCCAGCAATGACGCTCGAGATGAAGTTCAGTCGCTCTTGCAACGTGCCGGCGTGGGCGAGTAGCGCTTCGACCTTTGCCTGATTCGTCCAACCGAGCACGTACTCTCGGCGGTCGTCGATGCGCTGGCGGTCGTCTTTTACGTGGCGTTCTCTGTCCTTGATCTGTCCAGCTCGGGTTACCGCTCGCTGGCTGGCGCGAAAATCGTCAATCGTGTCCACACAGGCGTAGTTGGCGCGCCGGGCGAGCTCGGCCTTCAACCACGACTCGAATCCCGACTCGGGTTTGAGCTCGAGCATGTCGACCAACAGGGGATGGGCCGACCGGCGCTCGGGCAAGGTCGCGGGTGCCGAGCGGGCGGGCACTCGGAAGTAGACGATTCGAGCATTGAGATGATGGTCGTTGATCCAGGCCGCCACGGCTTCGTAGTGTTGGTCGGGAACTAGCAGGGACAGGGCGAAGTTGTGCAGCACACGCTCCGCCGCACCTTCCCACTGGCTTGCTTCTTCGAGGACCTGGATCAACTCGCCGGCGAAAGGTATGTGGTCGGGTTCGATGGCGAGATCGCCGCAGAGGTGCTGGCGCAACTCGAGGCTGTCACGGGGAATGTTGCTGCGACGTGTCTGCAGACTGTGTAGTTCCTTGTTAACTCCTTCGGATTCCTCGTTGATAGAGCGTTGCTCGAATCGTCGCTCATTGAGATCGTTCTCGATGGTGCCATGCTCACCCTCCAATTCCACTTGCCTGGCGGCGGCCCGCTCGCGGGTGGCGAGGAATTGTTCGGCGACCGACACCTGCTCCATGCCTACCTGCGACAACAAGGTATTGAAACGGTCGAACTTTGTCTGGCGAATGTGTTTGTCCCCCTGGTGGCGCTCGATCAACCTCTCGATGTCGGCCAGCCGGTCACCACCAACTCCGGCAATCTGCAGATTCAACTGCGCCTCGGTTTCGCGCAGGTCCCTGACGCTCTCTTCGACCGACTCGAGTTCCTGACTCAAATCGTGCAATTGAACCGCGAGCACTTCGAGTTCTAATAGAAGAGCCTGGCGTGTGCGGTTAGCGAAGTACAAGGGCAATGCCGCGAGTTGGTGGTCGAGGGTAGCGCGCTCATTCATTATCTGGTCGTAGGAGTCGAGGTCTGCGACGAGCGGGTGGAGTAGTTCCAGTTGGGCGCGGGCGCGCAGCACCGCATCGTGAGCCTGCGTGAGGTTTTCGAAGTGTTCGATCAACGAGGCAATGTGGCTCTTGGTGTCGAAGGGCTCGAGCATGTGGCTGCGAACAAAGTCGTTGAGGTTGTCGACCGCCTTCATAGATACTGTCTGATGGAAGAGCTCCATGGCCTGTTCGGATTCGATGCCGAGGTGGCGTCGGAAGTCCCGCCCGTACTCGGAGAAACTGTCGTAGACCCTCGAGCCACCATCGCGTAGCCGGCTCTTCAGGGAATTGAACTCGGTGCCGAACTCGGAGAAATCCTTAGCGATGGACTGGTCGGAGTCGGCGACAACGAAGAACCGCTCAGGCTGACTCGAGCCCATGTCTTTGGTGCGAAACACCTGGGCTAGCGTGACCGTGGTGGCGTAGCCGGTGTTGGCGAAGACTCCCAATATGACCGAGAAGTGCCTGGTGCCGCGAAGGGGGACCGGACGAGAGACCCCCGTCGTCTCGTTGCGTTCAGATTTGTAGTGTCCCTGCACGTAGGATCGCAGATCGCGCTCACGGGTCTCGGCACCGGCGGCTTTGTTGTAAGAGATCTTGTTCGCCGGCAAGAGCAGGGTGGTGATCGCGTCAACGAGTGTGGATTTGCCCGAGCCGATGTCGCCCGTCAACAGCGCGTTGCGGCCCCCGAGCTCGAACGACCAGACCTTTTGGTCGAAGGTTCCCCAGTTGAAGACTTCGAGGCGCTGTAGACGACTCCCGGAGAGTCGGTCGGGCAGTCCGTCGTCGAGGTCGATCAGGCTGAACAGCGGCGACATCAGCCAGACCCCTCGACTTGGCTCAATTCAGTCAGGTATTCGTCCAGTCGGGCGTCGAACTCTGAGAGCCACTGCCCGTCGACATAGGCCTTGAGGATTCGTCGGACCTCGAAGAGATCCTGTTCGTCGCGTAGTCGGCGAAGGAAACCAAGTTCGGTCACCTTGTTGATATGGGCGTCGATTGTGTCCACCAGTCGGGCGCCGTTCGTGGAGTCGGGCATGAACAGCCGGAGCATCTCTAGCATTTGATCGCGGCTGAGGATCAGTCGGGTGTCCGCGCTGCTGGCGTCGAACTCGGCCAAACGCTTGCGCAGCATGGCCAGCAGCACGCTGACGTGAAAGGAGAGGGCGCGCCGGGCCACCAGACGGGGAAACTCAGCGGCCTCGTCGTCGATGAGACGGCTGCGCAGGAAGGCGTAGCCCTCAGCTTCGTCGACTATGACGCTCAGTCCAAGCACTGTTACGTAGTCGCTGACCTGGTGGCGCACTCCGAGTAAGACGCTCCAAAGTTTCTCGTGGGTGTCGCGGTACAGGGGACCCTTGATGAGTTGGATAAGAACCAGGGATAGGTCCGATGGTTCGGAATTTGCGCCGGGCATGGTGTCAGTCACAGCGTCTCCGATTGGTCCCGGCTGAAGTTGACCCGCGGCAGGTCGACCACGCGCTCGACGTTCGCGGTGCTCCACTCGATGCGCTCACGACGTTCGTCGTCGAAGATCACGGAGAGCCCGGGTTGGTTGAGTGACAGGTAACCAACGAGTTCGGCCAGGCCCTGTTCTAGTGGTTCACCGGTGATCACCTCGCTGAGGCTGACCTGGTCGTGACGCCCCAGCGAACTAAGCACCCGCTGAGTGAGCAGGTCGCGGTCGACGTAGAGCTGATTCAACAAAGCCGAGGAGTCGAAGTCGTTGTTCCCCTGCTCCATTGACTCGCTTTCCAGCGGTGCTCGCAGCGCTCTCCGGTACAGCGGGCGCTCCATAGGCAGGCTGAGCGCGAGGTTAGTGTCGTCAAGCTCCATGCTCACGGCTGGGTTGGTTAGGTCACGAACTCTCAGCGCCTTTGCTTCGATGGCGCGCAGCAGGTTGAATACGCGCCGGTTCTCGAGCCACACCTGATCATCGAGAAAGCGTCGGAGTTGATCTGACAGTAAGCGGACGGTGGCCTGCGTTCGCTCGCTGGCGTCGATCCAATCGAAGTGAATACGGCTGAGTCGGCTGTCCTGTTGACCGAGATCTTCGATGTGCTGTAGTCGTTCGAGCAGTTCAGTGAGCTCAGCCTGCTTGTGGTACGAAAGCAAGAAGTCGTAAAAAGCCTGAAAGCTTCGACCCTGGTCGGACTCGGCGATGCCATTACGACTGCCGAGCGCCTCATCGAGCAGCGCGCCCTTCGTTCCGCTCCAGCCGGCGATCTGTTCGCGTAGATTGCGGTCGAGCTTCCGGAAGTTCTCCTCCACTTCTCGAAAGTCGGCGAGCAGCTCTCTGGCCGTGCGGGCGAACTGCTGGTACCGATCACGCTGGCTTACGGCGTCAAGCACCGTGATCTCCCCGCGATCGGCTCGGGCAATCTCCTCATCGATTTCGGCGCGCCGCCTCCGCAACTCGACGAGGCGGCGTTCGGGATCATCATCGGCGCCAAATACCATTTGGCGTAGTAGGTCGAAGATGATGTTGAGGCGTGACTCGGTTCCGATGAATTCGCGCGCAGGGAGGTCTCGCACCCAGAGCAGCGCCTTTTCAACGGCTGGGGCGAGGTCAAAATGTGCCTCGTCAGACCCCGCCGGATAGTACTTGCGAAGCCAGGCGTGGTCCGCTGAGGCCCAGTCGTCCAAGTACGCCGAGGCGGTCTTAGGGAAACTGTTCTCACCGAGACGTTGGTTAAGCGCGTACAGTTCTTCGTCCAGCGCGGCTGTGACCACGGTGGCCGGAAGGTCGCTGGCATTGTTGTCAACGAATACGCGGCCAAGGAAACTGAGGACGAGCGCGGCGTTGTTGGAGCGAAGCAACGCCCACGCCGGGTGCTGGGCTCGGAGATGGGTGAGTTCGTCGTACTGCATCGTTACACGGTCCTCCCGCACTTGGGAGTAGAGGTATTCCAATCTTCGCAGAACGGATGAGACACGAGATGAGCGTACGCCAATGATGTGACATCGAACATTTCTCGAGAACTAGTGATGGGCCAACTGGGCTTGCCATTGGTTGCGGTATCTCTGCTCGCACCCAGTTGTGCCTGCAGGACTAGCGTGCATATCAAACGAGTTCAACAACTACCTCCGCGATCGAGTTGCTAAAGGCGTTGCTAAAGTCCACCACGCACATTTCCATTTCGTGGAGATGTGCGTGGCATATAAAAGCCCTTTGATCAGCCGTTCACTTGGTGGAGGTAAGGGGATTCGAACCCCTGACCCCTTGCATGCCATCAACACTTTGGACGTTTTCTGACGTGTGCAAACGTCCAAATTTTCAGTAATTGATTGGGCTTTCGTACGTGGACGTTTTTGGGTGGTTCTCGAAGTTTTTTGTGGTTGCTTGTACGGTTGCTTGCACTTACGTGAGTGCAAGGGGTAAAAGTTCCGAGGGCGACGCATCATGACGATTCACGTAATGAACCCACCTCAAAGGCAGAGGCAGTATTCACAATACTTGCGATTCATCAACAAGTTCGCTTAAGTAAGGAAGGTCACTTCGACGTCAACGCCACCCGCAGGTCGAACATTTGCGTGAAGCGTCGCACCGTGGGCGTCGACCACTGCACGAACGATGGCGAGCCCGAATCCATGACCGTCCGTGTGACGAATTCGCTCGACGCCGAGTTGCTGGAATGGTTCGAAGAGACGTTCTACTTCGTCGAACGGGACCAGTGCTCCGGTGTTGCCAACCGAAATCGTCACGCGATTGGCAGTCGTGGCCGTCGCAATCTCGATCTGTCCACCGGCGATGTTATGGCGAAGAGCATTGTCCAAAAGGTTCGCGACCAAAATGTCGACGAGCCGGGGATCACCCTCAATTCGTGCCTCGCGGAGTGATACTTCGACGTGAATTTCTCGACGTCTGGCTTCTTCGCTGCGAGCGCCAAGTATTCTCGAGACGACTTCGGCGAGGTCAATGGGCTCTCTCTGCTCAATTCCCCGCTCGCTACTAGCGAGGGTAAGCAATGCTTCGATGAGACGATCCTGCTGATCTCCTAACGTAAGGAGTTCTTCGGCGGTCAATCGCCACGTTTCAACGCTGGCATCAGGGTCGGCAAGGGTGACTTGAAGGAGCGTGCGCTGCCCGGCGAGAGGGGTTCGTAGTTCGTGTGAAGCGTTCGCCACGAAGTGGCGCTGCGATTCGAATGAGGCTTGAAGTCGCTCGAAGAGGCTATCGAGTGTTTTGCCGAGATCGGTCAGTTCGTCGTCGGGTCCGCTGAGATCGAGACGTCGGTGAAGGTTCGTTGCCGAGATCTCCTGAGCGGCGATCGTCATCGCACGAAGCGGCGTAAGGAATCTGCCGGCGAGCCACCATGCACCAACTAATGCGAAGACCGCGGCGACCAGTCCAATGGCAGCAGGCCCGAGGTCGAAATGATGTACTGGGGAGCCCTGGAGGACACCGGCGTTGCTGGTTGGACCAGCCCGCAAGCTTCCTCTCACGATCAGGAGGTTGGTCGCGAGTAGTGCCGCCGCTAACAGGCCGAGGAAGAGTCCTGAGTAGAGCAACGTGAGTTGCACCCGCAAGATGGGCCGACCGCGGTGGAATGAGGACATGATTTTCTGGCGAAAGTGCATTACCGATCTCCGATTCGATAGCCGCCCTCGCGAGCGGTCTCAATAATGGGTGGCTCTCCGAGCTTGATTCGAAGGCGGCGGACTGTTGATTTGACCGTCGTGGTGAACGGGTCCGTGTACTCGTCCCAAGCTCGCTCGAGCAACTCGTCGGTTGACACCGCCCTGTCCTTCGATGCGAGAAGAACCTCGAGCACGGCGAACTCATTGGTACTTAGCTCAAGACGTCGACCAGCCCGGAAGGCGGTTCGCCGATTCGAGTCGAGAGTCACGTCTCCGTGTTCGAGAATCGGAAGCACGGGGGCACTCGCGCGACGACCGAGGGCACGAATTCGCGCTACGAGTTCGGAGAAATCAAACGGCTTCACCAAGTAATCGTCAGCTCCAAGTCCGAGCCCGTCCACTCGTTCGGTGACCGTACTCGACGCCGTCAACATGATCACTCGACTTGTAGTGCCTTCTGCCGTCAGACGTCGACAAACTTCGTCGCCATGTACTCCAGGCAAGTCCCGGTCCAGCACCACGACGTCGTAGCGCGCGGCGGCCACGTGGTCGAGCGCGTCGTTGCCATTGAGCGCCACGTCGACTGCCATTCCCTCTCGGCGAAGTCCGGCAGCGATCGTCCGAGCCATGACCTCGAAATCTTCAACGACCAACACCCTCATGAGTTCTCTCGACGCCTTTCTTCAATGCGATCAGTCCGACTTGAATCGGCTCGATGCGTAGCAACCTCAAGAATGACAGGTCGCACACGCAGTCACGGTGTCAACGCGGTGTCAACGATTAACACCGTTTTGACACCTTCGAGCACCACCCTTCCTTCTTAGAGTGACATCCACTAACCGAGAAAGGTACTCACGTGATAAACGAACCCTTGCACCCCGAGACCATGGGAGAAGTGAAATGAACGCGGTGCTCGAAGCCACTGCGCTCGGTAAACGTTATGGCCGGCGGTGGGCGCTTTCGGACTGCACCATCGCGATTCCCGAAGGGAAGGTGGTCGGCCTGGTTGGTCCAAATGGTGCAGGTAAGACAACTCTTCTAAATCTGGCCGTCGGGCTATTGACACCAACGTCGGGAACGGTGAAGGTGCTCGGCGGTCGTCCGGCGCAAGGTGCGGAACAACTCGCAAGGGTTGGGTTCGTCGCCCAGGACACGCCCACGTACGCGGCGCTCACGGTGGCCGATCACCTTCGTCTCGGCGCATGGTTGAACCCACGCTGGGATAACGGAGTTGCTAAGCAGCGGATTGAAGAGATCGACCTCGATGGTCATCAACGTGTCGGATCGCTCTCTGGCGGCCAAAGAGCACAACTCGCTTTGACGCTGGCGATCGCAAAGCGGCCCGAACTTCTGATCCTCGATGAGCCAGTTGCCAGCCTCGACCCTCTAGCCCGCAGGGAATTTCTTAAGAGTCTCTCGGAGATTGTCAGCGAACATGGAGTGAGCGTTGTCCTCTCGTCGCATCTCGTCGCGGACCTCGAGCGAGTCTGCGACTACGTTGTCGTACTCGTCGCGTCGCGCGTGCAGGTGGCGGGCGGCATCGATGAGTTGTTGTTATCGCATCACTGCATCACTGGCCCTCGTCGAGAACTAGATAACCTCCCCACTGGTACCCAAGTCATCGAGTCACGCCACGCTGACGGTCAAAGCACATTCTTGGTGCGAGGCGCCAACTTAATCGTGGACCCCGAATGGACCATCGAGAAAAGCAATCTTGAAGACATTGTGCTCGCCTACATGGGGTACTCGGACGCAGGTACCGGCAGCGTGACCCTGAAGGAACTGAAGTCATGACGCGTCTCGTTTGGCGCCAGCTTCGTGTTCAATCCATTGTTGCATTAGGAATGCTCGTGGTGGTCGCCGTCGTTGCGGTTATGACTGGCCCGCACCTCGCGCATCTCTATGACACGAGCGTTGCTACTTGCGGTGCGCGTGGTGACTGCCTCGGTGCGGCAAGCGCATTCCTGCGCAACGACAGCACGATTCGAACGTGGCTCGGAATATTGATCCTTGTCATTCCTGGCATCATCGGGATGTTTTGGGGTGCACCGCTCGTCGCCAGAGAACTCGAAGCAGGTACTCATCGACTCGTGTGGACTCAGAGCGTTACCCGTTCTCGGTGGCTGGCGACGAAGCTTGGTGTTGTCGGGCTCACGAGCGTCATCATCGCTGGGCTGCTCAGCCTCGTCGTGACGTGGTGGGGCAGCCCGCTCGACCGAGCGACCGCCAATATCTTTGGAACCTTTGACGAACGCAATATCGTCCCCATCGGCTACACCGCATTCGCGTTTGGACTTGGCGTTACCGCCGGTGTGATCGTGCGAAGAACGGTCCCAGCAATGGCGTCGACCTTGGTCGCTTTCGTTGCCGTCCGGCTCTCATTCGATCGTCTCGTACGGCCGCACCTCATCTCTCCCACGATTCACGAACTGGCGCTCAAACCAGCGTCCATGGGTTTTGGCAGTGCGAACAACGGGCCGTTCACTCTCATGCCCAACACTCCGAACATTTCGAACGCGTGGATCTATTCGACTCAGATTCTCGACAAGGCGAATCACGCACTCTCTTCTCACTTTGTCGCGATCACATGTCCGCGTCTGATCGCGGGCATGCAATCGAGTGGACCATCCGCGGGCTCCTCGCAAGTTTCAGGGGTTCGGGTACCTTCAGGCACCCAGAGAGCATTCCAGGATTGTGTCTCTAAGGTTGGAGGAATCTTCCACGAAGTCGTGACGTATCAACCTGCCAACCATTACTGGTCGCTGCAGTGGTACGAGATGACCGTATATATCGGCGCGACCTTCATTCTGGCCAGCGTCAGCTTCTGGTGGGTCCGCCGGCGGCTGTCCTGATGGTCGGGGACGTTCGTCGATGACTAAGAGCCGCTGATTTCAAATTGTCCGAGACAGTAGGAGTTGAAAACCAACGCGATAGTTCTGTCGTTGCTTGCACGGTTGCTTGTATAACTGATCGTCGATTACGAAGTGCCGCCAACGTAAAGCTCAATAGATGCTCCGCAATGATCGACGAACTGAGTCGGGCATACCCCTTGCACGAACGGCAAAAGGTAAGGTGAGAAGTACCTACCGAACGTCGTCTCAATGACACCAAAAGCCTTACAAAGTAAGGCCTTTCGACAATGAGTGGAGGTAAGGGGATTCGAACCCCTGACCCCTTGCATGCCATCAACACTTTCGACATTTTCTCACGTGTACAGACGTCCAAATTTTCAGTAATTGATTGGGCTTTCGTACGTGGACGTTTTTGGGCGTATCCCGAAGTTTTTTGTGGTTGCTTGTACGGTTGCTTGCATTTACGACGGTGCAAGGGGTAGGGGAGCCGCCACTAGCGATCCATTACTACGCAATCAAGAATCGCTCGTCGCCAA
>Ga0307373_10009719_pt1 | contig 14299 bp, 10 predicted proteins | sample OX2MG_FD_202534 | JGI IMG/M metagenome (GOLD analysis project Ga0307373, IMG submission 202534) | Soil microbial communities from Risofladan, Vaasa, Finland - OX-2 | ecosystem: Environmental > Terrestrial > Soil > Coastal area > Acid sulfate soil | place: Finland: Risofladan, Vaasa | collected... | reverse complement strand
TGAATTCGACCGGATAGGTGTCGTCACAGTCGAGGGTGACGATGACCTCGCGCCGGCTGGCGTGCAGCGCCGCGTCCATCGCCGGGCCATAGCCGCGCGGTGGGAGTTGCCGAATCACGCGTGCGCCGGCCGCTTCGGCAATCTCGGCGGTGCGGTCGGAACTGCTATCGACGATAAGTACCTCGACGACGGGAAGGGCGCGGCGAATATCGCCGATCACCTTGGCTACGGCCCGCTCCTCATTCCTGGTGATCATCGCCACGGTGATTCGGCTTTCGAACTCGCTCAAACGCGTCATCCCCCCGCCGCCGCGCCGCCAAAGCCGCGAATTGCCCCGGGCTCGAGAACGAAGGGCTCGCACCGGACGGGCTTCGGCACAGCCGGTAGCGGCGACTCATCTTTATCTATACTGTGCGTAAGTTGAAGGCAACGCCATGAAACTGACGTTGACATGCGATCGCGGGCGGTAATTCGTTTCAAGGACAGCTCATCGAGCCGATGATTACCGCCTTTAATTCTTCACAGGGCGAACCCCCGGTTAGCAGTTTTAGACCGCCAACGGACACCAACCAAGGCCTCCAAGGCTGGTTGCGTTCAGCGCTGAGTGACGCGGCGAACAGCTCGCCCCGCGCGCTCGCGTATGCGGCCATCTTCGCGGTTGCCCTGGTCCTTGCCTGGCTGAGTTGGGCGCGATGGGGAGGCATTCAGATGGATTGCGGGCGGGAGTTGTACGTTCCGGCCCAAATCCTGCGCGGCAAACTGCTCTATCGCGATCTCTGGTACCCGTTTGGTCCGCTGGCGCCGTACGTCGAAGCATTGCTGTTGGATCTCTTCGGATTGCGTCTCCTCGTTCTCTACTTGTTCGGGCTTACGATGGCGGTGGCTTGCGCGCTGGTGATGTACGAGCTTGGAGCACTCCTTGAGGGGCCAATGGTGGGCTTGACCGCGGCCATCGTGCTTCTCCTGCAGGGAGTTCGACCGGTCTTTTTCAACTACGTATTTCCATATGGCTACGCGGCTACTCTGGGCCTGCTGCTAACCTTATTATGTGCCCTGCTCGCAACCCGATACGTTCTCGCTCGGCACGGACACAACTTGATGCTCGCGGGAGTGATGGCCGGCCTCGCCCTGCTGTGTAAGCAGGAGATGGGCGCAACCTGCTACGTGATGCTCGTCCTGGTACTGGCAATCGAGGCCGTCCGCGAACAATCATTCGAAGGACCGCTTCGCGGCGCCGCCGCATGCGCTCCGGGGGTTGCCCTCGCGGCGCTGGTGTATGGATGGTTTTTCTGGAGGCTCACGCCCAGTTTCATTCTGCTCCATAACTGGACGGAATTCCCCGGTAGCTACGCCGAGCGAACAGTTGGCCCCCGGTGGAACGCCCGCCTCGGTCTGCGCTTTGTTCCCTCCGAGCTGCTGTTTCTGGTTTTGGATGGCACTTGCAGTCTTGGCCTGTGGCTCTGGGTAGCCAAAGGGCGCAGACATTCCGGAGGCGCGCGGTTCGCCGTTGCGGTGCTTCTATGCGTCGTCGCACTGGCGGGTCTTCGCTGTTTCGGTGTTTATGACGTGCGTGTCAGAAATGCGACCGAGCTGCTTCGCGATTTGTTTATGTTCCCAAGGGGGATGTATTTCATCGTTTGCGGTTTCTTCGCATATGCGCTGCATGAAGTATGGAAGACGAGCGGCGACCGCCGCTGTCTGGCCCAAGCGGCGTTCGGGCTTTTTGCCCTGGTTCTTTCGGTTCGCGTCCTGGCCCAGGTCGTACCGTTCGGCTACGACATCTTCTACACCACGCCCTTGTTCCTGTCCTTCATCGTCGCGATAGTCAGTTGTATCAGAGTCGCAATGCCCGCGCTCGACGACCAGGAGCGGCGGGCGGTGGTTAATTCGGTTCTATCGGCGGCAATTCTCGGCTTCGTTGTTATGTTTGTGCCGATCGGAAGCTCGCGCACGGTTCTTTTCAGGACCAATTGGGGCGGGATTTATGTGCAACCGGAAGTCGCCCGTTCCGCACGCCGGATCCTGGCATTTATGTCGGCGCAGAAGGAACGCGGCCGGCGAGTCGTCGTAGTTCCCGAGCTGCCGATAATGTATGCGTTGACCGGAACCTCCGCGCCCAGCCGATGGTACATACTCACTCCCGGAATACTATCACCAGCGGAGGAGAATGATTATATCGCCGATCTCGGCCGCAATGTTCCGGATTACATAATACTGACCAACCGCAATACCAGTGAATATGGGATGCCGTACTTTGGGCTCGACTACGACCGCCGGATCTATCGCTGGATCCAGACCCACTACCATCGAGTCGGCCAGTTCGGAAACTTCCAGCGCAACGGCAGCAAAATTCTCGCCGCCTTGCTCTATCAGCGCAATAACGTGGTCGAAAGCATGACCGACCGTGTCCGGAACTTGAGCGTCGCGCCGCGGGCCTCGGCCGAGTTCGAGTTCGCCACTGTGCCCGTTCGACGATCGTTTTCGGCACCCCCTACGCTTGCGGCGAGGCCCTAAGACACGCGGGGCCGCTGAGTCGGTCGCGCACGGGCGCTCCGCGACGCCGCGATTGCCGCGCCCGTAAGGGCGCTGTCGCTTTGGCGGCCAGGCTCCAGTTATTCCAGATTGATTCGCGCCGCGGCAAATTGATGCCGCCGATGTCGTTCCATTGGCGACCTGCCGGGTGTGATCCGTCACAGCAAATCGTAGGAGGCCAAAGTAAGCGTTGCGCGCGGCACGACTCTTGAGTCGTGAGCATCGAGGCCCTCGCTAATCGCAATTTATGAGTCGAAGCAAGCGTTCATTGCAGACTTATGAAGGCCGTTACCTTTGGGTTGGCTTTGCGATCGCGATCGTTGCCGCGGCGGCGGTGGGATTGACCGCCTACAACGACATCAGCCGTAACGGCGAGTGGATCGCCTGGATAACGCATACCGGGACGGTTCTGGAAACGTTGAACGCGGCCCGGGAAGATTCATTCGCTTCGGTCGCCGCGCTGCAAACTTATTTCGAGACCGGAGATCGGAAAAACTTGAACGACTTTGCGGTTGGCATTGCCGAGCTCCAGCGCTCCTGCGCCGCGCTCCGCGTCCTGACCCTGGATAACGCGTCCGAGCAGCGCCGGCTCGATCGGATCGACCGGACCGGACGGCGGCTGGCATCGCTCGCACACAACGTCACTCAGATAGCTCCCACCATGAGCCGTGAGGATGTCATCAAGGCGCCGATTTTGGCCGATTTGAGCGCCACGCTTGAACAACTCCGCGCGCAATTCGTCCCCATGTCCGCGGCGGAACAGCAGTTGCTGATCGATCGTACGGCGAAAGCGCGCACGACCTCGCGAGAAAGTGCAATCGTGATGGGACTGGGCGGAAGCGTCATCTTCGTCTGGCTGCTGCTGGTGGGCGGCTATACCGGTCTGACGACCCAGCGCTTGAAACAAGCAACCCAGGCTCTGATGATCAACCAGGAACAGTTGGCCCGCGTCGCGGAGCGCAAGAAGGCCGAGGAGCGGTTTCGCGCGCTGCTCGAATCGGCACCGGACTCAATGGTGATCGTCAGCGAGGACCGGCGGATCGTGCTGGTCAACACGCGGACCGAAAAGCTCTTTGGATACGCCCGCGCCGAGTTGCTGGGCAACCCGATCGAGATGCTGGTGCCGTCGCGCTTTCGTGGCCGGCATGCGCCGCAGCACAGCCGCCAGCGCGCCGATCCCGAGGCCCGCGCCACGGGTACCGCCGTGGAACTGTCCGGTCTGCGCAAGGACGGCACCGAAATTCCCATCGAGATCACCCTTAGCCTGATCGAGACCGAGGATGGCACGCTGGTTGCCCGGGCGATCCGCGATATCAGCGAGCGCAAGCGGATCGCGGAGGAAATGCGACTGCTGAACGAATTGGAACACCGGCACGCCGCGCAACTCGAGGCCGCCAACAAGGAGCTGGAGGCTTTTTCGTATTCGGTCTCGCACGACCTGCGCGCGCCGCTGCGCAGCATCGACGGTTTCGGCCTTGCTCTGATCGAGGACCATGCCGGGCAACTCGACGCGGCGGCGAAAGCGCTTCTCGATCGGATCCGGGCGGCAACCAAACGCATGGCGCTGCTGATCGACGATCTTCTGAATCTGGCGCGGGTCACACGCAGCGAAATGCGTTACGAGGTCGTCGACCTCAGCGCAATGGCGAAAGAAGTCCTGGCGGAACTCCAAAGCGAGGACCCGGAGCGCCGCGTCGAATGCATCGTCGGCGAGGGCGCCATCGGCCACGGCGATCCGCATCTGCTGCGGGTGGTGCTCGAGAATCTGCTCGGCAACGCGTGGAAGTTCACGATGAACAAACCGCAGGCAAGGATCGAACTGGGCGTTGCGCAGCAGGATGGAGCGGCGGTCTATTTCGTCCGCGACGATGGCTCCGGCTTCGACATGACCTACGTCGACAAACTGTTCGGCACCTTCCAGCGGTTGCATGCCGCAAGCGAGTTCCCCGGCACCGGGATCGGTCTGGCCTCGGTACGCCGGATTATCCATCGCCACGGAGGCCGCACCTGGGCCGAGGGCGCCGTGGGCAAGGGCGCGACCTTCTCGTTTACCCTTGCCGAACATGAAGGAGGACGGACGAGTGCATGAACAGGAAATAATCCTCTTGGTGGAAGACAATCCTGACGACGAGGCGTTGACGCTGCGCGCTCTGCGCAAGAACAAGATCAAGAACGAGATCGTCGTAGCGCGCGACGGTGTCGAAGCAATCGATTACCTCTTCGGGACGGGATCGCACGAGGGGCGCGACCCCAACGACCTGCCGCAAGTCGTTCTCCTCGATCTGAAGCTGCCTAAGCTGGACGGTTTCGAGGTGCTGACGAAACTGCGCGCGGACGAGCGGACCAAGCTTCTCCCGGTGGTCATCCTCACGTCTTCCAAGGAGCAGCAGGATATAGTGCGTGGCTACGGCCTCGGCGCCAACAGCTATGTGCGCAAGCCGGTTGAGTTCGAACAGTTCGTCGAAGCGGTACGGGAACTGGGCCTCTACTGGTTGGTCTTGAACGAGAAACCGCCCAAAGGCGCGGCGAACAGTCCATGACCGAACTGCACCTCCTGATCGTCGAGGACTCCGCGGACGACGCCGAGCTGATGGTGCAAGCGCTGCGGCGGGCCGGCGTCAACCCGACCTACGAGCGCGTGGAAACGTCTGAGGCGATGCAGGCGGCGCTCGCCCGAGAATCCTGGAACTTGGTCATTTCAGACTACTCGATGCCGCACTTCAGCGGACTCGCCGCGCTCAAGCTGTTGCAGGATACGGAACCCGATCTGCCTTTCATCCTGATCTCCGGCAGCGTCGGGGAGGACGTCGCGGTGGAAGCGATGAAGGCCGGCGCGAATGACTACATTTTGAAGGGCAATCTTGCGCGGCTTGCGCCGGCGGTGCAGCGCGAATTGCGCGACGCCGAATTACGACGCGAACGCAAACGGGCGGCCTCGCGCTATCGCGACCTGTTCAATAGTGTCCCGGTCGGCGTCTTCATCACCACCCCCGAGGGAAAAGTGATGGAGGCCAATCCCAGATTCGTCGCAATGCTCGGATTCGAGAACGAGGAGAGCCTGAAGCACGTCAACATCGCCGATCTATGGAAGCATCCCGACAAACGTCCACGGCTGGCTGCTCTCATCGCACACGAAGGCCTCGTCGAAAACTACGAGGTGGAGTTCCAACACGCCGACGGAAAAGCCGTATGGTGCGTCGTAAACGCTCACGTGGTGTACGATACCGCCGACAAAATCGACCACTACGAAGGGGTCTCGGTGGACATCACGGAGCGCAAGCAGGCCGAGCTGGAATTGAGCCGCGCGCGCGACGCGGCGCTGGAAGGCACGCGCGCCAAATCCGAGTTCATGAGTAACATGAGCCACGAGATTCGCACGCCGCTCAACGGCATTATCGGGATGAACGAACTGCTGCTCGATTCCGGCCTGAACGCCGAGCAGTTGGAATTGGCGAAGACGGCCTCGGAATGCGGCGGCCTGCTGATGACGATCGTGGACGACATCCTCGACTTCTCCAAATTGGTCGAAGGCAAGGTGGTATTCGAACGAATCGATTTCGACCTGCCCAAAACGCTCGAAAGTACGCTCGATTCGTTCGCCGAAAAGGCCAACAGCAAGGGCCTCGAACTGATCCTGGCGGTGTCGGCCGACGTGCCCACGATCGTTTGCGGCGACCCCAATCGGCTGCGCCAGGTGTTGAACAACCTGATCGGAAATGCCCTGAAATTTACCGAACGCGGCGAGGTCGCGGTGCGGGTCGTGGTGCGGGCGCGGACCAGCGACGAGGTAACACTTGGATTTACCGTCCGCGACACCGGAATCGGTATTCCACTAACCCGGCGGGCCGCGCTCTTCAGCCCTTTCTCTCAGGCCGACGCGTCAACTACGCGCAAATACGGTGGGACCGGTCTCGGCCTGACGATCTCGGCGAAGCTGGCCGAGGGCATGCAGGGAAAGATCGATTTCGAAAGCGTATCGGGCGAGGGATCGGCATTTTGTCTCACAGCGGTCTTCGGTACGCCGACCGCGCCCTCCGCGGAAGCACCAAAGCCGCTGCCGCTCGCCGGCCGCTACGCCTTAGTCGTCGATGACAACACGACCAGTCGCGCGGCGCTTACAGACACGATGCGTTCGTGGGAGATGATCGTCGACGCCGTCGGCAGCGGCGACGAGGCGCTGGCCGCGATGCGGCGCGGATTCGCCGGCACGCAGCCTTTCGAGGTGATCATGGTGGATACCCAAATGCCCGGCATGGATGGCCCCACCCTTGCGCGCACAATCAAGTCCGATCCGAGCTTCGCGAAAACGCCCATAATTCTGATGGGCGTCTTGAAGAAGAACTCCGCGGCCTCGGCAATCCGAGACAGCGATGATTTCGACCACTGGTTGAGCAAACCGATCAAGCCGTCACACCTTCACGCAACGCTCTGCGCCTTGCTGCCGTCGAAGCCGCCGATCCGCCAAAAGCCGGACCATGAAAACGCGTCGCCGGTTACGTCGGCGACGCCAGTTTGGCGCAACGGGACCGCTCCCAAGCCGACGCGAATCCTGATCGTCGATGACAATCTGGTAAATCGGCAGGTGGCGCAAAAGCAGCTCGAGCGGCTGGGCTATACGGCTGACGCCGTGGACGGCGGCAAGTCGGCCCTGGCGGCGATGTCCCGCGCATCCTATTCGGTCGTGCTCCTCGACTGTGAAATGCCGGATATGGACGGCTACGTCACCACCGTTGAAATCCGGCGGCGCGAGAGCGGCCGGCGGCATACAACCATAATCGCATTGACCGGCCATGTCCTTGAAGGTGCGCGCGAACGCTGCCTGGAGTCCGGGATGGACGATTATGTCGCCAAGCCGGTGACGCTGGCGTCTTTGGCGGCGGTGCTTGCAACCGCGCTTCGCTGAACCGCGGCGCCGATGCGTCAGTCGCGCGGGCGCACCGATACGTAGCGGTTGCCGCGCTCGTAAAATCGCCACCGCTTGGTCGCCCACGCTCCGGCATAATCCACGTTGATTCGCGCCGACCGCCCGACTTTCGCGGCCGCTATCGTCGCGCCGCCGGGTTCCTCGAGAAACACACCCTCGCCACACAGATCGCGTCCGTAATCCTCGCCCGTGATTCCGAGCGCCTGCGTCAGTTTGCCCGGCCCGTTGGTCAGCTCGCGCGCATCGGCGGCTATACCGCCGCGCCTGCGCATCATCAGATCCAATCCGCACACCGGCTCGAGCGCGCGAAGCAAAACGCCGTGCGGTTCGCCCTCCGAGGCCACTATGATGTTCATCGCCCAACTCGTTCCGTAAATGAGATAGACGTAGGCATAGCCGGGCGGCCCGAACATCACGGCAGTCCGTTTCGTGAGCCCACGCGCGCTGTGCGCGGCGAGGTCCAGCGGACCGCGATATGCCTCGGCTTCAACTATTCGGCCCGCAGCTTCACCCTCGGGCGTGCGATGCACCAGCAGCTTGCCGACACATTCGCGCGCGACCACCAGCACCGAACGTGCGTAGAAACTGCGGGGCAGTTTCATCCGTTCTTTTGTCGATGCTCCCGGTAGCGCGCGATCAGCGCATTGGTCGAGCTGTCGTGTTTGAGTTGAGGCTCGCCGGCGCTTTCCAGCTCGGGGATGATTCGCTGCGCCAGCACCTTGCCCAGCTCGACGCCCCACTGATCGAAGGAGTCGATGCCCCAGATCGCGCCCTGGGTAAACACGCTGTGTTCATAGAGCGCCACCAGCTTGCCCAGCGTCTCGGGCGTCAACTGCTCGGCGAGAATCGTGGTCGACGGGCGATTGCCCTCGAACACGCGATGCGGCACCAGGGCGTCGGGCGTGCCCTCGGCCTTGACCTGCTCGGGAGTTTTGCCGAACGCCAGCGCCTCGCCCTGGGCGAAGACGTTGGCCAGCAACATATCGTGATGGCGGCCGAGCGGATTGAGCGAGCGATGAAACGCGATGAAGTCGCAGGGGATAAGCTTCGTGCCCTGATGAATCAACTGGTAGAAAGAATGCTGTCCGTTGGTTCCCGGCTCGCCCCAGAAGATCGGCCCGGTCTGATAGTCGACCGTCGTACCGTCGAGCGTGACATGCTTGCCGTTGGACTCCATCGTGAGCTGCTGGAGGTAGGCCGGAAAACGCTTCAGATATTGTTCGTATGGAAAAACCCCCACTGTCTGTGCACCGAAGAAATCGTTGTACCAGATTGAGAGCAATCCCATGATCACCGGCAGATTGCTTTCGAACGGCGCGGTGCGGAAGTGCTCGTCGATCGCGTGGAAGCCGTCGAGCATCGCGCGAAAGTGCTCGGGCCCAACGGCGATCATGGTTGAAAGTCCGATCGCCGAATCCATCGAGTAGCGTCCGCCCACCCAGTCCCAGAAACCGAACATGTTGCGCGTGTCGATGCCGAACTTGCCCACCTCGGCGGCGTTGGTCGAGACCGCGACGAAATGTTTTGCGATCGCCTTCTCGTCCCCGAGTCCCTCGAGGCTCCACTTGCGCGCGCTCTGCGCGTTGGTCATGGTCTCGAGCGTGGTGAAGGTCTTCGACGAAATGATGAACAGCGTCTCGGCCGGGTCGAGGTCGCGGGTCGCTTCGACGAAGTCGGTGCCGTCGACGTTGGAGACGAAGCGCACGGTGAGATTGCGATCGCTGTAGTGGCGCAGCGCCTCGTAGGCCATCACCGGACCCAGGTCCGAGCCGCCGATGCCGACGTTGATGACGTTGCGGATGCGCTTGCCGGTGTGGCCCTTCCATGAGCCGTCGCGCACGCCGCGGCTGAACGCCGCCATCCGCTCGAGCACCGCGTGAACTTCGGGCACCACGTTTTTGCCGTCGGTCATGATTGACGCGCCGCGCGGCGCGCGCAGTGCCACGTGCAACACGGCGCGCCCCTCGGTGACATTGATCTTCTCGCCCGCGAACATCGCGTCGATACGACCGCGCAGGCCCACCTCCTCGGCCAGCGCCAGCAGCAAACGCATCGTCTCGGCGGTGATGCGATGCTTGGAATAGTCGAGGTAAAGCCCCGCGGCCTCGACCGCGAAGCGCTCGCCGCGCCGCGGGTCCTCGCTAAAGAGCGTGCGCAGATGAACGTCGCGGATTTTCCCGTAATGCTCGCCTAGCGCCTTCCAGGCGCGCCGCGCGGTAAGCGGCGCCGCTTTGGTCTCCATCGCTCCCCTCCCCTTGTGCGAATCAGCTCGCCTTCTTGAGCGCCGCGCTCTTATCCGCGATGCAGGTCAGCAGGTCGTCCCACGACTTGACAAAGGCCTGCGCGCCCTCGCGCTGAAGCTGCTCGGCCAGCGCGTCGATATCGATTCCGCCGCGCGCGAACTCGGCGAGTTCCGCCTCGGCATTGCCGCCCTCGGGCGACAGCATCGCGCCGACCTCGCCATGATCGGCGAGCGCCTTGAGCGTGTTCTCGGGCATCGTGTTGACCGTATGCGGAGCGGCGAGCGACTTGACGTAGAGCACGTCGGAAGCCTTGGGATCCTTGGTGCCGGTGCTGGCCCATAACAGCCGCTGCGAGCGGGCGCCGAAGTTGAGCAGTCGCAGCCAGCGGTCGGAGGCCAGCAGTTCGCGATAGGCCTTGTAGATGCGTTTGGCCATCGCGACGCCGAGCCGGTCGTGCAGGGCCGGCGGCACTTTTTTCGCGGCCGCGACGTCCCATCGGCTGACGAACACGGAGGCGACCGAAGCGACGTGCGAATTGAGGCCGGCCGCCACGCGGCGTTCGATACCGCGGATGTAGGCTTCGGCCGCCGCAACATACTGCTCGCGCGAAAAGAGCAGCGTCACGTTGACCGGCACGCCAGCGAAGATGGCCTCTTCGATCGCCGGAAGGCCCTCGCGAGTTCCGGGAATTTTGATAAACAGGTTCGGGCGTGCGCCGCGCGCGGACAATTGCCTGGCGGCGGCGATGCTGCCGGCGGTGTCGTACGCGAGCTTGGGCGAGACCTCGAGCGAGACAAATCCGTCGACCCCGTTGGTCCGGTCGTGAACCGGGCGCAGCAGGTCGGCCGCGCGCGTGAGGTCTTCGAGCGCAAGTTCGAAAAACAGCGCCTCGCCCTGCTTGCCGGCGGCGGTCTTTTCGCGGATCGCCGCGTCGTAGTCGTTACTGTTTCTGATCGCCTGGTCGAAGATGCTCGGATTGGAGGTCAGGCCGGTAATCGATAACTCATCGATATAGCGCTTGAGCCCGCCGCCGGTGAGCAGCGCGCGCGTGATGTTGTCCAGCCAGAGGCTCTGGCCGGCCTGATGCAGTATTTGTGTCGCCTTCATGATTCCTCCGATGCGGGGTTCCTCGTGCTCGCGCGCTCGCGCACGAAATGACGTTTGACGTATTCATCGATGCTACTGAGGATTTTGCCAGCCACCGCTCTGAACGGTCAGCCGGTCGGCTTCAGCGGGTCCCCAAGTGCCGGGTTGATACTCCGGCACCGGCGTCGAGTCGCCCAGGATGGGCTCGACGATCGCCCATTGCGCTTCGACCGCGTCCTGGCGCGTGAACAGCAGATGGTCGCCGGCCATCGCGTCGCCCAACAGACGTTCGTAGGGGTCCATCTCGTCGCCGTCGGTCCGCTGCACGAGCTTAAGTTCGGTCGGCGCGGATTCCATATTCTCGCCCGGTTTTTTGATCTGCGCGCCGGCGGCGATTACCACGTCGGGGCCGAGGCGGAATCGAAAATGATTGGCGTCCTCGGGACGGAACTTGCGCAGCGGCGGCCGCTTGAGGGTGACCATTACTTCGGTGGCCGTCATCGGCATGCACTTGCCGGCGCGGATGAAGAACGGCACGTTGTCCCATCGCCAGGAATCGATATGCAGGCGCACGGCGGCGAACGTCTCGACGGTCGAGCCCGGCTTCACCCCGGGCTCCTTGCGATAACCCGCAAATTGTCCGCGCACCAGGTCCTTGGGATTCAGCGGCAGGATCGAGCGAAAGACCTTGACCTTCTCGTCCTGGATCGATTCGGGATAGGTGGTAAGCGGCGGCTCCATCGCCAGGTACGCCACGACCTGGAGCAGATGGTTCTGCACCACGTCGCGGATCGCACCGTTGGCGTCATAGAAGGTGCCGCGGCCCTGCACCCCGAAATTCTCGGCCATCGTGATCTGCACGCTATGAATGTAGCGCCGGTTCCAGATCGGCTCGAGGAACGTATTGGCGAAACGGAACAGGACGATGTTCTGCACCGGTTCCTTGCCCAGGAAGTGGTCGATGCGAAACACCTTGGATTCGTCGAACACCGCGTGCAGGGTCTCGTTGAGCGCCTGCGCCGAGGGCAAATCGTGTCCAAACGGCTTTTCGAGGACTACCCGCCCGTTGCGCGCGCATCCCGAGGCGGCGAGTCCCTTGACCACGGTCGTGAACAGGACCGGTGGAATCGCCAGATAGCTTGTCGGACACTTGGCGCCATCCATCGCTTTGAGCAGCGCGGTGTAAGTCGCCGGATCCTGGTAATCGCTATCGATATATCGCAGGCGTGCGACGAGCCGGGCGAAGGCCTGTTCGTTGACGCCGCCGCCATGCTTCTCGATGCTATCGCGGGCGCGGGCGCGAAGCTGATCGAGATTCCAACCCGACTTCGCCACGCCGATCACAGGAAACTCCAGACGGCCCCGGCGCGCCATCGCGTGCAGCGCGGGAAAGACTTTCTTGTAGGCCAGATCGCCGGTGGCGCCAAAAAACGCCAGCGCATCCGAGCGCGGAGCGTTGTTCATGACTTCTTCTCCAGATGGCCGCCGAACTCGTAGCGCATCGCGGAGAGCATCTGGTCGGCGAAATCCGCGGCCCCGCGCGAGCTGAAGCGCTCGTACAGCGCCGTCGTCAGGACCGGGGCCGGCACGCCTTCGTCGATCGCCGCGTCGATCGTCCAGCGCCCCTCGCCCGAATCCGAGACCCGGCCGGCGAACTTCGCCAGTTCGGGATCGCCGGCGAGCGCGGCGGCCGTCAGATCGAGCAGCCACGAGGCAATGACGCTGCCGCGGCGCCAGACCTCAGCGATATCGGGAAGATTGAAATCGTACTGGTACAGTTCGGGTTGGCGCAGCGGCGCGGTCTCGGCGTCGGCCACGTGCCGCTGCTTGCCGACGTTGGCGTGGCGCAGAATGTTCATCCCTTCCGCGTAGGCCGCCATCAGTCCGTACTCGATCCCGTTGTGCACCATCTTGACGAAGTGGCCGGCGCCGTTGGGCCCGCAATGCAGGTAGCCGTGTTCGGCGGTGCCCGGAGCGGCCTTCGCGCGTGCGGGCGTGCGCGGTGCCGAATCGAGCGGCGGCGCGAGCGTGGCGAAAATCGGATCGAGGTGTTTGACGACCTCGGGCTCGCCGCCGATCATCTGGCAGAAACCGCGCTCCAATCCCCACACGCCGCCACTGGTGCCGGCATCGACGTAGTGGAGGCCCTTGGCGCGCAGCGCCTTTGCGCGGCGCAGGTCGTCGACGTAGTAGGAATTGCCACCGTCGACCAGGATGTCGCCCGGCTCGAATCTCTCCGAGAGGTCCGCCAGTGTCTTCTCCACCACCGCCGCCGGCACCATCATCCAGGTCACTCGCGGCTTTTTGAGCTTCGCCCTGAAATCATCGAGCGAGGAGGCGCCGATTGCTCCCTCTTTGACGAGCGCCTTGACCGCATCGGGACTGACGTCGAAAACCACGCATTCATGACCGCCACGCATGAGCCGCCGCACCATGTTTGCGCCCATTCTTCCAAGACCGATCATACCCATCTGCATCGCAATTGCTCCTTGGATAAGGCTCACCCCGCGGCGAGCCGTTGCGCGAAAGTGTGTGCCTACCAGTATGCACCGCCACGGGTCCTGCGGGTAACGCGCCAGACGTGCCCAAGAGCACGGTTCAACCCGCTCGCGGCATCGTCACGAACTCACGACTGTCTTTAGCCGCGCGCCACGGGATCAGTCGTGAGCCAATTGTGAAATCCCATGCACTGGCGAATCAAGACCGCAGAGGCCAACGCCGCTGACGACTGGCAAATCGAAATCCAGGACACTTGAATTTTGCTTATAGTTAGCGCGTGGCAGCCTTAATGTGAGATTGACTCTGCGCTTGCTAATTTAATGGAATATGCTAAGGTAAATGCTCTTAGGTTCGCCGTTTGTTTCTCTTTGCAGTCGGGTCCGGTCATCAGTGGCAGGGCTGGACGGGGCTCGCGCCTACGCGAGGCGATGGGGTTGTGTTCCACCAAAGGGGCGGGAGGAGCATATATGGAGCTGAAGAACGGGGTCTTAGAAAGGGTACGAAAACTGACCAACGGCCAGACGATGACCGAATATTCGCTCATCGTGCTGTTCGTTGGCTTGGCGGCCTTTTCCGCTTACTCGGAAATTGGCTTGGAGATCAAAGTCGTTGCGAGCAACTTGATAAGCTTCTTAGCCACGGCGATCTCGGCTCTGTAGCTCCACCACGGCCGGGAAGCCTGGTCCGCCCGGGCAGCGTGTCCCTCATATGGCATCCGGCAGCTTCACGGGGATAGTAGCCGGATAGCGATAAGGGACAACGGCGGAATCTTGAGGGCCGGAGCGATCTCCGGCCCTCTTTTCTTGTGTTCGGGCACTCTCCTTCAGGTCCGACCCGGACCGAGCCCGAACGGCATCTGAATAATTCCGACGGGCAATCGTCGAATGCTTTGAGTGCGGATTATATCGGTAGCCCCCACTACCGCCGCGCTTCGGTTGCGGACTCCTCCCGGCAGCCGAAATGAAGTCCGCCGCAAGGCGGGCGATGAACAGGCGGGCATCGGGGAGACTCCCCC
>Ga0307373_10009716_pt1 | contig 14302 bp, 14 predicted proteins | sample OX2MG_FD_202534 | JGI IMG/M metagenome (GOLD analysis project Ga0307373, IMG submission 202534) | Soil microbial communities from Risofladan, Vaasa, Finland - OX-2 | ecosystem: Environmental > Terrestrial > Soil > Coastal area > Acid sulfate soil | place: Finland: Risofladan, Vaasa | collected... | reverse complement strand
CGCTTCCAGTTGCTTCAGAGCCCCAATCATCTGCGCCTCGGTGTGCCGGCTCTTCGACATGCTCCTCCCCCTTTCCGCAATGTGAAATCATACTCAGTCTTGTGCGGATTTAGGGGAGCAGGTCACGCGCGCGCGTGGTACAGTCCGGGCTACTGCCTCAGCAAAAACCGTCGTTGAAAACTCTCGATTACTCTGGACACTGTATCCAGGCACGAATGGTAGGAGGAGATTACTACGACTTTATCGATTTAGGTCCGGGAGAAGTTGGTTTCGTGCTGGCGGATGTTTCGGGAAAAGGCATCCCGGCCGCCTTGTTTATGGCAAGCTTGCAGGGAAACTTGCAGAGTCAATGCAGCATTGGCTCGAGTGATCTTGCCCAAATACTCGCTTCTCTGAACCTGCACCTGTGTAAGCACTCTATGAACCAAAGATACGCCACGCTCTTTTTCGGGCGCTATAGCGATGCCACGCAAACCCTGCATTATGTCAATTGTGGGCATAACCCTCCCCTTCTGCTCCGTAACGCAGGTTCGATTGAGAGACTGAACGCGACCGCAACAGTCCTTGGACTGTTCCTGGACTGGGAGTGTTCTGTGGCATCAGTTCAATTGGTACCCGGAGATATCTTGAATATTTACACCGATGGGATCACGGAGACAAGGGGTCATAGCGGGGCAGAATTCGGCGAGGTGCGTCTGCTGGAAACATTGCGCAACAATCGGAATCTTGGGTCTGCGGATATGTTGCGGAACGTGGAGGAGGCAGTGGAACAATTCAGGTTGGGGGGACAAGAAGACGATCTGACACTGGTGATCGCACGTGCCCGCTAGCCTGTAGAGTGGCATAGTCGCCCAGATGGCCCGCGAGCTTACTGACCGGACACGCAACTTCTGTGCTCCAGCTTGGGGAGACTTCGCCGGGCAATCTTGGGTGACCTGACCGGGGATTTTTGTACCAGGTGAAGTGAGAGAGATTTCATTGGGAGGAAGACCGGCCATGCCCATGAGGAGATATAAGCCGGAGCAGATTGTGACGCTGCTGCGGCAAATTGAAGTAGCCATCGCCAACGGAAAGACCACCCCGCAAGCCTGCAAAGAAGCCCAGATCACGGCTCAGACCTCTACCGCTGGCGGAAGGAATACGGCGGCCTGAAGCTGGATCAGGCAAAATGTCTCAAAGAGCTGGAGAAGGAAAACGGCAAGCTGAAGCGGCTGGTGGCGGAACTGTCACTGGAGAAGCAAATTTTGAAGGACGTGGCGGAGGGAAACTGCTAATCCCTGAGCGGCGGCGTTGTGCGGTCAGGCACTCGGCCCAGACACTGCCTTCGCTGATCTTTAATCCTTCCCAACAAATTCGCGTAGGTGCGCTCTTCCGTGCAGGACGCGGTGTGAGCGCGAGGAAATCTCGGCAAGCAGTGGCCCGCAGTGATGACCACGCGATGCTCCCTGAATCGCCTCTGTCGCAGACCTTTGACGCGCAGCAGCTTTCGCAGTAGTGGAATGCTCACAACGTGCTCGATGACGAATCCACGCCCATCGCCCACCCTGATAACGCTCGCTGCGCTGATTTTGGGTTCGTCGATGGGCAGCCGGAGCCTTTCGCGCGCCGATGTCACTCGCGATTCCCGCCCATCATCACTATCGGTAGGAGGATTCTTCCATGCCATCTGAAAACACAAAGAAGTGCGCGCACCCGAACTGTAGCTGCCAAACGTCCGACAAGTATTGCAGCGCCCAATGCCAAGCAATGGAAAAGACGCCCGACATCGATTGCCGCTGCACACATCCCGGATGCAAAGGCCGCGCCCACTAAACTGGGCGCGTGCATCTTCGCGGATCGCTGAGTAACGAACCCGGTCCTTGCGGCTCGCGTACCTCCCTGCAAACATTTATCGGCACTTTGCTCGTTGCGGGAGGTGGGGAAGCCACTAAGGTCAACGTGGTTGTCGCTGATGCGACGCCCTTCAAAGGTCTGCCGCACGGCCGTCAAAAGCAGAAGGCCCGCCTCGCGGCGGGCCTTCGGGGGAGAAAAGCTCCACAGCCATGCGCGGATGGCCAGGAAACCCTTCTACGAAGTGGAGTCTATGAGACCTGAACAAACGAAGTCAAGCGGTAAGCGCGCACAAAACCATGGAAAACAGGGGCTTAGTTTACAGTCGAATCCGCGAAAAAATTTCCCAAGCGAAACCTGTCAATATAAGTCCTTTGCATTTATAGGCTTGCTGGACAACCCCAACTGAATGATTTCCAGGTCCTCGGGCCGGTCAAATACCTGCCCGGGCCATCTCCGCTTGATCAGCAGCCGCAGCGCCGCGAAAATCAAGCCGCCCAACAGCGCGAATCCGCAGATTTCGCCAGCGCCGACAATCGTCCCCACGATCATCGCGCCCATGGAAGGCTCATGCGCCCTGTGAAAGATCGGTGCGTCCCAGATAACGGTCATCCCGGAATGAACTTGCGCAAGCAGCGAGTCCGCCACAGCTTTCGACGGCGCACCCGAAAGCAGCGCGACGGTTGTTCCATCCCGCTTCATATACAGCGCCGTTTCATTTTTAGAAGTGGCCTTCGTCACGCCCACGATATCCAGCTTGTGCGATAGTTTTTCGACCTGCGCTGCGGCAATCTGCGGCGTGGGATAGTCGGCGATCAAAAGCGTCGCTTCGCGGTTTTGCAAACGATAATGCGCCAGCTCCGCCTCCGCGCCCATTTTGAACCCCAGCCAGTCGCCCGTTGCCAATGGCAAAAAATGCTGCAAAGCCACAGGCCCCAGAATGTAGTGGTCCGACCGCGGCACAAAATTATCAACAGGCAAGCGCTGCGGCAGCGCGGGATAAGTTCCGAATGCCGCGCGTCCCCCCGCTTGCGCAATCAGCATTTCAATTGCATCGTGGAATCGCCCAACGTCTTTGGCGTCGAATTCGAGAACCAGATTGCCCGTCAGCGCCAGCGCGCGATCCCGCGACATTGACGAGTGCTTGGTGAACTTTCCCTGCGCCATATCCGGCGTGCGCAAAAATGAATATGCTCCATAAGAGCCCGACGGATCCCCAAACGAATACGCGGTCGCAACCAGTGCCTCCGTGCCGCGCATGTACATTCGCCGCTCCGTGGCCTTCAGACCGTATTCCTTCAGCGCCGCCGCTTCCTGTCCGCCAATCTTGGCTTTCGATTCCGTCGAGTTCCAATTCGACGTGGTCGCCGGCAGGATTCCTTGCGCGCGCGTGGAAGCCGCCGCAAGCAGCATGATCACAATGCAGAATGGCAAAATGCGGCGGCCAGACATCAGCTTCATCGGCGGATTCATCCTCAAATTAGTTTCATTGTACAACGGAAAGGTTATCTCTGCGCGCGCGTCGCGCTTGCCGGAGCAGGCTGGCGGTCGCTCACCAGCGTCTGTTTCCGCCGGTCATAATTGAGGCTGTTCAAGCTCGATAAATAGTTCTCAACTCCGCGAAAAATCCCCTGCGCGATCCGCTCCCGCTGCGCGGGTCTTTCGAGCATTCGCTCATCGGTCGGGTTGCTCAGAAATGAAATTTCCGAAAGCACGGACGGCATGTTCGCGCCGATCAAAACCACGAACGGCGCTTTTTTCACGCCGCGGTTTCGCTCCGCCGTGCTGACTTGCCGCAGTTTGCCTGTCAAGGAATTCTGAATATCGGTCGCCAGCTCGCGCGACTCTTCAATCTTGTCGTTTCGCGCGATTTTCTTGATCAGACCTTGCAATTCGTGAATCGACGAGTCCGACAGCGCGTTTTCGCGCGACGCGGTTTCGAGCGCGTCCGGGGACGAAGTAAAATTCAAATAGTACGTTTCGATTCCGCGCGCCGCTTCGTCATGGCTCGAATTCGCGTGAATGGAAATAAATAAATCCGCATCGGCCTGATTCGCAATCGCCGTGCGCTCTTCGAGCGGCACGAAAACGTCCGTTTTGCGCGTGTAAATCACCTGCGCGCCCGGTAATTTCTCGTGGATCAGCTTGCCCAATCGCAGCGCGACATCCAGACAAACGTTCTTCTCCAGCACGCCGTGCGGCCCAATCGTTCCCGTGTCGTACCCGCCGTGGCCTGGATCAATCACGATGCGGTCGATTTTCAATCCCAGCGCGCGAGTCAGGGAACGCGAGCCGTCGCGCGTCGGGCTGTCCGCATGCAAGGGAATCGCCGTGTACGTCCGCGCGGGACGATTGGAATGTCCCGGGTCCACGCGGGTAACATTCGGGCCGCCCGATTCCGCGTCCTGCGTTCCTGGCACTTCCACTTTTTCCGTTGCGGCATGCAATGGAGCCGGAAGCGTCGCCGTCGTATCGCCTGCCAGTCGGACGGGTGCCGCTTCGCCCGCCGCTGGTTTTTTCGCGCTCGCGTCCGTTACCGCGCCATGAACATCGATCACCAGCCGGTACGGATTCGGCAGCAGAAACGCCGAATATCCTTCGATGCTTCGCACATCCAGCACCAGCCGCACAACGCCCGTTTTGTTTTGCGCCACGCGCACGCGTTTCAAGAAGCCATTCTGCACAGCGAGCTCTTTATCCGTCAGCGAATGCCCCAGCTGCGCTTTGTAAAGATCAAAATAAATCCTGTCGGGATTCTTGATTCGCGCGGATTGGTATTTCACCGCCCCATTCAAATCCACGACCACCCGCGTGTAGTCGTCCGCGTTCCACGTGCGAATCGCGGTCACGCTCGACGGGTCGCCGTTCTTGGCCGCGTCCGGCGTTTCCTCGGATACGTACTCAGGCTCCGACACCGGAATATTTCTGGTTACAGGCCGATCCGCGGCAGTCTCGGACGAAGCCGCGCGCGACGAAGTTTCCGCGCCCGAATCGTCAGCGGCGGCCTTTGACGGCGCGGCCGCAAGCTCCCTTAATTCCTTTCGCGCGTCGCTGGCCTCTTCGGAATGCGGGAACCGCTGGAGGTACTGCGTGAACGCGTTTTTCGCTTCCGTTTTTTCGTCGAGGTTGTCCTTCTCGATTTTGCCAATCTGGAAAAGCGCATCGGAGCGGAACTTGTTCGCGGGATATTGCGACACCAGAAATTTATACGTCACCAGCGACGACTGGTAATACATCCGGTCGAAATCGTCGCCCATGTCGTGATAAAGCTGCGCGACCGCATGCAACGCCAGCGTCGTTTCCGGCGCGGACGCCGTCAGCAAATAAACCCTGCGGTACGCCGCCACAACTTTTTTGTACTCGGCCAGCGTCCGGCTGTCTTGCGGCTCCGCATCGAGCGACTCGAGCAGCTGCTGCGCTTTGGCGTATTGCGTTTTTGCCTGCGCGTGTCTCGATGTCTGCGCTCGCGCGGAGGGCGCGGAAAACAGCACGCAGAACAGCGCCACTGGCGCGACGCATGCCACTACGAGCCACTTGGAAATTTTTTTATTCGGGATTCGCCCGCGTTGCTTCATTCGTTTGTGAACACGATCCGGCCGCTTTTGCTCGTCACTTCGCGGATCTGAAAACGATGGAACTCGCCTGTCGGCGAGTGCCCTGGGCCGGACTGGAAGTAGGTGTTGGTCACTTTTCTCACATAGGCGCGTGTTTCGGGATATGCGGGGACTCCGCCGTAACGCGCCACGGCCTGCTCGCCCGCGTTGTATGCCGCGAGCGAATCCCGCAGGTTGCCGTGGTAGCGATCCAGCAGTTCCCGCAAATACCGCGTTCCGCCCTCGATATTCTCGGCGGGGTCAAACACGTTGCCGACACCGAAACGTTCTGCCGTGGACGGCATCAATTGCATCAATCCAAATGCTCCCTTGCGCGATACCGCGTACGGATTCCAGCCCGATTCGGTCTGGATTACCGCCTGCACCAGGGCAGGGTCCACGTGATTCCGCTTCGCGGCCGCGTTAACCGCCTTGGCGAGCTTCACCGGTGGCGCCACCATTTCGGTATCCTGGCGGTGGCCCGAAACACGCCGGGCGGCCTTCGTTCGCGGGTTCGCGTTCACGTAGACAACCGTGCCATTCCTACCCACATAGGATGCAATCTGGGCCTGCGTAGGCTGCACAAAACACAGGCCCGCCGAGGCAACAATCGCCCAGGCAAGGATGCGTGCACCGGTACCTCTAAGGGAAAGGCAGAACATTTATGCTTCCTCACAAACGACACATCCGCGACCCGAAAATGATGGCTTTCCGGCGTCGTTTCTAGCGCTTGTAAGGAATTATAACATCCGCTCGACGAGCGGACAGACTTGCGCGATGGCAGTTTCGATACCAGCAACATCCTTGCCTCCGGCTTCGGCCAGGTCGGGCCGGCCGCCTCCGGAGCCCCCTACCAGTTTAGCGAGTTCCTGGACTATCTTCCCGGCATGCAGCCGGTTCGTCAAGTCTTTAGTAACGGCCGTAATGAGAGACACCTTACCGTCTTCCCCCGCCGCCAGGAATACCACCCCCGAACCCATCTTCTGCCGCAGGCCGTCGGCGAGCTGCCGGAGGGCCTCCCGGTCGAATCCGGGCACCCGGGCGGCCACCACGCGGACGTCTTTCACGGTTCGCGCGCCTTCCAGAAGGGAATCGGCCATCGAAACCGCTGACTTTCGCTTCAGCCCTTCGAGCTGCTTTTCCAGCTGCTTGGTGGTTTGGGTCAGTTTTTCGACGGCTTCGAGGACCTTGTCCTCGCCGATGTTCAACATCCCCGCGAGCGTCCGCAGCGTCCCCAGCGCTTGCTGATATTGCGCCAGCGCGGCGTCTCCGGTCATCGCCTCAATGCGCCGGACGCCCGCCGCGACGGATTGCTCCATCGAAATTTTGAACACGCCGATTTCGCCCGTTCGCGCGACATGCGTGCCGCCACAAAGTTCCTTGCTGTAGAAGCCGCGCGGATAAGCGGCGTCGCCAATCGTCACCACGCGGACGTTCTGCTCCGGATATTTGTCGCCGAAAAAAGCGAGCGCGCCGGAAGCGAGCGCGTCGTCGATATTCATGATGTCCGTCTGCAACGGAAGATCGCGCAGAATTTCTTCGTTCACCTGCAACTCGATTTCCTGCAATTCTTCGGGCGCGAGTTGCGCGAAGTGGCTGAAGTCGAATCGCAAATGATCCGGCGCGTTCAGCGAACCGGCTTGTTTCACGTGCGTGCCCAGAATGTTTCGCAGCGCCGCGTTCATCAGGTGCGTGCCCGTGTGATTGCGCATGATGCGCGCGCGCCGCGTGGCGTCCGCGACAGTGGCGACGCGGTCGCCAACTTCCAAATCTTCCTTCGCGACAATTCTGTGCGCGATCAATCCCGCCACGGGATAATACGCGCCGCGCACTTCCGCGACCGCGAGCGACATATCGTTGTCGTAGAGCGAGCCGATGTCCGCGACCTGGCCGCCCGACTCGGAATAAATCGTGGTGCGGTCGAGCACGACTTCTGCTTCCTCGCCCGCTTTCAGCTTCTTCACTTCGCCGTCTTTCGTGACGATGGCCTCGATATGGCAGTCGCGCGTCGTGGTGCCAAAATAAAAATCCGGCTCCGTCGTGAATGTGTTTGCCAGCTTCGTGTAGACAGGCTTCGCCGCTTCTTTGTGCGCACCTTTCCACGACGCCTTCGAGCGCTGCTGCTGCTCCTGCATCGCCCTATCGAAGCCAGCCCAAGCGACTTCAAAGCCGCTGTCTCTTGCCACGTCGTCGATGAAGTCTCGGGGAAGGCCATAAGTATCGTAAAACTTGAATGCTGACGCTCCATCAAGCATTGGCTTGGAGATTCCGTATCCGACTCCTTGACCGCGATGTTCTCTAATGAATTGCTCCCGTTTCTCTGCAGCGTTGATGAAACCTTCATGCAACGCTTCCTCTAGTTTCTTTAGGCCAATGTCGACTGTGCGCGTAAATCTCTTGTCTTCCTCATCGAGAACCTGCGTGACCCGTTTCGAAGCCTCTTCGAGTTCAGGATATGCGCCCTTCATCTCTTTCTGCACAGCCGCAGCCATTCTCGACATAAACGGGAACGGAGCATTCAGCATTCGCGCATGGCGGAGGCCACGACGAATGATCTTGCGCAGTACATAACCCCGGTCTTCGTTCGATGGAACGACACCATCCGCAATCAGAAAAGTTGCGGCGCGTGAATGATCGGCGACGATCCGCAGCGATGGGTGGTTTTCTGGTTTGTGACGGTCGGCGTGACAAAGCTCAGCTGCCTTGTCCATGAGCGGAGTGAATAAATCGGTATCGAAGTTGCTGATTTTATTTTGCAGGACGGCGGCGACGCGCTCTAGGCCCATGCCAGTATCCACGGAAGGCTTGGGCAGGGGATTGAGTTTCCCCGTTGCGTCGCGATTGAATTGCATGAAGACCAAATTCCAAATTTCGACGTAGCGGCCACAGTCGCAGGGGAATTTGCAGTCAGCGTGGCCTTGATCAGACGCGGCTGGCCCCATGTCGTAATGAATTTCGCTGCACGGGCCGCACGGACCCGTATCGCCCATGGCCCAGAAATTTTCCTTGAGTCCGGGAATCTCGATCACGCGATCCTTGGGCGCGCCGGTTTGAATCCACAGCTTGGCGGCATCGTGATCAGGCTGCAAATTTTCGTGACCGCCGAATACGGTGAAATATAATTGTTCCACCGGAATGCCGAACCATTGCGGCGAGGTGATCAGTTCCCACGCGTACGCGATTGCGTCCTTCTTGAAATAATCGCCGAAGGAAAAATTGCCGAGCATCTCGAAAAAAGTGTGATGGCGATTGGTGAACCCGACGTTTTCGAGGTCGTTGTGTTTGCCGCCGGCGCGCACGCATTTCTGGCAGGTGGTGGCGCGTTTGTAATCGCGCTGCTCGAGGCCGAGAAAAACGTCCTTGAACTGATTCATTCCCGCGTTGGTGAACAGCAGCGTGGGATCATTCGCCGGGACGAGCGACGAGCTGCGCACGATTTTGTGTCCGCGCTCCTCGAAATATTTCAGGAACGTCTCCCGAATTTTATCTCCCGGCCACTTCAGTTCTTCCGCGTCCACTCTGTCCTCGCAAATTCGAATTCCGCCCGCCGCAGGCAGGCGAAGCGCTTCATTATCGCAGACACATTCCGCGCCCGCAATGCGCCCCGCCGCCTCGGCATAGTCCGGCGGCGTCTTTGCCTTTCGCGCCGCCCGATTTGGGTCGTCGTAGCGCCGCCTCGGCGGCGTCTTTGCCTTTGTAGGGGCCGACTAGGGTCGGCCCGCGCCTGACGCATGTCAGGCGTTTTTTCGGGTGCCCCATCCTGAGCGTTGTTTGCGAAGGGTGGGGATTTTTCGCCCTTGTCTTCGTAGGGGCCGGGTTCATCCCCGCCCACTCCTTTACGTCTTTTCCGCGCCGCCGATTTGCGCCGCCGTCTCGGCGGCGTCTTTGCCTGTGTAGGGGCCGACTAGGGTCGGCCCGCGCCTGACGCATGTCAGGCGTTTTTTCGGGTGCCCCATCCTTCGCGCTGTTTGCGAAGGATGGGGATTTTTCGCCTTTGTCTTCGTAGGGGCGGGGTCCATCCCCGCCCGCTCCTTTACGTCTTTTCGCGACGCGCGATTTGCGTCGCCGTAGCGCCGCCGTCTCGGCGGCGTCTTTGCCTGTGTAGGGGCCGACTAGGGTCGGCCCGCGCCTGACGCATGTCAGGCGTTTTTTCGGGTGCCCCATCCTTCGCGCTGTTTGCGAAGGATGGGGATTTTTCGCCTTTGTCTTCGTAGGGGCGGGGTTCACCCCCGCCCGTGGCGAGACGAAGTCTCGCCTTTGCGGTTTTTCATCGTCACTCACTTGCCCTGACGTGGTCCCTCGCTCGCCCTGACACAAGGAAGGGCCGCTGCCTTCTTACACACACCGCATCCTGAAAAATTTCCGCTTCTGTGCTACGCTGATTCAGAGGCCAGCAGTTCGATGCAAGCGGCAAAGCAGCACATTGGCCCGCGAACGGAACTCCCCAATCAAAAGCCACCCTTCAGGCCAATTTCTAATCGTCCTCATCCGCGATTAGAAATCCACGTAACTCACACAAAACAAAGGAGCGACCCCATTTCTAATCGTCCTTAGTTTCATTATTTCATGTCTATCATTTATTGATCGCCGCAACCGCACAGACTGCGAGGCTGTGCGACACGCCGATTCCGGCGGAGGTAATTAGAACGTTTCAAATATCGTCGGGAGGAGGGAAGTCGGGGATTTCGGCGGCGGCATCAGCGGCGGCGCTGGCTTTTGAGGCGGCGTGGAGTTCGGCGCGGATGACGTCGGAGGAAAAACCGGCGCGGAGGAGGCTGCGGTAGATTGAGGCGCGTTTTTTTTCGTCAAGGGGGTGTTGCGGGGGATCGCCGAGTGGGCTTTTGATTTTGCGGATGCGGCGCTCGATGCGAGAGCGCACGAGCGCGGCTTCGTCGGTTTCGGCGAACACAGTTTCGAGCGCCGCTTCGATGTGCCTGTCGGGGACGCCGCGGCCGCGGAGTTCGCGCGCAATCCGGAATTTGCCCTGGTGACGCTGCTGCGCATGGATGCGCGCGTAGTCGCGGGCGTAGCGCGCGTCGTCGAGGTATTGCATTTCCTTTAATTTTTGGACGACGGCTTTGACATGGTCTTCGTTTTCGGCGCGGCGCTCGAGATATACGCGCATTTCGTGCACCGAGTACGAGCGGCGCATCAGGCCTCGCAATGCGGCGGCGTAGAGTTCGGGTTCGGTGGAAAGTTTTCGCGGGGAAGAGGAGCGCACGGAGAGAGAATAGCATTCTGGAGGCTGGAAGCTAGAGGTTAGAGGCTGGAAAAAAACAGATCCGTCGTCCCGTAGAACATCCGGGACGCAAAAAGCGCGCCGCGTGGCGGCTCATTTCCTTCTTCAGGGCAAGCAGGGTAAACAAAGGTCGCCCCTACGGGAGTCAAAAGCGAAAGGCGAAAAACGAAAGCTGATTAGTGGCGGCGGCGATTTTCGATGCGGCGGCCCCACCAGTCGTAGTCATCGCATTCCTCGGAGAACATGCGATAGAGGCCCCAGCCGCGAGGTTCGACGTCGCTGTGGAAGCCGAACCAGAGGGCTATCGAAAACAGTCCGGCGAAAAGCGAAATGATTTCCCATCGGCCGGCGGCGATTTTCAGTGCGTCGAAGAGGCGCGCGAGGATGGGTTCGCCATCGGCGGCGAGAAAGCGGCAAACGAAAATCGCGTAGGAAAATGCGAGCATGCCGGCGAACAAGCGCAGAAGGCCGCGCACGCCAAAGAAAAATGTGTACCACGGTTGTTTGAGATTCGCGGAATTCATTAACGTTCCCCGGGATTAGCGGCGCGGGCCGGTGCGCTCGAATTCGGTCATGGTGCGTTCCATATCCTCGCGAGCGGCGTCGGCGGAGGAGCGGACTCCCTGAATGCGCAGCTTGAACTCGTCCGGATTGCTGGCGCGGAGCAGCGCTTCCTCGAGCGTGATCAAATGCCGTGTATACAAATCGAAGATGGACTGATCGAACGTCTGCATGCCGTACTGGCTGGTTCCGGCGGCGAGGGCGTCGCGAATCAGGCGCGTCTTGTCCGGATTGATGATGCAATCGCGGATGTAGCCGGTGGAGATCAAAACTTCGACCGCGGGCACGCGGCCCACGCCGTCGCTTTTGCGCACGAGGCGCTGGCTGACGACGGCTTTGAGAGTCGAGGCGAGCTGCAAACGGATTTGCTTTTGCTCCGGCGGCGGAAAAACGGCGATGATGCGCTGGATGGTTTCGGTGGCGTCCAATGTGTGCAAAGTCGAAAAGACCAAGTGGCCCGTTTCGGCGGCGAGCAGGGCGGTGGAAATGGTTTCGAGGTCGCGCATTTCGCCGACGAGAATGACGTCAGGGTCCTGACGAAGGGCGGCGCGCAGAGCGGTGGAGAACGTCGAGGTATCGACTTCGACTTCGCGCTGGTTGATGAATCCCTTTTTGTCGCGATGCAAATACTCGATGGGGTCTTCGATGGTGATGATGTGCTCAGGGCGGATGGAGTTGATACGGTCGATCATGGCGGCGAGGCTGGTCGATTTGCCCGATCCGGTTGTTCCGGTGACGAGCACCAGTCCGCGCTGTTCTTCGCAAATTTTGACGATGACGGGAGGAAGGTTCAGTTCCTCAATGGTGCGGATTTTCGTCGGGATCACGCGGAGCACCATGCCGACGTTGCCGCGCTGCTGAAACACGTTGACGCGGAAACGGCCGAGGCCCGCGACTCCATAGGCCATGTCAAGCTCGGCGGTCTCCTTGAATTTTTGCTTTTGCCGGTTGGTCATCATGCTGAAGGCCATGGAGAGCATTTCTTCCGGCGTGACGCGGGGCACATCGGCGAGGGGCTCAAGAATTCCGTCCACGCGCAGATAGGGGTGGTTGCCGACTTTTAAGTGCAAGTCGGAGGCCTTGCTTTCCACCGCGCGGCGCAACAGATCATCAATCACAATAGCCATCGCCTGGTCTCGCTTTCGGGAATCTGCAAGCCAAGCTAGCACGCGATACAGGCGACGGCAATCACCCGTCGCGATGCGATTGCCTGGAATGCAACTGGTCTGGAGGCTAGAAGCTGGATGTTAGAGGTTGGAAAAAGCAAACCACTCTCGATGGGTGTTTCAGGGTTCGCGGACGAACAGGAGCTGGTAGATCCACGCGCCGATGACTCCGCCGAGGAGCGGCCCGGCCCAATAGACGCCGTGGTTGGCCCAGTGATGCGCGACGATTGCGGTGCCGAGAGCCATTGCGGGATTCATCGAGGCGCCTGTGTAAGGCGAACCGACAAGCGCGCCGACAAAGATCGCGAATCCCGCAGCGAAGCCACCAAAACGCGCGAGGGAATCCTTTGCCTCGGCGATCGCGCCGAAAAAAATGAACACGAGAAAAAGTGTAAGCAATGCTTCGAGCAGGATGCCTTGCGTGCGGGTGAAGCTGGCGGCGAGATCCGGGGCGCCCATGGATACGGCGAGCCAAACGTGCTGGGGGACGAATCGCGCGACGGTGTAGGCCGCCGCGATCGCGCCGAGAATCTGCGCGACGCCGTAAAAAATCGCCTGAAACGAGCCGAGCCGCCGCGTCACCCAAAACCCGATGGTGATTGCGGGATTGAAGTGCGCGCCGGAGACGTGAACGAGCGTGCAAACGAGGATGGCGAAGGTCAAGCCGCGCACGAGGGCGATGCCGATGGGTCCGAGGCCGGTGGCTCCGCTCGCGCGGAGGCTCTGGTCGACGCAGATTGCGGCGGTCGAGAAAAACACGAAGAAGAACGAGCCGATGAACTCGGCGAGCAGTTTCTGCCAGATTCGATACATGCTTCCTCCGAAGGCGCGACGGCCCTTCTGCAAGACCGTGCGGCGGGCAAGTTGGCGATTCTAGCAGGGGCGGAGGGGAATTTTACAATTTTGGTGGCGCGGACTGAATTCCGCTGCGACGCGGATGTGTGTTGACAATATAGCGCGAGCGTATTAGTGTGCGTGTCTACTGAGAATGAGTCTAAGTATCACAAAGACGGAAGCGACGACATCGCGGCGCACGCGCGAGCGGGAATTGATTTTCGATTTCGTGGAAACGCTGCACGGCCATTTTTCCGCGGACGATTTGTTTTTCGGGTTGCACCGCCGGGGCCAGCGCGTTTCGCGCGCCACGGTGTATCGCACGCTCGATTTGCTGGTGGAGCGAGGAATGCTGCAGCGCGTGCCGATGGACCAGGGTGGCTTTCTCTACGAACACATTCACGGACGCAAACAGCACGCGCATCTTTATTGTCTGGGCTGCGGACGGCTGACGGATTATCCGATGCCTTCGCTCGGCCTGATACCGGGGCGCGTGCGACGGACAGCGGGTTTCGAAGCGGAGCATATGCTGTTGCGCGTTTGCGGATATTGCAAGCGCTGCCGCACGCGGCAGGGGCGGAGGCCGGCAAGGGCGTAGCAGCGAGCGGTTACGAAAGTTTGTGGGAATTTCAGGGAGTTCAATTACACGAGGAGGAAGGAAACATGGGAAAAGTAGCTCGAGAAATGGTGGTCAAAGCAGGCGTGAATGTGGACGAGCTGGTGAAGAAACTGGTTCGCGCGGCGTCGGCGGAACTGACGACGTTTTACTACTACACAATTTTGCGCGTGAACGCGATCGGGTTCGACGGGGAGGGCTTGAAGGAAATCATCGAAGACGCGCGCATTGAGGACCGAAATCATTTCGAAGTGCTTACGCCTCGCATTTACGAGCTGGGCGGCGCGCTGCCGCGCGACGTCAAGGATTTTGCGAAAGACGCCGCGTGTCCCGACGCGTATCTGCCGAAGGATCCGCGCAACATGAAGGAGATGCTCACCGTGCTCGTCGAGGCGGAACGGTGCGCGATTCGCGTGTACACGGACATTTGCGCGATGACGGCAGGCAAGGACCCGCGGACGTA
>Ga0307373_10009715_pt1 | contig 14302 bp, 12 predicted proteins | sample OX2MG_FD_202534 | JGI IMG/M metagenome (GOLD analysis project Ga0307373, IMG submission 202534) | Soil microbial communities from Risofladan, Vaasa, Finland - OX-2 | ecosystem: Environmental > Terrestrial > Soil > Coastal area > Acid sulfate soil | place: Finland: Risofladan, Vaasa | collected... | reverse complement strand
GAGGCCTCCATACCTACCACGCACGGGCCGAGTCGCCGCATGAAGTCCGGCAGCTGCGCGCGCCTGAGCTCTTTGCGCAACACCACTCGCCCCTTTGCGTCCGCCCCGCACAATGCGAACACGTTCTTTGCCAGGTCAATCGCAACCGTAGTAACTTCCATCTCGGACCTCCGCCCTTCGCTTTTTGGATGACACACAACTCATCCTTGGCCCATTGTGAGGCCGGTACAAAAACGGGCGGGGGTCCATACCATCATTCAACAGCCGGCTGCGAGATGAATGCCTCAACGAGCACGTCTTCCTCAGCCTGGCCGAGGCGCGTGAGACCATTGAAGCGTGGCGTCACGACTACAACCACCTCCGGCCGCACAGCAGCCTCGGCGCATTGACACCAACCGAGTTCGCGGTGCTTAAAGGACAGGAAGTTCAACCGCCTCACGAGGGCCAAAACCACGACCGACTCTACTTATGACCTGACGGGCATCGGGGAGCAGGCCACAAGCGCTCGCCGATGGTCTCGTCGTGGCCGCGCAACCGGTCGTTCAACCGGCGCCGGCAGCACTCCAGCAACCGCACGTTCAACTCCGCGAAGCTGGCCGCGTGGGGCACCGGCACCATGAAGTTGCGCCGCGCGTATCCCACCAGCCCTTCGACCTTGCCCTTGTCGTTGCCCTTGCCCGGTCGTCCGAAGCGGTCGGCGAACAGATAGTGCGATTGTAACTCGCTGAACACCCGGGTCCTTAGCCGCCGGCCGTCGCTCAGGATGCGGGCTACTGCCAGCTTGAGGTTGTCGTACAGGATCGAGCACGGCACCCCGCCGAAGCACTGGAAGCCGGCGTTGTGCCCTTCACAGAAGGCTTCCGTGCTCTCCGCCGGATAGGCCTGCACCAGGCAGGCGTCGCTGTGCGGCAGGTCCATCGCGAAGAAGTGGATCTTCCGCTCGACTCCACCGATTACTGCCAGCGCTTCGCCGAAGTCGACTTGCGCGTGTCCGGGATCGTGGCGCAGCCGCACGAAGATCCGCTTTGATGTATGCCGCTGCTTGGCGGGGCGACCCTGATCCCCTTCCAGGATCTGCTCGATGATCGCGACGAACGGATCCAGCGTCGGTCGCTGGGGTGGACGCCTGCGCCGGCATCCCGGCGGCACCGAGAACGCCAGCATCTTCGCTACCGTCCGCGGGTCGATCCCGAACCGTCGCGCCGCCTCGCGCCGCGACAACCCCTCCACATACACCGCGCGCCTTACCCGCCCGTACAGTTCCACGCCTTTCATCCCTCCGCCCTCTGCCCATCTTGGCAGAAGGCCCTAATGACGGAGTTTTACCCCGGCGCGGCCGGCCTACCCGGCCGCTTCACTGAGGGATTTTCTCTCCGGCGCTTACACGTGCGATTCTGGATTCGGCCGCGCCGGCGCCAGCGCCCATTGTCGCGAGCCCCGTTCCGGTACAAAAGGCGAAGTCGGCCCTTGGAAAGTCTTATTCCGGGGGTGAAGATGAGAGAGCGTAGGTCACCCACAATTGGGTTGGCCTCGCCAAACCACATCATGGACCAGTCAACCCTTGCAGCCTTGGCTGCTCAGCTCGATCCTCGATCGCTGTCGATCCGCCAGCGGCAGGTTCTCAACCTTCGCTTGTCAGGATTAACCCCGGTTGCTATCGGCAAGCAGCTCGGCATCACCGCGGAGCGGGTGCGGCAACTGGAAGCTCGCATCGCCTCGCGGGCCCGCCGGGCGCAGCTGCGAACCGAAATGATCGCGCAGGGCAAAGTCCCTACCAGGACCTCGTTCCGCAAATGATGGACGGTCTCCAGCGCGGGTGGCGGAGGTAGTCCCTGCCGAAGCCGCGCACAACCGGGAGGTAGCCCCTTCCCGGCAGCTAGACCGCGGCGCCGTTTCCTTCTTTTTTCTGTGCCCTTCATGGATCGGCGAAGGTTATCCCCCGATTCCACGCAGCTCTTCCCGGTTCTGCCGGAGAAATTTTCTCGAGATGCACCCGGGAAATCCGGCCATTTTCGGTGCTCCATGGGGACGCGTCAAAGTCTCAGGTCGCGGACACTTCCCGGCTGATTCGCAGCCGATCGGCGAAATCTCGCCACGAATCAGAATGGCAGCTTTACTGCGGGCGCATCCGCTTCGGGCGCGGCAACTTTGGGGACAAGGCCGGGCAAAGTTCCGCCGGACACCTTCCAAGCCCCACTGCTTCCTACCTGAATGAGTCGCGAATCGTTACTCGCCAATCCCGGTTGCTATTGGCCGGGATTTTCCGGATATACAGTAGAGACCAACATCGTGCAATGACAGTTCCGTTTGCTGCGACTCGGCAGAAGCGTTGCGACCGTAAATTGCGGCTGCTTTAAGCGTCAAGCAGTTCTTCGAGCCTCATGGTCCCTGTCGCGAACCCTCGTTATTGCTGATCGCGCCGACACCGAAGCAGCGGTCGCGACGGTAAGGCCATGCAGTCAGGACCTTGCACTGGTTCAAAGTAAAAGAACCCCTGCGCGGTTCGATCTCCCAGCCGTGCTTGTAGGCGATGTAGTGATAGCCCCAAGCCAATTTCCTGAGACCCAACGTTTGTTCCTCTGTCTTGGTTAGGTGGAAGCAGGTGGACACCGTCCCATTGTCGCGTTGCCCGAAGCCCAGGCGCGGATGGCGGGGAGGCCACGGCTGACAGGTATAGCTAGTGGGGTTGGTGAGACAGTAGGGTCCGTGACGCCACCATGCTGACCCGCACCAATCTGCACATATGCTCCAGGTTTTACTGGGAGCAGGATATGGGCCGATGTAGAGGTCGGGCAGTCCGCCGGGCGGGGTGATCGTGTACCACCAGCCGGCGTGCACCGGCGTTGCGAGCAAGCAGAAGCAGACTGCGATCAGCAAACGACTGCAAGACGTCATGATGATGAGTTCAGCAAGCGCTATGCCGCGCGGATTAGCTATTCAATTGAGATGGTTTGTTTGGAGGAAACGCGCCTTGTGGTGGTTTGTTATTTCGCAACTGATAAGGGGACGGGAGTGTCTCCCTTGGTTAGGGAGTGGATTCCTACGCGATGGATTATTTATGTGTGAGCTGGCACAAACAGTACCGTGAACTGCCAAAGGAATGTAAAGAAGCAAATACGTGAAGCTGTGGCTTTTCCGATGGCGCCAGTCGCTGCGAGGTAGGTTGTATCAGTACCTGGTGGTTTGTGGGAGTGTAAATTGGGTGTGAGTAGGATGGACTCGGTGTAACTACTCACGTGTGTTCGGAGTGAACCCCGAAAACCGGACGCCGACCTGCGTCGAATGGAGACCCGGCAATGAGCTCAATGGGGAGCGTCGGTTCGGGAGCGGAGTTTCAGTTCGCAATTCAAGTGGCGGTTGACCCGCGACCCGTTCATGGAAGAATCCGCCCAGATCCGCAACAGCCGGAGGCATCAGCAAGGTGCGCTCGCGCGACAGCCTCCGCAACCGTTCCATCGCGTTCGATTCGCACCCGAGCGGGTAACGAGGCGCAAGCGTAACCCGCCCCGCGGGTGACCGGCAGCAAACGAGGGAAGGCCGGGAAGTTGTGCGTTTCGACGACTGACGTTTTTTAGCGGCCCGCCAAAACAGGGCGGGCGGCTTATGCCCACGTGTGTGCGAGCTTGAGAGTTGTGGTCGGAGTATCGTCAGTACACTAACTGGGGAACCGGGTTACCAGCACCTTACTTTGTCATACTGTCGAGTAGCTCCGAGCAGAGTTTTACGTCGCTTTGTGTGACGGTCAGCTCCGCGGCGGCGGCCAGAACCTTTTCCAGGTGTTCGTTAACTTCGTCGGCTGCGCGCCGAAGATTGGCGGCCGCCGGTAACAACTGGTAGCGGTTAAACGCGTCAAGGAAACACTGAATCTGGCGCTCGTGCTCGGCCTCGGCGTCGGACGTGCGCCGCAGGGCCACTTCGAGCCTTGCTCTGGCATCGCCGGGTAATCCGCTGAAGGAGGCACCGGTTTTCCCCGGGTTTTGTCCTGGCCGGGGCCCTTGCGAATGTCGCAGTACTAACTCGCCTGGCATGGGACTCCCTCGGGCGACGTTACGCCGATCGCGGGCGGGAGATAGCGGAATAGGAAGTGACCCCTCACCGACTCACTGCGATTGAGCCGAGGACGTGAGTCCTATCTTCCGCGCTCACCGGTCCCGGTCACATACGCCTCGAGCGCCTGCTGGATCTCGCCCAGAGTCGGCCCGAGCCTGGCCAGCCGGTCAAAGGCGTTGGCCAGGTGAGCGATGGCGTCGTTCAGGAAGGCCAACACGACCGCCTGATCGCTGAGCTCCGGCCCTGGGAGCCTCGAATCTGTAGGCAACTGGTTGACTAGGGCCGGGCCTTCTTCTCTGTTTCGTTTCGGCTTTTGCCGTTTACGGCCGCTGACTGGCGAAATCATTGCTCTCTCCCCCTCGCAAAGCTTGGCCGGTCTCTGGGAAGAACAAGCAAGCAGCTTGCCAAGTTTGCGGCAAAAGCCGCATGGCAAAAAACCCCCGCAACTGGGAGCCTGATCGTCCAAGTAGTGACTCACAGTGGAATGATTTGTGACTCACAGTGGAATGATCTACTGGGAACGGCCTCCCCGACTATCTAGGACCGAAAGTGATTTCTATAGTTCTCCGAAGCGGTTAGCCATTGCCGGCTGAAAGATTCTTGGGCCCGGATTGAAGCCGGACCAGGACAGGGGGCGGGAAGACGACGGCACTAACCCCCCGATCGGTTCTTTCGGCGGTTGGGAGAGACCCGGGCAGGCCCGAGGTCAGCTTGTCCGCACGACCCTGGGGAGCACGCCTTTCGGTGCCCACTTCGCGGATAGAAGGCGGAGTGCCGCTTTGCTCAGGACCGGGAGATTTTTCGATCCAGGTAGCGGCTGACAATGGCCGCCAAATGATCCGGCTCAATCGGCTTGGTGGCATAGCCGTCGCAGCCCGCCTCGAACGCCTTCTGCTCGTCGCCGTTCATCGCATAGGCGCTCAGGGCTAGGACTACGATGCCACGGCGGGCAGGATCCGCCTTCAGCCGTCGCGTGAGTTCCAGGCCATCGAGCTCCGGGAGCTGGAGGTCAACCACGATCAGCCGCGGGGTAAAGGTTTCAAGCATCGTTAGCGCCTCTTCCGCGCTTCCCGCGGTGCGAACGTCGTATTCCTCGGCGGCCAGAATCACCCGCGTGAGCTTGAGGTTCGTGGGGTGATCGTCGATCACGAGAATGGGCTCGCCTGCCATCGCCTAGCCTTCGTCAGCAGGCGGCAGCGGCTCAGCCGCGACCAGATACGGCCGGAGCTTTTCAAGCAGCGCCGCGCTCCCGGTGGGAGTCTTTTGAACCACACTTTGGGCCAGGAGACTCAGCCGGCGGCGTTCCTCGGGAGTCACGTCCTTCACGGTCCATATGATAACCGGGATGCTCCGGCCCAACGGAGTTCTTCTGAGTTCATCGAGAAACTCGAAGCCGTTCATTCCCGGCATCAGCAGGTCCAGTATAATGGCCACTGGCGGCTCCTGTCGCACCATCTGCAGGGCTTCCTCGCTACTCGATTTTGCCAGCGACCGGTAACCGAGGTCCCGCAGAGCGCCCTCAATAAGCACGGTCGACCAGGTATCGTCATCGACCACCAGCACTGGCCTGGGATCCGGGAGCACGCCAGCATTCTGCAGACATTCTAGCAGCACCGACTTCTGCAACGGCTTACTCAGGAAGTCGTGCAGTACGAACCCGGTGCTCCTTTTTCGATCAGCCGAAGTGGTGGTCAGAACCACCGGTGTCTGCCGATTTATCCCGGTTGAGCGAATCTCGCGTATCGTACCCCAGCTACTGCCGCCCTTGATGCGAAGCAGATCGAGTGCAACCGCGGCATATTCACGTCGCTGACATAAGCTGACCGCTTCGGCACCGGTCGCGACCGCCTCGACGCGATACCTGGCGGCCCACAGGGTTTCGGTGAGCCAGGTTCTCGCCTGCGGGTCCTGTTCGACCACCAGGATCGGACTACGACCGGCCAGCCGCTCGGCGGAAAGCCTCGGTGTGAGCGGTGGCAAGATCCTTATCGGACTCGTATCGCGCGGCAGTACGGCAGCAAAGGCGCTCCCTCTTCCTGGACTACTGGTGACCGATACTTTGCCGCCTTGGGCCTCAACGATACGCTTGGTTAAAGAGAGCCCGAGGCCGGTTCCCGGGAATCGCTTTCGAGGGCCGCTCTCGAGTTGCTCAAATTCTACAAACAGTCGCTCCACATCTTCCGGCTTGATACCAATCCCGGTGTCCTCGACTTCCAGACGAAACTTGTCGGCCCCCTCGGCGTTGACCCGCACTATCACCCGGCCTCCTTCGGGAGTGAATTTCAGCGCGTTTGAGAGGTAATTATAGAGGACCTGTTTGAATCGCATGCCATCGAGCGTAACCGCCAAGTCGGGAACGATGGGGCGATCCAGGGTGATGCGCTTCTCGGTGGCTAACGGGCGCAGGTTTTCACACACCTCGCTGACTAAGCTCGCTACCATCAATGGCTGCGGATTGAACTCCATCTTTCCGGACTCGATTTTGGCCAGATCGAGGATGTCATTGATCAGTCTCAGCAGATGCCGAGAGTTCGACAGCACGTCGGTGAGGTACTCCAACTGGACGGCGGTCAAGGGGCCCACCTTCCGCTGAAGCAGCAACGCGGTAAATCCCATAATTGCATTCAGCGGGGTCCGTAGCTCGTGGGACATGTTGGCGAGGAATTCGCTTTTCAGACGGCTGGCTTCCCGGAGCAGTTGACGTTGTTGTTCTTCGACCCGCATGTGCGCCGAAATGTCGCGGATCGCGGCCGTTACAAAGCTGCCTTGGGGGGTTTGAAACGGGCCCAACGTGATGTCAGCCGAAAATTCGGTCCCATCCTTGCGCCGTGCGAAGAGTTCGATTCCTGCGCCCATCGTACGTCTGCGGGGGAGCAGGGAATATTGATTTCGGTGCAGGAGGTGGCTTTCTCGGTAGCGTTCGGGGACCAACATTTCGAGAGCGTTCCCCAGCAACTCGTCCCGCGGGTAGGCGAAGAGTTTCTCGGCCTGCTGGTTCACGAATACAATGCGTCCACTCCGATCGACCACGATCATTGCGTCACGAGCCGCCTCCAGCAAATCGTTCGTGTGGGCTTCGAAGGCTGCGCCGCCAACCGGCAGGGACACGGTCCTGGTCACCAGGAATCGGACTCTGCGATTGATGGCGTGACGGACCGCGCCTATGGTGACCTGCACGTCCAGGAGTGTACCGTCGGCTTTCCGACGCGCAGTTTTAAACTCGGCCGATCCTGAGGAGAGCGCTTTTTGGAATTCCTCGCGCTCCCTCTGTAAATGCTCGTGAGGAATGAAGTCTTCGATCGACCGTCTAACGGTCTCGGCAGCCGGATAGCCGAGGAGCTGTTCAGCGCCGCTATTCCAGAAAAGAATCTTACCGCGGGGCGAAAGTGCAATCAGCGCGTCCCGGGCATATTGCACCAGCGGTTCGGAAAATACGGAGTCGGCGCGCCTGCTGGGCACTTCAACTCACCGATGTTTCGCCGATTCCTAGCGGCCTCAGGACTGCGCTATCAAGCAAGTCATAGGCACGCATCTTTGCGTACAGCGTCTTGATGTCAATCTGCAGCACTCGCGCGGCTGCGGACTTGTTTCCGTTGGTGAGATGCAGGGCGCTTTTGATCGCCTTTCGCTCGACTTCCGCCAGCGCCTTGTCTCTTAGTCCTCTGAGCGGTGCGATCGCGTCCGGAGGGCCCACCTTGTCCGGCCGACTCGCCGGCTGCCTGGTGAGGCTCAAACTCTTCTGCACCATCTCGCGCTCGACCACCGCGCCGCGGCATTGAATTGCGACGGCGCGCATCAGGTTACGCAGCTCCCGAACATTCCCCGGCCATGAGTACGAAGCGAGAAACCCCAATGCTTCCGGCTCGATTGCGAAAATCGGCCGGTTCAAATCGAGAGCGGCTTCTCCTAAGAATCGCCGGGCGAGTAAAGGTATATCCTCGACACGTTCCCTTAGTGGAGGAACATGTAGGTGGAACTCGGCGATCCGGTAGTAGAGATCGGCTCGAAAACGCCCGGTTGAGACCAGCAAGGGCAACGGCTCGTTGCTGGCGGCAATGATTCGCACGTCGATTGGATACGACCGGACATCCCCCACCGGCCGCAGTTCACGTTCCTGAAGCACGCGCAGCAGTTTGGCTTGCACCGGGACCGAAAGATTCCCTATTTCGTCGAGAAATAGCGTACCCTTATTGCAAACTTGGAAGCAGCCCTCGGTGCGCCGGTCGGCCCCGGTGAAGGCGCCCTTCTCATGCCCAAACAGTTCTGACTCGGCGAGGCTTTCTGGCAGTGCAGCGCAGTCTACAGCCAGAAATGGTCTCGCGTGTCGACCGCTTTCCTCATGAAGCGCACGCGCTACCAGTTCCTTGCCAGTGCCGGTTTCACCCGAAATGAGAACCGTAAAGTTCGAGTTCGCCACGTCGCAAATTTCTCTCAGCACTCGACCGACGCTTGCGCTTGGTCCTGCCAGACGCTTGAGGAATTCGCCGGAGCGCAAAGCTTCGGCCTCTTTGACCAGCGCGTGGCGTTCCAGCGCAAATTTGACCCGCCGCACTAGCTTCTCCGGTTCAATCGGCAAGACTAAGAAATCTTCTGCCCCGAGCTTAGTGGCCTCAACAGCTGTAGCAATATCACCGTGCGCCGTCAGTATGAGTACGGGGACGGCGGGGTCTTCCATCTTGATCCGGCGCAGAGTTTCAATCCCATCAAGGCCCGGCATCCGCAGGTCGAGCAGCACCAGATCTGCCGGTTCGACCCGATAAGCGCGCAAGGCGCTTTCGCCATCTGCGGCTAAGATGACCGCATGCCCTTCCAAGGCGAGGAGGTCTCGTAATAGGCGACGATTGGTCGAATCGTCGTCGGCTACTAGAATCTTGAACTCACTGAGGGGGAACTTGCTTCCGACACCTGTTGGGCCGATATCGTGCATTAGCTTAGCTATCAAAGTGAAGCGTAACGGCTGTTACATTCAACGCTATTTGGACCCTTAATCGCATTCTCGAAGCGCAAACACCGGTCGGGGCGTCATTCCTACCTGTAGCCCTATAGCCCCCTAGTGCCCCGCATCTAGCCAAGTCCACCTCGACTTTACCTTTCTAGCGTACATTTTAGCGCCAGTCAAGCCTACTCGATTGGTGCTTTCGACCACATATGCTCAAATTGGACGCAGCACGATCGATGCCAGTTAGCTGAATGAAAACTGCTCCATCTGATGCGAATTAATTAGGTCGTCTATTTACTTGTAACAGGCTCAGGGTCCAAGAGAACGCCCCGTTGACCTATGACATACTTCCGTGAAGTTAAAGTTGCCTTGACATTGTGTACCGGATTTGGTTGTTTATATGATGCAAGTTAGAAGCCACGGTGACGCGGGGCGCCGTTAGGGAATTTCCCGAAGGAAGTGGATGTTAAAAATGGGAAATTGTACTAAATGCGGCACGATGCTCGGCGAAGTCACAATGAATGAGATCGACATCCATGGATCGAACGAATCCTGGAAAGGCGTCAGTTACTGTTGCCCGAACTGCAAGGGTCTCGTGGGCGTCGGCATTGATCCGTTTGGTCTGATGAACCTTATCATTTCACAGGTTTTGTTGAAGCTGCAGAACAGTTGAAGCCGAGGGCCACACGCGTTCACCCAACGAGCGCTGCGAGCGACGACCCTACGCGCTGGCGTTCAAGCGCCTGAGCGTCCGTGAACTCGTTCGAGTTAAGACCGGGAGCTCCGATCGCTACAGTTTACGGGCAGCGGTCGTTGTGCGGGTCCAAGGCGCCTCAGTGACACGACCATTTGTCGCCGTCAAACAACGCAAAAGCATAGTGCGTGCCCCCGCCAACGCAGGGGTCGCCTGGGTTTGGAACACCGTCGACCAGGCCACCTGTTGATAGCCCCGCCCAATCCGTAACACATGCCTGAAACCCCGGGGCCTTCCCGATCGGGAGGTCGGCAATCGAAAAACATGGCAGCGTCGCGCCCCGATGGTCCACAAACACGAATAAGCCCGGCGACTGGTTGTCAACCACAGGTCCGAATAAATTCTCAACCGCCATCCCGCTAGCGCCCTCTTCCACCACCATCGGACCGTTGATACTGTTGCCCGTTACGTTCATCTGTCGAGCATACGGCAACAGGTGAATAGAGTTACCAGTCCCCGTAAATCGGTTGGATGCGATCGTACAAGTTCTGCAACTCGTCACTCGAAGAGCGTCACTCCCTGCCGGGAGTGCATTCTCGAAATGGAGACCTTCAATTCGACAGGTGTCGCAACTTTTCACGTCAAAGGCTGCGCCAGACTGCCCGGTCGACCCCTGCACCAACCCGCCTAAAAACACATCGGTAAGCACACCATCAATCGTTGCGCACTCCCAATCGCCATCGCATACCAGGTTAACAAACACATCCTGGTTGGCCGCATTCGCCAGTTGCAGCCCTACTACATTATTAGACGCCACCAGATGAACGAATGTATAATCCTCTGCATTAGCAAGATACACGCCTAACGAAAAGTTGAACACGCCGACGTCGCTCCACATGCCCATCACCGTGTAGTCACTTGCGACAGCACTCAGCTTTATGCCGACCCCAGAACCCTGCCCGGAACCCACCACGACCAAATTGCTAATGCTAAGCGAGTTACCTTTCGTTCTGTCGGAACCTGGGTCAAAGTCAATAGCATCACTGTTTGGGTCGCTTTGGTAAATGACGGATCCTCCCATCATTGAAGTAATATTGGCGGCGGTTGGTCCGAAGTTGAGATATGACGTGGTCCAGCCTCCACCGCAAAGCTTAAGACCCTTGCCAACAATGCTCAATGCTCCGCTCAAGCGATACACGCCCGGAGGAAAATAGACGGCAGCCCCATTCGGCGCGCTTTGCAACGCGCTTCTTATGGCGTTTGTGTCGTCAGTCTGGCCGTCGCCGACCGCGCCGAAAGTAGTGACATCGATCTCACCACTCGCCCCAGAGTTGGCGACATTCGCGGTGACGACACGATTTCGTCGAGCAGACGCGACACTTGGAACCAAGAACAGTACAATCAACAGCATTCGTACCGCCACTCGGCCCATGGCGCCTGTACCCTCAACTGGATGGAGCGCGACGAAGGTTAAGTGTGTCGACCAACGAGCAGCCGTAAGGGCCTGCAGCGCGAGGCATAGCTTCCGGGACTTCTTAAACATAATGCTCATATCGCTAAGGTAAGCGCAAAGGCCGTGCCACGCTCCGCGCCGACAGCCCGAGAGACTTGTGCTTCGGTAGCGGTGTGCCCTGACGTGCAATAGCTACACCTACTAGCTAACGCACACTACACAACGGTCCTTTACTTGTGAGTGGAGCAGGTGTCACGCCCATGCCGCTTTCTGGGTATACCTGATGAAAGCCGACACACCTAGTGCCGAGTAAATGATCCTGACAGAGATAGCGTGACGTTGGCCGTGGTGAGGTCCAATGCTAGCTCGATCGAGCCTACTCCGGTTGCCGTACTCATTTTGCCCGATCCGCCCGTGATTTTGTAAGTAGAGTGTCCTAGCAAAAGCATGTCATCATTCTGGAGGGGAAAGGAATTGCAGATGTTGCCGGCCAGCACCATGTCCACGCCGGTGCCCGATTTGCCTGTGAGTTGGCCGTTTCCGCTTGCGCTATCACATCCGCCGCCGGTGCCGTCGCCTTGAAAGGTGCTATCGTCGGCGACCAGACAGGCTGATATTGAGGTAGCACCGCCGCCGAGAATACCGTGTATTGGCGCAAGTGAGCCACTAATCATGAAGTAAAGGCACTGGTCTCCTTGGTTACAATTCGAACCTGGGCAGGAGCCCGCAACCGAGACCGTACCTAAGCCGCCACCGATAATTTGTTTCAGTCGGGGAGCGGTGTGAACCGTCGACAATTCCACACCTTGAGCCTCCAGCGGCGGCGATTGATACCCGGGGTTTTGCAAGAGGCCCTGCGATTCCGCACGAGCAACGCCAGCAAATCCCAAAGCGATTAAAAGTAATCCGACTGAAAGTGTTTTCATTTGTCGAAGTGCGGCCGGGCAGCCGGCTTACGAATCCTCATGATGCATACTCCATGCACGCCGTGTGCCAGCAATTAATAAGCGCGAGCCCTCATGCTTAGACTCGACAGGTCCACTCCTGCGCGACAGACCAGACTGCCAGCGCCGCTGCCGTTGACGCTTTGTAGTATCCGGTCTTCAGCACCAGGGAAGAAACTCCTTGGAAGCCGAACCTTGATCGAGGAACTAGCGCCCTTTCCAAACGCGTAAGTAGTTGTTCTCGCAGTTTGGCTTTTGTAGCGCTTTGGCCGATTTCCCGGCGCCTGCAAGTCAGATCTATGACGATTGCCAATTATAGGAAGTGTTGGCAACAGTCGTGGTGGTTCTTCCCAAGTCCTTCAAGTGGAAAGGACCTTAGTGATAGTCGGAGCCAGTTTGCCTCCTCCGGCGGCATTTACCGGAGTTTTAATAGTTCACACGGTCCGCTAGTAACCGGTCAAATGTTAATGAGCTTACCGGTTTATCTGCGATCTCCTGCGACATTGGCCTTGCATAGGAGTAGCAATCCCTCGGGCGGGTTGCTTAGTTTCACAGCGCCAATGTGTAGCACGGTGGCTGGTGCGGTGCCGCCAATCGACACACGGTGGCCGAACACCTAGCCGTAGCGGATCGGTGAACCCGAGGATCGGTTGGTCGGCATGAACCTTCTTAACTGCTTGCTGCACGCAGCGCGACGGTCGCAGAGGTGCTGTCTGCGAAACAAGCCCGCGCTCAGGATCCCGATGTCGCAGACGCCGCGGCATAAGCCGAGGAAGAGCGGGCCGCAGCCACCCGATGCGTAGCAAGCGACAAGCGCTTGAGAGCCGGGGGCGCAAAACTGAGCGTCAGGGTATTCACATCGCACCAGATTGCCGGTGGCCGTGGCATAGTATGCTTTCTGGTTCCGCAATCCAAGCTGCAGGATCACGCTTGCAAAACGCGTCAAGTTCATGCGAGTTTTACCGGAGCCTTGCAAGGACGGGTTGAACTCCCATGCTTTTCTCCAGTACGGGCCCATGGTAGGCCAGAGTAGCAGGCTCAAAGCATTCGTTACGGTCAATAAGATTTTGGGGCATTGCCGGACCGGATATGGAGCTTTCAATAGGCGCGCTTTGAGAATCCAGAAGGAAAATGCCTCGGGTTGAGGGCTGCGCCAAGCACGGACCGGCCCATTGTTTGATGAAGGCCTGCTGTTAACGGTTTGCCGCGTGCCCTACGCGATTACATAGGTTTTTAGATCTAGGCGAAAATGAGCTCTCCCATTTTTATCATTGCTTTCTTCGGTGGCACCTCGCTGCTCATGTCGATTGTATTTCTCCGTTACAGTTTCAACCTGGTGCTAAACACTTACCTAATTCTATTCTGCTTTGCTATGTTCTTTAATGAAGCACTCTACCTGCACCTCAACCCCAACAACCGTCTCGACCCAGACATGGTTCTTCTGGTCTGTTCAATTCTTTTCTTATACGTCATTTTTATGCGATTCGGTTCGGCGTTGATCGTCGGGCTCGCGGGTGACCAGGCGGACCCTACCGTTACCTTCTGCGAGCGCGTTCCAGACCGAGTGTTGCTCGCAGTGATGATTTTGTACCTTATCATTAAGGCCTATCTTGTTCATAAGGTCGGGATGTATCTCGCCTTTAACCCGGGCCAAGCCCGCATCGCCAATAAGCTCGGGCACATGGGTGGATTCGACCAGGCGATAGGGGAATTGATAGATGCTCCCGCCTTGGGAGCTTTGGCGATCGCAGCGGTCAAGGTAGGTATCCAGCCACGGCGATTGGTTAGAATGGCCCTGCTGGTTGGACCGATACTACCACTTTATTTGATTGGGAATCTAGATGCGGCCGCCCGCCGTACGCTGATATGCCTTACGTTGATGATGCTAATGACCTTCTTTTATGTGCGAGACTTTAGAGTTTCCACTAAGAGTGTGGTGTGGATTTTGGTAGCTAGCTACGCGTTGTATTTCGGGAGTGGATACTATCAGCTAGTAAGATTCAATTTTGCCCAGCTATATGTCGCGCAACATGGTCATTTTCGCGGTCTCACCATCTCAGATGTGGCCAAACGGATTTTTGAACCGCAACAGCCGGTGGGAAACTCCCTCGTGACCACAATGAACGAAGCCCTAACGCGTAATGTCGGACAACGTAGTCCGTACATCGAGCTGTTCCTGAAAGTGACGGAATACGAGCTGCGACACCCCAACGCAGCTTTCG
>Ga0307373_10009708_pt1 | contig 14309 bp, 10 predicted proteins | sample OX2MG_FD_202534 | JGI IMG/M metagenome (GOLD analysis project Ga0307373, IMG submission 202534) | Soil microbial communities from Risofladan, Vaasa, Finland - OX-2 | ecosystem: Environmental > Terrestrial > Soil > Coastal area > Acid sulfate soil | place: Finland: Risofladan, Vaasa | collected... | reverse complement strand
CATAGGTCAGGATTACCATTTCGCCGAGCTTTTCTTTGATCAGCCCGAACTCCGCGATCTTCCGCCCGAAAGCCTCGCGTTCATTGGCCCACTTGAGGGTTTCGGCGATCAAGTATTTTGCGCCGCCCACGCACCCTGCCCCCAACTTCAGCCGGCCGACGTTCAGAATGTTGAACGCAACCAGATGGCCTTTGCCCACTTCCCCGAGAACGTTCTCCACCGGCACAGCGGCGTTTTCAAAATTGAGGGGCGTGGTGGAAGAACCGCGAATTCCCATCTTGTGTTCCTCGGCACCCGGCGAAACCCCCGGATATCCCCGCTCAACGATAAACGCCGTGAACTTCTGGCCATCGACTTTGGCGAACACGATGAACACGTCGGCAAAGCCGCCGTTCGTGATCCACATCTTGGTGCCGTTCAAGATGTAACTCTTGCCGTCGGCGCTGAGCGTGGCGCGAGTCTTGCAATTGAGGGCATCCGAGGCTGAACTCGCCTCACTCAGCGCATAGGCCCCAACCCACTCGGCGCTCGCCAGCTTGGGAACGTACTTGGCTTTTTGCGCTTCGGTACCGAAGAAAGCGATGGGCAGGATTCCAATGCCGGCCTGGGCGCCGATCGTGGCCGTCCAGGAACCGTTGCGGGCCATCTTTTCCGCCACGATAACCGAGGAGACCTTGTCCAGTTCCAGCCCTCCGTACTTTTGGGGGACGTCGGTCGCGGGAAGCCCAATCTCGGCGGCTTTCCGGAGCAACTCCCGCAGAAGCACGAAGTCCTTCTCCTCGATTTCCCGGATGCGCGGAACAATTTCCCGGGCCATAAACTCTTCCGCCGTCTGGGCAATCAGCCGGTGCTGGTCCGTCAAGTCCTCCGGCGTGAAGACCTCCTCGGGCTTGGGCTGCTCGATCAGGAAGCTGCCGCCTTTGATCTTCGCTTTTGCTGGGGTGGTTGCCATGGATTCCTCTTTTCGTGGCCGGAGCGAACTTCCCAAACGGCTGAACCCGCGCGGGCGCCCTAGCGGCTCGTTCCAGCCTTAACCGCCTTGGACTCCTCCACTGCAGGCGCCTGCCCGGGAGTCCATACCCGCACCGCAGAGCTTCCGTTGATCATCTCCGTGAACGGCTGGCCGAAAAAGACGTAGGGATGAAAAACCTCCGGCGCGCTGGCCCGGGTGAGCCGGGCGCGGAGCTCTTCCGGCAGGGTGAAATCGAGCGCTGCAAGATTGTCCTGAAGCTGCTCGAGCTTCGTCGCGCCGATAATCGTGGAACTGACCCCGGGCTGCGTCGCCACCCAATTCAGCGCCACTTGGGATGGGTTGCGTCCGACTTCATTTGCCACCTCCGAGAGCACTTCCAGAATTCGCCAATTCCTCTCCGTGCCCTTCTCAAACGCGGGATTGCCCGAACCCTGAATTTTCTCCAGGCGCCCCTCGCCTTGCAGTCCCTGGGCCGCGCGCCGGTATTTACCGGTCAGAAATCCGCCTGCCAGCGGGCTCCACGGGCAAATGCCCAGACCGAACTCCTGCGCCGCGGGGATATGCTCGCGCTCGATGTTCCGTTCGACCAGCGAATATTCAAGCTGCAGCGCGATGGGAGGTTCTTTGGCTTCCTTTTCCGCCAGCGTCGCCAAGCGGGCTATATACCACGCCGGAAAGTTCGAAAGGCCGTAGTGAAGAATCTTTCCTTCCCGCACCAAATCGTTCATCGATGCCAGAACTTCTTCGGCAGGGGTCACCGTATCCCAGGCGTGCACCCAGTAGAGGTCCACATAGTCGGTTTGCAGGCGGCGCAGGGAGCCTTCAAGCGCCCGACGGGCGTTCTTGCGCCCGTTGCCCCCCGCATTGGGATTCGAGCGGTCCGCGCTGAAGGTATACTTGGTCGCGATTGCAAGGCGGTCGCGCAGTTTGCGCTCGGCCACAAATTGCCCCACCAACTGTTCGCTGTGCCCGTTCGTGTAGCCATCGGCAGTGTCAATAAAATTCCCTCCCGCCTCCAGGTAATGGTTGAAAACGGCGCGGGAAGTTTCCTCGCTCGCGCCGAATCCCCATTCCGTGCCGAAGGTCATCGTGCCCAGGCAATACGGGCTCACGCGCAGGCCGGACTTGCCCAAAGTTGTAAATTCCTTCATCGTCATCATCGTCTTCCTTTCCGCTAGCCGGACTACCTCCCAGGATGGAGGTTTGTCAAGTCTACTGGAGGTTCTCAAAAATTCCTGCGGCGCCCATGCCGCCGCCGATGCACATGGTCGCCATCCCGTAGCGGGCTTTTCGCCGTTTCATTTCGCCTAGCAAGGTTGCGGTGAGTTTGGCGCCCGTCGAGCCCAGGGGATGCCCCAGGGCGATAGCACCTCCGTTCACGTTCGTCTTGTCAGGATCGAGCTCCGCCTGCTGGATGACGGCCAACGCCTGCGCTGCAAAAGCTTCGTTGAGTTCGATTAAATCAATCTCCGCAAGCGCCAGGCCTGCATATTTCAGGGCCTTGGGAATTGCAAAGACCGGCCCCATTCCCATCTCTTCCGGCAGCGTCCCCGCCGTTGCAAAACTGACGAAGCGCGCCAGGGGTTTTGCCCCAATCGCCTTGGCCTTCCTCGAAGACATCACAACCGTGGCGGCCGCGCCATCGCTCATCTGGGAAGCATTGCCCGCGGTCACCGTGCCCAATGCGTGGAAGGCCGGCTTGAGTTTGGCAAGCGCTCCCGCTGAGCTGTCGCGGCGCGGGCCCTCGTCAGTGTCAAAAAGAATCTTGCGGGTTTGCGGCTTGTTCGTGCCGTTCATGCCGACCTCGACGACTTCAAAAGGCGTGATTTCTTCCTTGAATTTGCCCGCGTCGATGGCCGCAAGCGCCCGCTGGTGGCTTCGGAGCGCAAATTCGTCCTGCTGCTCGCGCGCGATCTGATATTTCCTGGAAAGATTTTCCGCCGTCAATCCCATGCTCAGGTAGGCGTCGGGATAGTGTTCAATCAGGTAGGGATTGGGTGAGAAATGAAATCCGCCCATCGGAATCATGCTCATGCTCTCCGTGCCCCCGGCCACGATCACGTCACCAAACCCTGCCATGATGCGTTCCGCCGCCAGCGCAATGGCCTGGAGGCCGGACGAGCAGAAACGGTTGATGGTCATCGCCGAGCAGGTCACAGGAAGTCCGGCGCGCAGCGACGCAATGCGCGCGACGTTGTTGCCCTGCTGCGCTTCGGGCATCGCGCAGCCCAGAATCACGTCCTCCACCTCGGCCGGATCAAGCCCTGGTACACGCCTTAGAGCCTCTTGGATCACAGCCGCGGCCAGGTCATCGGGCCGCGTGTTCCGTAGCGCGCCGCGCGGGGCCTTGCCTACCGCTGTCCGCGCGATGGACGCGATGACTGCTTCCTTCATGCTTGCCTCCTAAATTCGCCTCGGCGCTTCATGCAATTATTCTGTGGACGGGTTCAAAAATATTCCGAGGTTTTGTCTGTCCAATCGAATTTTCCTTCGTTTGAGTTGGTGTCCTTAAAGTCCAGCTTGTTCCCGTGGGCGTCCGAATATTTCAGGTATTCGGTGCGGCCCTTGATTGAACGCGGAAGGTTCCACGCAGTGATGTTTTCGACCACAATCGGCTTCTTGGGGTCGAGGCCCATCAGGTAGTTCGCTTTGAACCCTCCGTGGGCTTCAATCTCAACGTAGTTTCCCTTGTTGGTCACATCCTGCGTGATCCGCGCAGCTTCAAAGAAGGCCGGAAGATCGGTGTGATAGCGCAATCGGCCGGCAATCGCCTTGAGCGCCGCAAATTGCCGAGACGTCGCACGCTGGTCAATATACCAGACCACGGCTTTATCACCATGAGCTGCGACCAGGTGCAGCCCATTGAGCCTGACTTTCCCATAATGTCCCTTCCTGATTTCCAGCGAAAACATCGCCCAGCAGAAGTGGTGCAGCGAAGGGCCGGAGCGGAAATTGCATCCGCATGGTACTTGGCAAGTACACGCCTCGCTCAGATTACCTTTCAATTGCCAATGCGCGCGAGTTTGCTGAGGGGAATCCGCGGCACGACCAACGGCGACCGTGAGGACCACCAGACTTATGATCCGGCTGGTATGACTCATCATGGGGGTCATCCTCCTTCCCATTGGATGCTCGGAAGCCCGTGCTCGTGTAGTAGGGTTCAATTCCTCAGCGCTTTCCCTGTTTTGAGCATGTGCTGGATGCGATCCTGTGTTCCTCGCTGCCCCGCAAGGCTGACAAAGGCCTCCCGCTCGAGGTCCAACAGATATTGTTCAGAAACCGTCTGGGAAGAAGTGAACTCGCTTCCGCCGGAAAGGACTTTGGCAAGCTGGGTTCCCACCACAACGTCGTAATCGGAAATCCGTTCCGCGCGGCGCATGAAATGCAAGCCAAGCTTCATTTTGGAATATGCTTCCTGGCCCAGCGCCCGGATATCGTCACGAGGCTTCCCGGGACGATAACCAAGCTTGACCAAATCCAGGGCCAGTTGCTTGGCATCGGCAATCTGCCGGTCGCGGTTCATGCTGATTGAATCCCGCTCGGAAAGATATCCGAGCCGTCGCGCCTCTTCAGCGCTCGATGAGACCTTGGCCATCCCAATGTTGAGAAAGACTTGCTTGACGTACATGAATGCATCCGCCTCCTCATCACTCGGCACAGCATCCATGGCACGCACCAGCATTTCTTTGGTTCCGCCGCCCGCCGGAATAAGTCCCACCCCCGCTTCCACCAAGCCCATGTAGGTCTCCGCAGCCGCGCGCACACGCGCCGAATGCAGCATAATCTCCAAACCTCCGCCCAGCGTCAAACCGAAGGGCGCAGACACTACTGGCTTGGGCGCGTACTTCAGCGCCATGTTGGCATCCTGGAAGGCACGGATCATTTGGTGAATTTCGTCCCACTCGCCCTCCTGAATCGCCATCAGGATCAGCATGAGGTTGGCGCCCACCGAGAAGTTGGCGCCCTGGTTGCCAATCACCAGCGCCTCAAAGTCCTCCTGCAACGCCTTCAGTGCCGTGTGAACCATCCCGACCGTGTCGGGGCCGATGATGTTCATCTTGGAGTGAAACTCCAGGCAGGCAACTCCCTCGCCCAGGTCCACGAGGCTTGCTCCCGGGTTCCTCTTAACTTCCTTTTTGCGGTCCTTAAGAGCAGCCAGCACCACGACGCCTTGGCGATCTACAATTGCCTCATAATGCCCGCTCGCAAAGTCAAACACGCGTCGCGAGCCATCCTCGGAGATGTAAAAGGTCTTTCCCTTCGAGCTGAGCAGCTTTTGCACAAGCTGAGGAACCGGCCGGTCTTCCTTGCTCCATTGCTGGACGATCTTTTCTGCGCCGATCGCATCCCAAAGCTCGAACACTCCCTTTTCCCAATTAAATCCCCATTTCATGGCGTCATCGATCGAAGTGAGGTCGTCGGAAATTTCCGGAATGCGAGAGGCAGCGTAGTGAAAAGTATCACCGAAGACTTTTCGATAAAATTCTCCAACCCGGTCGGGAGAATCGAAGAGGGCAGCCACGCGCCGGCCCGCGTCTTCGATGTTCCGGGCCATGTCGAGGGCCGGGAGCCGGGGTTTTTGCCGCTCACGGTATTCAAAGTCGCTTAAATCGAGCGTCCGAATCTCACTGTTTTTTCCACTCGCGTCATTGCTCTTTGTCTTTTTATAAAAACCCTGCCCGGTTTTCTCTCCCAGCAGCTTCCTCGCGAGCATCTGTTCCACGAACTCGGGAAGGCTGAAGACGTCGAGCCGCTCGTCGTGAGGAAGCGCTTCAGCGAGGTTTCGTACGACGTGCACCATCACATCGAGCCCCACCAAGTCGAGCAGCCGAAAGGTTGCCGATTTGGGCAGGCCGATCACGGGGCCCGTCAGGAGGTCAATTTCCTCGATACTGTAGCCGTCTTGAGACATGCGGTGGAGGACGTCCATCATGAAAAAAGTCCCAATACGGTTGGCAATAAAGTTTGGCGTGTCGTGGGCGATCACAACGCCTTTTCCCAGTACCAGATCGCCAAAATCCGAAATCCCTTTCACGACCTCGGGAAGAGTCTCGGGCGTCGGAATCAATTCCAGGAGTTTCATGTAGCGGGGAGGATTGAAAAAATGCGTGCCGAGGAAATGGCGCCGGAAGTCTTCCGACATCCCCTCCGCCAGCGATTGGATGGAGATGCCGGAGGTATTTGAGCTGACGACGGCCCCGGGGGTTCGAAACCGTTCGAGTTTTTGATAGAGCGCCCGCTTGATTTCGCGATTTTCCGTAACCGCTTCAATAATCCAGTCGCAATCCTGAATCCAGTCGAGATGGTCCGCGAAATTTCCAACGGCGACCAATCGGGCTGCCTCGGTAACAAAAAAAGCCGGAGGACGGGAACTGAGCGCGGCTTCGAGGCCCGCGCGCGCGACCCGGTTCCGCGCTTCGGGGTCGTTCGAGCCGAGCGAACCCTTTCGCTCTTCCGGCGCGGCCGCGTCCGGCACGATATCGAGCAAGACACAGGGCACGGAAGCATTGGCAAAATGCGCTGCAATGCGGGCCCCCATGGTTCCCGCTCCCAAGACTGCCACTTTATGGATGCCGCGCACGGTACCTCCTCTCGATTCACGAAAAAAGCCTCGTGGAAATTATGTGGGATGGGTCAGGCAGGGTCAAGCCACGTGTCCCGGCGCCGGGGAGCAGGGTTCAGTCAAAGAGGAATAGCATCCGAGCGAGGGCGCGCGTCGCCACCAAGAAACTCAAGGTCCGCCCCGCCCAACGTCTTGTGCGAAGGAAGAGCGCACCGGCGGGTTTCTGCTTCTACCTTGACTCGTAGGAGGCGAGGAACGTTTTCAGTCCGGCGGCATTGATCTTAACCTTGCCGGAACGCATGAGCTGTTGCTTCAGATTCTGGCCGTAAAGCTCGAACACCAGGCTGCGCTTCTGGCTGAGAAGCTGCTCGCGAATCTGCTCTTGCTGGGAAGCGAACGTGCTCTCGTCCGGAGGCGTGTAGGACACAACTTGCAAGACCACATCGTTGCCTTCGACCGACAGCACATTGCTGCTCTGGCCCGGCGCCAGCGTAAAGGCTTCCGGCAAAGACTGCCCAGGACCCAGACCCGGGACGGAGTCACGCTGTGTGAAGTCATTGCTTTCCTGCAGTTCATAGCCGCCGGTGCGAGCGATCTTGGCAAAGTCCTCCTTCTTGACCTGCGCCGCAAAGGCTTCGGCTTTCTGGTGGGCAAGAACTTTCGACTCCTTCGCGCTATAATCCTCTTCCACTAATGCCCGCACGTCCTTGAGGTCGGGAATGTGCGCCGGCACGATGTTGGTGACCTGGATGATTGCCATGCCTTTTGGAACGCTGATCGGCTGCCCCACTTCATTCTGCTTCAGCTCAAACGTCAGGTTCTGAAAGGCATCGTTCGAACCAAAGTCCGGAATGGTCTGGTTGTATTGGAACAGCGGGGTCTGTTTGACGTTCAGCCCGGCCTGCTGCGCCAGCGAGGCGAACTGATCGGGATGGGCTTTGAGCTGCTGGTCCAGTTTATCGGAATAATCTTGCATGGTCTGGGCGAGCTTCTGCGCCATTAGAGTGGAGCGAATCGAATCCTTGACTTCGTCAAAAGTCTCCAGATGCGCAGTTTGTTTATCCAGGACCTTGATAATGTGGATGCCGTAACTGGTATGGACCAAACCGCTGACCTGCCCGGGCGTCATGGCAAACGCCACATCTTCAAACTCCTTCACGGTCTGGCCATGCACAATCCAACCGATGACGCCACCGTTCGAGGCGCTGGTGTCCTCGGAATACTTCTTGGCCATTTGCCCGAAGTCTGCCCCAGCTTTGATTTTTGCCAGCACTTCCTGGGCGGTCTTTTCCAACGCTCTGACTTCCGCTGGAGTCTTCCCGTCTGTCTTGAAAAGGATGTGGGCCACTTTGGCCCGGTCGGGCACCCGATAGTCGGCAAGATGCGCTGTATAATTTTGCTTCAGTTCATCATTGCTGATCTTGACCTGCGCGCGCACGTCATCCGGGGTGATCAAGACATAGCGAACCTGCCGCTCTTCTTTCTGCTCATAGTGCGAGGAATTCTTCTTGAAGAAGTCTTGCAGATTCTGATCGGTCACCGGAACAGTTTTTAGGAATTTGCTTGGATCAAAGATCACGTAACGAATTTTGGCTTTGAGGTCCTGGTGTTCAAAAGCCGCATGGACTTCAGCGGGAGTGACCTCAACACCGTCCGAAACGACCGCGCGGATCTTTTGCATCAGGAGATTTTGGCGGACCTCGCTTTCGAACGCCGCCGTGGACATCCCCGTTTGCTGGTCCACAACATTCGGGTAGGCCGTCATTCCGATGAAACGGCCATTGGGGTAAAGCCAGGGGATTTTTTCCAGGGTGGCGCGAAGCTCCTGGTTCGAGACCTCCAACCCCATGTTCTTGGCCTGCAGCGTCATCGCCTGCTGCAGGACCATGTTGTCGAGCATCGGGCCCGCGACCAGGGGCACAAGGTGAGGATCCTGGCCGAGCGAGGAGTTGCGCATGCGGCTGTCAATCGAATTCAGAAGATCCTGGGTGGTAATCCGAACATTGCCAACGCTTGCCAGGACGTCTGCTTGATTCTGCTCCACGTCCCCGCCTCCCAACGGGGTAAAAACCAGGATCATGCCGAGAGAAACAATGGCCAAGAAGAAGACCAAGAGGTACTTCTTCACCTTCTCCTTGTGCTTCTTAAAAAGTCTGAACATGATTGCTCCGAATGCGTAGACTTGACCTCTATGATTATATGCCAGTCTTGAATTTAGCGACAACTTAAAGGCAGTTCGAAACTCTGCAGTGTGGCAGGCCCAGCTTACTGCCGGTGCTGCTGCTGCCTTGGCGGACTCTCACCTTCCAAACAGCGAAACGCGAGCATGATGGTTCTTGATGCGGACCTGACGGGAGGGCTGTGGAATGGTCATTCAGTTCCCGCAACTTTGCCTGGAAGGAATTTTACCAACTTGAGGCGGTTCCCGGCGCCATAACTCGGGTCGTAGTAAATGGCATTGAAGGTCGTTTGGAAGGAGGTTCCCGAACCGCCGGGAGGAATGTCATCAGGCGAGGGGAGGCGGGGAGCCTTAGCCTTCACCTTCGGGCCCAAGTCTTCCAGGAGAAACTCCATGCGGTCCGGGTAAGCTACAATTTCCAGGGATAGCAGCATCCCCGGGGGCCCGGCGTACGTGCAAGCGATCACTTTCCCGGCAGCTTCGTCAATCGCCAGGGCAAGGCCGTCCGCGTCTGCTTCGGGGAACCCGTGTTCGAGCGCTTGCCATCTGACGGCCCCGCGAAGGATCGGCAAGAGCTTCGGCTCGCTGCTAATGGCAATTCTCATCACTCACGACAGATTGGAACATCATGACTTACAAAGGCGGCTCTAAGAAGGAACACCTTGGCGGCCGAGGCGTTGCGGGAAACGGCCATTTGATCCAAATGGCGCTCCAGAGAGGACGGGAGCGAGTTCGGCAAGCGCCATTTTGATCCCTGGAAGCGAGCCGCCAGCGTCTCCTGCGGTTGACTCGCCTCCAGGCTGAATTCTTCCGCTTCTTCAATGTGGTGTTCGCCCCGATTCCCAAGCACGGGGCTAGACCGCGTCTTGCGACTTGTAGTCACAGGCCTCACGGCAGTCAATGCAATAATACAGCCCATCTTCAGTCAGCCGCACACCATAATCTGAATGGCAAAGCGTACAGTACTTCTCACAGCCGCAACGCTCCTCCGGCTGCCCGCAGACGTAACATCGGAAGATCTTCCGTGCCATCAGCCAGCTCTTCCTTTCACACCCCCGCCGCACGACACGAATCCTTCTTGCATTCTCAGCCAACCGCGCCCCAAAAGCAACTCCTGGCGGGGATTTCAGGAGGCTGCCTTGACCCTCTTCCCGCGGGTATGTTAGCTTGCATAATTCGCGCTTACGAAAGACTATAAGTCAGGAGGATGGGGCTTGGCCACCTCGGAGGAATGCGGGTCAAAGCGCACGGCGCTTCATGCTGTCCACAAAGCAGCGGGAGCGAAGATGACCGAATTTAGCGGCTGGGAGATGCCGATCGAATATGCGGGCATTACCCAGGAGCATCTGGCGGTCCGAAACGCCGCCGGCCTTTTTGACGTCAGTCACATGGGTGAGATTTCGGTCCGCGGTCCTCAGGCCCTCGCCTTGCTTCAAGAGGTTACCTCGAATGATGTATCGCGCTTGAAGGTCTTTCAAGCTCAGTACACTGCCCTGATGTATCCTCAGGGGAGCGCGGTCGACGATTGCGTCGTTCATCGGCTGGGGGAAGATGACTATTTTGTTTGTGTGAACGCGGCGAACACCCAAAAGGACTATGACTGGATCCTGGAGCACAACGCCGCCGGCGCTGAAGTCCAAAACGTTTCTTCGGAATACTCCCAGCTTGCCTTGCAGGGTCCTCGGGCGATGGCTATTCTAGGTAAAGTAACTGGATTCGACCTCGGCTCGCTCCGCTATTACTGGTGCGGCTTTGCTCAGTGCTGCGGTGTCAAGGGTCTCTTGGCCAGGACCGGATATACCGGTGAAGATGGATTCGAGTTTTATTTCGCCCCCCAGCACTCCGAACATGTATGGAACGCATTGCTGGAAGCCGGTCGCGTGGAAGGGCTTCAACCCGCCGGACTGGGAGCGCGCAACACTTTGCGCCTGGAGGCCGGGTACCCTCTTTACGGGCATGAGCTGGACGAAGACACCACTCTCCTTGAGGCAAGGCTGGGATGGATTTGCAAACTTGAGAAAGGCGCGTTCATAGGAAGAGAGGCGCTCCAGAAACAACGCGCGGGGGGCCTCCGCAAGAAGTTGGTGGGTTTTGAGATGGTGGAACCCGGAATCGCGCGTGACGGCTACGCCGTGTGGATAGACGGCGATCGGACCGGACGCGTCACCAGCGGTTCTCCAGCTCCGTTTCTGAAAAAGAATATCGGGCTCGCTTACGTGCCCCCGGCAGCCGCCGAAAACGGGCGGGAAGTAAGGATTGAAATCCGGGCGCGGCAGGCGCGCGCTCGCCAAGTGCCTCTACCTTTTTACAAACGATCTGCATAGGATGAAGATATAGTTTCAAGAGGGACCCGGCAGGGCTGCAAGAGCGGTCCCCGGCAATCAATCCGATGGGAGCGTGGTTTCCATGTATCCTGACGAATTTCAATACACCAAAGATCATGAATGGATTCGGCTGGACGAAGATATCGGCACGATCGGAATCACCGACCATGCCCAGAAGGAGTTGGGCGACATTGTCTATGTGGAGCTCCCGAAGGCCGGCGATCCCGTGACGACGTCGGAAACCTTCGGAACCGTCGAGTCCGTTAAGGCGGTTTCGGAAGTTTACTCGCCGGTGACGGGAGAAGTGACCGCCGTGAACAGCAAGCTTCAAAACCATCCCGAGCTTTTGAATTCCGACCCGCACGGATCGGCCTGGCTGGTTCGAGTGCGCCTCTCCGACCCGAAGGAAGTCGAGAAGTTGATGTCCGCCGAGGAATACGAGGCTTACATCCGGGAGGATAAGTCTCACTAATGCGTTATCTCCCCAACTCCCCCAGTGACCGGGCCGCCATGCTCCGGGCCATCGGTTGCGATTCCATTGAAGAGCTCTTTTCCCGCATCCCCCAAGAAATTCGGCTTCAAGGCCGGTTGAAGCTGCCCGGTCCCCTCTCGGAGCAGGAAATCCTGGATTTCTTCCGGCGTGCGGCCGGTGAAAGCGGCCGCGAGCATGCCTCGTTTCTGGGCGCGGGCGCCTATGCTCATTTCCGGCCCGCCGCCGTCGATGCCTTGCTTTCCCGCAGCGAATTCTTTACCGCTTACACGCCCTACCAAGCGGAGCTTGCGCAGGGAACCTTGCAGGCGATGTTTGAATTTCAAACCTTGATGACCCAGCTCACCGGATCGGAAGTCTCGAACGCCTCGCTCTACGATGGGTCCACGGCAACCACCGAGGCGGTCTTGATGGCTCTTCGGCTCACGCGGCGCAACCGCGTGCTGGTTGCCAGAACCCTGCATCCCGAATACCGGGAAGTCATAAAGACTTATGTGCGCCACCAGGGAACCGAGGTCCTCGATATTCCTTACTCAGCCTCCGGACAGCTGGACTTGGAAGAACTGGAGTCCGCTCTCAAGCCGGAAACCGCCTGCGTGGTGGTTCAGTCGCCAAACTTTTTTGGGATGATCGAGCATTGCAAGAAGGTTGCGGAACTGGTTCACCAAAGCGGCGCCTTGTTGATCGTGACCGTGACCGAGCCGCTTTCGCTGGCGCTGATTAATCCCCCCAGCGAAGCGGACATCGTTGCGGGCGAGGCGCAGTCCTTCGGCGTTCCGCTGGCCTTTGGAGGCCCTTACGTCGGTTTTCTTGCCACTCATCAGAAGTTCGTGCGCCAAATGCCGGGCCGCCTGGTCGGCCAGACGCTCGACGCCGAGGGCCGCCGGGGATTTGTCTTGACCCTGGCCACTCGCGAACAGCACATCCGCCGCGAGAAAGCCACTTCGAACATTTGCACCAACCAGTCTTTATGCGCGCTAGCCGCCACGATTTATCTCTGCCTGCTCGGCAAGGAAGGTCTAAAGGCGCTGGCCGAACAGAACCTGGCGAAAGCCCACTATGCGGCTCAGCAGCTCCAGGCTGTGCGGGGCGCCGCGCTGCCCTTTGCAGGCTCCTACTTCAATGAATTCGTGGTCAAGACTCCCGGCGGGGCCGAAGACCTTCTCCGTGAGCTTCGCAGGGAAAAGATCCTTGGGGGAGTCCATCTCGGACAATTCTATCCGGAGCTTCAGGACCATCTGTTGGTTTGCGTCACAGAAACGGCTAATAAGCTCAGCATTGACCACATGGCTCAGGTCTACGATCGCTTCTCAAATCGCGAGAAGGCCCAGCGCGAGGCGAGCGAGGCGGGCTCCCATGCCTTAGGTCAGGAGAAAGTATGAAGAACCGCATTCGCTACGCGAGGCCGCACGTCACCCGCGACGAAGATTTGATCTTTGAGCGGAGTTCGCCTGGGAAGTGCGGCGCTGATTTGCCCGCCCTGGACGTGCCGGCGGCTTGCGCCTCGCAGCTTATCGGTGAGGAATTCTATCGCCAGGAGATTCCAGGGTTTCCGGAAGTCTCCGAGCTGGAGGTCATTCGCCACTTTACGCGCCTCTCGACCTGGAACTACGGCGTCGATACGGGGCTTTATCCCCTGGGCTCTTGCACGATGAAGTACAATCCCCGCATCAATGAGGTCGTGGCCCGCCTGGAAGGCTTGGCCACCGACCATCCTTATACGCCCGCCGAGCTCGCGCAAGGCTGCCTTAAAATCCTTTACGAAACGGCACGCTGTTTGGCTGTAATCACCGGCATGGACGCCGTCTCGCTACAACCGGCTGCGGGCGCCCAGGGCGAACTGTCCGGAATACTGATGATTCAGGCCTACCTTGCCGATCACGGCAACCCTCGAAAATACATTCTGATCCCCGACTCAGCGCACGGCACCAACCCGGCCAGCGTCACCACCTCCGGCTACGAGGTCCGGCCTTTGAAGTCGGACGCTCATGGCTCCATCGACCTTGCGGAGCTCGAGCGGGCCATGACCGAGGATGTGGCCGGACTGATGCTGACCAATCCCAACACGCTTGGGCTCTTCGAAGTGCGGATTCGCGAGATCTGCGACTTGGTCCACCAAAGGGGAGGCCTCGTTTACATGGATGGGGCCAACATGAACGCACTGCTGGGTATTGCGCTGCCGGGAGAGTTCGGCGCGGATGTAATGCACCTGAACCTCCACAAAACCTTCACCACTCCGCATGGCGGCGGCGGGCCGGGCTCCGGACCCGTGGCCGTAAAGGATTTTCTTGAGCCTTACCTTCCTTCCCCGACCGTGGAACGTGCGGCAGACGGAACCTGCCAACTCAACTACGACCGGCCCAAGAGCATCGGCCGCGTGCGCGCCTTTTACGGAAATTTTGGAATGGCGGTGCGCGCCCTGGCTTACATTGCCGCCAATGGAGGCGAAGGCCTCCTCCAGACTACCCAGGACGCCGTGCTCAACGCCAACTATGTAATGCGCAGCCTGCAGGACGTCTACGACCTTCCTTTCAACGACCGGCCCTGCATGCACGAATGCGTACTCTCCGACCGCCGCCAGGCCGCCCGCGGTGTGCGCACGGGCGACATCGCCAAGAGGCTGATCGATTACGGCTTCCACCCTTACACGACCTCCTTCCCGCTGATCGTGCAAGGGGCCATGATGATCGAGCCCACGGAAAGCGCCGGCAAGGAAGAACTCGACGAATTCATCGAAGCCATGCGGGCCATCGCGGAAGAGATCGAGGAAGACCCGGAGT
>Ga0307373_10009706_pt1 | contig 14309 bp, 16 predicted proteins | sample OX2MG_FD_202534 | JGI IMG/M metagenome (GOLD analysis project Ga0307373, IMG submission 202534) | Soil microbial communities from Risofladan, Vaasa, Finland - OX-2 | ecosystem: Environmental > Terrestrial > Soil > Coastal area > Acid sulfate soil | place: Finland: Risofladan, Vaasa | collected... | reverse complement strand
GCCGTTTTCGACGCGCTGGCCGCAGGGCGCGGGCCGGCAGTGGGGTTAGCTGCGCTGAGCGGCGTGCCTTGCGGGTTGTCCTAGCTGGTGTGCTGTCGTGCGGGCAGCTTGGTGTGAGGGGGCGGCGGCGGGGGTCGGGGAAGCCGATGGCTGGGTAGCCCGGTGCGCGCTTGGCGAGTCATGCGGCGAGCACTGGGGTGTGGTGGTCGTGGATCTCGGCTGTGGTCTCGCCGGGGTGCGAGCGCATGATCCGTCCGGCGTACTGGACGAGGCGGCCTTTGAAGGCGACCGGCGCGGCGAAGGATAAGGTGTCCAGGGCTTGGCAGTCGAAGCCCTCGCCGATGAAAGAGCGCGTGGCGAGGACGAGCACAGCAGCCAGCAGGCTATCCGGCCGGACGCTGGTGCAGCTAACCAGCATCAGCGACGATGACCTCGGCGAGGAGCTGACCCTCTAGTGGAGGTCGAGCCTGGCCGGGAGATTCTGCCCACGACCAGCCTGCCGCAGGTCACCGAGACGAGCTGGGGTGATCCGCAAAGACTAGGCGCCTTCCTGGACGCGGTTCGATGGGGAACCGTGGCCAGCGCGGATTCGCGGAAGCTACAGGCACTATTTCGCTCCGTGCCCGAATCGAGGAGTACAGGCGGGGACAGCAGTGAAGTACCGCAGGCCGAATCCGGCGAAGTACGGGGTTTCCCGGTCTCGGATGTCGGAGCCAGGCCCCCTGGCAGGGGCCGATGCCGACCACGCGAAGGCACCTTTTGTTGAACTCGCTGCTAGCTGGCATGGCACCTGGGAACCCGACCGCCGGACTAGCTGGCGACTGCTATACGCCACCAACGACCCGGACCTCTACGGCATGACCCTGCTGCCGCTTGCGGAGCAGATGCTGCACACTCCCGTGACCGCATGAACGCTCTTGGGAAGACGGGGCCGGCACGGTGGTGCCCTGAGTGCCCTGTTGGGCGTCTGGCTATTTGCCGCTCGGGCTGAAGCGGCGACGTGGGTCGGCTGGGCGCGGGCGGTCGGTTGTTTCGGCAACGCTGAGCGGCGTGCCTTGCGGGTCATCCTGGCTGCTGGCTGCTGGCTGGTGTGCTGTCGTGCGGGCAGCTTGGTGTGAGGGCGAGGCGGCGGGGGTCGGGGAAGCCGATGGCCGGGTAGCCGGGTGCGCGCTTGGCGAGTGATGCGGCCAGTACCGGGGTGTGGTGGTCGTGGTAGTCGTGGATCTCGGCTGTGGTCTTGCCGGGGTGCGAGCGCATGATCCGTCCGGCGTACTGGACGAGGCGGCCTTTGAAGGCGACCGGCGCGGCGAGGAAGAGGGTGTCCAGGGCTGGGCAGTCGAAGCCTTCGCCAATGAAGGAACCCGTGGCCAGGACGAGCACTGGCGGCTGGCCCGGGCCGGGCCGGAGGCGGGCCAGCGCGGCTGCGCGGGCCTTTACGCCCATGCCGCCGCGCAGGATGACCGGGTCGTGTCCCTGGTCTCGCAGGGCTCCGGCGAGCTGGCTTAGGTGGCTGATCCAGTTTGTGAGAACCAGGCAGTGCCTGCCCCGGGTGAGCGCATCGGCGACATCGGCGGCGATCTGGGCAGTCCGGCCGTGATCGGCCGCCAGGTCCTGGTAGATCGCCGCGATCGCGCCGGGGGCGGACGGGTCGGCGTCGCCGGAGTAGCAAAAATCCGTCGGATGGAGCACCAGCACCGGAGCCGGCCGGGGGCCTGGGTCGTGGAACTGGATGTCCAGGGGAGCTTGCTCGGTCTCGCCTGGTTCTGTGCTGGCGCTCCGCGTCCTGCCCGCCGCGAGGGTGATGGTGTGCCGGATCGGGCCGACGTGCAGGGCGATCAGGTCGTCGAGCTTGTCGCGCCGGTAGGGGGTTGCAGTCAGCCCGAGCCAGCGGCGCGCCGGGATCTGCTTGACGGCGTGCTCGAACGTTGCGGCAGGGACGTGGTGGCACTCGTCCGCGACTACTAGCCCGTATCCGGCGGTCAGAGCCGGGATGTCATCGCGGCGGGCCAGGGTCTGCAAGGTGATGATGTCGATGGTTCCCTTGATCTTGGTTCGCCCGCCGCCGAGCTGGCCGGCTTTCACGCCGAGGAGGTCGGCGATCTGTGCCCGCCACTGGTCGGCGAGTGCTTTGCGGTCCACCAGGACGAGGGCTGAGGTGGCGCGGGCGGCGATCACCGCGCAGGCGATCACGGTCTTGCCCGCGCCCGGCGGCGCGACGAGCATGCCGATGTCATGGCCAGCCAGCGCATCGGCGGCCTGGCGCTGTTCGGTGGTGAGGGTGGCGTTGAAGGTGAACTCCCTTGCTGTGCCCTGGTCCCGCTCGTCGGCTACCTCAACGCGGCTGCCTGCCTGCTCAGCCAGGGACGTGACCTTGTCGGCCAGGCCGCGAGGCAGGATCAGCCCGCCGTCGAGGGTCTCATCGAAGCTCTGAAGGAAGCGCGGTACTCCCCACGTGGCTATCCGCAGCCGCTGCCGCTCATAGAACAGCGGGTTCGGCATCGACGCGGCATGCTTGAGCGTCGTCAGGAACGCCGGCGTCAGCTCGGATATCTCTAGCCGGATGCCGGCGTCGAGCCGTGCATGGATGACCGGCGGGAACTCTGGCCGGGTCTTCGTCGAGGCGGCGACCTCGATCCTCTCGACCGCCGACCCCATGGCGACCTTTCTGGCACGGCCGGCAGCGGCCGCGGTCTCTCGCGGCGTGACCCGGCCGAGCTCAGAAAGGAATGCCCACTGGTCCTCATGGGGCTCCATCGTGGCGGGGTCGAGGAACACCGTGGCGCCGTCGCGCCGGGACCTGCCGTACAGCGGGGCGGCGATCAGGTTCCCGACCCCCGACGCGGGCAGCGTGTCCTGGGACGGGAACAGCCGGTCGTAGCTGGCCAGGCTCATCTGGCCGCGCAGTGCCATCGCCTCCCGCAGCAGCCCGGTTCCCAGCCGGCGCGCCAGCTCTGCCTGGACCGGCGCGGTAAAGAACACCCAGGCGTGCGCCCCGGTCCCCGAGCGGGACACCTCCAGCCCGGCCGGAACGCCCAGCGCGCGGGCGGCCTTGACATAGTTCAGCGCGTCCAGCATCGCCGCGCTGCCGTCGAAGTCGGCGGCGAGCCACCAGCAGCGGTCGCCGTCGAGCAGCGGGTACAGGCCGACGTGGACCTGCCCGGACAGGTGGGCCGCCAGTACCTCCGCCGTCAGGGGCAGGTAGTCACGCTCGGCGTGCCGGATGCCCTTGCGCCACCCGCCGCGGACCGCGGGGAGCCATCCTTTCTGCCCGGTCCGCGCGTTGTCCCAGCGGACCGCGTAGACGTCCGTGCGCGAGGCGAACAGCGCGTCGTAGAACGCCACCTTGACCTCGGGCGCTGACCCGGCATGCACTGCGCCTGGCGGCGCTTCGAAGAACCCGGCCTGCGCCGGACTCGGAGGCGCGGCCTCCCGCCCGGTCAGCTTCAGCAGCCGAAGCAGCCGGGCGTTCTCCACGCGCAGCCTCGCAAGCTCTCCGGCCATATCAGCCGGAACCCTGTTTCCGGCGTCGCTCCCGCTCACAGGGAGCACACTAAGGCCCAGGAGACCGCCCTGCCGCAATCGCCCGCACCGCGATCTGCCCGGAGGCGCCATCCGGCGGGAGAGTCCTCGGATAGTCCAGCGGGCGCCTTGCATGCCCGGTTCAAGTGTCGACGTAGCCTGGGCCTCCTGCATGACCCTGATATCCGAGCGGCCCGCATGGTCCGAGACTATCTGCGTCGGCCGTCGCGGTCCGATATCCGGCGTGTTCCACGAGGCGCAAGCCCGGGATATCGCTCGCTGCGCGGCTGGAACCCGTCCGCGCGGGTCCGCACGATCCGGACCGCCAGGTCAGGCGCACCGCAGCGTGCTTCGGGTCAGCACGGCAACCGGCCGCGCGGCCAGGGCGATCGTAGTCGGGCGTTACCCGTTGTGGATGGTCAGCTCGCCGGACAGCAGGACCGCCTATGCGGCGGTGAGTAACAGGGTCGTGCCGATCAGCGTGGCCGCCAACAAGGCCGGCAGGCCTATCGTCGTGGCGAGGAAACGCTTCGGGCCGCACGGGCTCGCTGCACCTGGCGCTCACGGTGCGGGACATGCGGGCCAGTGCCGACTGGTACGAGCGGGTGCTCGGCTTCGACTTCGTCAAGGAGTTTGAGGTCGCACCGGGCGCTGCCGGGATCTCCCGGATCTTGTTGCTCCATCAGCACAGCGGCTTCCTGCTCGGCTTGTGCAATGATGCGGGCCGCACGGGCGATTCTTTTGACCCGTTGCGGACGGGCATGGATCACTTTGCCCTGGAGGTCGCCCGCGCCGAGCTCGATTCACGGACAGCCCATCTCGATCACCTCGGGTCGCCCATTCGCCGGTGCGCGAACTGGGCCACTCGTCGTTCCTATCGCTGCAGGACCCGGACGGTATCCAGATCGAACTGCGGCTGACGACCACGCCGCACGTCCCTGCCGCTCGTCGCCGATGACGACGTCGACGGGAAACAGGCGCACAACTGATCGGGCGGGCACGGCGCCGACGGACTCAGGGTTCGGTGTCCTCAGTGCGACGGCGCGTTACAGGGCCGCCAGAGCACGCAGGGCCTCGATCGTGGCCAGGTCATCGGGCAGCCAGGGCCCGCATCCAGCGTCCGACCAGAACGTCAGCATCCGGTGGCCGCCGTTCGCATGGAGCCACTCTCCCAGCGCCGTAAACCACTTGGCGCGGCTGGTCGGCTGGGCTGAGTTCGTCTCGCAGATGTTGAGCTTCGGGTCCTGCAGCCCCGTCTGCGCCCGCACCACCGCGAGCCAGGTGTTCAGCCGCTCGGTCAGCCGCCCGCTGATGTCGAGCGGCCCGCCGTTCGGGAAGTGGAACTGCGGCCAGTCGTAGATGTCCAGCCCGTACCAGTCCAGGCCGCCCGGCATCCACTGCGGCATGGAGTTCGGGGGCATGCACAAGACCGCGCCGTAGGACACGGGCGTGCCCTCGACGAGCTGCTGCATGTGCTGGTGGACGGCCCTCATCGCCGGCGGCGTGATGAAGCCGAGTGGCGCGTACTCGGCGAGGTTGCCTGCCTCGTGCCAGGCATTCAGGTCGGCGTTGTCCGGTGCCGACTCGCACAGCGCCCGGATCGAGTCGTCGAGCTTGCCGGCCAGGAGGTCTGCGGGAACCGGGCGGATGGAAAGGACAGCGGTCGAGCCGTCTACGAGAGGCCACTTGCCGGGCCAGATGTTCGGCTGCGGGTAGTACACGCGCCGCCCGGCCGCGGCCGGGATCGCCTCGCGGAACGCGGCAAAGTCTTTGGCGTTGGATCCGACGATCAGACTCATGCATCCCCCCAGGAGACTCAGGACGTGAAAGGGCACGGTGCCCTCCCCCGTCCATGATGTGCCCCACCAATCCGAACATGAGGACCGCGCTTGCGCGCCGCCGCGCCGCATCGCCCTCAGTCATCACATCATGCAGTGCAGTTGGCGCGCCAAGGCTCGATATGTACTTGCTGGCGATGCTTTGGTTCCAGAACACGGCTGGTACATAACAGGGCGTTCTGGCGCGGGCGACTGGGCGCGGTCGCAGATTCGCAATCGGCGTTATACCGGCTATCCTGTGAAGCGCAGGTGGGTCGTGCTGGCTTGCTTATCATGACTTCGGGTCGCTGAAGGACTCTTAGCCGTTGCGGCTCGCGGATGCAGGTAAGCCCGCGCAGGTCAGGCTGATCCGGCAGGCAGATGCTGGGAGACCTCGCCGGCGGGACAGTCCAGCAAGGTCGCCAGCAGGCGGCGTGCCAGGTACCTGGCGGCGCGCAGCGACTCGTCGTCGAGGTGGTTGTCTTCCTCGACCGATAGCGCGTCCTCAAGCGCTAGCAGCTCGTCGCCGAATACGGTGTAGTACCTGGCCAGACGCTCATCCGGTGATTCCACGTGGCCGCGGAGGGGCTTGCCGAGCTCGGCCGTGAGCCATGGGGGGGTGACCGCGGCTCCGCGTGCCGCTGCGATGACGTCCCGCAGGAAATGCCCGAGTCGCCGCAGTTCGGCCCGGGCCGCTGCCCGCTCGGCCGGGGACCGGAAGTCTCCTTCGAGCTCAGGCGGAGTCGGCATCAGACCACCTCGCCTCCTTGGCGTCGAGCGACGCCGGAGATGCCATCTCGATCAGCTGGACCCGGCGAATGATGGTGACCAGCTCGCGCCGCACGCGGCCGAGGTCGGCCCGGCCCAGGCCGGAAACCCCAGCGCGCAAATCCAAGATCGCGTTGACCGCGCCTTGGGCGGGCGGCGGCGCCAGCTCGACGGGCTCGCCCAGGTCGCCAGTGAACCAGGAAGCAACCTGTTTCCAGCGCCAGAGCTTGTTCCGCCCCGCCCCGCGGGCGGCTGGCGGCGGGAAGCCTCCCGGGCCGCGCTCGCCGATGCTCAGCAGGCGGACGCTTTCCCGCGTCCGGCCCGTACGCTGTGCTATCTCGGCCAGCGTCACGTACTCATCCGGTAGCACCCGGGTCACGCGCGTACCGGGCACCGCCGCCTCAACATCGCGGATAGCGCTGAGGACCGCCTCCAGGTACGAGGACGCCTCACGATCGAAATCCAGGTGCTGCACGCCACCCGATGAGCCGACGGTCGCATCCTCGCAGCCAGCCTCGGCCAGGGAATTGAGTGCCTCGTCGGCCTGCACATCAGGGCCCGTGACCAGGAGTGTGAACTCGTATGTCTCAATCATGGCCATCTCCAACGTGCGGGCAGTTGCCGACCCTGGCCTTGAGGCGCTTCGCGTGATTGCCCGCGTTCTTCGGCGTGGACCAGATCGACTCGCGGCAGCCATCCCTGCTCGCCTCCGGGCATCGCATGTCACCCCATTTGTGGCCGGCCGGCGTATCACGAACCGTCCACCCGCTCGCTTCGGCGAAGGCCAGGGTGTCCTCCACCTCGGGCTTAGGATGGCGCTTGCGCACGTTGACAATGTACAACACTGCGGGTTTGCGATTGCTGTCCAACGCCTGCCGATCCGCCTGGCGCAGACTCCGCCGCAACGATGTGAACCAGGGCGCGCGCTGACCTGGGGCGCCACCGCTGGCGCCCGGACCAACGTGCGGGCCGGCGCGCATCGTGATGCTCGGCCGCCGCATGCAACCACACGCCGTCGGCTCGTTATGCATCATCGCGCGAATTCCGGGCGGATACGCGGCTGCCACCGCGACCGCGCGTCGGCACGCAGCACCGCACATCCGTGCCGTGAACCAGCTCCCCGGACACCGTCCGGGTTCCGTGGCACTGGCCTAAGGCCCGCAGGCTGCAGGCAGGTCCACGAGTCCCAAAGTATGGGCGGCGATACTCTCTGCGGTGACTGAGTCAACAGATCCGGCGGATGTCGCGGTCACGACGGTCGACTCGTTCCAGGTGCCCGGCCAGCCGTTGTATGTGGTAGGGACCCTAGACACGGGCGTCACGGTGCTCAGCCAGCACTACCGCGCTCTGAACCTTGTCTGGGGGCTCGTACTCACCGGTCGAGTGCGGACCCGACCGCGACGAGGATGCAGTTAAGTCCATCGCGATCGTGGGCGGCGGGTTTGCTGGGCTCACTGTCGCCGCCGGGCTGACGAAGAAGGAGGCGAACGCGAAGATCACGATCTTCGAAAGGCGTGACACGCTTCTGCCGCTCCAGCAAGGGAGCGATTCGCGATGGCTGCACCCGCATATTTACGACTGGCCGATCGAAGGCAGCGAGTCCTCCAGCGCCGCGTTGCCAGTCCTCAATTGGACTGCAGCGCGAGCGTCAGGCGTAGTTGTGCAAGTGCTTTGGGGCTGGCAGTCGCTGCTGCGGAATTACACCTCGTGTATCGAGTTGGGAGGCCGCCGTCAGTTGCGCATCTTCTGCAATACTCACCACCTGCAGATCCGGCCCGCGCCCTTGGCGGACGGTCAAGCGGAGATCGAGTGGGTTGGAGAGCCGAGGGATCCGGCTATCCCCGCGAACCCGCTCGGCGGCATATGGGCGTCCGCTGGCCTAACCGAGAAGTTCGACATCGTCGTCCTCACCGTCGGCTTCGGGCTCGAACAAGGGGGCCAGACGTCCTACTGGCGTAACGAGACGTTCGCCCAGCCCCAGATCGGTCAGGCGAGGATGACGTACATCGTCTCCGGTGCCGGCGACGGCGCGATGATCGACTTGTTCCGCTTGCGCATCGCGCAGTTCAGGCAAGACCGCATTCTTACCGAACTGATCGTAGATGGTGCCGCCGAGAGATAGCCGGATGCCGCGCGCGGTCAGGGAGTCGCCGATGTCCCGCGCATCTGGTACCGAGCGGGCCAGGCGGTCGAGCTTGGGCACGACCAGGGTGTCACCGCTGCGGACAGCAGCGAGTGCCTGATCCAGGCCCGGCCGGTTGCGGTTGGTGCCCGTGAGCCCGTGATCCAGATAGGTCCGGTCCTCCGCCACGCCGAGGCCGGCGAGGATCTGCCGCTGTGCGGTGAGGTCCTGCTCGTCGGTGGAGCAGCGTGCGTAGCCGATCAGCGTTCCGTTCATGAGGCAACCTGCCAAGCTCGGCCAGTCTCAAACGCCTAGCTCAGCCGAACCCGTGAATGGACACGATCATGACGCTGGGAACCACGCCCGCCACGGCCGTTTCAAGATCATGATGTGAGTCCGGGGATGGTGAAGGGCCGGCTGATGCAGCGGCTGGCCCAGCGGGTGGCTTCGGTGGTGTCGTGCCGTCCGGCCTGGTGCAGGGCGCCGATTGCGAGGTTCCTGAGCGCGGCCATGGCCCGTGGCCCGGATCTGGCGCGGATGGCTGAATTGTCCTCGCGGTAAAGGGTGTCGCGGAGCCAGTGCGGGGACTCTCGCCCGCTGGCCGCGGACGAGGGAGGCGATGGCCCGGGGCTGGCGCGGGTCGCGTCCAGGCTGGTGACGCCGAGCGCGGCGGTGCCGGACAGGGGGCTGCCGTCCGGGGCGGTGACGCGCCAGGGCAAGGGTGTCGAGGAAGTCGGACAGGCCGGGCTGGCTGTCCTTGGCCGGGAGCACGAAGCCCGCGCCGCGTCCGTGCAGGTAGCCGGCGGTGGCGCGCTGGCAGTGAAGAGCGTCCGCCGTTATGACAGCCTGGTCCGGGTCCAGCCCGTCGGGCAGCGGGATGATCATCGGGATCTCGTTCGTCTTCGCGCCGGCCTCGACCTGGCCGGCGACCACGCCTCGCCGCCCGGCGAGGGCGGCCAGCAGGTGCACCTGGCTGCCGTCAGCGTTCCGGGCGCCCCGGACGGTCTTGCCGTCCGCCCGGACCGGGATCAGCGGCGCATCGTCATCACCGCCCTGACCTGCGCCGGCGAGATCCCCGCCGGCGCGGGCCCGCTCCATCAGCCAGGCTCCAGTCACCGCGTCCAGGGCAGCGGCGTCAGCCCCGGTGACCACCCGCCAGATCGTGGCCTTCGACGGCGGCCCGGCCGCCGGCCGCGCGGCCCCGCACCGCCGGTACAGGTCCGCCAGCACGTCCGCGGGCACGTCCGCGGCCCGCCCGGCGATCGCGGTGAACGACCGGGACCCGGCGGCCGCCGCCGCGGCGGCCAGCGCCAGCACCGCCGCCACCGGATGATCCCGCCCCTGACCGGGCCGCCCGCCCGTCACCCCGGCCAGCAATTCCAGCAGGTCAAGGCAAGCAGCCGCCACCGGGCGCAGGACGGCGGGCCGCCCATCCGGCACAGGGCCGCCACCGGCAATGGCACGATCAGACACGGCGAAGCTCCGGGTGGCCAGGGGTCCGTAGGAAGACACCTCGTACTACCGGGGCTTCGCCTTACCCCATGATCAGCCACCCCGGGCCGACACAAGATCGTGACAAAACGTCACATCACGCCAGCTGGGGGAAAGATGGAACTGATCGCCTAACGATCTTGAAACGGCCGTGCCACGCCCGCTGATTTACACCAGAACCCGGACGCCACCTATTTCCAGGTATTCCGATTGAGTTTGCCACATCGCTGATAAAATCACGACAATGGCCTGGGGTTCTGCAGGAGCCGGTTCCCCGAAAGAGGATCGCTGAGGACTCCAAGTCGTGCTCAGTGGAAGACCTACTGAAACTGCCGAGGGAAGGAGCAGGTAGCCCGCCGGTACAAGCCCAGGAAATTGGAGGTGGACCTAGTGTTCAAGCGTGTGATTACTGTGCTCGCCGTAGCAGCCGTCCCGATTGTGATGACAGCGGGCCAGGCCGCCGCCGCCGCCTCCTCATCGCCGCAGGGGGGGCAAGGGAGTGCGGGGGTAAGACATGTCCCGCACGCAGCGAGCAGCCGGCGGGCGGGACCGCTGCGGGTCAGCGCCTTCCAGCCGAAGTTCCGTGTCCAGGCTGTCTCCAGCCCGACCGTTCGCCATTACAGCGATAAGTTCAGCTACGCCCGGACAACCTACTCCTACACCAGTGTCGGCACCGACCCGAGAACCAGCACCGCCACCACTACCGTCCCTGTGACCTTCATCCCGGTGAAGATCCTGGAGGCAAGCGGCGCCTACAGCTACCCGACCGGGGCCATCAGCAAAACCACCGGCTCGGCTCTGTTCCACAATTCCTCGGTGACCGGCGGTACCCAGTACGGCGACGCGACCGTGCGCAGCAGCTACAGGTCCTACGTCAACGCCCTTGGAGCCAAGTGGCATGTCCGCCTCGGCAGCCCGGCCACTACCGCGCTGCATACCATCAAGGTGCCCAGCAACCAGGGCAGCTACTATCAAGACTCCAGTGGCGGTGCCGTCATGACCGTCAACGAGAATTGGTACGCCGGCACCCTGGCTGGCATCGCCGCCAAGTACACGGCCAAGAACCTGGTGATCTTCCTGACCTACGAGGCCGTGGGATGCGCCAATTACACCAACCTGAACACCTGCGGCATCGGGGGTTTCCACACCGACACGTCGAGGTCGACCGGAACTCACACCTTCGCCTGGGCGTCCTGGCTGGACTCCGCGGTATTCGGGGCAAGCGCGGCCGACACCGCGGCGATGAGCCACGAGGTCGCGGAATGGCTGAACGACCCCTTCGTCAACAACATCGTGCCCAAGTGGTCGGTGCCCAGCGAGCCGCAGTACGGCTGCTCGAACCTTTTCGAGGTCGGTGACCCACTGGTCGGCCACGTCTTCACCATCAGCGGCCTGCACTACCAGGACGAGGCTGACTTTTCCTGGTTCGCGCGCCAGTCGCCCTCGATCGGCTACAAGGGACGGTACTCCTACCTAGGGACCTTTAAGACCTACTCGCCGGCATGCTAACAAGCGGCCAAAATAGCTAACAACCCGTTTTCGGTGGGACCAAGAAATCTGGGATCCGTGCGGTTCCGCGGGCCACGAGCACACTGATCGTGGCTTGTGCACCCCGTGCAATCCAGGCAATCCAGCCTTCCGGGGCTAGGCGGCGCCGGGCCACATCCGCGTAGATGGCCCCAGCCCGAAGCCGCCTAAACGATCTTCATCCACAGGTATTGACAATTGCTCACTGGACGGGATCTGCCGAACGCGTCGTTCCTCAGGGCTGCAAGGCGAGGTGTCAGTGTGGCAGCGGTGGGTGGCGGAGCGTGCGGCCGGCCAGGGCGGGGATACGGACTTGGGCCACTTCGTCGGCAAGTACCGGGGCGCAGTCCGCGGCCAGGCGAGGACGCGGCGCCTCCAGTGACAGCGTGACGGCCGTAGCGGACTGAGTCACCAGCACGCCTTTGGGCTGAGGCAGGCAGCCCCCAAAGGAGTAGCCGATCTCGGCGACCGTGCCCGCTTGCGTGAGCCGGAGCAGCATCCACTTCTGGGGAAGCAGGTGGCCGACGGCCACCCGCCTGGCACTCAGGACGGGCAGCCATTTCTTCCGCACCAGGGGAGCACGAGTTGGCGTGGAATGGGTTGGCCGGACGCTTGACACCCCCGGGGCGCCGGGCGACCCCAGGGTGGTGCTGGCCGGGCTATGGGCCATCCCGCAGCCGGCCACCGCCAGCACGGCAGCTATCATCTCACCGATCAGAAACCGTTTCATGCCGGTTAGACGTTCATGTGCATCCCGTGGTTCCCCTCCATCTGGCATCTGCACCCAGGTTCCGCGTTCGGACGGTGGCTATCCCGCGGCTTCGTCCCGCGGCTGCTTCCGGCCGGCCCAGGTAGGTGCGCAGCTTGCCGACGAGGTAGTTCAGGGTGTCGCGGTGCTCGGTGAACACGATCAGCTTGCGCCGTGATCCGCCGGCCTCCCTCATCTCCGGGGCGTCGGCGAGCAGCCCGACCAGCTCCGTCCACTTCTTGTCGACCTGCGACTGCCGGACCCGGTCCGCCGGGGCTTCCGGCCGGGCGAGGGTCGCGATCTTGGCTCGCTCGCGGCCAGCAGGGCGTGCGCCCGCTGCCCGGCCCGGACCTCGCTGGCCTTGTCCTCCAGCCCCCTGCGGCGCCGGGAGAGCGACTGGAAGATCGCCTCCGGGCTCGACGCCAGCCGCCGCTGCAGCACCGTCACCGCGAGACCCGGCCGAGGACCTTGATGACGACATCGAGGATCTCGACGGCGCTGAGGTCGATGAGCTGGAGGAGCAGCTGGTCGACGAGAGGACCAGCGCGCGGACGCTGGCGGAGCTGCCCCGGCGCGTCAGCGGTGAAATCGCGTTTCACGAGATCGGGAATGTCGTGCTCCTGGCCGTCGCCCTCGGTGAGGCTGAACCGCCACGGCTTCGGCTGGCACGGCTCCAGGCCCAGCTCGCGCATCAGCGACCGGACCAGCTCCGGCCCGCCAGGCACGCCCCAGTCCACGAGGTCGGAGTGAACCCGCCGGTACCCGTACGTCCCGTCGGAATCATCGAATGACTTCTGCACGTACAAGGCGAATTCCCTGCGCCTTTTAGCCGTCGCCGATGCCGGCGCGTTCCGCCATTCGTAGAACCCGGAACGGGATACCTCCATCCACCGGCACATTTTCACGATCGAAGGCACGTACTGCTCGTCCGATTCCTGGTAAGCCACATACTCCGCGTCGATGTACTCGAATTTCTCGGTCACCGATGGTCGCGGGCGAAGGCGAGTAGCCGGGCGGGATCTCACCGCCCGGCTCTCTCAGAACCGTGCGTGAACCGATCTCGCAGCGGCCCGCCGAGGCCGGCGGGCGCAGGGTCCCCGGCTCGGGGAACTCGGCGCCGCCGCCCTCGACGCCGACCCCCGATGGCAGCGCGAACCCAGGGCCGCCTCACCCGAAACCGGGCAAACCAGCCCATAACCCTGTGGGCACGACCCGCTTAACCTGCGGGCAGCCTCGCGATCAGCGCCTGTTCCCCCAGGCCACGCCCAAATGTGAGGACCTGTCCCGGCTAGTGAGGGTATTTTCTAATCTGATGCCGACCGATCGGGGCGAGCTGGCGCGGTGATGCGGAGCGGGGTAGTCCCGCGAGGTTTCGAGGCGGACCGGCTGGTCGGGGTGCTGCGGGCGCACCGGGACCGGGCGATGGTGCTGAAGGGGCCTCGGCGCGGCCTGCCGCTGTCCGCTGAGGGGCTGGATGAGATCCTGGACGGCGCCCCGCCGCCGGGCTGGTCTGGAGCATGCGACCTGCCATGAGCTGCACACCGGCGCGCTGCCGCCCTCATCGACGCCGATGTCGCCGCGGTCGGCGAGATGCTGGCCGCGCAAGAGATGGCTGCCCGGTGAGCGCGCTGCCGGTACGTGTGTCGGCCGCTAGCCGGGCGGTGGCTGGGAGCATCGCCGCCGCGCAGTGGGCGCAGATCCGGGTCGTGGCGCCGCAGGTGGAGGCGACGATCCAGCGGTAGCGGCTGGGCGCGTTCCTGGCCCCGGCCAGTGTTGAGGCTGCGGAGAACGCGCTGCGGCAGTTCGCCCGCTGGATGATCACCGAGGCTGTGCCGCTGTCCGCGGTCGGCGACATCCGCGGCGATGACATCGAGGACTACAAGGTGTGGCTGGCCGCCCGGCCCCGGGCGGGCGGCGGGATGATCTCGGCGGAGACGCATCGGCCTGTTGCCGCGGTCATGCTCGAGGTGGTTCAGGAACGCGCCGATTCATGGGGCATTCCAGGTCGGCGATCGCCACTTCGGACGGCCTCGCCGGTGTGCTTTGGCCGCTCAGGAACGGCCGGACCAGGCCCGTGTGCTGCTCGATCGTCGCCGCGGCGGGGTCGCGTTCCCGTGCCAGCCAGGCGCCATACCGCACCGGCACCGCATCCACCGGGCCCTGCAGGTGCGGCGGTGGAACCGGCACCGCGCCGGCCGCTCGCGATCCTTCGCGATCGGGGCTTCCCCTCGCCAGATCGACAGCACGGTGCCGGAACTCCGGCAGGTGGTGCAGGGATCCAGATTCCGCCCTTAGCGACCAGTGCCGCCAAAGAACA